>Ga0302311_10001077_pt1 | contig 32873 bp, 28 predicted proteins | sample III_Palsa_N1_3_FD_200449 | JGI IMG/M metagenome (GOLD analysis project Ga0302311, IMG submission 200449) | Peat permafrost microbial communities from Stordalen Mire near Abisko, Sweden - III_Palsa_N1_3 | ecosystem: Environmental > Terrestrial > Soil > Palsa > Peat permafrost | place: Sweden... | reverse complement strand
TGCTGCGGATATAGTTCGCCGAGAGCGTCAGATCGATCGCCTTGAACGGCTTGATGGTGAGCCCGAGCTTGTCGACGTTGCGCGTGTCGGCACGCAGATTGGGATTGCCGCCGGTGGTCTCGCTGACATCGACGGTCTTGCCGGTGAGATAGTCGAACACTGGTACGTCGGGCGTCACGACCACCGGGCCGGCGAGTTGCTGGACGGTCGGGATGGCATGGTCGCGCGTGGTCGATGCGATCAGCGTGATGCCGTCGCGCGGCGTCCAGTTGAGGCCGTAGCCGAGCGTCGTCTCGGTGCCGAAATCGTTATAATGGTCGACGGCGAGGTTGGTGTTGGCGGATAGCGTGCCCAGAAAGCCCAGGAAATGGTGCTTGGCGCTGGCGATCGGCAGATCGATGTTGACCTGCGCGCTGGCGTCACTGCGTGCCTGGCTGGTGTGCTCGACGACGCCGCCGCGATCGGACGTCGTGTCGAATCCGCTGTCGGTATAGCCGACCTTGAGGCTGGTCGAGAGCGGGCCGGCGGGCACGTCGAAGACCGGTCCGTTGGCGACGAACTGGACGTTGCCCGCGTTGGAGATCGCGGTCGCGGTCGATCGCGACCGGCCGCCGATAAGCGAGGCGGGCAGCGTCCCGAACGGATCGACGGTCGCGTCGCCATCGGTCAGCGCAGTCTGGAGCGCGCTAGCGTCGAGCCCGGTATCGGTATGCGTGCGCGTGTCGCCATAATCATAGCCCGCGGTGAACGACAGCCGCCACTTGGCGACGTCGGCGTTGACCGTCGTGCCGAGATGCGCGGTCAGCGTCGTGATATCCTGCCGCAGCGGATCGGTGCCGAGATAGCGCGCGACGTCGGCGTCCTGGCCGGAGGTGTTGAACGGATCGTTTGCAGGCACCAGCAGATTGGCGGACGGCAGGCCGCGCAACGATCCGCTGTCGCTATAGTCGAACGTGCCGTTGAGCGTCGCGTTGATCCGCTTGCCGAACGGATGCGCGAGCACCGAATTGAGCCCCACCGTCTTCGCCGAGGGTGCGATCGTGCGATATGGCGCAAGATCGGTGATCGGATCATCGGGATGGTTGGTGGCAGGAGAGTCGATGTCGCGCTGGCTTTCCTTCAACGCCGCCGTGTCGGTGGCCTTGAGATCGAGGTTGAGGCGGTTATCGCCGCGGATGCGCAGCAGGTTGAGGTCGCCCGTGCCGCTCTCGGCGCCGCCGTCGGTGGTGGTGAGGCCGTCGCCCTCGGTCGTGATCGCGCGGAAGCGGCGGCGTAGCACGATGTTCACCACCTTCTGGTCGGCGGTGTAGCCATATTTGAGCGCCACTTCCTCGGGCAGGATGTCGACGCGCAGGATCGCCTCGGTCGGGATGTCGCGGATTTCGGTGAAGCCCGATATGCGACGGCCGTTGAGCAGCACCACCGGCGCCTCGCCGCCGCGCCCCCGGTCGGAGCGGATTTCGGGCGCGAGCTCGTTGAGCAGGTCGGCGACCGAACTCACGCCATAGGCGCGGATGTCTGCCGGACCATATTGGAGCTCGGGCGGGATGTCGCCGACGACCGCGCCCGGCAGCGGCGGCCGCACGCCATTGACGACGATGTCCGCGCTGTCGTCGTCGTCCGCTGGCGGCGCGGGTTTGGCGGGCGCCGGTGTGGAAGCGCGCTGTGCCGCAAGCGGCGCCGCGATCGACGACATGACGAACGCCGCCAGCATCGGCGCCCGTAAACGCTTCGAGACAACGAAATCCGGCTTCAACGACAATCCCCCCACGGTCGGCGCCCGAATAATCGGGCCATGCTTGCAGCAGATTTCAAACCTGAAAGCCACGCTGCAAAAGCACCGGTCATTGCCTCGCCCGCAATATCCCGCCATGCATAGCGCACATCCTGCCGGAGCCCGCCATGCGCCTGACCACCCGCTTCATATCCTTCCTGCTGGCGGCGTTCGCAACGCTGTGGCTGACCACCGCGGCGACCGCCAAGCCGCCGCTCGTGCTCGCCGCCGCTAGCCTGCAGGAGTCGCTCAACGCCGCCGCGGACGCATGGGCCGCGCACCATCACGAGCGTCCGGTTCTGTCGTTCGCGGCCTCCTCCGCGCTCGCCAAGCAGATCGATGCGGGAGCGCCCGCCGATTTGTTCATCTCGGCGGATGAGCCATGGATGGACGACGTGCAGAAGAACGGCTTCGTGTCGCCGGGCACGCGCGTGTCGTTCCTTGGCAATAATCTCGTGCTGGTCGCGCCGGCCGACAGCAAGGGCACGATCGCGATCGGCCCCGGCTTCCCGCTCGCGCAGGCGCTGGGCAACGGTCATCTCTCGATGGCCGATCCCGATTCGGTGCCGGCCGGCAAATACGGCAAAGCCGCGCTGACCGCGCTCGGCGTGTGGCCCAGCGTGCAGGGCAAGGTGGTGCGCGGCGATAGCGTGCGCGCCGCGCTCGCCTTCGTCGAGCGGGGCGAGGCGCCTTTCGGCATCGTCTATGCGACCGACGCGCTGTCTTCCAAAGGCGTGCGGATCGTCGCGGTGTTCCCCGCATCCAGCCACGCGCCGATCACCTATCCGATCGCCCGGCTCGCCGCCTCGACCAGCCAGGATGCCGAAGGCTTCCGGCTGTTCCTGATCTCGGCGGAGGGCCGTGCGATCTTCCGCCGCTACGGCTTCCTGCCGCACCGGCCGCAGGCGCTTTGACGGGGTGCTGCTGTCGCCCGACGAGTGGCAGATCGTCCGCCTGTCGCTCAAGGTAAGCGGCGTCGCGGTGGCGCTCACGCTCCCGCCCGCCTTCGCCCTGGCCTATCTGCTGGCGCGCGGACGGTTCCCCGGCAAGATACTGATCGACGCGCTGGTCCATCTGCCGCTGGTGCTGCCGCCGGTGGTGACGGGCTGGCTGTTGCTGATCGGTTTCGGGCTGCGCGGCCCGATCGGAAGCCGGCTGCACGACTGGTTCGGGGTGACGCTGATCTTCCGCTGGACCGGCGCGGCGCTGGCCGCCGGCATCATGGCGCTGCCGCTGATGGTGCGTGCGATGCGCCTCTCGATCGAGGCCGTAGATCGACGGCTGGAGGGCGCGGCGCGGACGCTCGGCGCCTCGGGCTGTCGCGTGTTCTGGACGATCACGGTGCCGCTCGCGCTGCCCGGCATATTGGCGGGCGTCGTGCTCGGCTTCGCACGCTCGATCGGCGAGTTCGGCGCGACGATCACCTTCGTCTCCAACATTCCCGGCGAGACGCAGACGCTGCCGATCGCGATCTATGCCGCGCTGCAGGTGCCGGGATCGGACGCGATCGTGACCCGGCTGGCGCTGATCTCGGTGCTGCTGTCGCTGGGCGCGCTGGTAATATCGGAACTGTTGTCACGGCGCGCGGGGGCGGGACGGGGTGGTCATGTCCTCTGACGCTACGCCGTCGTTCGACATCGACGTGCGTCGGCGGATGGGGCCGGACGCCGAGGTCGCGCTGCGCTTTACCGCGGGACCGGGGCTGACCGCACTGTTCGGGCGGTCCGGCGCGGGCAAGACAAGCGTGTTGGCGATGGTCGCGGGGTTGCTGCGTCCCGACACCGGCCACGTCCGCGTCGCGGGCGAGACTCTGTTCGATGCGGCGAGCGGCACAAGCGTACCGACGGCACGCCGCGCCGCGGGCTATGTCTTCCAGGACGCACGGCTGTTCCCGCATTTCCGTGTCCGCGGCAATCTTCGCTACGGGATGCGTCGCGCGACGCGGCAGGCGATGTCGCTCGACGCGGTGGCGGTCTTCCTCGGTATCGATCAGCTGCTCGATCGCTGGCCGCGCACGCTGTCTGGCGGCGAGGCGCAGCGCGTCGCGATCGGGCGCGCGTTGCTGTCGGGTCCCCGCTTCCTGCTGATGGACGAGCCGCTCGCCTCGCTCGACATGGCGCGTCGCGGCGAGGTGATGCGGCTGATCGAGCGCGTTCGCGACGAGCTCGGGCTCCCCATCCTCTACGTCAGCCACGATCGCAGCGAGGTCGATCGGCTCGCCGCGAACGTGGTGGAGATGGGATGAGCGCCCGGGTTCCTTCAGGCGAGACGACTACCGTGCGCCCTGGCCGAACAGGATGGTCCTCTCCTCTTCGCTCATCGGCTTGGCGTTGGGATTGACCGTCTCGGCCAGGGCATAGGCACGCACTGTGGCGGGCCGCTGGGCGATCGCATCGTACCAGCGCTTGAGGTTGGGGAAATCGTTCAGATCCTGATCCTGCCGCTCGTGCTGGACGATCCAGGGGTAGCTCGCCATGTCGGCGATCGAATAGGCCTCGCCCGCGAGGAACGGCCGATCCGCGAGCCGCCGGTCCATCACGCCATATAGCCGTGCGGTCTCGCGAACGTAGCGATCGATCGCATACGGAATCTTCTCGGGCGCATAGCCGCTGAAATGATGGTTCTGCCCCGCCATCGGCCCCAAGCCGCCCATCTGCCAGAACAGCCATTGCAGCACCTCCGCGCGGCCGTGGAGGTCGCCGGCGATGAAGCGATCGGTCTTCTCGGCGAGATAGAGCAGGATCGCACCGCTTTCGAACAGCGCGATCGGCTCGCCGCCACCGACGGGCTGCCGGTCGACGATCGCGGGCATCCGGTTGTTGGGCGCGATCTCCAGGAAGGCCGGATCGAATTGCTCGCCCTTACCGATATTGACCGGCTTGATCGTGTAGGGAAGCCCCGCCTCCTCGACGAACAGCGTGATTTTGTGACCATTGGGCGTCGGCCAATAATAGAGATCGATCATAGCGCGTTCCTGGCTGTTTCGTCGGCGCGCAGATGGGGGGCGAAGCGCCGCTGCGCCAGACCGTGACCGTAATGTTTCGACGATGGGTTCACCGGCCCCGATGAGGCGGCTAAGGGGGCGCATCGGGCGACGCCAAGGAGCAGACATGGACGAGACATTCCGCCAGGCGGCGCTGAGCTATCACCGCGAACCCCGCGCCGGTAAACTGACGATCGAGCCGACCAAGCGGATGGAGACGCAGCGCGATCTTGCGCTCGCCTATTCGCCCGGCGTCGCCGCACCCTGCCTCGAGATCGCCGCCGATCCCGACAAGGCGCGCGACTATACTGCGCGCGCCAATCTAGTCGCGGTGATTACCAACGGCACCGCGGTGCTGGGGCTGGGCAATATCGGCGCGCTCGCCTCCAAGCCGGTGATGGAGGGCAAGGCGGTGCTCTTCAAGAAATTCGCCGGGATCGACGTGTTCGACATCGAGGTCGACGCGAGCGATCCCGATCGGTTCGTCGAGGTGGTGGCGGCGCTCGAGCCGACGTTCGGCGCGATCAACCTCGAGGACATCAAGGCGCCCGAATGCTTCGAGATCGAAGCGAAGCTGCGCACGCGGATGGGCATCCCGGTGTTCCACGACGACCAGCATGGCACCGCGATTGTCTGCGCTGCCGCGGTGCGCAACGGGCTGCTGCTTCAGGGCAAGAAGCTCGCCGACGTCAAGGTGGTAACCAGCGGCGCGGGCGCCGCCGCGATGGCGTGCGTGCGACTGCTGATCGCGATGGGGCTGCCCCACGACAATGTCACGCTCACCGACATCAAGGGCGTCGTCCACAAGGGCCGCGAGGGGCTCACCCCCGAGCTCGAACCTTTCGCGCGCGATACCAATGCGCGGACGCTGGGCGACGTGCTGGCGGGCGCCGACCTGTTCCTGGGCCTGTCGGCCCCCGGCGTGCTGCGCGAGGAGTGGCTGCCACTGCTCGCCGACAAGCCGCTGATCCTCGCGCTCGCCAATCCCGAGCCCGAGGTGCTGCCCGAGGTGGTCGCGCGCGTGCGCCCTGATGCGATCATCGCCACCGGCCGGTCGGATTATCCCAACCAGGTCAACAACGTCCTGTGCTTCCCCTACATTTTCCGCGGCGCGCTCGATTGCGGCGCGACCGAGATCAACGCGGCGATGGAGCTGGCGTGCGTCGAGGCGATCGCCGAACTCGCGCGGATCGAACCCGACGAGACCGTTGCGCGCGCCTATGGCGGTGCGCAATTGCTGTTCGGGCCCGAGCATATCATCCCCAAGCCGTTCGACCCGCGGCTCGCGCTACTGATCGCGCCCGCGGTGGCGCGTGCGGCGATGGCGACGGGCGTCGCGCGCCACCCGATCGACGATTTCGCCGCCTATGAGCAGCAGCTCCAGCGCTTCGCCTACCGTTCGGGCCAGTTGATGCACCCGGTCTTCGAGCAGGCACGCTCGACGCTGAAGCGCGTCGCCTATGCCGAAGGCGAGGACGAGCGCGTGCTGCGCGCAGCGCAGGTGGTGATCGACGAGCGGCTCGCGCGCCCGGTGCTGATCGCGCGGCGCGACATGGTGTCGGCGCGGATCGCCAAGCTCGGCCTGCGGATGAAGATCGACGAGGATTTCGAGATCGTCGATCCGCTCGCCGACGAGACGATCCTGCCGCGCCTGATGGAAAGCTATGCCGCGCTCGTCGATCGTCGCGGGGTCGCCCCGGCGGCGGCGCGGATGCGCGTGCGACGTCGACCCGCGATCGCGGCGGCGATGCTGCTCCACGAGGGGCTGGTCGATGCGGCCTTGTGCGGGGGTACTGCAGACTGGTGGCAGCAGACGGGCGACATCCTGCCGATCATCCCGCGCCTGACCGGGCTCAAGCGCGTCTATGCGCTGTCGGTGCTGATCGTCGGCGAGCAGACCTTGTTCTTCTGCGACACGCACATGAACGTCGATCCGACTGCTGAGGAGGTCGCCGAGATGACCTTGCTCGCCGCCGATGCGGTGCGGCGCTTCGGGATCGTGCCCAAGGCGGCGCTGCTCAGCCACAGTAATTTCGGCGCGTCCAACTCGCCGTCCGCCAAGAAGATGCGTCACGCGCTGCGGCTGGTGCGATCGGATGCGCCCGAACTCGAGATCGACGGCGAGATGCACGCCGACGCTGCCCTCGAGCCTGCGTTGCGCGAGCTGATGGTGGGATCGAGCCGGCTCGAGGGGAGCGCGAACCTGCTCGTTATGCCGACGCTCGATGCCGCCAACATCGCCTTCACCCTTCTCGCCGCGGCGACCAACGCGCTGCCGGTCGGCCCGATGCTGCTGGGCATGTCCAAGCCGATCCATGTGCTTACCGCCAGCGCGACCGCGCGCGGCATCGTCAACATGTCCGCATTGGCCGCATCGGGCGACGCGCTGGGCGGGTGATTCGACGCCACGGCAACGAAAGCTCAACATCTCGTTGCTATGTCGCTCCCTCGGAAATGCGAAAAACGTGTGCCGAGGAGGGATTATGACGGCGTTCGAGATCAAGACCGGGATCGAGACTGGTATTGTCAGTTGTTGCGTCGTCGGCTTCCTGCCGGACGACGAGGCGAAGCAACTGGCGATCGCGCTATCTGACGCGATGTCCGCAGCCCGGCGTAATAAAATGCCGCTGCGGCTGCTATTCGACAATCGCCAGGGTGCGGTATTTTCGGCCAAGGCTGCGGAAGCGTTGGTGGTGCTCAAGGGCGAGTATGACGAACGGGATCGCACCGCGGTTCTCGTGTCGAACAGCATAAACAAATTGCAGGCCAAGCGGACGGCGGGGCGGGGCACCGAGATATTCCTGTCGGAGTCCGCTGCGATCACATGGCTGAAAGCCTGGGACTGACCGCCGAGCCGTCGTGACATAGCGCGCCGCGAGGTCCCTAGAGCCCGAGCCCCAATTGTGCCGGACCCTCGGCGTCCGCCTGATCGAGCGCCGACAGCGTCAGCCCGAGCAGCCGCACCGGGCGTTCGACCGGGCATAGCGCGAGCATCAGTGCCTTGCCCGTCTCGGCGAACTGCGCGCGGTCGGCGACGGCTTCGGCGAAGCTGCGCGCGCGCGTGATCTGGCGGAAGTCATCGTACTTTACCTTGAGCGTGACCGTCCGCCCGCGCGACTGCGACGCCTCGATCCGCGGCCAGACCGTCTCGACAATGGCGTCGAGCGCCTCGATCAATTCGGTCGGGCTGCGCAGATCGGTGAAGAAGGTGTTCTCCGCGCCGACCGACTTGCGAATCCGATCGGGCCGCACCGCACGGTCGTCGAGACCGCGCGCGGCCTCGTGGAGATAGCCGCCCCAGCTTCCGAACGTGGCGAGCAGCCAGTCGCGCGACTTGGCGCGCAGATCGGCCCCCGTCTCGATACCCAGCCGGCTCATCTTCTCCGCCGTCTTCGGCCCGACACCATGGAAGCGCTTGACGGGCAGTGCGGCGACGAAGCCCGGGCCGCGCGCAGGCGTGATGACGCACTGGCCATCGGGCTTGTTCTGGTCCGATGCGATCTTGGCGATGAACTTGTTGTAGGAGATGCCCGCGGACGCGGTGAGCCCCGTCTCCTCCTTGATCGCCGCGCGGATCGCGAGCGCGGTCGCGGTGGCGCTGCCGAGACCGGCCAGATCGTCCGTGACGTCGAGATAGGCCTCGTCGAGCGACAGCGGTTCGATCAGCGCGGTGTAGCGCGCGAAGATCGCACGGATCTGGCGCGAGACGTCGCGGTAGACGTCGAAGCGCGGCCGCACGAACACGAGATCCGGGCACAACCGCCGCGCGGTGACCGACGGCATCGCCGATTTCACGCCGAACGTTCGTGCCTCATAGCTCGCCGCTGCGACCACGCCCCGCTCGCGCGACCCGCCGACCGCAACGGGCTGCCCGCGCAGCGCCGGGTCGTCGCGCTGCTCGACGGAGGCGTAGAAGGCATCCATGTCGACATGGATGATCCGACGCCCCGGCGGGCCGGCGATGGGTGGCTGGTCGGTCACCACATCCGCATGTCAGAGATGGAGGTCGCTCGGCCCCTCCAGATGGAGATAGGTCGCGTCGAACTCGCCGATTGCGGCCAGTGCCTTCCAGTCGACGATCGTCACCGACCGCCCATCCAGAGCGAGCAGACCCTCCGCGCGAAACTTGGCCATGACGCGATTGGTGTGGATCGGCGTGATGCCGAGCGCATCGGCGATGTCGGTCTGCGTCAGCGGCAGCTCGAAACTGCCGCCGTCGACGAAGCCGACACGCTTCAGCCGCACCGCGAGCTCGCAAAACAGATGTGCGGTCCTCGCCCGGGCATCGCGACGTCCATTGTTGAGCAGCGCCTCGCGCTGGATCGAGGCGTCGAGCAACGTGTCGTACCAGAAGGCCCGCGCCAGCGCCGGATAGTCTTCGGCGGTCCGGAGGATGGCGGCGTGCGGGATCAGCACGATGGCGGTATTGCGCACCGTTTCGATCGTATGATCGGCGACCTTGAACAACACGGTGTGGAGATCGACCATGTCGCCGGGGACATGGAAGGAGATGATCTGTCGCCGCCCGCTTGCCGCCACCTTGTAGCGATAGACCATGCCCTCGACGACGGTACAGCAATGCGTCGGTTTCTCGCCTTCCTCGACGATACGCGCCCGCCCTGCGCTCTGGACGAGCTTCTGCGGCAAGCCGGTGAGCGCCATCCGCTCGTCGCCCGTCAGCGCGTCGCGGGCTTCGATCTTGTCGATAAAGCGATCGAGATAGTGGCTGACGGTCGTATGCATCATCTGCGTTTGTTCTCCGTCACTTCCTTGCCCCCAAGGACGATCGATACGCAAGTGTCGTCGCGAAGGAACAGGCTCCGGATCGATGCGTCTGGCCGACAGAGGAGACAGGGCGATGTTCGGAACGGTTGCGAAGTCGATGCTGGTTGGTGCGGTGCAGAAGGGGACGGGCGTTCCCCAGTCGGGGCCGATATCGACGACGCTGCTCACCACCGGCGTGTCGCTGATGCTCATCCGCGGTCGGCGTCCGGTCGGGCTCGCGCTGGCGGTCGTGGGCGCCCTGCTCCGCTGGCACGAGCTCGAGGAGGAGCGACAGGCCGCGCTCGTCGCGCTCAGGAAGCAGCAGGCGCTCGACGATGCCTCTGCGGCCATAGCACCGCGTTGACCGTCGCGCCGAGCAGGATCGCATAGGCCGACACGTAGAACCACATCAGCAGAACGACGACCGCGCTCAGTGACCCATACGTGGCATTGTAGTTGCCGAAGCGCGACACGTAGAAGCCGAGCCCGACGGTCGCGGCGAGCCATAGCAGGGTGGCGAGGCCCGAACCCATGCTGATCCACTGCCAGCCCGACGGCGCGCGATTGGGGCCGAAGCGATAGGCGCCGCCGATCGTCGCGCTGGCGAGGATCGCCGCGACGATCCAGGTGCCGAGCTTGATGACGAACAGCGCGACAGGTCCGAGCCCACCCAGCACGGTCTGGAGCCAGCCCAGCACGGTCGCTGCGAGCAAGCCCGCGATTGCGACCGCAACCGCACCCACGATGATCCCCATCGAGACGAGGATGCCCATCACGAAGCTGCGCGGATGGTCCTGCTGACCGTAGATCACGTTGAGCGCGCTCATGATCGAGGTCGATGCCCGCGTCGCGCCGTAGACGGCGAACAGCAAGGCGAGGATCAGCCCGAAGCCGGTCTTTCCCGATGAGGCGGTCACCACCGCGACGAGCTGGTCGAGGATCAGCTTGGCGGCATCCTTGGGCACGATCGACACGATCGTCCTGATATGGTCGGCGACGGTGCCGGGGTCCGCGATCAATCCGTAGCTCAGGATCACCGCACCGAGCAGCGGCACCAGCGACAGGAAGCAATAGAAAGCGACGCCGGCCGCCATCAGCGTCATGTTGTCCTGCCCCATCTTGGCCCACAGTCTGCCGAAGAACCCCACCGAAGCGAGTTCGGCCTGGTGCGCCAGATGTTTGGCCTGATGGATGCGTCCATCAGGCGCAGGCGGCGTGGCGTCGCCGAGGATCGTCTGTTCGTCGTGCATCGCGGTTCAACCCGCGACGTCGTGATTATGTCCCGTCGATGAACGGGTGTTGGCGAAGGAACCCATTGCGCAGTCTGGCGTTTTCGGGCCGGGAGCGATATGTCGCATCGACGTCGTTTGGGGGATTTGGGGTTGCATTCAGGCCGTGTGGACCAAGTGCGGCGCAGTGTGTCCGTTCGGCTTCCCTTGCATGTGTCGGCCGTCGCGCTTGCGCTGATGCTCGCGACGGCGGGTGGCGCGCGTCGTGCCGATCCGTCGGCCGCATCGGACCAGCCGCAGCAGGCGGTCGATCCCGTCGGCGACCCTTCCTTCAACGCCGCCCTGCCACCGCTGGATGCTGTCGCCGCGCCGCCTGTCGCGACCACCGCAGCGCCGCCGACGACCGCCCCCGTCACCGATCCGACATTGGCGCAGCCGCTGCCGCCGCTGGCGGGTTTCGATCCTACGCCCGATACCGCCAAGGCAAAGGTGCCAAGCGGCGAAGAGACCCGCATCCGCTATACGATGCAGGTCGACGGGCTGAAGAAGATCGGGCTCGAGACGCAGTTCCGGAGCCTTTCCGAACTCGAGAACGGCAAGAAGAAAGCCGCAAACGCCGCGCAGGTCTCCGCGCGCGCGGTCGACGATGTCCAGCTTGCGGAGCGTCTGCTTCGCGCGGAGGGCTATTATGACGGCGCCGCTTCGTCGACGGTCACGCTGGTCAAGGACCAGCCGGGGCAGGTGGTCGCGACGATCAGCGTCACGCCGGGGCCGCGCTACACGGCGTCCAGCATCGCGATCACGCAGGCCGATCCCGATCCGACGAGGCGCGCGATGGAGGCGCTCACCCCGCAGTTCAACGTCGGTAGTCCGATCCGTTCGGTGCTGGTGGAGGGCGGCGAGGCGCAGATATCGCTGGCGCTGCCACAGCAGGGCTATCCCTTCGCGAAGGTCGGTCAGCGCGACATCCTGCTCGACGGCGACACGCACACCGGCGACTATACGCTTCCGCTGACCGCCGGTCCGAAGTCGAGCTTCGGCGGGCTGCAAACCAAAGGCGATCAAATATTCTCGGTCGATCACCTATCGGTATTCCCGCGCTTCCAGCGCGGTGATGTCTACGACAGCCGGATGACCGACGATCTGCGTCAGGCGCTGGTCGGCACGGGCATCTTTTCGACGGTCGCGATCCAGCCCGTCGACACCGGCGTCAAGGCACCCGATGGCTCCGAGGTGGTCGATCTGCTGGTGACGCAGGAAAAGGGCCCGTGGCGGAGCTGGGCGGGTTCGGCGGGCTATGGCACCGGACAGGGCATCAAGGCGGAGGTGAGCTGGACCGATCGCAATCTCTTCCCGCCCGAGGGCGCGCTGATCCCGACCGTGATCGGCGGCACGGAGGAACAGGGCGCCAATCTCGCTTTCCGCCGCTCCAACGCCGGCCAGCGCGACAAGACGTTCCAGATCACCGGCGGCTTCGACCGCACCAATTACGACGCCTACGAGGCCAACACGCTCAGCCTCGCGGTCAACTGGTCGCGGCAGAGCACGCCGATCTGGCAGAAGCGCTGGAGCTACACCTATGGCGCCGAGATATTGGGCACCAACGAACAGGGCGCTGCGACCGACGCGACCGGTGACCGTCCGCGTCGCAACTATCTGATCGCCGCGCTGCCCGTCGAGATATTGTACGATCGCTCGAACAACCTGCTCAACCCGACGACGGGCTACCGCCTGCTCGTTCGCGTCAGCCCCGAGGCGTCGATCCGGAGCGGCTTCAAGGGCTATGCCCGACTGACCGCGCAGGGGACGGCCTATCTGCCGATCGGCAAGTCGATCGTGCTCGCCGGCCGGGCGATGGTCAATTCGATCGAGGGCGTCAGCGACATCAACGACATCGCACCCTCGCGGCGCATCTACGCGGGCGGCGGCGGATCGGTGCGCGGTTTCGGCTATCAGCAGCTCGGCCCCAAGGATGCGCAGAACAACCCCATCGGCGGACTGACCTCGACCGAACTCGCGTTCGAGGCGCGCTATCGCTTCGGCAATTTCGGCGTCGTGCCCTTCCTCGATGCCGGCCGGGTCGGCGACAAATCGACGCCGGGGTTCAGCGGCCTGCGCTACGGCGCGGGTATCGGTGGGCGTTACTACACCAATTTCGGCCCGTTGCGCTTCGACGTCGCGACGCCGATCAACCGCCAGCCGGGTGAATCGAAGATCGCGCTCTATATCTCGATCGGGCAGGCATTCTGATGGCGGGCGGAGACGAGACGATCGTGCTGATCGATCGCCGCCCCTTGTGGGTGCGGATCGTCAAATGGGTGGCGATCGTGCTGGCGGCGTTGCTGCTGCTGATCGCCGCGTTGATCGTCGGACTGAACACCGGTCCGGGCAAGCGCTTCATCGCGGGGCAATTGGCGGGCTACACCACCGCCTCGGGGATCAACATCCACGTCGGCGAGATCGAGGGATCGATCTACGGCCACATGATCCTCCATGATCTCGAGGTGCGCGACGCTAAGGGGGCGTTCCTCACCGCGCCGTCGATCGACATCCACTGGCATCCCTTCGCCTATATCCACAGCAAGATCGATCTCGACAGCGTGACCGCGGGCGAGATCCGGATGCTGCGCAACCCCGCGCTCAAGCCCGTGCCGAGCGATCCCAACGCGCCAACCATCCCCGACATCGACCTGACGCTCGGCCATCTCCACGTCGATCGCTTCCTGCTCGATCCGCCGGTGACGGGGCAGCGCCACATCGTCCGCATCGACGGCGGCGCGGTGATCGCGGACCGTCGTGCGCAGCTCACTGTCGACGCCGGCGCGATCGTCGCGCCCGGCGTGAAGGGCGGCGACACGCTGCATCTGCGGATCGACGCGGTGCCGTCGCAGGATCGGCTGCTCGTCGACGTCAAGCTGTCCGCGCCCGCGGGCGGCGTCGTCGACAGTTATGCCAAGCTCGGTCGCGCGCTGACTTTGTCGGTGGGCGGGCAGGGCAACTGGCATCACTGGCGGGGCCTTGCCGCCGCCACCGCGGGTGGCCAGCCGCTGATGAACGTCGCACTTACCGCGCAGGACGGCAGCTTCGGCGCGCATGGCGGCGTGATGCCCGGCATCCTGCTCACCGGCCCCGCCGCGCGGCTGACCCAGCCCGCGATCCACATCGACGCCACCACGACGCTCGACAAGCGCAAGGCCGACACGCATGTCGCGCTGTCCTCGTCGGCATTAACCGCGCAGGCGGCGGGGCTGATCGACTTCGGCCAAAGCCGGCTCGGCGATCTCAAGATAAAAGCGCGGCTGCTCACCCCCGGCGCGATCGCCCCCAACCTCGCCGGCCGCAACGTCGCGGTCACCGCCGCGCTCAACGGCCCGTTCGCCAGCCCGAGCGTCGCCTACAGGATTTCGGCGGACGCGATCTCGTTCGGTGCCAACGGCATCGAGGGGCTGGTCGCCGAGGGCAATGCGACGATCGGTCAGCAGAAGATACTCGTGCCGATCCACGCGACCGCGAAGCGAGTCACCGGGCTCAACGCGGCGGCGGGTGGCCTCGTCACCAACCTCAAGGTCGACGGCGACATCGCCTATCAAAACGGCCAGGTCTTTTCGGACAACCTGCACCTGCGATCGGACCGGATCGACGCCACCGCGCTCGTCCTCGCCGATCTCAAGAGCGGCAAATATACCGGCGCGCTCAAGGGCCGGGTCAACGACTATGACGTCAACGGGCTGGGGCGGATCAACCTCGTCACCGATGCCAGGCTGGTCATCGCACCGGGCGGCGGCTTCGGGATCAAGGGCCATGTCCGCGTCGAGACGAGGAAAATCGCCAACGCCAGCCTCGCGCAGCAGCTCGGTGGCAATGCGCTGATCACCGCCGACGTCGGCTATGATCCCAAGGGCGGCGCCAGCGTCACCAACCTGCGGCTCGCCGCCCCCGATCTGCGCATCACCGACGGCGCGGGCAGCTATCGCCTCTCCGACGGCGCGATCCGCTTCCGCGCTGATGCCTGGTCGCGCACCTATGGCCCGGCCAACGTCGTCGCGAGCGGGACGGTCGCCAATCCGGTGGTCGTGCTCAAGGCCGCGCATCCCGGCGTCGGCATCGGCCTCGCCAACCTCGACGCGACGCTGACCGGATCGGCGGCGGGCTATCTGATCCGCGCCAGCGGCGGTTCGGATTATGGGCCGTTCACCGCCGACGTGCTGGTGCGCGCGGGCAAGGGGCCGCTCGCGGTCGACATCCACAAGGTGCTGATCGCGGGGATCGGCGTCCACGGCAGCGTCGTGCAGACCGCGGCGGGGCCGTTTGCGGGCACGCTGTTCGTCGCGGGCTCCGGCCTGAACGGGCAGGTCGCGCTGGCGGCGGCGGGCAAGAATCAGAAGGCCGATGTCAATCTAACGGCCAACGGCGCCAGGCTACCCGGCAAGACGCCGATCACGATCGGATCCGGCTTGGTTCGCGCGTCGCTGGTGATGCTGCCCGGCGGTCCGTCGATCGCCGGATCGGTCGCGCTCGTCGACGTCCGCTACAACACGCTGCTGCTCCATTCGGCGCGCGCCAAGATCAATTATGCGGGGGGACGCGGTCAGGCAGCGGTCACCGCCGCCGGCACCAGCGGCGTCCCCTTCGACGTCGCCGCGCAAGCCGCGTTCACGCCTGAGCGCATCCTGGCCAATCTGCGCGGATCGGCGAACGGCATCGCCTTCCACCTCGCGCAGCCCGCCACCGTGCTCAAGCAGGGTCGCGAGTATGTCCTGCAACCCGCGACGCTGGTGCTGCCGCAGGGCAGCGTCGATCTTTCGGGCCGCTACGGTGTCACCACCGAGGCGCACGCCAGGCTCAACGGCATGGACCTGTCGATCGCGCAGGCGTTCGCGCCGACGCTCGGGCTGGGCGGCAAGGCGACGGGCACCGTCGATCTTACCATGCACGGCGCGGCGATCCCCGATGCGCATGTCCGCCTCGACATCGCCGGGTTTACGCGGACCGGAGCGCTGGTCATTTCCGATCCGGTGGACATTGCGATGCTCGGCACGCTCAATTCCGGCGGTGGTGCGGTCAATGCGCTGATCCGCCGCGGCGGCGCGGATATCGGGCGCGTTCAGGTGCGCACCGGCCCGGTGGCGAGCACGTCCGCGCTGATGCAGGCGTCGATCAACGGCGGCATCCGTTACAACGGCCCCGCAGAGGCGCTGTGGACGCTGACGGGCATCGGCGGGCAGACGGTCGCCGGCCCGATCGCGATCGGCGCGGATTTCTCGGGTCGCGTCAGCGCGCCGCAGGTCACCGGCGTGATCCGCGCCAACCAGCTCCGCTACGAGAACACGACCACCGGAACGACGATCACCGACATCGCGATCGATGGCCGCTTCACGCAGTCGCGGTTCCAGCTGAACCGCTTCTCAGGCAAGGCCGGGCCGGGCACGGTGCAGGCCTCGGGCAGCGTCGGCTTCGCGGCCGACAGCGGCTTCCCGATCGCGATCACCGCGACGCTCGACCACGCGCAGCTCGCCCATTCGGACTCGATCGGCGCGACCGTGTCGGGTTCGGTCGCGGTGACCAACTCCAAGGCGGCGGGCGGCTTGATCAAGGGCGACCTCAACCTGCAGGAGCTTCGCTACGCGATCGTCCGCAACCAGGCCGCGCAGATCACCGACCTCACCGGCGTGCGCCGCAAGGGCGCGACGGTGCAGACGACCGCCGCCGCGGCCGGCCCGGCGCCGAGCAACTGGAAGCTCGATATCGGCATCAAGGCCGAGAACAAGCTGTTCGTCTCGGGCATGGGGCTCGAATCCGAATGGAGCACGCATATGCATGTCGGCGGCACCGCGACGGCACCCGTCGTCGTCGGCAAGCTGCAGGTCGTGCGCGGCACCTACACCTTCTCGGGCCGCCGGCTGGATCTCGCCGATACCAGCACGGTGCAGTTCAACGGCCCTCTGCTCGATCCCGATCTCAACATCGAGGCGAACACGACCGTCGAGGGCGTCACCGCGATCATCGACATCGGCGGGAATGCGGAGCATCCGCAAATCACCTTTACCTCGACGCCGACGCTGCCGCAGGATGAGGTGCTGTCCCGCCTGCTGTTCGGCACCTCGGTGACCTCGCTGACCGCGAGCCAGGCGCTGCAACTCGCCGCCGCGCTCAACTCGCTGCGCTCGGGCGGCGGCGGCAGCGGCGGACCGCTGGGCAAGCTGCGCAGCTCGACCGGGCTCGACCGGTTGCGCGTGCTGGGTGCGGACAAGACGACGGGGCAGGGTACCTCGCTCGCGGCGGGGAAATACATCTCGAACAACATCTACGTCGAAGTCGTCACCGACGCAAAGGGCTTCACGCAGACGCAGCTGACGATCGCGCTCTCGAAGGCGCTGAGCATCCTGAGTTCGGCGGGCGGAGTGACCGGGCCTGCGGTGACGCTCAAATATTCGAAGCAATATTGAGGGGAGGGGGCCCTGCCTTGAAGCCTCCTGCCGTTTCTTCCTCGCCATCCCGGACTTGATCCGGATTCCCCTTCGCGAGAACGACTGGGTGGGCTGTGAGAGGTGTTTACCGAACCCCGATCGTCGCCCAAATCGGCAGGTGATCGCTCGCCCGCTTCGCCAGCGCGGAATGATGCGTTCCGGCATCCAGCACCGCGAGGTCGGGCGTGGCCATGATCCGGTCGAGCCGCGCGATCGGGCGGCGGGCGTGGAAGCTCGGGCCGGTCGGCGCGAAGCCGAAATGCGGGGTGAACTCACGCAGACAGCCGCCCGCGAGGCTCCATTCGTTGAGGTCGCCCATCAGCACCGTCGGCATCGGATGCGCGCACGCGTTGACATGCGCGATGATCGAGCGCGCCTGCTTGCGCCGCCACAGCCCGGACAGATCAAGGTGCATACCGACGATCCGCAGCCTCTGCGCGCCGATGGCGAGCTCGGTCATCACCGCGCCGCGCGGCTCGAGCGTCGGCAGGTCGAGCGGACGGTGCGCGATGATCTCGATATCGCGGCGCACAAGGATGGCGTTGCCGTGCCAGCCCATTCCGCCGGGCCTGATCTCGTAGGGCACGGCCCGATAGGGGCTGGTCTGCGCGATCAGCTCGAACGGTATCGCGCTCAACCGTGCGCCGACACGCCTATCCGCCTCCTGCAGGCAGACGATGTCGGCGTCGATCTCGGCAAGCACGGACAGGATGCGATCGGGGCGTCGCTGCCTGTCCGTGCCGATGCACTTGCGGATATTATAGCTCGCGACCTTGATCGGCCGCGATTCGGCGCGACTCACGCGTCGGTCTTGTTCCGCCGGCTGAACGCCAGCCAGCCGAGCGCCGCACCCACGACGCCAGCGGCGAGCAGGATGAGAGCGCTGTTGTCTCCCGTCGTCCGCGTAACGGCGGCGGCACCACGGCGGACATAGTCGCGGCCAGTGTCGACCGCGTCGCGCGCTGCGGGGGTCGCATCGTCGATCAGGTCCTTCACCTTGTCGCGGACCTTGCCGTAGCCGTCCTGCACCGTGCCGACCGCTTGGTTGAGCTTGCCCTTACCTTCAAGGTGCTCGTCATTGGCGACATTCCCGATCGCCTCCTGCGCGGTGCCGACGACTTTCTTCGCGGTGCCTTCGATCCGGTCTTCGTTCATGTGCGTTTCCTTCCCATGGATATACCCTATCGACGCAACGAACGCCCGAACAGGGCGTCGGGTTCGCCGATGCGAGCTCGTAACGAAAGGAACCGATGAAATGCGTGTCTGGGCAGGTGGTGCGATCGCGTTTTTGCTCGCGGTGCCGGCGTTGGCGGTGCCGATGAACACGGCGAATCCGTTCAATGCCAAGCTGTTGCAACTAAGACTCGCCGACCGTCAGGGCGCGCTAGGTCGCGCGATCGTCGACGACGGGCAGCGCTGCGGGCGGCTGACGACGAGCGCCTATCGGGGGCCGTACGGCAATCTCGGCATGTGGGTCGCGCGCTGCAAGCCGGGTGGCGACTATGCGGTTTTCACCGGTCCCGACGGCAGCGTGCAGGTGCGGCCCTGCGCCGATCTGAAGGGGCTCAAGCTGCCCGAATGCGGCAAGATCGACTGATACGCACAGGAGCACCTCCGACGCTGTGAGCCTAGGCTTCGGCCGACGCGCGATCGCTGACCGCCGTCGTCCACCCCAGCGCAGGAAGTGCGATCGCGCGCCCGCCGCGCAGGTCGATCCGCACGACGATCGCACCCTGCGCCTCGAGGAAGCTCAGCAGGCGGCGCGCACGGCCGGTCGAGTGGCTGCCATAGACGCGTGCGATGGCGGCGTCGCTCGGGCAGGGCGCCCGGTCTAGCGCGGCGCGTGCGATCAGCAGGAAGACGCCGCGCGAATCCTCGGGAAGCGCCTCCGCCTCGCGCGCGGCATCCGCCATCGGATCGTCCTCGCCGATGCCCGCGTAGAGACCGGCACGGGCGAGCGAGAGCCGCGTGCGGAATGCGGCGAGGTCGAGCTTCGAATCGGCAAGCCCGCGCATCCGGCAGCGAACGCCGAAATCCTGGAACAACACCGCGGCAGGCCGAAAACTCTCGCCCTCGTCGGCGACGATCTCAGCGAGGCAGGCTGCAACGATCGCGGCGCTGTCCTCCGCGCTCGGTTCGGGGCGCGCGCGGGAATCGTCGGCGGCGGGCGCGGGCGCCTCGATCGAGCGCAACAGCTGCTCCATGCTGGGTCGCGGCGGCGGCGGCGGCGCGGGCATCGGCAGATCGAGCTCGGCAGGCCTGTCGAACAGCGCGGCGCGTGCCTGTTCGTCGGGCGCACCCGGCATCGGCATCAGCTTGGGGCTGGCGCTGCGCGCCGAGGTTTCGACCGACCCGATGCGGATCGCGAGCGGGCGCCGCGACAGCGCGGGCCCGAGCGCGATGAAATGCCCGCGCGCGAGATCGCGGAACTGCTCCGCCTGCCGCCGTTCGAGCCCCAACAGGTCGGCGGCGCGCGCCATGTCGATGTCGAGGAAAGTGCGGCCCATCAGGAAATTGGACGCTTCGGCGGCGACGTTCTTGGCGAGCTTGGCGAGGCGCTGCGTGGCGATCACGCCGGCGAGCCCGCGCTTGCGGCCGCGGCACATCAAATTGGTCATCGCCCCCAGCGATAGTCGGCGGACCTCGTCGGATACCTCACCGGCAACCGCGGGCGCAAACAGCTGCGCCTCGTCCACCACCACCAGTGCGGGATACCAATGTTCGCGCGGCGCATCGAACAGCGTGCCGAGGAAGGTCGCCGCAGCCCGCATCTGCCCTTCGCTCTCGAGCCCCTCGAGCGTCAGCACCACCGAGACGCGCTGCTCGCGCACGCGCAGCGCCAGCCGGCGCAACTGGGCCTCGCTATGCGCGCCGCCGTCGACGACGATATGCCCGAAGCGATCGGACAGCGTGACGAAATCGCCCTCGGGATCAACGATCACCTGCTGCACCCAGGGCGCCGAGCCTTCGAGCAGGCGGCGCAGCAGATGCGACTTTCCAGAGCCCGAATTGCCCTGCACGAGCAGCCGGGTGGCGAGCAGTTCCTCGAGATCCATCTCGGCCGGCGCGCCATCCGGCGCGGTGCCCATGTCGACGGCAACGGTCATCGCATCGCTCTTAGGAGACCGTGGCGCGAGCGCAAGCGAGTCGCGGCGAACGCTCCACAGCAAATCGGCGACGGCGTGTCGGTGCGAGGCGCGATAGCCTGACGCTGCGCGAGCGAACGCGGCCAACTGCCGATATTTCAGCGGCGACGCTCAACCAGCGACGAAACGGTACTGGCCGACGATGGGCGGTGCAAAATGAACGCGACCGGAAACATCGCGCGCGCAGACACGATCCCGTGTCCGATTTTCGGGCCCAACGGGAGAATACGCTTGAAGACCATCCACATGCTCGCCGCAGCCACGCTGCTCGCCACGATCGGCCTGGCGTCCGCCGCCGATGCGCGTCCGATGGATCACCACCGTCATTGCACGACGCAGATCGTCCATCACCACAAGGTGACGCGCTGCCATTGATCGGATGAGGCTCCGTCGCGGCGTGATGCCGCGGCGGAGCTTCGCTCCCGCTACGGCCGCTTTACCGGCGTCTGGAAAATGGCTCCCCGGGCAGGATTCGAACCTGCGACCATTCGATTAACAGTCGAACGCTCTACCACTGAGCTACCGAGGAACATGCCCGTTGCCGGGCGAGGCGGCGCCTATGCAACAGGTCAGGGACGCTTGCAACCCCATTGCGCAGACCGCCCCCAACAAAGCTTAAACCGCGAACTGCTCCATCGTGATGCGGTCGTCGAGCGCGTGCTCGGGATCGAACAGCAGCGTCAGCGCGATCGATCGATCGATCGAGATCGCCACCGTCGAGACATCGCGGATTTCGCGCTGGTCGGCGACGGCGCTGACCGGACGCTTCACCGGATCGACGACGCGGAACGAGATTTTTGCGGTCTCGGGCAGGATCGCACCGCGCCAGCGCCGCGGCCGGAACGCGCTAATCGGCGTGAGCGCGACGAGCCCCGATCCCAGCGGCAGGATCGGCCCCTGCGCGGAAAGATTATAGGCGGTCGATCCCGCGGCAGTCGCCGCCATGACGCCGTCGCAGACCAATTCGGGCAGCACGACGCGTCCATCGACGCTGACCTCGATCCAGGCGGTCTGCCGCGTCTCGCGCAGCAGCGATATCTCGTTGATCGCGGGGCTCGAGAAATGCTCGCCATCGATCGTGTCCGCTTCCATGCGCAGCGGCGTGACCGAGAAGGCGCGCGCGCGGGCAAGGCGATCGGGCAGCGCGTCTAGTCGCCACTCGTTCATCAGGAAGCCGACGGTGCCGAGATTCATCCCGAATACGGGACGAATCTCGTGCCGATCGAGCATCATGTGCAGCGTCTGCAGCATGAAACCGTCGCCGCCGAGCGCGATCACGACGTCGGATTCGGTGATCGGAAAACATTCGTAGCGCTGGCGGAGCTCGGCTTCGGCGGCGCGCGCGGCGGGCGTGGGCGAGGCGACGATCGCCAGCTTGCGCGGCTCGCGCCGCTCGTCGCGGCCTTGGCGATCGCTCATCGTGTAGTTCTCACCCGCCCGTAACACTCATGTGCCGCGCGACCGCAGGCGCCGCGCCGCGCCCCGCGATCTCGAAATGGTGCCGCTCGGGCTTGCGGAGCAGCGCCTCGTCGATCGCCGCATCCAGCGCTGCACGACCGCCGCCCCGTAGCGCCTGCTTGAGATCGACGTCGTCGGCGTGGCCCAAGCACATCGTAAGGCGTCCCTGCACGGTCACGCGCATCCGGTTGCAGCCTTCGCAGAAATTCTGCGTCAGCGGCGTGATCAGGCCGAGCCGCCCACCGGTCTCGGCGACGCGTACGTAGCGCGCCGGTCCGCCGCTGCGATGTCCATCGGGCAACAGCGTGAAACGCCGTTCCAGATCGCGCCGTACACCGTCGAGCGGCAGATAGCGGTCGGTACGGTCCTCGTCGACGACACCCAGCGGCATCGTTTCGATCAGCGTCAGATCGAAACCTTGCTCGCCGCACCACAGCAGCATCGGCGCGATCTCGTCCTCATTGAGGTCCTTGAGCGCGACCATGTTGATCTTGATGGCCAGTCCCGCCGCCTTGCCGGCAGCGATACCATCCAGCACCTGCGCGAGGTCCCCGGTTCGCGTGATGTGGCGGAAGCGATCGGGGTCGCGGCTGTCGAGGCTGACATTGATCCGCCGCACGCCGGCCTCGGCCAGCGCCTGGGCGTGATCCGCGAGCTTGGTCGCGTTGGTGGTGAGAGTCAGCTCGTCGAGCGCGCCCGTCTCGATATGCCGGCCGATCATCCGCGCGAGATCGGTCAGCCCGCGCCGCGCCAGTGGTTCGCCGCCGGTCAGCCTGATCCGCTTCACCCCGCGCGCGACGAACGCGTCGGCGACATCGGCCATCTCCTCGAGCGTCAACAGCTCGCGGCGCGGCAGGAAGCTCATCGCCTCGCTCATGCAGTAACGGCAGCGCAGATCGCAGCGGTCGGTCACCGAAATCCGCAGATAATCGATCCGCCGCCCGAAGCTGTCACGCATCGTCGCGGCCTTGTCCGGCGCAGCGAGCGAGGAGGCGAGCGTCGTCATCCGCATCAGCTAGGCGTTGATAGCGGCATCGGCAAGGCCAGCCGCACCCACGACGGGACAGAGCGCTCCATGATGACCGTTGGCGCACCGGCTTGCTGCCGCTAGCGTAGCGGCGGGCGAAGCGGCTGTTCGTGGCCGACGGGGGAGACGCTTCATTTCGATTACTACCGATGCTCCGGCCGGTTCGGCGCCGTTGTTCCTCCTGTCGTTCCGCCAACGCGACGAGCTTGCGCACATGGCCGAGCGCGCGGGCTGGGCGGCGATCGCCGCGCGCCGCAGCGACGGGCTCGAAAGGCGCTTCCTGGCAAGCGGAGCGTCGGTCGTCGTTATCGACGCGCGCGACACGCTGGCGGAGGGGCTGGCGGCGGCGCGCGTGCTGTCGGACGCTGTGCAGGCCAATGGCGCGGCGCTGCTGCTGCTGATCGGACGGCGCGAGGCGTCCGCAGTCGCCGCCGCGTTCGAAGCGGGCGCGACGCACTATCTCGCCGCCCCGTTCGCCGAGGGCGAGTTCGCGCAGGCGCTGCGCTTTGCCGCGCGTCATGCCGAGCGATTGGCGGGTGGGCATCGCGCCGCGGCGGGCCGCGCGCGGCTCGTTGCGAGCGAGGCGATGACCTGGCGCTGGTCGCCCGATCGTCCGGCGAGGCTCACGATCAGCCCGGCGCTGGCGCAGGCCGGCGGCCTTGCCGACACGATGACCGAGGTGACGCGCGGTCACGCCCAGCATCTGCTCGGTCGCGCCGGAATGCGCGCCGCGCTGCACGCGGTGGGCCGGTTGCGCGAAGAGGGCGGGATCGCGCCGTTCGCGCACAATGCGCAGGACGGACGACGGATCGCGCATCATCTGATGATCGAGAACGGCACGGTCGTCGGCCATGTCGAGCCGCTCGATGGCTTGCGCGCCGGATCCGACACCACGCCGCGCGATCCGCTTTCGGGGCTCGACGACGGCCATGGGGCAAGACGCTGGATCGAGGCACGGCTGGCAGGCGGGCAGGGGCCTATTCTGGTGGTCATCGGGCTCAGCCGCTTCGACATGGTCAACGCGGCGTTCGGGCGCGGCGTCGGCGACGCGATCATCCGCTCGGTGGCGCGACGGATCGAGCGGCTCGCGGGCGCGGGCAACGGCCGCCGCCGCCTCGTCGCGCGGCTGGCCGGCGCCGAGTTCGCCGTCGGGCTTCCCGAGCCAGCGACGCTTGCCGAGGCCGAACTGCTTGCGGGCGAGCTGCTTGTCGCGATCGGACGGCCGTTCGTCGCGGGCGAGCATGTCGTGACGCTCAACGCCCGCGTCGGCATCGCCGCGACCGAACCCGGCGACGGCGATGCAGGCGAACTGCTGCGCCACGCCAGCCTGGCGCTCGCCGATGCGCGCGACGGCGAGACGGCGCGGGTGCGCATCTTCACCGAGGGCGAACAGACGCGGCAGGCTGAGAATCGCCGGCTCGAGCTCGACCTTCGGCTCGCGCTCGACGAGGACCGGATCGAGATACTCTGGCAGCCGCAGGTCTCGGTGCCGACGGGTCGCATCGTCGGCGTCGAGGCGCTGGCGCGCTGGCGGCACCCGCTGCTGGGCGAAATCGGCGCCGAGGCGCTGTTCGCCGCCGCCGAGCGTTCCGACTATCTGATCGAGCTGTCCAATCATGTGCAGCGCAAGGCGATCGGGATCGCCGCGGCGTGGACGGGGGCGCTCGCGAACCTCCGCATCGCGGTCAACGTCACCGCCGCCGACATCGCCGAACCGGGCTTCGCGAGCCGTATCCTGACGCTGGCGGCGCAATCGGGCCTGCGCGACCGGCTCACCGTCGAGGTGACCGAGAGCGGGCTGATGGAGGACCTCGCCGCCGCCGCCGACCTGCTCGCCGAATTGCGCTCGGGTGGGCTCAGGGTGGCGATCGACGATTTCGGCACGGGCTATTCGAGCCTCGCCTATCTTAAGGCGCTGCCGCTCGACACGATCAAGATCGACCGTCGGCTCGCGCAGGACATCGCGGGCAGCCCCCGCGACCGTATCGTGGTGCGCTCGGTGATCGACATGGGGCGCTCGCTCGGGCTCTCGGTGATCGCGGAAGGCGTCGAGACCGAGGAGCAATTGACGTTGCTCGCGCGTGCCGGCTGCAACATCTACCAGGGATTTCTCTGCGCCCCGCCCGTCGACGTCCGCACGCTCGAAGGGCTGGTGCGCGGCTGAGCGATGACGGGTGCTGGCGTGGACGAATGGTTCGGGACGGCATGGAGGGGGCGACATGGGGGCGGTCGGCGCGATCATCATGAGTTTCTTCGGCGCGTTGTTCGCGGCGATGACGCTCGCACTTCAGCTCCACTGGACGGGGCCGCCCCTGCTGCTCCCCTTTCTGCCCTTCATCGCCATCGCGATCCTGGCTTCTCGCGTGCTTCGGATGCCGGGCCCAGGCATCGCACCGTCGGCGCGCGGCGAACGTGTGATCCTGTGGAGCAGCATCGGCGAAGGCGTCGGGCTGTTCGTCGCCGCGAACCTCGTCGTGAACGTCGGCCATCGCGAGCTGCTGCTACCCGCGATGGCATTGGTCGTCGGCCTGCACTTCCTGCCGATGGCGTGGGGCATCCCGTTTCGCCCGTTCGCCTATCTCGGCCTCTGCCTGCTCCTGTCCGCCTTCGCGGGATATGTCGTGCCCCAGCCGTTCGGCGGCGAGATCGCAGGGGCAGCCGCGGCGATCGCCTTGGTGCTCGCCGCCCTTCTGGCGGTCCGACGCGACTGGCGGGCCAGGAGGATCAGGAGCGCACCAGCCCCCGCGGCTGTACGACGCCCAAGTCGAAATGCGTGACGTCGCCGGGCTTCGCGTCGCAGACCTGCGGCACCGCGGTGGCGCCGAGCAGCGCGGTCCAGGTGATACCCAGGAACGGGTGGCGACCGTCGGCGTCGGGTGTCGCCTTGAGCGTCATCTCCATCCCCGGATTGCCCTCGAACACGATGCGGTGACGGCTTTCGCCGAGATTCCACTGCGGCTCCATGTCGTCGCCCAGGAAATAATAGAGATGATAGACGAGCAGCGGCCGGCCGTCGGTCCACATCGTCCACTCCCAATGCTGCCCGGCGACGGTGCCCGCGCGGATGACGCCGCCGGGATAGGCGATGTCGTTGCGCGCGACCGCGATCTCGTGTGTCTCGGTCAGATCCTCGACCTTCTTGCCCAGGCCCGCGAGGACCATCGCCATCGATTCACCGAAGGTCACCATCGCCTGCGCCATGCAGTTCGGCCGCGCGCGCAGCTCGTCGGGCGCCAGTCCGAAACCCATGAACTCGATATAGACCGACGGCGTCGTCAGCTTGTCCGCGATCTCGTAGACGTGGATGCGATCGATCCGGTCCATCAGCCGCGTCAGCGTGATCGGCACGATGTCCCCGATGAAGCCGGGGTGGATGCCGCACCCGTGGAACGACGTGCCACCCTCCTGGCACGCCGCCTCCAGCTTCTCGACGTCGGCGCGCGAATAGTCGGTGGTGAAGAAGGGGCCGATCGTCGACACGACGTTCTCGCCCGACCGGAGCAGGCGGCTGACCATCTCGATGTCCTGCAGCATCGGCGCGAAATGGACGCAATCGGCATCAAGCGCGAGGATCTGCTCGACATCGTCGGTCGCGAGCACCCCGGTCGGCGGCAGGCCGACGAGCGCGCCCGCGTCCTGCCCTACCTTGTCGGGGTTGAAGACCAGCACACCGGCCAGCTCGAACGTCGGATTCTCGATGAAATGGCGCAGCGAGGTCTTGCCGACCGTCCCAGTGGCCCATTGGATGATGCGGTAGCTGGTCTTGGACACGCGATGTGCTCCTCGGTAATGGGCTCGATGTCGGATCGTCGGGTCAGGTTCAGATGACGGCGCGGACCTGCCCGCCGTCGACCCGGTAGTTCGATCCGGTCACGAACCCCGATCGCGGGCTGGCCAGCATGCAGACCGCGAGGCCGATGTCCTCGGAGGTCCCCAGGCGGCCGGCGGGGGGCAGCTCGAAGATCTTGTCGCTGACCATCTGGGTGGTGATCTCCTCGACGGTCATCGCGGGATTGCCATAGGTGTCGCGCGCGAACCGCATCAGCCCGTCGGTCATGATGACACCGGGGGACACGGTGTTGACCGTGACGCCCGCGCTGTGCAGCGATCCGGCGAGCGTGACGGTGAAATTGTTCAGCGCCGCCTTCGCACCGCTATAGTCGGGACCGAGATAATTCGGCTGGAGCGCGACGGCGCTCGAGATCTGGATCACCCGGCCCCATTTGGCGGCGACCATGTCCGGCACCGTCCGCAGCACGAGGCGGACCGCTGCCAGCGTGTTGCCTTGATAGTTCGCCAGCCATTCGGACAGCTTGATGTCGAGCGGCGGCCGCGTGGTGCTGTCCGTCGCGCTGCCGCCCGCATTGTTGACGAGTATCTCGATCGGGCCGCCCAGCGCGGCCAGCGCCTGGCTATGGACCGCATCGGCGCCTTCGTCGGTCGACAGATCGCCGAGCGCGACGCCGGCCGCGTTGACGCTCGCGGCGACCGCTTCGGTCCTCGCACGGTCGCGGCCATGAACGACGACCGCGCATCCTTCTTCTATCAGCATTCGCGCGATGCCGGTGCCGATCCCGCTGCTGCTGCCGGTGACGAGCGCGCGCCGCCCCTTTAGATCCAGATCCACTCCATGCTCCTGCTCTTGTCCGCGACCCGCGGGGCGGGTCGCGATGGCCGTCGCAGCACTGAATATCGAACTCGCGAGAGGCGCGGGAACTCCCAAATGGGAGCATGTCGACCGGTCGCGCGATCTCGACATTGCGATCCCGAGCCGGCAAAGCGCCGCGCCATGACGCAGCGCTTCGACTTTACCATCGCCGCCACCGACGGCGCCGCGCGCACCGGCGCGATCCGGATGCAGCGCGGCACGATCCGCACGCCCGCCTTCATGCCGGTCGGCACCGCGGCGACCGTCAAGGGCATGAAGCCCGCCGACGTGGCGGCGACCGGTGCCGACATCCTGCTCGGCAACACCTATCACCTCATGCTCCGTCCAGGCGCCGAGCGGATGGAGCGGCTCGGCGGGCTGCATGGCTTCATGCAGTGGGACAAGCCGATCCTGACCGACTCAGGCGGGTATCAGGTGATGTCGCTGTCCGCGCTTACCAAGCAGAGCGAGGAGGGCGTGGCGTTCCAGAGCCATCTCGACGGATCGCGCCACATGCTCAGCCCCGAGCGCTCGATGGAGATCCAGCGGATGCTCGATAGCGACATCGTCATGGCGTTCGATGAGTGCACGCCCTATCCGGCGACGTGGGAGCAGGCCGAAAAGTCGATGGAACGGTCGATGCGCTGGGCGCAGCGCTCGCGTGACGGCTTCGACCGCGGCGGTGCGCATGCAGACCGCGCCGCGCTGTTCGGCATCCAGCAGGGATCGACTTTCGAAGATCTGCGCCGCCGGTCGGCCGATGCGCTGACGGGTATCCGGTTCGACGGCTATGCGGTCGGCGGGCTCGCGGTGGGCGAAGGGCAGGCCGAGATGCTGCGTACGCTCGATTTCGCGACGGCGATGCTGCCGACCGACAAGCCCCGCTATCTGATGGGCGTGGGCAAGCCGGACGACATCGTCGGCGCGGTCGAACGCGGTATCGACATGTTCGATTGCGTGCTGCCGACGCGGAGCGGCCGCAACGGGCAGGCCTTCACCTGGGACGGCCCGCTCAACATCCGCAATGCGAAGTTCGCCGAGGATATGTCGCCGCTCGATCCCGAGAGCCCGACGGCGGCCTGGAGCAAGGCCTATCTTCATCATCTCGTCCGCTCGGGCGAGATGCTCGGCGCGATGCTGATGACGGAGCATAACCTCTGGTTCTACCAGCGGCTGATGCAGGGCCTGCGCGATGCGATCGCCGATGGGCGTCTGACGGGTTTCGCCGAGCATTTCCGCACGCGATACGCGCGCCGCGGGGCGCCGGCGTCATAACGAAACGGGGCTGGCCGACCGATGCCGACCAGCCCCGTGCGAGTCGGCGTGGAGCGTGGATTACTGCTGGAGCAGCTTGAGCACGCCCTGCGGGCTCTGGTTCGCCTGGGCGAGCATTGCGGTCGACGCCTGGCTCAGGATCTGGGCCTTGGCGAGATTGGTCGTCTCGACCGAGAAGTCGGCATCGTCGATGCGCGAATTGGCGTCGGTCAGGTTGGTGACGTTGTTGGTCAGGTTGTTGACCACCGAGTTGAGACGGCTCTCCGACGCACCGAGACCGGCGCGGACGGTATTGACGGTCGCGAGCGCGGAGTCGATCGAACCGAGTGCGCTGCTCGCCGAACTGGCGCTCAGCACCGACAGCGGTGCGGTGCCAACCGCCGCCGTTCCGACCTGCGCCGTGCCGGTGTTAGTGGCGGCATCATAGTCGGAACTAGCCGGCTGATAGTCGGAGCTGGCCGGCACATAATCCGACGAACCGGTGACGCCCGTCATATCGAGATTGCCGACCGTGATCGATACCGTGTCACCACTGTCCGCGCCGACCTGGATGTTCGTGGTCTTGCCAAGGCCGCCCGTGGTGGTGTCGAACAGCGGAACGTTGTTGAAACTGGCCCCGCTTAGCGCAGAACTGACCTGCGAGGTGAGCTGCGAGACTTCGGCCTGCATGTTGATGCGGTCGGCATCACTGTAGGTGCCCGACGCGGACTGGACCGCGAGCTCGCGGATACGCTGCAGGTTGTTGGTGACCTCGTCGAGCGATCCGTCGGCGGTCTGCGCCAGCGAGATGCCGTCGTTGGCGTTGCTTATCGCCTGGTTCATGCCGTTGATCTGCGAGGTCATCGAATTGGAGATGGCGAGGCCTGCTGCGTCGTCGGAGGCCGAGTTGATCCGCTTGCCCGAAGACAGACGCGCCATCGCGGTATTGAGAGCCTCGTTGGCTAGCCGCGAACCATCCTGGGCCCGCAGCGCCGCGCTGTTCGTGTTGATAACCGTCATCGCGTCGTTCCCCGTGCCAAAGCGGGCGAAATTGGATCGCTCGCCACAGGGTTTCGCAAGTATCGAAGCGTAGTTAAGATTAGATTGATGCTGCGACGGCGACTAAACTTTTATCGAGAACGGTCGTTATCAATTCTTTTGCGCGCGGCGCACTGCCGTTTTATGCCGAAATGGCGGCCCCGACGACGGCGGCTTGGAGAAGCGCGTTTTGCGGGTTCTCGAGTCAAAATGGCCCCGCACGCCGATCGGTCCATGCATCATATCGATGATCCGAACCGCCGATCCGTGCGGAGCCGCGCCGGCGATCGCGTCAGAGTTTCAAATGATTTTTGCCGTGGGCGGCATTATCCTTCTTCTTCAGTATCTGTGCGTTTGCGGCGTCCTGTCGCGCATGAACGAGATGCTCGTCATATTTGCTGAGCTTGCCGCCATGCGCGGCGCGAAGCTGCTGCTCATAGCGCGAGATCGATGCCTGCTGCGCCTTGAGGCGTGCTTCCTCGGCGTGCGTCAGCTTGCCCGAACGGGCACCCGCGTCGATCCGGCGCTGCTGGTTGAGCTGGCGCGCGTTGATCGGCTTCTCCGCGAGCGCCGTGCCGGTGATCGCAAGGCTGCCGATGGCGAGAGCGATGATGGTGGACTTCATTGGCCGACTCCATAGAGCGACGTTGGTCGCCGCGGTCGCATAACGGCGCGCGGGCGATAAAGTTCTGGTCGGCGGCGATCGACCGCCGATTACCGCCGTCGCGCGTCGGCGCGGAACAAGGAGATTAGGATGACCGGACCCAAATTGTTCGAGCCGCTTCGCATCGGCACACTCGACCTCGCCAACCGGATCGTGATCGCACCGATGTGCCAATATTCGGCGATCGATGGCGGCATGACCGACTGGCACCTGATCCATCTGGGGCATCTCGCATTGTCGGGTGCGGCGCTGCTGACGATCGAGGCGACCGCGGTGCTGCCCGAGGGGCGGATCACCTATGGCGACGTCGGCCTGTGGGACGACGCCACCGAAGCGGCGATGGCACGGACGCTCGAGAGCGTGCGGCGCTGGTCGGACATCCCGATCGCGATCCAACTCAGTCATGCCGGCCGCAAGGCGTCCACCGAAGTGCCCTGGAGGGGCGGCAAACAGATCGCGCCGACTAATATTAATGGGTGGCAGACCGTCGCGCCGTCCGCCGCACCGTTCACGTTGGGCGACCATGAGTCGCACGCGCTCGAGCGCGCCGGGCTGGACCGCGTCCGCGATGCCTTCGTCGCGGCGGCGAAACGCGCGGCCGGGATGGGGATCGACGCCGTCCAGCTGCATGGCGCGCACGGTTATCTACTGCACCAATTCCTTTCGCCGCTCTCCAACCACCGCGACGACGAGTATGGCGGCAGCCTCGAGAACCGGATGCGTTTCCCGCTCGAGGTGTTCGACGCGGTGCGCGCGGCGTTTCCGCCGGAGAAGCCTGTCACGATGCGCGTTTCGGGCACGGACTGGGTCGAGGACGGCTGGGACATCGATCAAACCGTCGCCTTCGCCCAAGCCTTAGAAGCGCGCGGTTGCAGCGCGATCCATGTGTCGAGCGGCGGGCTCGATCCGCGCCAGGCGATCCCGAGCGGCCCCAGTTATCAGGTGCCGCTGGCGCGCGCGGTCAAGCAGGCGGTGAAGATGCCTGTCATCGCGGTCGGGCTGATCACCGATTTCGAACAGGCCGAGGCGATCGTCGGCACGGGCGACGCCGACCTGATCGCGCTCGCGCGCGCCATTCTCTACGATCCGCGCTGGCCGTGGCATGCTGCCGCGCATCTCGGCGCGCAGGTGAAGGCGCCGCGCCAATACCTCCGGTCGCAGGCATCGCGGTATCGCCATCTATTCGGTACGTGATCGAAACGGCCGACGCTTGACCAATGCCGCCATCGCGCCCACATGGGCGGCATTGGCAGTCGCGGGATGCGAGTGCCAGATCGCATCCTGGCAGCGCTGGCTTCCGCGTGTGAAAGCGACGTCCCGTCGCGACCCAGCACAGGATAGCCGCCCATGACATTTCGCCCCTTGCACGACCGCGTCCTCATCCGTCGCATCGAAGCCGCCGAGAAGACCGCCGGCGGCATCATCATTCCCGACACCGCCAAGGAAAAGCCGCAGGAAGGCGAAGTCGTCTCCGCGGGCTCCGGCGCGCGCGCTGAAGACGGCACGATCGTGCCGCTCGACGTCAAGGCTGGCGACAAGATCCTGTTCGGCAAATGGTCGGGCACCGAGGTCAAGATCGACGGCGAAGATCTGTTGATCATGAAGGAAAGCGACATCCTGGGGATCGTCGGCTGATCGGCCGACGATCCCCATCCTGACGAAAGTCAGGATCTCAGGCTTTCCAGCGCGGCATCTCCGCCGCACGAGACCCCAGCCTTCGCTGAGGTGACGAATTTAGAAGGACATTCCCATGTCGGCCAAAGACGTAAAATTCGCCCGCGACGCGCGTGAAGGCATCCAGCGCGGCGTCGATATTCTTGCAAACGCCGTCAAGGTGACGCTCGGCCCCAAGGGCCGCAACGTCGTCATCGACAAGAGCTACGGCGCGCCGCGCATCACCAAGGACGGCGTCACCGTCGCCAAGGAAATCGAACTCAAGGACAAGTTCGAGAACATGGGCGCGCAGATGCTCAAGGCCGTCGCGTCCAAGACGCACGACCATGCGGGTGACGGCACCACCACCGCAACCGTGCTCGCGCAGGCCATCGTCCGCGAGGGCATGAAGTCGGTCTCCGCCGGCGTCAATCCGATGGACCTGAAGCGCGGCATCGATCTCGCGGTCACCAAGGTCGTCGAAGATCTGCAGGCGCGCTCGAAGCCCGTCGCGGGCACCGGCGAGATCGCGCAGGTCGGGATCATCTCGGCCAATGGCGACGAAGTCGTCGGTCGCAAGATTGCCGAAGCCATGGAGCGCGTCGGCAAGGAAGGCGTGATCACGATCGAGGAGGCCACCGGCGTCGAGTTCGAGCTCGACGTGGTCGAGGGCATGCAGTTCGATCGCGGCTATCTCTCGCCCTACTTCATCACCAACCCGGAGAAGATGCTCGTCGAACTGAGCGACCCCTACATCCTCATCCATGA
>Ga0302311_10001068_pt1 | contig 33003 bp, 28 predicted proteins | sample III_Palsa_N1_3_FD_200449 | JGI IMG/M metagenome (GOLD analysis project Ga0302311, IMG submission 200449) | Peat permafrost microbial communities from Stordalen Mire near Abisko, Sweden - III_Palsa_N1_3 | ecosystem: Environmental > Terrestrial > Soil > Palsa > Peat permafrost | place: Sweden... | reverse complement strand
CGGGAACTGATCCTCAAGGCCAAGCTCACGCAGCCAGCCAAGGATGAAGCCGAACTCCGCCGGCGAGCGCGGCGGCACGCCGGTGTTCACCCAGCGCCCGTCCTGGCACAGCATCTGGGTGCCCTGGGTGGCGACCGCGGCGGCGTGGCGCCCTGTCTGGCGCTGCACGGTCTGCCGCGCGACCAGCCAGCTGTAGGACGCGGCCTCGGTGGTGACGTTCGAGGCGGCGTGCAGGCTGACGTCAATGAACTGCCCCTCGCCGGACGTGAGGCGATAGAACAGCGCGGTCAGCGCCGACATCACCGCGAAGTGGCAGCCGGTGTGGAAACCCTGGTTGCCCCCGCCGCGCACCGGCGGCAGGGCGTGATCGTCATAGCCGCAGCTCCACGCTGAGCCCGCGCCGGCGAGGATGGTCAGGTCGGTCACCGGCGCCGCCGCATTTGGGCTGGCGCGGCCGAATGGGGTCACCGAGACGAAGATGAGGTCTTCGTGGATCTGGCGCAGGTCCTCGTAGTCGAGCGCCAGCGCGGCCAGGCGACCATCGGGCTCGGACTCAAGCAGGATGTCGGCCTTAGCCACCAGCGCCTGGAGCTGGGCGCGGCCTTCGGCGCTCTCGAGGTCGATCACAACGCCGCGCTTGCTGGTGTGATAATGCCACCACCACAGGCTGCGGTCGGGGCCGGGCTGGTCGTCCAGGAACGGTGGATATCCGCGCGCCGGATCGCCGCCGGGCGGCTCGACCAGGATAACGTCCGCGCCCATGTCGGCCAGCAGCTTGCCCGCGAAGGCGATCCGCTCGCTCGCCAGCTCGATCACGCAGATGCCGGTGAGCGCGGTCATACCACCCCCTCCGCGCGAAGCTGCGCCACCTCTGCCACCGAGAGGTCGAGCAAGCGGCCGAACACCGCCTCGTTGTGCTCGCCGAGGCACGGCGCGCCTGTCTCGATCCGCCAGGGCGTCCGGGACATCCGAACCGGCAGGCCGTCGACCCGCACCTCGCCCATCGCCGTATGGGTGACGGTGGGCCACAGGCCCTCCGTGTCCGGATCATGGTCGACCCGTTCGCCGGGGATCTGTACGGCCGAACACGGAACGCTCGCGCGGCGTAGGCGGCGCTGTACCTCGAACTTGTCGCGGCTTGCAGTCCACTCGGAGATCGCCCCATCAAGCGCATCCTGGTTGGCCAGCCGTCCCTCCAGCGACGCGTAGGCGGGCTGGTCCGTCCACGAATCGCCGATTGCCGAGCTGAGCCGCGCCCAGTCGGCGTCTCCCCGGCAGGCGATCGCCACCCAGGCGTCGTCGCCAGCGCAGGCATAGATCCCATGCGGCGCCATCGGCGGCGAGGTGTTGCGGTTGGCGTGCGGCTGGCCCTCGCGGCGGCTCGGACGTCCGTTCACGGTCCAGTCGAGCAGCGTCGGCCCGTGCAGGGTCAGCGCCGCCTCGGTGCAGGCCAGGTCCACCCACTGCCCCTCGCCGGTGCGCTGGCGGTGCAGCAGCGCCAGCATCACGGCCATGACCATGTAGTAGCCGCCGGTGTGGTCCATGTAGGAGTAGCCCCAGCCGGCGGGCGGCTGGTCCGGCAGGCCGGACGAAAACGTCAGTCCCGAGACGGCCTGTACGATCGGCCCCCAGGTTTTGAACGAAGAGTAGGGGCCGACATGGCCGAAGCCGCAGTTGGACACATAGATGATGTCCGGCTTGATCGCCTTCAGCTGTTCGTAGCCGAAGCCCCATCGCTCCAGCACGCCGGCGGCGAAGTTCTCGGTCACGCAGTCGGACTGGCGGATCAGCTCGGTCAGCATTTCCTTGCCGCGCTCGGTGCGCACGTTGATCGTGACGCCGAGCTTGCCGGTGTTGTGGTTGTTATAGCCGCCGCCGAACTCAAGCCCCCGCCGCTCGTCCACGTAGGGGCCGATGCCGCGCAATATGTCCCAGCGCCCCTCGCGCACCGGGTCCTCTATACGGATCACCTCGGCGCCGAACGCGGCCAGCCATTTGGTCGCCCCGGCGCCGGCCAGCTGGCCACAGAAGTCGCAGATGCGAAGGCCGGCCAGTGCGCCGGGTGGCGGCGCCAGTTGCTTTTCCACCGTCGTCACGCCTAGGCGGCCACCACGCAGCCTTCGTAGCCCTTGGCGGCCACCTCGTTGCACTTGTCGCGGTAGACCGGGAAGCCGCCGATGTAGGGCATGAAGACGCGGGGCTTGCCGGGCACGTTGGCGCCGAGATACCAGCTGTTGGCCAGCGGGAAGACGGTGCCCTGGGCCACTTCATTGACGTGCGCCACCCATTCGTCCTGCGCCGCCGTGGTCGCCTCGATGCCGCCGGCCTGCCGCTCGTTCAGCCAGCCGATGCAGTCGGAAATCCACTCGACGTGCTGCTCGATGGCGACGGCCATGTTGCAGAGCACCGAGGGGCTGCCGGGGCCGGTGACCAGGAACAGGTTGGGGAAACCCGCGACCAGCAGGCCGAGGTAGGTGCGCGGGCCCGCCGACCAGGCGTCCTTCAGCGGCGCGTCGCCGCGCCCGCGGATATCGATCCTGTCCAGGGCGCCGGTCATCGCGTCGAAGCCGATCGCGTAGACGATGGCGTCGACAGCGTACTCCTTGGCCGCGGTCTTCACGCCGGCCGGGGTGATGGTTTCCAGCGGCTCCTCGGTCAGATCGACCAGGGCGACATTGTCGCGGTTGAAGGTGTCGAAGTAGCCGGTGTCGACGCATATCCGCTTGGCGCCGATGGGGAAGCTCTTGGGCGCCAGCTTCTCCGCCAGCTGCGGATCCTTGACGATGCCGCGGATCTTCTCACGCACGAACTCGGCGGCGGTGGCGTTGGGCGCCGGGTCGGCGACCAGGTCGTTGTAGGCGCCCAGCAGGGCGAAGCCGCCGTAGCGCCAGCGCGCCTCATAGGTCGCCTGGCGTTCTTCGGGCGTCGCCTCCAGCGCCGCCTTGTCCTGCAGGTCGACGGCGCGGATGCCGAAGCCGGTGTCGCGCGCTTCCTTGCGGTATTGCGCTCGGTTGGCTGCCCAGTCCGCCTCGACGGCCGGATCGATCGGGCCGTTGTGCGCTGGGACGCTGAAGTTGGGGGTGCGCTGGAACACGGTGACGTGCGTGGCCTGGGCGGCGATCTGTGGGATCGACTGGATCGCCGACGAGCCGGTGCCGATCACCGCCACGGTCATGCCGGTGAAGTCGACGCCCTCCTTCGGCCAGCGGCCGGTGTGCCAGCTCGGGCCCTTGAAGGTCGCCGCCCCTGGCAGCTCGCCGTCCTTCGGCACAGACAGGCAGCCGGTGGCCATCACGACGTAGCGGGCGCTGATCTCGTCGCCGCGGTTGGTGGTCACGCGCCAGCGCCGGCTGACCTCGTCGTAGAGCGTTGCGGTCACCTTGGTCTCGAGCTGGATGTCGCCGCGCAGGTCGAAGCGGTCGGCCACGTGGCCCAGGTAGGCGAGCAGCTCCGGCTGGGCGGCGTAGCGCTCGGTCCACTTCCACTCGGCGTCGAGCTCGGGCGAGAACGAGTAGGAGTACTCCTGGCTCTCAATGTCCACGCGCGCGCCGGGGTAGCGGTTCCAGAACCAGGTGCCGCCGACGCTGTCGCCGGCCTCGTAGACCCGCGCCGAAACGCCCAGCTGGCGCAGCCGGTGCAGCATGTAGAGCCCGGAGAACCCGGCGCCCACGATCACCGCGTCATAGGTCTGAGCCTTAGCCATCGTGACCTCCCTTATCGTTATGACCGCATGTTAAGCGGCTTCCGCTGGGGAACGGCCAGACCGGCTTGTCTGGCGCGCGGCGAGCGGGCATGCGGAGCGGCCCAGAGCACGATGAGGTCAGATGGGAATCATCTGACCTCTCAATCGTGCTCTAGATTCAACAGTGTAGAGCCTGATTCAGGGTTCGGAACGAACCCATCAGGCTCTAAGCATCGGAGAGCGCCATGCCCGAAGTCATCGTTCACGCCGTCGAGGGCCGCACGCCCGAGCAGAAGAAGGCGCTGTGCGCCGACATCACCGCCGCCGTCGTCAAGCACTTCAACGCCCCGCTGGAGGCGGTCACCGTCACCGTCGTCGACGCGCCGCGGGACTCGAAGATGAAGGGCGGGGTGATGTTCTCGGAGCGGTGAGAACCCATGCTCCAAGCCACACCCACATCAGACGGTCCTGGCCGGGCGTAAGCCCCGGCCATCCAAGAACACCGACCTAGCCGTAGCCGCGCCGAGCGCGGCTACCCACCGGCCAGCGTGCTTGATGGGTCGCCGGAACTGACGCCCGGCGATGACCGAAAAGAGAGGGACGATCGCGACGAGCGCTGCCGCCTACCCCTCTACCACCGCCGACTCCGAGCGCTCGATGAAGTCGCGGATGCGCGGGTAGATCTCGTCGTTGAAGCGGCGGCCGTTGAAGACGCCGTAGTGGCCGACGCGAGGCTGGACGTAGAGTTCATGCAGGGCGTCCGGCAGGTTGGGCAACAAGCCGTGCACCGCCTGGGTCTGGCCGACGCCGGAGATGTCATCGTTCTCGCCCTCGACACTCATCGCCGCCACATCGGTGATCGCCGCCAGGTTCACCAGCCGGCCGCGGTGGGTCAGCTCGCCCTTCGGCAGCAGGTAGCGCTGGAACACCACGTCGACGGTCTGCAGGTAGAACTCCTCGGTGAGGTCCAACACCGACAGATACTCGTCGTAGAATTCGCGGTGCTTCTCGGCGGAATCGCCGTCGCCGTCGACCAGGTTGTCGAAATAGCGCTGATGCGCCTCCTGGTGCTTCTCGGCGTTCATAGAGAGGAAGCTGTAGAGCTGCACGAAGCCCGGATAGACCCGCCGCAGCACGCCCGGATAGGGCCACGGCACGGTGTAGATCATCGCCTCCCGGAACCAGGCGAACGGCTTGTCCTCCGCTAGGCGATTGGTGGCGGTGGGGGCCAGGCGGGCGTCGATCGGCGAGCCGAGGAAGCTGACGCTGGCGGGGCGGTGGGGATCGTTCTCCTCGGCCAGCACCGCGGCGGCGGCCAGCACCGGCGGCCCGGGTTGGCACACCGCCACCACGTGGGCCCGCTCGCCGATGTGGCGCAGCACAGCGATGATCTGGTCGATATAGTCGTCGAAGTCGAAGCGGCCCTCCATGATCGGCACATCGCGGGCGTTGGACCAGTCGGTGACGTAAACGTCGAAGTCCTGCAGGAAGGTCTCCACCGTGCCGCGCAGCAGGGTGGCGTAGTGTCCCGAGAGCGGGGCGACGATCAGCAGCGGCGGGGCCGCCAGCGGGGCGCGGGCGCGGCGCAGATCGGTCGGCTCGCGCGAGAAGCGCCGCAGTTTCACCCAGGCGCTCGACCACACCACCTCTTCGCGCACCGCCACCGGGTGCTGCTTCACCGTCACCTGGTCGATGCCCCAGGCGGGCCGGCCGTAGCGGCGGGTGAGGTTGGAGAGCATCTCCGACGACGCATAGAGCGTGCGGCCGAATTTCGAGTTGCTGGCCGGGTTCAGCGGCGAGCCCCAGAAGTCGCGCGCCGCCCGGGCGGCGATCCGCACCGGCGTCGCGGTGTTGTAGGCGGCTTCGTGGAGGGAATAGAGCATCGGGACCCGTGATTGTGCAGTGCAATATATCGGTATTAACGTAGCCCAAGTCCAGCGAGTTGCGCCCGCGGGCCCCGGCGAGCCCCGTCCCCTGCAGGGAGAGGCTAAGGGTGGAGGTGCAAACCGGGCGCCAGCGACCGACCGGCTCACGCCCCGCGCATCGCCTCGGAAATCTGCCGCGCGTCCTCTTCCGGTTTCAGGCCGTCGGCGATCACGCCGTGGAACCTGCCCTGCGGGTCCATCAGGTAGAGGGCGGTGGAGTGGTCCATGCTGTAGGTCGAGCCTGACCCTTCCTTCTGGTAGTAGACCCCATAGGCCTTGGCGACCTGGGCGATCTGGGCCGGGGTGCCGGTCAGGCCGATGATGTTCTTCGGGAAGACGCGGCTCGAGATGTAGACCTTCAGCGCCGCCGGCGTATCGCGCGCCGGGTCGATGGTGATGAACACCACCTGGGCGTCCTTCGCCTTCGGGCCCAGCTGGTCCATCGCCCGGCCCAGGGTGGTGAGGGTGGTCGGGCAGAAGTCGGGGCAGAAGGTGTAGCCGAAGAAGACGATGCTCCACTTGCCGTTCAGCGCCGACTGGTCGACCGGCCGTCCGTCCTGGTTCACCAGGGTGAACGGCCCGCCGGGACCGGCGCCCTGGCTCTGCGCCGACTGAACCGCGCGCGGCGCGCAGGCGGTCAGCGAGACGGCCTGGAACGACACCAGAAGCAGCGCGCTCGCCCACAGCGCGAGCCTCACCATACGACTCCTTTGACGCGACGCCCGTCCGGGCCCAGTCTGCACGCACCTGATGGACATGGCATCCGCTTCTTCCGCAAGGTCAGCCGCCGCCAAGCCGGCTTCCGGCAGGCCGGGTCCGGATACGCTGGGCTCCGCGGCCGCGCAAGCCGCGGCGGCGATGGCGATCCGGCGCCCTGGACGGCTGCGCGCGCGCACCCTGATCACCCTTCGCTGGCTGGCTTTGGCAGGCCAAGCGATCGCCCTGATCGTGGTGGCCCAGGTGCTGAAGTTCCCGGCGCCCTACCTGCCCTGCACCGTGATCGTCGGCATCGGCGCCTGGCTCAACCTGCTCCTGACGGTGACCCCGATCAGCCGCCGCACGGCGACCGACTGGGAGGCGGCGGCGCAGCTCTCGTTCGATATCCTGCAGCTGGCGGCGCTGCTCTATCTGACCGGCGGTATCGCCAACCCGTTCGCCCTGCTGATCATCGCCCCGGTGACCCTGGCCGGGGCCAGCCTGCCGGTGCGCTACGCCGGCGCGGTCGCGGCGCTGGCGATCGTGGCGGTGCTGGGCCTGGCGGCGAACGCCCTGCCAATCCCCTGGCATGCGGGCGAGACGCTGCACCTACCGGCGATCTATCGCATGGGGCTGGCCGTGGCGCTGGGCACCGGCATCGCCTTCTCGGCCGGCTACGCCCACCAAGCCGCCGCCGAAGCGGCGCGGATGGAGCTGGCGCTCAACGTCACCGAGACGGTGCTGGCGCGCGAGCAGAAGCTCTCGGCGCTGGGCGCCCTGGCCGCGTCGGCCGCGCACGAGCTGGGTACGCCGCTGGCCACCATCGCCGTCGTGGCCAAGGAGATGGCGCGCGAGGTGCCCGAGGGGCCGCTGCACGACGACGCCGAGCTGCTGATGACCCAGGCGCAGCGTTGCCGCGATATCCTGCGGCGGCTCGGCGAGATGCCGGTGAGCACCGACGATGTGCACGAGCGCATGAGCCTGCTGCAGTTCCTGCGAGAAGTGGTCGAGCCCTACGCTAAGGAAGAGGCGGTGCGGGTCGAGGCCGTGGTCACCGGCGCCGCCGGCGTCGAGGCGCCCGACGTCTGGCGCTGGCCCGAGGTGCTGCACGCCATGACCTCGATCGTCGAGAACGCCTTCGACTTCGCGCGCAATGAGATCCTGGTCACCGCTCGCTTCGACGCCGAGATGGTGTCGGTGGAGGTGCGCGACGACGGTCCGGGATTTTCGCCGCAGGTGCTGGCCAAGCTCGGCGAGCCCTATGTGACCAGCCGTCCGGGCGCGGAGGGTTCGCGCACCGGCCACATCGGCATGGGCCTGGGCTTCTTTATCGCCAAGACGCTGCTGGAGCGGACCGGGGCGGTGGTGGAGTTTCGCAACGGCCGGCGCGGCGGGGCGATCGTCGCCGCGCGCTGGAATCGGTCGCAGATCGAGGCGCCGCCGTTGGGCGACATACACTGGCGCACTTGAATTGCCGACAAAAGGTGCGACATTCCGCCTCAGCCACGCAAAGGTTGACCGTATGGCGAAGCTAAACGGGAGCGCGATACGCCCATGAGCAGTCTAGAGTCTGCAATCGCCGATCTGCCGGAAAAGACCCTGCTGTTGCTCGACGACGATGGACCGCTCCGTAACCGCCTCGGCCGCGCGCTGGAGAGCCGCGGGTTCCAGACCACCCTCTGCGAATCCGTTTCCGAGGCGCTGACGGCGGTCCGCAGCGTCCCGCCCGCTTTCGCCGTGCTGGACATGCGGCTTGAGGACGGCACCGGGCTGAAGGTGGTCGAGGCGCTCAGGGAAGCGCGGCCCGACGCCCGCATCGTCATGCTGACCGGCTACGGCAACATCGCCACCGCCGTCGCGGCGGTGAAGGCCGGGGCAGTGGACTACCTCTCCAAGCCAGCCGACGCGGACGACGTCGCCAAGGCGCTGCTGGCCCAGGCCGGCTCGTCGCCGGCGCCGCCGGACAACCCGATGAGCGCCGACCGGGTGCGCTGGGAGCACATCCAGCGCGTCTACGAGCTGTGCGGCCACAACGTCTCCGAAACCGCCCGCCGCCTCAACATGCACCGCCGCACCCTGCAGCGGATCCTGGCCAAGCGCGCGCCGCGATAGGGCGGCCGCACCTTACGCTGACCGTCCCCGCGCGCTCACCGGCCAGATCGCTTCCAGCGTATCGCCGCGCACGACGTGGAAGGCCTCGTAGAGGTTGACGGTCGGGTCGCAGTGGGGGGCAGCGAGGGTCAGCCGCTCGCCAAGCTTCGGCGGGGCGACCCCGCGGGGCGGGATGATGGCGCCCTGTTCGTCGCCCATGAAGGCGTAGGCGCTGCCCTCGGCCGCTCCGGCCAGGATCGGCGGCGCGCCGGCCTCGGTGGCGAAGGCCTTCAGGCCGGCGTCGATGGTGACCATGAACGGGTGGCTGGCGCTGATCACCCGCGCGTCGATCGTCAGCGAGGTCTCGAACGGCGCGGGGGCATCCTCGCGCAGGGCGCAGTCGTTGTACTGCCGGTCCATGAACACGTAAGAGCCGACCTGCAGCTCGGTGAAGACGCCGAGTTCCCCGTCGATGGCGTGGCTGCCGGTGCCGCCGCCGGTGACGATCGGCGGCGCGAGGCCGGCCGCCGTCAGCGCCGCGATGGTCTCGGTCAGCTTGGCCGTCTTGGCGATGATCGCTTCGCGTCGGTCGGCGTAGGCCTCGATGTGCTGCTCGGCGCCGCAGTAGAACTGCAGCCCGCCGAATTGCAGGGCCGCATGGCCGGCGATCTGGCGGGCCAGCGCCACAGCGTCCTGCGCGCTCGCAACCCCGGTTCGGTGCAGGCCAGGGTCGAGGTCGACCAGCAAAGTGAGGGTGGCGCCGGCCGCCTTCGCCGCCGCGCCGATCGCCGCGACCGCGTCGGGGTGATCGCAGGAATGCATCAGCCTGGGCGACCGCGCCGCCAGGGCGACCAGCCGCGCCACCGCTGGCTCGCCGACGATCGGCGAGGTGATCAGCATCCCCTCGATCCCGCCCTCCGCCAGCGCCTCGGCCTCGCCCAGCTTGGCGCAGCAGACGCCGAGCGCGCCGGCGGCGATCTGCCGCCGCGCGATGTCGACGCTCTTGTGGGTCTTGGCGTGGGGGCGGAGCCCCAGCCCGTTGGCGGCGGCGAAGGTCGCCATCGCCGCGATGTTGCGATCCAGCGCCTCGATATCGAGCACCAGCGCGGGCGTGTTCAGCGACCGCCGCGAGCCCTGGCGGCCGATCAGGTGCGCATGGAGGGTTTCGGCGTAGGTGGTCATGCGCCTTCCTCGCGCAAACATCCCCTCCCGTCTATCGTCGCGGCGCGTCGGTCCCTAAGTTGGCGCGAGCGTCGTGGGAGGATGGCATGGATGATTACTCGGACTACGATGGCGTTGACCTCGCCGAGCTGGTGAGCAAACGCGCCATCAAGCCGGCCGAGCTGATCGAGGCCGCGGCGGCGCGGGTCGAACGGCACAACCCGACCCTCAACGCGGTAGTCTACCAGGCGTTCGACGAGGCGCTGGCCAACGCGGATGCGTTGCCGGACGGACCGTTCAAGGGCGTCCCGTTCCTCGTCAAGGACTTGCTGATCCAGGTCGCCGGCTGGCCGCGCACCAGCGGCAGCCGCTTCTGCCGCGGCGTGATCGACGACGCCGACGACGGCCTGATGACGCGCTATCGCGGCAGCGGCGTGGCGGCGATAGGCAAGACCAACCTCTCCGAGTTCGGCATCGCCGGCACCACCGAGGGCCAGCTCTACGGACCCTGCCGCAACCCGTGGAACACCGAGCACATCGTCGGCGGCTCGTCGGGCGGGGCGGCGGCGGCGGTGGCAGCCGGCATCGTGCCGATGGCGCACGGCGGCGACGGCCGCGGCTCGATCCGCATCCCGGCCTCGTGCTGCGGCCTGGTGGGCCTCAAGCCGACCCGCGACCGCAGCCCGCACCTGCCGGACGGCTACGACTTCGCCCAGGGCTTCGTGGTCGAGCATGTGATCGCCCGTACGGTGCGCGACAGCGCGGTGATGCTCGATGTCACCGGCGTCCCCGAGCCCAGCTCGCCTTACGCCATCCCGGCCAAGGAACGGCCCTACGCGGAGGAGATCCTGCGCTCTCCCGGCAAGCTGAAGATCGCCTTCTCGTCCGAGACCGCCAACGGCCGGCCCTGCCATCCCGAGGTGCAGGCCGCGCTGGAGGCGACCGCGGCGCTGTTGGAGCAGCTCGGCCACGAGGTGGTCCCGCACGGTCCCGGCATCGATCAGCGCGCGCTGTGGGGCTCGCAAGGCGCCTTCTCCGGCGCCAACTTCGCCGCCGGCATGCGCAAGATGATCGAGGGCATGGGACGCGAGCCGGCCGACGACGAGTTCGAGCCCCTGACCTGGGCCAGCTGGAAGGGCGGCCAGCGCGCCACCGGCATGGACGCCATGGCCGACATGCAGAAGCTCCGCATGCTGGGCCGCCAAGCGCTGCAGCTTTACGAGACCTTCGACGTCTTCCTGACGCCTACGCTGGCCGCGCCGCCGCCGCCGATCGGCTATCTCTCGCCGGTGCTGAACGCGCCGCGCGACATCGGCCGTCGCAACGGCGAGTTCTTCTCCTACCCCGGCGTCGCGAACATGACCGGCGCGCCGTCGATCTCGCTGCCGCTGGCCTGGTCGTCCGCCGGCCTGCCGATGGGCATGATGTTCACCGCCGGCTACGCCAACGAAGCGGTGCTGTTCCGCCTCGCCGCCCAGCTGGAGAAGGAAGCGCCGTGGAAGCACAAGCGCCCGCCGATCTGGAACTAGCCACACGTTCCATGTCATCCGGAGAGTCGCGCAGCGGACTCATCCGAGATCTACTTCCACCGCTGGCGCGAAGTAGATCCCGGCCCTCCGCTTCGCTGCGGCCGGGATGACAGTTGAAATTGAGCGCTGAGCGGGAAGCGAGCATCATGATCGAGTTCTTCTTCGACTGCTCCAGCCCGTGGACGTACCTGGCGTTCCACAACATCCGGCCGATGGCGGCGGCGTTCGGCGCGGCGATCACGTGGCGTCCGATCCTGGTCGGCGGGATCTTCAACACCATCAACCCCAGCGTCTACGAGGGCCGCGCCCACCCGGTGCCGGCCAAGGCGCGCTACTCGGGCAAGGATATGCAGGACTGGGCGCGCGTGGCCGGCCTGAAGATCAAGATGCCGCCCAGCGTCTTCCCGGTGAACAGCGTCAAGGCGATGCGGATGTGCCTGGTGCTGGGGGACCAGCTCGTCCCGTTCGCGACCGCCGTGTTCGAGACCTACTGGGGCGACGACCAGGACATCTCGCAGGACGCGGTGCTGCGCGGGGCTTGCGCCCGCGTCGGCCTCGACGCGGACGCCCTGCTCGCTGCCCAGGCCGCCGACGAGATCAAGGCCCAGCTGCGCGCCAACACCGACGAGGTGATGGCGAGAGGCGGCTTCGGCTCCCCGACCATCTTCGTCGGCGGAACCGACATGTACTTCGGCAACGACCGCCTGCCGCTGGTGAGGGCGGCGCTAGAGCGGGCGAAGGCAGCGGCCTAGCGACTCTCTGCCGCTCCTCCTTGGCGCTTTGAACTCTGCGGTCGTATCATTCAGCATTCCCTCGCCTCATTCATTCGGGACTTTTCATCGATGGATTTACGACTCCGCGAGGCGCCGATTGTGGCGTTCGAGATCACCGTCAACGGGGCGCCGCGGCAGGTTGCCGTCGACGTGCGCACCACGCTGCTTGATCTGCTTCGCGAGCATCTGGGCCTGCCGGGGACCAAGAAGGGGTGCGATCACGGGCAGTGTGGGGCCTGCACGGTGCTGGTCGGCGGCGTGCGGATCAATTCGTGCCTGTCGCTGGCGGTGATGCACGAGGGCGAGAGCGTCACCACGATCGAAGGAGTCGGGTTGCCGGGCAATCTGCATCCGCTGCAGGTGGCGTTCCTCGATCGCGACGCGTTCCAGTGTGGCTACTGCACGCCGGGACAGATCTGCTCGACGCTGGGGATGCTGGAGGAAGTGAGGCGCGGCGAGCCCAGTCAGGTGACGGAAGACCTGGCGGCGAAGCGCATCGTGCTCACTGACGAGGAAATCCGTGAACGGATGAGTGGCAACATCTGTCGCTGCTCGGCCTATCCTCAGATACTCGAGGCGATCCGCGATGTCGTCGGCGCGGCCGCATGAGGCCGTTCACCTATGAGCGCGCCGACAGCGCGGCCGGTGCGGCGAAGGCGGCGGCCGAGACGCCGAGCGCCAAGTTCCTCGCGGGCGGCACCAATCTGCTCGACCTGATGAAGCTGGAGATCGAGCGGCCGACGCATCTGATCGATGTCGGGCGCCTGCCGCTGGCGCAGATCGAGGCGACGCCCGACGGCGGTCTGCGCATCGGCGCAGTGGTCAGCAACAGCGCGGCGGCCTCGGACCGGCGCGTGCGCACGCTCTATCCGGTGCTGACCCACGCCTTGATCGCCGGCGCATCGGCGCAGCTGCGCAACAAGGCCACCATCGGCGGCAACCTGATGCAGCGCACCCGTTGCCCGTACTTCTACGACGCCGCCAAGCCCTGCAACAAACGCGAGCCAGGCGCCGGCTGCAGCGCGCTGGAGGGCGTCGGCCGCGGTAGTGCGATCCTGGGCGCCAGCGAGGCCTGCGTCGCCACCCACCCCTCCGACATGGCTGTCGCGCTCTCGGCGCTGGAGGCCAGGGTCGAGACCGTGACGCCGACCGGCGCGACTCGCTCGCTGGCGATCGACGACATGCACCGCCTGCCGGGCGAGACGCCGCACATCGAGACCGACCTCGAGCCTGGCGAACTGATCACCGCCGTCGTGCTGCCGTCGCCGCCGCAGGGCCGGCAGGAATACCGCAAGGTGCGCGACCGCGCCTCCTACGCCGGCGGCCTGTTCAGCCTGGCGCTGGCGGGAGAGCAGATGGCGCTGGGCGCGGTGGCGCTGAAGCCCTGGCGTGCGACCAAGGCGGAGGCGGCGCTGGCGGCCGGCGCGTCGCATGCCGAGGCCGCAGAAACCGAATTGGCCGACGCCCGCGGGCTCGGCCGCAACGATTTCAAGATCACCCTGGCGCGGCGGGTCATGGTCGCGGCGCTGGAAGGGACACCCGTGCGATGAGCAGCATCTCCGAGTACGCCCTACCCAACCCGATCAACCAGAACCGCTCCGGCATCATCGGCCGCGCGGTCGACCGCTACGAGGGGCCGCTGAAGGTCTCCGGCACGGCGCCCTACGCCAACGAAGTGAAGACGCCTTCGCCGCCGGCCCATGGCGTACTGGTCGCCGCCGAGATCGGCTGTGGCTGGGTGCGGGCGGTGGACGACATGGCGGCCAAGGCCGCGCCGGGCGTCAAGCTGGTCTGGCACGTGTTCGACCAGCCGCCCGGCCAGGGCGAAGCGGGCGCCAAGTCCTACGTCCAGGGGCAGGCGGTCGCCGATCCGGTGCTAGTCAACCCAAAGGTCCGCTATTTCGGCCAGCCGGTGGCGCTGGTGGTGGCCGACACCTTCGAGAACGCCACCGCCGCCGCGGCGCTGGTGCAGGTGACCTACGAGGAGGACCTGGAGGCTCAGTACGCGTTCGACGCCGCTGAAGCTGGCCCGACGGAGAACGACCAGGATTCGTCTATCGGCGAGTTCGAGCACGCCTTCGCCGAGGCGCCGATCCAGCTCGATGAAATCTACTCCACCCCGATCCAGAACCACTGCCAGATGGAGCCCTGCGCCACCACCGCCTGGTGGGAGGCCGGCAAGGTGCAGATCAACACCTCGGTGCAGATGATCAAGGGCCCGCAGCACCTAGTCGCCGAGACGCTGCAGATCCATCGCAACGACGTGCACCTGATGTCGCTCTATGTCGGCGGCGGTTTCGGCGGCAAGGGCTCCAGCTACGAGGACCTCGCGCTGGCGGCGCTGGCCTCGCGGGCGCTGGCGATGCCGGTCAAGATCGCCCTGACCCGCCAGCAGATGTTCAACGCCACGGTCCACCGCCCCGCCACGGTGCAGCGCGTGCGCCTCGGCGCGACGCCGGACGGGCGGTTGACCGCGCTGTCGCTGATGGCCGCGACCCACTGCGCCCGCAACGCACCCTTCATCGAGCGCGCCGCGGCCTTTTCGCGTGCCCTCTACGCCGCGCCGAACCGGCTGACCGGCCACCGGCTGCAGCTGCTCGACATCGCCGTCGCCAGCGCCATGCGGGCGCCCGGTGAGGCCTCGGGGATGATGAGTCTGGAGGCGGCGATGGACGAGCTGGCCGACCGGCTCGGGATCGATCCGATCGAGCTTCGCATCCGCAATGAGCCGGATAAGCACCCCGAGAGCGGCCAACCCTACTCCGCGCGCCAGCTGATCGAGTGCATGCGCGACGGAGCCGAGAAGTTTGGCTGGCGTCACCGCCAGCTCAAGCCTGGCCAGGTGCGCGACGGCCGCTGGCTGGTCGGCATGGGCATGGCCGCCGCCATCCGTGGCAACTTCCTCTTGCCGGCCAAGGCCGCCCTGAAGGTAGATGCCGACGGGACCATTCGCCTGCGCCAGGGCATGACCGACATCGGCACCGGCAGCTACACCATCCTGGCGCAGATCGCCGCCGAGACCATGGGCGTGCCGCTGGAGAAGGTGGTGGTCGAGATCGGCGACAGTGGCTTTGCGCCGGCGCCCGGCTCCGGCGGCCAGTTCGGCGCGGCCTCGGCCGGCTCCGGCGCGCTGGCGGGCGGCATGGCGCTGCGGGCCAAGCTGACCGAGATGGCAGTCGGCGATCCGGACTCGCCGCTCTACGGCGCGGCGCCCGAGGCGGTCGAGTTCCGCGACGGGTTGATCACGGTGGAGAACCGCTCCGAGACGCTCGCCGCGCTGGTCTTGCGCCTGGCGCCGCAGGGCGTTGAGGCGGAGGGCTCGTCTACGCCCGCGACCGATATCCGGCAGTTCGCCAGCTACTCCCACGGCGCGCAGTTCGCCGAGGTGGGGGTCGATCCGATCACCGGCGAGGTGCGCCTGCGCAGGATGCTAGGCGTGTTCGCGTGCGGCCGCATCCTCAACGCCAAGACCGCCAAGAGCCAGATCACCGGCGGCATGATCTGGGGCGTCGGCACGGCGCTGACCGAGACCAACCGGATCGACGAGCGCTACGGCAGCCTGATCAACCAGGACCTCGGGACCTATCTGGCGCCGGTACACGCCGACATCGCCAATCTCGACGCCTATTTCCTGCCCGAGGTCGACGACAAGGCCAATCCGCTCGGCATCAAGGGCGTCGGCGAAGCCGGCATCTGCGGCGCGGGCGCGGCGATCGCCAACGCGGTCTACAACGCCTGCGGGGCCCGGGTGCGCGACTACCCGCTGACGCCAGAGCGCGTGCTGGCGGCGATGGGGGTGCTCTGACCGCCCCCCCGGGCAGCGGTATCTTTTCGCCACGCTCAACCGTCTTGTCGGCGGAACTGGGCTGAGAGAAGGACGCGGCGATGCAATGGGAACTGTTGGCGCCTGAAGGTAGGCGCGCGCTGGAGCAGGCCTGGGAGACGTATCTCGACTCGGTCGAGCCGCTGCGGCCGGACCTGCACCGCTACTGTCGCCAGCTGACGGGCGGGATCTGGGACGCCGAGGATCTGGTCCAGGACACGCTGTTGCGGGCTTGCGCATAAACCGACGATAATTCCGATTACAGGCGCCGATCTGGGTCGGTCAAACCGAAAGAGTGCGAACATGCGTCTACTGGTGACGGGAGCAACCGGCTTCATCGGGTCCCATCGACGCCGGCCATCGCGTGGTCGGGATTAGCCGGTTGGAGGCGGGCGCCGACACGCTGACCCGCGCCGGCGCGGGGACCTTTCGTGGCGACGTCAATGACTTGGACTGCCGGCGCAGCGCCGCCGAGGGGGCCGATGGCGTCATCCACACCGCCTTCAACCACGATTTCTCCAAACCGAAGCAGCACAGCGAGGCGGATCGCAGGGTCATCGAAACGCTTGGCGAAGCTCTGCTGGGCTCGGACCGGCCGCTGATCGTGGCCTCTGGGGTTGGACTTCGGTCTCGCTAGTCGCGCGCCAACCGCACCGTCACCTCCGCCGACAGCCCGGCCCGCAAGCGGTCCAGGCCCGGTTGGCCGGGGTCGAGGTCGATGCGAACCGGCACGCGCTGCACGATCTTGGTGAAGTTGCCGCTGCCCGGCTCGAACGGGATCAGGGCGAACTGGGAGCCGGAGCCGGGCGCGAGGCTGTCGATGTGGCCGGTGAAGGTGAGCCCGGGCAGGGCGTCGACCTTTACCTGCGCCGGCAGGCCCGGATGCATGCGGCCGATCTGGGTTTCCTTGAAGTTGGCGGTGATCACCGGCTGCGCCTGGCCGACGATGGTCATCAGGGTCACGCCCGGCTGCACCATCTGGCCGACGGTGGCCTGGACGTCGGCGACCGTCCCGCCGGCGGGGGCGACGACGGATGTCTGCGATTTCTGCAGCTGCGCGGCGTCGAGTTCGGTCTTGGCGCGGTACTCGGCGGCGGTGGCCTCGCCCATCGCCGCCTGAATCTCGCCGCGGGTGCGGGCGGCGACCAGGGCCTGACCGCGGGCGGTCTCGAACGCCTGGCGCAGCAGCGGGTCGGCGGCGCCTTTCGGGCCGGCGAGCCGCTCGGCCGAGTTGACCGCGCCCTTGGCCACTTGCTCCTCGGCGTCCAGGCGCGACAGCCCGGCCCGCGCCGCCTGCGCCGACGCCCGGGCGGCCATCAGGTCGCCCTGCGCCTTGGCGATCAGCAGGTCGTATTCCTCGGGGTCGATCTTCGCCAGCAGGTCGCCGGCCTTCACCGCGCCGTTCTCCTTGGCGACGATCTCCAGAACCATGCCGCGCACCTTGGGCGAGACGATGGTCTTGTCGGCCTGCACATAGGCGTCGTCGGTCGAGGTGGTCGACTTGTCGGAGAAAATCCACGCCAGCCCCGCGCCGATCGCCGCCAGCGCGACCAGGCCGACGATAAGTGCGCGCCACCGCATCCGGGCCGTGCCGGCCGTGCCCCCGCCGTCAACCATGCAAGGTCCACAATACTCCTGCGCGGGCTTTGCGCCTCATCGGGGCGATGATGCTAGCATGATCCCTTGCGTCGCAAGGAGTTTGCGGATTGGCGATCGCCGCGGTCACGGCCGACCTGGAAGACGCGCCGGCGTTCGATCTGCCGGACTGGCGCAAGTTCGCGATCTTCCTGGTGATGGCGGTGGGCCAGTTCATGGCCCTGCTGGACATCCAGATCGTGGTCGCCTCGATGAGTTCGATCCAAGGTGGGCTCTCGGCCAGCCTCGATGAGATCGACTGGATCCAGACCGCCTATTTGATGGCCGAGATCGTCATGATCCCGCTGTCGGCCTACCTGGCGCAGGCGCTCTCGACCCGCTGGGTATTTGTCGCCTCTGCCGGGCTGTTCACCCTCACCAGCCTGTTCTGCGGCGCGGCCTGGGACCTGCCGTCGATGATGGTGTTCCGCGCCATCCAGGGCTTCGTCGGCGGGGCGATGATCCCGCTGGCCTTCTCCACCGGCTTCAGCTTCTTCGACGGACCGAAGGCGGCGATCGCGACGGCGATCCTGGGGGTGATCTCGACTCTGGCGCCAACGCTGGGCCCGGCGATCGGCGGGATTATCACCGACACCCTGGGCTGGCGCTGGCTGTTCTTCGTCAACATCATCCCAGGCGCGTTGGTGGCGATCTCGCTGGTGGCGCTTGGCAAGTTCGAGAAGGCCGAGCCGCGACTGCTGCTGAAGATCGACTGGCTGCATGCGGCCAGCCTCGCCGCGTTCCTGGGCGGACTGCAATACGTGCTCGAGGAAGGCCCGCGGCGGCAGTGGTTCGGCGACCGCGGCGTCGCGGCCATGGCCTGGACCGCGGCCGTCGCCGGGGTCGTCTTCCTCGAGCGCTGCTTCTTTTCGCCAAGGCCGCTGGTCAATATCGCCCCGTTCCGCGAGCGCGGCTTCGCCGCGGCCAGCGTGCTCTCGTTCGCGATCGGTTTCGGCATCTTCACCAGCGTCTACCTGACGCCGGTGTTCCTGGCCGGGGTGCGTGGCTTTTCCAGCCTAGAGATCGGCGAGACAGTGTTTATCTCCGGCATCTTCATGACCCTCTCGGCCGGGCCGGCGGCGTGGCTGGCCTCGCGGGTAGATCTGCGCATCCTGATGTCGATCGGGCTGATCCTCTACGTGATCTCGTTCTGGATGATGTCGGCGCTGGGGGCCGACTGGGGGTTCTGGGAGCTGTTCTGGCCGCAGGCAGTGCGCGGCGTTGCCGTGCTCTTCACCATGGTGCCGGTTGTGGGCATGGCGCTGCGCGACATGCCGGACGACGAGTTGAAGGACGCGTCCGGTTTCAACAATCTGATGCGCAACCTCGGCGGCGCGGTCGGCATCTCGGCGGTCAATACCTGGCTGATCGACTTCACTCGGCTGCATGCGGCGAGCCTAGTCGCCGGCGTCGGGCAGGGCTCGGACACCGCAACGACCCTGCTGAGCGGCCTGGTGACCCGCTTCGGCCAGAGTGGCATCGAGCCCTCGCGCGGCGGCGGCATCGCCGCCCAGACGCTGATGCAGAACCTGACCACCCAGGCGCTGACGCTGGCGTTCGACGATGTGTTCCGCCTCACCGCTTGGATCTTCGTCGCCTGCCTGCTGCTGGTGCCCTTCTGCCTCGGCGGCCCGATGTCGCAACGGGTACGCGGGCATCACCACTGACATCCAAGCGCCATCAAGACGCCCAGGAGTGCGTCTAGCTCGCGGGGCGGACGTCGTGACGCCTTGGGCCGAGGCCTGTCGCGCGCTAAGGTCCCCTCGTCCAAAGGATTGTTTCGCGCATGAACTTCCGTCCGAGCCGCGTGCTCCTCGCCGTTTCGGCGTCCGCGGCCCTCGCCCTCGCCGCCCAGCCCGCGGCCGCCATTCCCAATGTCAGCCCCAAGGCGAGCGTCTCGAGCGACGATCCGACCTACCCGTTCACCCGGCCCAATCCGGAGGCCGAGATCGGCAAGCTGCCGAACGGGCTGACCTATGGCGTGATGCGCCGGGCCGGCACGCGGCAGGTGACAATCATCCTGATGGCCGGCGCCGGCAGCGGCGACGAGCAGCCCAACGAGCGCGGCGTCGCCCACTTCCTCGAGCACATGGCGTTCAACGGCTCGACCCACTTCCCGCCGGGCACGGTGATGAAGCGGTTCGCCGACATCGGCGTCTCGATCGGCCGCGACCAGAACGCCGAGACCGGGTTCGACGCCACCACCTTCAGCCTCGACCTCTCCGAGGTCACCCCGGACCGGCTCGACATGTCGTTCGCCTGGCTGCGCGACCTGGCCGACGGCCTGACCATTTCGCAGAGCGAGGTCGACCGCGAGCGCGGCGTGATCATGTCGGAGTACGTCGGCAGCCGCAGCGCCCTGGGCGACATCGCCGAGTCGAGCGAGAACTTCCTGCTGCCGGACCTGCTCGGGCCCAAGCGCGCGCCGATCGGGCTGAAGGAAATTATTCAAACGGTCAACGCGGACACCATCCGCGGCTTTCACGACCGCTGGTACCGGCCGGAGAACTCGATCGTGGTGGCCGTGGGCGACCTGCCGCGCGATGAGCTGAAGCAGCGCATCGCCGACGCCTTCGCGTCTTGGCATAACGACATTCCGGCGCCGAAGCCGCCCAACCTCGGCCACATCGATCCGACCCGGCCGACTGCCGCCCTGATCGAGACCGAGGACCGCGCGCCGCCGACGCTGCGGGTCTGCCGCGGCATGGACAAGGACCCCGACCTGCAGGAAGGAGTCGCCTCCCGCACCCAGGATTTCGAGGCCGCGCTCTGGCAGAACACCCTCGCCAAGCGTCTCTCGGCGCTTGCCAACCGCGCCAACCCGCCATTCGTCTCGGCGGAAGCCGAGCGCGACGAGCTGTTCAAGGCCGCGGATATGACCTGCGTCACCGCCTCGCTGCGCGACCAGGACTGGCATGTCGCCCTGACCGCGATCTCAGCCGAGATGCGCCGGCTGTCGCGCTATGGCCTGACCGACGAAGAATACCAGGCCGGCCAGAAGGGCCTGGTGGCCCAGGTCGAGGCCGAGGTCGGCCAGGCGCCGACCATGACCGGCTCGCAGCTGGCCCAGAGCATCGTCTCCAACCTCACCCAGCACGGCACCTTCTCCACTGCCGAGGAAGACCAGCGCATCGGCCGCCTGGCGCTGTCGGCGCTCAGCCGCGATAAAGTCGACGCCGAGTTCAACCGGGTCTGGACCCGTGCGGCGCCGCCACAGATCGTGCTGATCACCTCCAAGCCGGAGCAGCAGGCGGCGGTGGCGAAGGTCTGGCGCGTGGCCGAAGCCGGCCCGCCGCCGGCGCCGCCCGCCGCCCACCAGGGTACGGCCTGGGCCTATGGCGGCTTCGGTTCGCCGGGTCAGGTGGTCAGTCGCGACGACCTGCCGGACATCGGCGCCACCCGCATCGCCTTCGCCAACGGCGTGCGGCTCAATTTCAAGCCGAGCCAGAACGCTCAGGACCGGGTGGAGATCCGGGTGCGCTTCGGCGCCGGGCAAGAGGAGTTGTCGGCCAAGGACCTGCCGGCCGCCCGCCTGGGCGCGACGCTGCTCCGCGAGGGCGGGCTCGCCAGGAACGACTTCGGCGACACGGTGCGGCTCTGCGAGGGCCATGCCTGCGAGTTCGAGTTTTCGGTCGGGCGCGACGCCTTCGAAGTCGCGGGGGCCACGCGCCCGTCGGACCTCGATGTCGAGATGCAGCTGATCACCGCCTACCTGTCCGATCCGGGTTTCCGGCCGGCGCTCGACGCGCGCATCCCGACCGCGGTGCGCACGCTCTACAAGATCACCCGCAGCGAACCCGGCTTCGCCGCGGCGCTGGCGCGCGACAACGTCCTGCCGCCGCCGCGCGTGCCGCTGCTGCCGGAGGAGCGCGACCTCGACGGCGTCAGAAGCGCCGACTTCGCCCGCATCCTGAGGCCGATCCTCACGCACGACGCGCTCGAGGTGACCATCGTCGGCGACATCGACGAGGCGACCGCGACCGACGCAGTGGCCAAGACGCTGGGCGCCCTGCCGCCACGCGCCTGGCGCGACACCCGCCGTCCCGACGCGCCGACGGTGCGCTATCCGGCCACCGAGTCCGCCGAGGTGCGCACCACACACGACGGCTCGCCGGAGAAGGCGACGGTGCTGGCCACCTGGCCGCTGTTCGTCTGGGATCCGGGCAAGGTGCGCGAGCAGCGGACGCTCGACCTGCTGGCCGCCATCGTCCAGGGCGAGGCGATCGACGACATCCGCCAGCGCCTGGGCAAGGCCTATTCGCCGCAGGTCAATGTCGACCTCGACCGCGGCGGCGACCAGGGCGCGCTGACGGTGGCGATCGATACCTCTCCCGCCGCGACCGACGTTGTGGTCGGCGAGCTGCGCAAGATCGCGCTGAAGCTGGCCGGCGGCGACATCACCGACGCCATGCTGGAACGCGCCCGCCGTCCGGTGCTGGACAACGGCGCGACCCGCGAGATCTCCAATCCGTGGTGGATCGCCATGCTCGACGGCTCCTGGGCGCATCCCGACCAGATCGCCGCCGCCAAGACCTGGCAGGCCGACTACGAGACCATCACCCTCGACGAGGTGAAAGCCGAGGCCAAGCGCTGGCTGGCGGAGGATCCGCTGATGGTCATCGCCGCCCCGGTCGCCCCGACCCAGGCCGCGAACACGGTGGTCAAGCCCAAGGGCTAGCGGCGTCCCGGCTACGGCGCCGGGGTCGGGCCTTGCAGTTCGATGGTGGCGGTGTCGGTCTCGATGTCGTTGAGGGCCGCGCGGACCTCGACGCCGTCGGCGAAGCGCAGGCGCACGTTGGCGGGGGAGCGAGAGACCAAGTTGGCCAGGTCGCCGCGAACGTCGCCGCTGGCCGTGCGCATCTGGCCTTGGCCGTAGACGTCGATGGCGTAGGCGACTGGCCGGCGGCCATTGGCGCCCCAGAGCAGGGTGCCGTCGCCGCGCAAGGTGTGGAGCAGCCGCAACGGGCCGCCGAGGTTACCGCGCATGAGGAAGACTCCTGATTTGCAGCGCAGCGCGCCTGACAGAATTAAGCATAAGCCGCTTTCTGGGTGGGCCGAAGCCGCGCGGTGCGCGGCAGTCCGAACCCTGGCCGGCGAGTCGGCCTCCCAGAGCCACCATAGCACGGATAGGCCCGCAGGGGGGTTATATCCTTGATCGAGTTAGGTTGCGTGCACAATGAGACGGCCGCGAAGGGAGATCCAGGCCGTCAACTACGGCCGAGGATTCGGACGGACGGCCGCGTCTTAGCCGAACATGTGCAGCGCCGCTTCGCCCCGCACCGCAATGGTCTCGATCGGTCCGCCCGGCGAGGCGGCGTTGAAGATGGCGATGGTCAGAACGCCGGTCGCGTAGGCGGCGGTGTCCAGGTTGGTCCTGTGCGCAAGCAGTTCCGGCTCGGACGGGGAGAGCTTTCCGGCCCAGACCGGCGTGTGCCCGTGCACCACATGCTTGCGGTCGGGAAACTCGTCGCCGTCCGCTAGCAGGAAACGCTGGCGGACCCAGAGCAGCACGTCCTCGCGTTGCCGCGCTATGCGCACGCCGGGCAGTAGGCCGCCGTGCACGAACACCCGGTGATCGTCTTCCAGCACTGTCGGCAGCGACTCCAGCCAGGCCACGTGATGCTCGGGGATCAGATCCAGGCTGAACTGGTTGAGGCTTTCCGCGCCGTAGGACCGCAGCGTGGCGTCGCCGCCGAACGAAAGCCAAGTCTCCAGCGAGTCGGCGTCTCGCCGGCGGCACGCCTGGATCATCATGGCTTCGTGGTTGCCCTTCAGGCAGAAGATCGCGCCCCGTTTCCAGCTCATCAGAAGCTCGATCACGCCGAAGCTGTCGGGTCCGCGATCGACGTAGTCGCCCAGGAACACGACCGGGTTCTCGCGACCCTGGTCGTGCCGCAGCAGCTGGGTGCGGGCGGCCTTGAGCAGATCGAGGCGGCCATGCACGTCGCCGATCGCGTAGACGATGTCTTGCGGCCCGGGCGCGCCGGCCTGTTGCAGCCTCATGGGCGCAATCTTTCCTCGATCATGGCGCCGCCCTGTGTCGGACCCGCGAGGATAGGCCTCAAATGGTTGCCGGTCCGTGACACGGCAAACATGCGCTTAATCTTGTTCGCCGCATGGCGGTAGGCCGCGCAGACAGATGGCGCCGAGAAAATTCCTGGCCGCGGCTAGGGCCTGCGGCTCACCAGATTCGCACCCGCTCTTGCGGCGTGAGGTAGAGGCCCGCGCCTGGCTTCACAGTGAAGGCGTCGTACCAGCCGTCCACGTTCCGCACCACGCCGTTGACGCGGTAGATCTCCGGGCTGTGCACGTCGCTGACCAGCAGCTGGCGCATCAGGTCGTCGCGGCGCTTCGTGCGCCACGACTGGGCGTAGGCGAGGAAGAAGCGCTGGTCGCCGGTCAGGCCGCCGATCACCGGCGCGGGCTTCCCTTGCAGCGAGGCGTGATAGGCGTCCAGCGCGATCAGCAGGCCGCCCAAATCGGCGATATTCTCGCCGGTGGTCTGGTCGCCCTTCACGTGCAGATCGGGGAAGGGCGTGTAGCTATCGAACTGGGTGTTCAGGGTCTTGGCGGCGGCCACGAAGCGGGCGGCGTCGGCCGGCGTCCACCAGTCGGTCAGCATGCCGGATCCGTCGAACTTGCGGCCTTCGTCGTCGAAGCCATGGGTCATCTCGTGGCCGATCACCGCGCCGATGGCGCCATAGTTGGCCGCCGCGTCGGCGGCCGGGTCGAAGTAGGGTGGCTCGAGGATGGCGGCGGGGAACACGATCTCGTTCTGGGTGGCGTCGTAATAGGCGTTCACGGTCTGCGGGGTCATGGCCCACTCGCTGCGGTCGACCGGATCGTTCAGGCGCTTCACCTGGCGGTTCCACTCGAAGGCCCTGAAGGCGCGGGCGTCGCCGGCCGCGGAGGCTTCGGAGACGTCGAGCGCCGCGTAGTCGCGCCACTTGGCCGGGTAGCCGATCTTGACGTTCAGCTGGGCCAGCTTGGCGTGGGCCTTGGCCTTGGTCTCGGCGCTCATCCAGTCGAGCCGGTCGATGCGGCGCCCCAGCGCCGCGCGCAACTCGCCGACCAGGGCGTCGATCTTGGCCTTGGCCTCGGGCGGGAAGTATCTGGCCACATAGACGCGCCCGACCGCCTCGCCCATGCCGAGGTTGACGAAGGCCACCGCCCGCTTCCAGCGCAGCTGTTCGGTCTTCTGGCCCGCCAGCAGTTGGCCGCGGAAGGCGAAGCGGGCCTGGTCGAAGCGATCGTCCAGCACCGGCGCGGCGCTGTCGGCGACGTGGAACGCGGCCCAGGCCTTCAGGGCCGGCAGCGGCGCGCCGGCGAAGATGGCGGCGATCTTCGGGAAGGCGGTGTTCTCGCGGACGATGACCCGCTTCACGCCGCCGAGGCTGGCGCCGTTCAGATAGGCGGTCCAGTCGAAGCCGGGGATGGCCTGGGCCAGCTCGGCGGGCGACATCGGGTTGTAGGTCTTGTCCGGGTCACGGCGCTCGGCGCGGGTCCAGCTGGCCTGGGCGATCTGGGTCTCTAAGTCGACGACCGCCGCGGCGTTGGCGGTGGGATCGTCCCAGCCGGCCAGGGTCAGCATCTGGGCGACATAGGCCTGGTAGGCCGCCTTCTTCGGGGCGAAGGCGGGGGTCAGGTAGTAGTCGCGGTCCGGCAGGCCGAGCCCGCCCTGCACCACCTCGACGGCGTAGCGGTCGGGCGCCTTCTCGTCGTTGCCGATGCCCAGGCGGAAGATCGCGGGCTGGAAGCCGCTGTCGGCGTGGCCCATCAGCGCGGCGAGGTCCGAGCGGTCCTTGGCGGCGCGGATGGCGTCCAGGTCCGGGCCGATCGGCGCTGCGGCCAGCGCATGGGCGCGCGGCGCGTCCATGAAGGCGAGGAAGGCGGCGTGCATCTTCCTGGCGTCGGGATTGGCCGCGTCGGGCGCCGCCTCCAGGATGCCGCGGACGCGCGCCTCGGCCTCGTCGGAGATCACATAGTCGACGCCGTAGCTCGACTTGTCGTCCGGGATGGCGGTGTGGTCGTACCAGCCACCGTTGGCGTACCTGAAGAAGTCGTCGCCGGGCTGGATGGCGTCGTTCATGCCGACCGCATCGAAGCCCCAGGCGCCGTAGACGGGCTTGGCAGGGTCCCCCGGCGCCGCGCCGGCCTGGCTGAAGGCGAGCGCGGCGACAAGGGCGGCCAGAGACAGAACGTGCTTCATGCGGACCCTCCAGCGAAAGGCCGCATCATGCACAGCTGCGGAGCGCGCACAATCGGTGCGTGCTTTGGCGAACGGCGGGCCGGCGCTGCCCCTCGCCCGAAGGCGAGGGGCAGATCGTCGGCGGGCGGTCAGACCCAGGCGCTGGGCGGAATCGAGATCGCCGACGAGGGCCGCAGCGTCGCCACCGAGACGTGCGGCCAGGTGAGGCCGTTGAAGCTCAGCATCACGGTCTGGCTGTACTGAATCTGGGTCGAGGTGACGGTGATTGGCCGCGGCGTCGGGATCGGGATCGGCGGGTGGAGAATGAAACTCGGCTGCAGTCCGCCGGCGGGCGCCGGCCCTTCGGGTTGCACGATCACCGGCGGATCGCCGGGCGTGAAGACCGGCGCCAGGATGGTGTGCTGCACGGTCTCGATCCAGAACGTCGCGGTCATCTGGGTAGTGCGCGCGTTGGGTTTCACCCCGCCGGCGTCGCCCATCAGGAAGGCGATGTTCTCCGCCCCGCCGCCGAACAGGGGCGTGGCCGGGCTGGTGGAGATGGTGATCACGGTGGTGTGGGTGATGTGCTGGCCGACGATGGCATTGCGCAGCACCGTATTGGGGTCGGTCAACATCGCCTGGGTGATGGTGCCGGCGGCGATGAAGCTGGTCAGATCCTGCGGAATCCGCGCCGAGCCGTGCGATGTGGCGGTCTGGCTGGCGAAGGGGAAATGGGTCGCGCCCTGGAACGGCGTGATGTCCACCGGCGCGATCACCGGCGGTCCGTTGATCTCGAAGGAGGTCCCTTGTGCAAGCACGGTGGCGCCGTGCGGGATCGAGGCCATCCTCGCCACCTCCTGGCCTTCCTGCGGGTCGGTGGTTGGCGGCACGCAGATCCACAGACCCGGCTCCAGGTGGATGCCGGTCGGCTGCGACGGGTTGGTGACGTCGCTGATCGACTGCAGGTAGGGCACGCCGTTCAGGAATGCGTCGCCCTGCACCATGCCGCGGTTCGGCACCGAACCCAGCGCCGGCGAGAACGACAGCGTCTCGGAGGTGAGGTTCAGCTCCAGCACGTTGTCGCTGCCGGCGACCGGAATCGGCAGCGGCGTCGGCGTGGTCGGGCTGTCGGGCCGGAAGATGGTGTTGAAGCCGTTGCCGGTGAAGGTGCCGGTGAAGGCGGCCAGCGGTCCCAACGTGGGCGTCAGCAGGCCGATCGGCGTCAGGTGCAGCCCCGCGGCGATCGGGACTTCGGTGATCTTGAATCCCGCCGGCAGCTGCACCGCGGGCTGCAGATCGAGATGCGCCACCGCCGCGACGAGCGAAGCGTGGGTGGCGGTTTCGGTGGTCAGTTTCAGCGGCTCGGCGACGGCGGCCGGCTTGATGGTGGTGTCAGGCATTGCTTAGCTCTCCCGAAGTGCGGATCGGCCCCCACCGATTGGATCGTGAACGGCGTTCTGCGAGAACAAACGCTGCCTATCACAACGACAAGTGACGCTGACTCTCACTTCTCGTTGAACGTGTCGATTTCCCGCTGTGAGGGAGTCTGGCCGCACGCCTCGCCACAAGCGCGCCTTGCCTGGTCAAGGCTTCCAGTATGAATTCGGCGGCCTAGGGAGAATGCGCTGAATGGACGCGACACTGAGCTGGGTGAAGGGCGCCGACGCGCCGCCGCTGCTGGAGACCACGATCGGCGAGGCGCTGGACGCGGCGGCGCGGCGCTGGGGCGAGGCCGAGGCGCTGGTCTCGTCGCACCAGCAGATCCGCTGGAGCTGGCGTGGCCTGGCGCAGCGCGCGGACGCCTTCGCCGCGGGACTGCTGGCGCTGGGGCTGGAACCGGGCGACCGCATCGGCGTCTGGTCGCCCAACTGCGCCGAATGGGTGCTGGTCCAGTTCGCCGCGGCCAAGGCGGGGATCGTCCTGGTGACGATCAACCCGGCCTATCGCCTATCCGAGCTGGAATACACGCTGAACAAGGTGGGGGTGAAAGCGCTAGTGGCGGCCGAGCGGTACAAGACCAGCGACTACGTCGGCATGGTGGAGGCGCTCGCGCCGGAGCTGCCGGACAGCTTTCCGGGCGCTCTGCAGGCGGCGCGGGTCCCCAGCCTGCGCGCGGCGATCAAGATCGGCGGCGAGACGCGGCCCGGCTGGTTCGACGTCGACGACATCCCCGGCTTAGCCGAGCCGGAGCACGATGCACGGCTGGCGCAGATCGCCGAGGAGCTCGACCCCAACGAGGCGATCAACATCCAGTTCACCAGCGGCACCACCGGCCTGCCGAAGGGCGCGACGCTGACCCACCGCAACATCCTCAACAACGGCTACTTCGTCGGCCTGGCGCAGCAACTGGGCCCCCCCGACCGCATCTGCATCCCGGTGCCGCTCTATCACTGCTTCGGCATGGTGATGGCCAATATGGCCGCGGTGACCCACGGCTCGGCCATGGTTTACCCGGCCCCGACCTTCGATCCAGAGGCGACGATGGATGCGATCGAGGCCGAGCGCTGCACCGCGCTCTACGGCGTGCCGACCATGTTCATCGCCGTGCTCGGCTGCCCCAGCTTCGCCGCCCGCGATCTCACTTCGCTGCGCACCGGCGCCATGGCCGGTTCGCCCTGCCCGGTCGAGGTGATGAAGCAGGTGATCGACAAGCTGCACATGAAGGACGTCACCATCGCCTACGGCATGACCGAGACCAGCCCGGTCAGCTTCCAGACCGGCCCCGACGATCCGGTCGAGCGGCGCGTCTCGACCATCGGCAAGGTGCAGCCGCACCTGGAGGTGAAGATCGTTGATGAAGCCGGCGAGGTAACGCCGCGCGGGGTCCCCGGCGAGGTTTGCACCCGCGGCTATTCGGTGATGCTGGGCTATTGGGACGATCCGGAGCGCACCGCCGAGGCGATCGACCCCGACGGCTGGATGCGCACCGGCGACCTCGGCGTGATCGACGGGGCCGGTTACGGCAACATCGTCGGGCGGATCAAGGACATGGTCATCCGCGGCGGCGAGAACATCTATCCGCGCGAGATCGAGGAGTTCCTCTACACCCACCCCAAGGTCGCTGACGTGACGGTGGTGGGCCTGCCCGATCCGAAGATGGGCGAGGAGCTCTGCGCCTGGGTCCGGCTTCTTCCTGGCGAGCGCGCCGAGGAGGACGAGATCCGCGCGTTCTGCCGCGGCCAGATCGCCCACTACAAGATCCCGCGCTACGTCCGCTTCGTCGACGAGTTCCCGATGACGGTGACCGGCAAGATCCAGAAGTTCGTCATCCGCGACCGCATGATGGCGGAGCTGGCGTTCAAGGCGGCGGAGACAGCCTAGGCGCCGCCTCCTTCGCTTTCGCGGGGGAGGGCGGAGGGGCGCGCGGATTGAAGTTCTCCAGCACCGCCGCCGTCTTGTCGGCGTAGATCTGCTTCCAGCCCGGCGTGCGCTGAAGCGCCTGAGTCAGGAAGAGGTTCGGCGGCGCGATGGCCCAGCGGATGGCGTAGTGGGTGACGGCGCGGTCGATCGCGGCCGGATTTGCGCGCTGGATCAGATCGTCGTCGGCGATGAAGGCGTCGCCGTACATGTCGGCGCGGCCGTCGATGTAGGGCCGCACGCCCTCGAAGATCAGGTAGCCGCCGAAGTCGTAGTAGTTCAGCACCGGCTGGCGCTTCAGCGCGGCCGGGACATGGGCCAAGGCGGTGATCGGCGCGGTCGGGCCGTCGACGCGGACCTGCGGCGTCACCAGTCGGCCGACGATGAGCGCGATCAGCAGCCCCGCCCCCAGCAGCGCCTGCGCTCTCGGCATCCGCCAGGGCGTCCAGACGGCGTCCACCCGGCCCAGCGCCCGGCCGAACGGCTCGGCCAGCAACAGCGGCCCGACCACGCCCAGCAGAATCTCCTGGCGAACGTGCTGAAGGCTCATGTGCACCAGGCCGAGCAGGATGGCGGCGCGCACGGCGGTCAGCCGCGCGCCGCGCCAGAAGGCGGCGAACAGGCCGGCCAGCAGCGCCAGCTCGAGCGGCGAGGGCTTCAGGAAGTCCGGGCTCTGCCACTCGGTGATCACCGGCAGCGTCTTCATGTTCAGGACCTTCAGCGGGAAGGTGAGGCCGTCGATCCCGTGCGGCGTCACCACCGTGGCGACGAGGCTCGCGGCTAGGAACGCCGCCCAGCCGATCAGGCCACGGCGGGTCCAGTTTCGGGTGTCGAGCAGGGCCTCCAGGCCCAGTGCGGCGGCCAGGCCATAGCCGACCACGAAGCTGGAATGCAGGTTGGCCCAGAGCAGCATGAACAGCGCGAGCCAGATCGGGGGCGCGGTCTTCGCCTCGCGGGCCTTCAGCAGCTCGACGGTCCAGAATGCCAGCAGCGGCAGCACCAGCAGATGCGGCCGGGCCAGCATGCCCGGCGCGACGCAGGCCAGGCCGACGACGACCGCCAGCAACGCCGGCAGCATGCCTAGCCAGCGCAGCAGCCAGGCGCCCATCAGCAGCGCCGTCAGGCCCGTGGCGAGGCCGAACAGCAGCATCACGCCGCCCCAACCGCCGGCCTGGTAGACGGCGGCCATCGCCACCTCGCTCAGCCACTCGTGGGCGACCCACGGCCGGCCGACAAAGGTGAAGGAGAACGGGTCGGTGGCGGGCACGGCGACGTGCTCAATCATCCAGCGCCCGGCGCCCAGGTGCCAGAAGGTGTCGCCGTCGTTGAGGACCGGCGCGGCGAAGCTGAGCGCCGCGGCCATCAGGATCGGGATCACATAGATCAGCAGGAACCGGGCGCGGGTCCGCTCGAGGCTCTCGCGAATGGGCGTCATGGCGCCAGTCTCGCCGGATTCGCCTGCCGCGTCAGACAGCGTCGCCGCTCACCACCACGGATAGAAGCGCGGCATCTGCGAGGCCTTGGCCTGGAACTGCGCCGGGCGCTTTTCACGGAAGGAGGCCACGCCCTCCTTACCGTCGGCTAGGCTGGTGTAGAACATCGACAGAGAGTCGACCTTGTGCGCCGACAGCGGATCGGGCAGGGCGCTGTTTCGCAACATCATTTGCCGAGCGAGCGCGATGGCGACCGGCGAACGGCCATCCACCAGCCGATGCGCCAGGGCGCGGGCCTCCGCCAGCAGGTCGTCCGGCGCATGCACGCTGCGAACCAATCCGGCCCGATGCGCTTCCTCGGCCCCGAAGATATCGGCTGTGTAGACCCATTCGAGCGCCTGCTGCAGGCCGACGATGCGCGGCAGGAACCAGCTTGAGCAAGCTTCCGGCGTGACGCCGATCTTGCCGAACACGAAGCCGATCCGCGCCTTCTCTGAGGCGAGGCGAAAATCCATCGCCAGCGTCATCGTCGCGCCGACGCCGACCGCCGCGCCGTTGATCGCCGCGATCACCGGCTTCTTGCAGTCGTAGATCGCCAGGCTGACGCGCCCGCCGGTGTCGCGGACGCCGTTGAGGATCTCGGGGTCCGCCAGCCGGTCCATATCGTCCAGGCTGGGTCTCAGGCGCTCGTCGAGTCCGAACACGTTCCCGGGGACGGAGAGATCCATCCCCGCACAGAACGCCCGGCCCGCGCCGGTGACCACCACCGCGCGCACATCGTCATCCTCGCTCGCTTGGCCAAACGCAGCGACCAGTTCGTTGGCCATACCGACGGTGAAGGCGTTGAGCTGCTCCGGGCGGTTGAGCGTCAGGGTGACGACGCCGTCATCCAGAGCGTAGTCGAGTGAGTCGTAGGTCATCTTGCGCCAATCCTGAGTCAGCCGGGCGCTGGTTCGTTAGAGCACTTCCGCCCGACGCTACACCGCCGCGCTGGCAGAGAGCTCTCAGAGCCCGTAGGCGCTGGCTCGGTTCTCGCCCAGGCTCTCGGCGGCCGGGGCGATACGGCGATAGATCAGGGCTTCGGCTCCACTCTCTTTGGCGGCGGCCATGACCCATCCCCTTCGATGCACCTGCGGCGCCCTTACTGGCGCGGCCGAGCACGAGCGGCTTGCGACCACGCGGGGTCTGCTAGTGTAAAGATTGCCAGGCGTTCGCCAGCTTCCTGGGGCGCGAGGCGGACCTGCTTGACGAGCGCGGCGGCTGCGAAGGCATCCAAGCGCTGCCAAAGGACGTCACATTCCGGGAGGGCGCACAGCATCTTGCCTGCGTACAACTCTCGGAGTCGGGTCTGCTGCGCTGGCACGCCGCCTGCTGCAACACGCCCATCGGCGCCACGCCGACGACCCGCAAGCTGCCGTTCGTGGGCCTGGCGCGCGCCTGCCTGGAGAATGCACCACGCACCGTGGCGTCGTCGTTCGGGCCCGTGCGCCACTGCACCTACGTCAGCGGCGCGATCGGGCAGCCGAAACCAGAGACGTTCGGCGCCCCGGGCTTGCTTTTTCTGGCTGATACGCAATCGCCTGTGCGCTCGCTTCACCGGCGGCTTCCGCGTCAATCCGTTCGCCGACACGGCGATGGACCGACCGATCGTCCAGCCGAAGGTGCTGTCTCCCGCCGAGCGCGAACGGCTGAGCGGCGTGTCGGCCCCGGCTGCTTGATTTTGGGATCGGCGATGATCCGACGACTGATCGCCCTTGGGCTTGGGCTTGGCATGATCCTCGGGCCTGGCGTTGCCCTGGCCGACGTTGTCGAGGTCGACGGTGGCCAACTCTACTACGAGAGCTGCGGATCGGGGCCACAGGCCATCGTGCTGCTTCACGATGGCCTGGTCGACGCCTCCAGTTTCGACGACATGTGGCCGATCCTCTGCGGGGACTTCCACGTCGTGCGCTACGACCGGCGCGGCTACGGCAAGTCGCCAGCCGCCACGGCGCCCTATTCGCAGACCCAGGATCTGGCGGCGGTGGTCGCCGCGGCGAAGGTCGAGCGGTTCGGGGGCGGTGATCCCGAACGCCAGGCGCGTTGTGGTGGCCGGCGCCGGACATGCGCTGCAGCTGGAGCGGCCGCGCGAGACCGCCGAACTCATCACCGCCTTTGTCCACGCTGGCCGCTGAGCCGTCCGCGGCGCCCGCCACGCACCCCATTTCGGCTAAATACCAAGGAGAACCGCATGCGCAGTCTGATCGTCGCCGCCGCCCTAGCGGCCGCCGGCCCCGCGGCCGCCGACACGCTCCAGGAGGTCACGACCCACGGGATCGTGCTGAATGTCGAAGGGACGAACATCGACGTGACCTATACGCCCGATGGCAAGTTCACGGCCGCTGGCGTCCATTCCACCGGGACCTGGCGGATCGACGGCGACAAGCTCTGTACAACGTCGAATGTCCGGCCCGAGGAAGCGTGCGCGGTCTATCCGCCCGGGAACAAATCCGGCGACAGCTTCGAGGTGAGTGGACCGCGAGGCTCGGGAACTGTCACGATCAATTATACACGCTCCAGTGTGTCCGCTCTTTGAGGCCAGAGCGGACGTTGCAAGCGAGCACCCCTAATGTCCGAGTCGGGTCATTGCCCTGAGCTCCCTTCCCGACAGCGGGCATTGGGGCGATATCCGTCAAATGACCGCTTCGCGGACACACAGCCTCCACCCATT
>Ga0302311_10001067_pt1 | contig 33009 bp, 36 predicted proteins | sample III_Palsa_N1_3_FD_200449 | JGI IMG/M metagenome (GOLD analysis project Ga0302311, IMG submission 200449) | Peat permafrost microbial communities from Stordalen Mire near Abisko, Sweden - III_Palsa_N1_3 | ecosystem: Environmental > Terrestrial > Soil > Palsa > Peat permafrost | place: Sweden... | reverse complement strand
CATCGCTCATGGCAGCGGACGGGCGCGGCGGGTGCCACGGTTCATGAGCCCGCGGTGGGCTCCTCTAAAGCCGACATCTGTAACAGGCAGGTATTGGCCGACAAGAGCCTCACAACGCCGCCGACCAGGCTGGAGGCGGTGTCATCGACGATAGCCCCACGCAGACTGTTTGCTGTTGCAGCATACCCGTCGTTCGACGTCGATCGCCGGGCGGGAGCGGCCGGCCCGCTGTGGACATTGACCGAGGCCAATTGGTCGCCTCAAAGCCGTCATTCGATGCGCGAACTAGGTTGCGCCAGCTGGCTTGCCACAAATTGGACAGATGATGCTCTTAGCGTAGCTCACCAGCGTAACGCCGCAGCAGGTGCCTTCTTGACTTGGGCCCCGCCGTCTTCTACGAACTCTCCAAGCCGCTGTGGTCTGGCCAACACCAGAAGATCCCAACCGGACGGCGAGCCAGAGGCCTCGTTGAAACGATGTGCTTCAGCAAGGACCAACTTTGCAGCCTGCCACTCGGGGCGGGCCACTGCCGCCTCTCGCGTCTCGAGAGCCAAAGCCACCACCTCGACCAGTTCGCGCTCAGGGAGCGCGATCAATGCGTCAACGAGTTCGCGAGCGGGTAACGTCATCAGGGGCAACATTCAGTTAGTTTGCAGCCGGATACCGGCCCTTCATGATCGTCTGCAACAGGCACCGTCAGTAGGCGGCGACGCGAGCCACCAGCCGGAATCGCTCGGCGCACAGGTCGTCAGGCTCGTCGTCGTGCCACCACCAGTCAAGAGGCTCATCTCCCTGCGCCTGAAACCGGAACACGGTCGAGTCATCGTAGTGGCTGTGACCGACGTGCCGCAGCGCGTAGCGTTTGCCTACGATAAATTCCCCGCCGGAGCTGCCACGAAATGTCTCACATGGCTCGTATTCACTGCCGGTCTGAAACGGGTGGGCGCGCCAGGTTGAATCCGGTAAGGCCATCGAAGTGATCTCTGTTGCACTGAGTCGCCGCAAAGCAGTCTATCGCGGCCGGCAGCTGTTGGCCGATATGCGCATCAGGAGGCCGATCGACATACCGGACGAAACGTCATCGGCGGCCGACCCAGGACGAGTGACTGCTAAGCGCAGCATAGAAGCGGGCGGTCGCCCCGCCACCCGTTCATCGTTCAGGCCGCGACAGGCGGCGTCTTCGCCCGCTCCAGCAGATGGAGCATCCACTGGGCGTCGCGGGGCGCGAACAGTTCGCTGCGCAAAAAGAGCTGCCGCTCGAGTTCGCTGAGGCGCCATCGCAATTCTCGAAGGACGATTTCGATCTCGACCCTCTCCGAGGGCGCCATGGACTCTATCAAGGCGTCGAGAGCCTTTCCACTGCAACTTCCAAGCCCCGTGCTGACAAACGCAAGCCGGATGCGTTCCCATCGCATGAACGCCTGCGCAACGAGCGCACGCAGACCGGGGCTGAGCTTCGAAAGTTCGAGTTCAATCTGGTCTTGCAACTGGCGCACGTGCCCAAGTGACGTCGACAGCGCCGCAGTGCGCGCGGCGAGATCACCGGCGTCAATCGTCAGCAACTCGCTCGATACCGACGCACCCTTCGCCAGCCTCGCTCCAGATGCAATGCGATCGACGAGCCGTCGGCCGAACTCCCCGGGCACCAGTTTCATCGCCACGGAGGCACGCTCTGCGTGATTCGAACCAGCTTCCATTAGACCCATGAGCATCTCGGACACCGCAAGGATCTGGCCGGCTTCCGACAAGCTCTCTCCCAGCGTTCCTTGCGGGTAGCCAAAGCCATCCAACCGCTCGTGGTGCGCGAGGACGACGCCAGCGACGCGAGGACCCGCTCCTGGCATTGCTCCCAAGACGTGGGAACCCACAATGGGATGCGTCGCGACATGCTTCCATTGCTGCGGCGTGAGTTGCGTGCCCCTGACCAGAAAGGCGGGGTCGATGTAGAGCTCGCCCACATCGTGGGTCAAGCCTGCCACGACCAAGGCGCTCGTGTGAGCCGGGTTGACGGACAGATCGCCTCCCAATGCGGCACTCAGCAGTGCCACCCCAACCGCATGATCGAGCTTGCCCGGAGCCTGGCCCGCATAGACACTCAACATCGAAAGGATCGAGCTTGAAAGAGCGGTCTCGCGCAACGCCGCTGCCGGCCGAAATCCCGTCGCGGTCGAGCAAATTCCGCGCAAGAGTGCGTGTTTGGCCAGCAGCGCTTCGGCCGTTGCGTGAAAGTCAGCTGCCTCGGTTCCCCCGACGACGCGCATCATATTCTCGAGCGGCTTCGTCAACCGAAATTCCAGCAGGCGTTCGCGCGCCCTAGCATCGATACGGGTGCCTTTGGCCAGCAATTTCATGCCGTTGCCGGCCAAAATGTCCTCACTCGCCTCAATTTCAGCGGTTTCAGACAACTTGACGACGTGATCCAGGTAGTGCTGATTGACTTCAGACATAAGCTGCAGAGTACAAATCGGGGCGACTGTCGCGCGATCTATACAGCCATGGGTATATTGGCCCGCCTGAAACGTAGTCGGGTGGGAGTCAATCGCATTTCAAAAGGGAGGACGGTGCCATTCGGGCACCGCTTAACGCAGGCAATCAGGAATCCTGGCAGCGGGGCTTCGTGGGCTTGCCGTTGAAGGTCGTCGCTTTGATTTCTCATCCATGACCGATCGACAGGAGATGTGCGTAGATCGTGCGCGGCACTGCCGGCGAAGACGCGCAGACGGTGGGCGCTGCACAGCGCCAGCGGCCGCTGAGGGTGCCCAGCAGTACGACAGTCAATCATCTGCGTATAGCGTCTCCCAAGGCACGCGTACCATCACGTCCGAGTCTGCCACTAGTGCGACGATGGCCGATTCCTTCTGCGCCGTGTCACGCTTGACGTGCGAGGGCAACGGATCGCCGTTGCGGTTGGTCATGCACGCGACGATGGGCGTGCTCACAGTACCGCCGCGATGGATCACGATCGCAATCTCGCCCGAGGCCAGGCGCACGAAGCAACCCGGCGGGTAGATGCCGAATTCCTTGATCAATGCGGCGGCAAGCGGATGGCCGCTGCTGCCGGTGAAGATCTCGCGCGCAGCGACGTTCGGGGCGAGCGCCAGGCGCGACGAGCGTGCGCTGATCTTCGCGGTAAATACGTCGACATAGTGCAGCGCCTGCGCCAACTCGGCAACGTCCGTGCGGCGCGCCGGATAACCCGTGCCGTCGGTGAGTTCGTGGTGTTGTTCGACGGCGGTCAGCCACAGGGGATCGGTCACGCCGGCGGCCATCAGCATCTCGGCGCTCTTTTGTGGGTGCGCGTTGATCGCGGCACGCTGGTCGGGCGTCGGGGCCGACGATTGCACCGCGAGCCGACCCTGCAGTTCGATCATCGACAGGTTCATCGACATCGCGGCGCTGACCAGCATGCGCCGCTCGTTCTCGTCCCAGCCCATGCGCTTGCCGGTCAAGCAGCAGACCGCCGCGCAATGCAGCGAGTGCGACACGCCATAGGACTGCAGCCGTGTCTGGTCGTGGCGCAGGATCTGGAACAGCACCTTGTCCGGATAGCGTTCGGCAAGCGCCATCAGGACGTTGACGACCTCATCGAGCGCGCCGCGCAGCTCGCTCGGCGTCGCCGTCAGCAAAGTGTTCAGCCGGCCACTCGTGCCCTTCCATCGGCCGAAGAAGTTCTCCTTCGGCTTCGCCGCAGAGTCTTTCGCCAAGAGCACCGCGCGCATCTCGTTCGCGTCGACAAACATGCCGCGCGTTAGCAGCGTCTGCAGCATCTGTGCATCGACGACCCGATGTCCGCGCGCCAGCAACAGCTTCCCATTGCAGTCGCGAATCCCCCAAGCCAGCGGCATCCCGGGCTTGATCTGGTTCGCGACATCTTGGAGCGGAAGCAATTGCACTGCGGAAACCTCGATCTATCAATATAGGAAAACGGTTCCCACAAGGGGTCGGTTCATCGGACCATCAGGCCGTTAGTCCGGGCCGACCCGCTCGCCGGCACTGCAGCGCGTCTACAAAATCGCGCCAAAGCACCCGGGCGGGGGAATGCGGTTGGGTCGAGGGCTGGCCCAAGCCTCTCACGCCTCGACCAGCTTCTTGAACGTCGCCAGCACGGCGTCGCCCTTGAACGGCTTCACGATCCAACCCTTGATGCCCGCGGCCTTGCCGCGTTCCTTCATGATCGGGCTGTTCTCGGTCGTCAGCATGATGATGCTGATGGTCTTGTTGTTGAGGTCGCCGCGGATCTTCTCCGCCATCGTCAGACCGTCCATGTTGGGCATGTTGACGTCGCTGACGACCAGCTTGACCTTCGGATCGCTGCGCAGCTGGGCTAGACCGTCCTTGCCGTCGACGGCGGTGGCGACGTCGAGACCATGTCGCTTGAGGAATCCGGCTACTTCGTCGCGCACGGTGCTGGAATCGTCGACAACCAGAATCTGGGCCATGTCTTTCTTTCGTTCGTGTTCGGGTGGGTGAGGATCAGAACATCTCGAGTTCGCCGGTGTCGACGTCCTCTTCGATCGTCTGGTCGACATGAAAATCAATCGTTCCGTAGTCGGCGACGCACAGACTCGCGTACATCGTCAGTTGGCCTTCGAGAACAATCTTGTAGTGCCTGAGCAGCCCGCAGCCGAGCAGGTCGACGTAGCGCATGCAGTCCCTGTCGATGATGTTGGGCGTCGACATGCCAACGTGCGGGAAATACCGTCCCAGGTCGCGGTTGAGCGAGCCGCAGCAGACGTTGCCGCATTCCGCGACGCGATCCAGGAACTCGTCGTCGCTGACCTCGGGCGCGCCTTCTGCGGCGTTGCGGTTGAAGTACGCGCGCGTTGCGGCATCGGGCTTGAAGTAAAGGATCGCCATCGCGCGGAACAGGTACGAGGAGACCGTCAGGACGACAATCTTCTTTTCCTTGATCTTTTCGAGCGACGCCGCCGGCTCGACCGCGACGCTGGCACCGCCGAACGACATTCCGCTCTTCAGCGACGATAGCAGCAGGCGGTCGAAGCTCGCCTTGGCACGGTCCGTGATCATGCCGCGCTCGCCTGCGCGCTCAGCACTTCCTTGGACTTGTTGTTGATCAGCTCGAGCCCGACTACCGCGCCGACGATCATCTTGCCGCCAGCCTGCAGGTCCTGGAACGTGGTGGTCGTGATCAGGTCGTTCTTGTACAGGTTCGCACGGTAGTCCTTCGACAGCCGCTCGGCGCGTCCGGCCAGCGTGCGGATCTCGTTGGCGACGACCGCGAAGCCGCGCCCGTGGTCGCCCGCTCGCGCGGCTTCGATCGATGCGTTCAACGCGACGATCACCACCTGTTCGACGATCTTGGAGAACTCCTCGCTCTTCGAATGCATCTCACGGTTGTGCAGGAGTAGCGTGTTCATCTCCGCGTGCCAACGCTCGAACGTCTTGACGACGCCGAGCAATTGATTGATCTCGCCGGCGAGCGAATCGCAGTTGCGCAGCGCCGCGCCCTTGACCTCGGCCACGCGATCGCCCAACTGGCGCAGCAACTGGTCATGCTCGCGCTGCATCGCGTTTGTGCGCCGCGTGCCCTCGCTGCGAAGGCGCGTGAATTCGGCCTGCTGGGCGTGCAGTTCGTCCTCCGCGGCGCGCACGACGGCCGAGTGATCGGGCGGCTCGGCGCACAGCGTCTCGCCCGCCTGCGCCACTGTGTTGCTCACGCTGCCCGCGCGCAACCAGGCGATCACCGTCGCACAGGCCGCGCCGATCGCCAGTCCGATGAACAATTCAACCATTCAGTGTCCTCTCTTCGCCGGCGGCGCGCATGCGGCGCCAGCTTCTTGGTCAGTCCGCGACGGCGAACGTCGCGGGCAGGGCGATCACGAGTTCGAACGGGCGGCAGCCGGCCGCCGTTTTCGGGCCCAGGAAGCGCACGCCGACGTGGCCGCCCTCGCGCGCCAGGAAGCCCTTCACCGCGTCCATGCCGACACCGCGACCCGATACTTCGGTCACAACTGCCGCCGTCGAGAAACCGGGGAGGAAGACGAGTTCGGCGATTTCCTCGTCGCGCAGTCGGGTGCTGGCCTCGATCAGCCCGCGCTCGCATGCGATCTCGCGGATGCGGTCCAAAGCCATGCCCTGGCCGTCGTCGTGCAGCGCCATTGTCAGCTCGTCGCCAGCGAGGGCGACATCGAGCTCGATGCGGCCGACGCCCGGCTTGCCGGCAGCCACGCGTGCGGCCGGCGTCTCGATGCCGTGATCCACCGCGTTGCGCAGCAGGTGCGTGAACAGGTTCTTCAACAAGCCGCTGATCTGGGTGCGCACGAGCACGCCGTTGTCGTGGATCGCGACCACCGGCGGCTCCTTGCCCAGCTCCTTGGCGAGCGAAGGCAGCGATCCGGTGATGCCGGCGAGCACGTCCTGCAGGCGTTCCGTGCCGATACGGCGCAGCAGCTTCTGCGTCTCGAGCAGCGCGGCGCGCATCGCGTCCACGCTGGTCATGTCAACGCCCTGCATCGCCTGCAGCGTCTGCGCGACCTGGGTCTTCTCGACCATCAAGAACTTCTCGACGTTGCCACGCCGGCCCGGGCCCTTGCGGCCGAGCTTGGTGTCGTTGATCTTGGCGTACTCGTCCAGCAGGCTGCGCACCTGGTCGAGCTGCTCGAGCAGGGTCTTGGGTTCCCACTCGGTCACCTGGCCCTTGCGCAGGTCGTCGTAGGTCTGCTCGGCCTCGTGCACGGTGTTGGTCAGGTTGCCCAGACCATATGTGCGGGCGTTGCCCTTGACGGTGTGCATGTTGCGGAACAGCTGCGTGATCAGTTCTGCAGTCGGGCCGGAGGCGGCTTGCGTGAGCGTGCGGTTCTCGTCGACGAAGGCCATCGAGGTCTGCATGAAGTCCTGAAACTTCTCCTGGCTGACCGACAGGATCTCGCCGATCATCTCCAGCTCGCGCTTCTGCGTGGATGCCTCGTTGGCCAGGCGCTTCAGCTCGGTAACGTCGCGCACGCACACCATCAGCTTGTCGACGACGTCGTCCTCGCTGACGATGGGCGACCAGCTCAGCTCGAGCGCCTTGGTGCGACCGTCTTCCATGCGAAGCGTGAATTCGGTGACCAGCAGGTGCGAGTTGAACTCGTAGTTCATCGCGTCCTCGCCGATGCACGAGGCGACCGACACCTCGACCGTGGACAGCGTGTCCGCGCCGAGATTGGTGTTGGAGAAGACGAGATCCATCAGGCCGCGGTCGGCGATGCTCGCGGTCTCGAAGATCGTCTCGAGGTAAGCCGAGTACTCGGGATGGATCTTATTGCCGGCCACGATCGTCAGCACGCCCTGAGGCATGTTCTGCAGCATGCTCTGGATGTCGGCCGTCTTCTGGCGCAGCGCCAGCGTGCGTTCGGCGACGATGCCTTCGAGGTTCTCGTTCATGTCGGTCAGTTCCGTGACCAGGCGTTTGTTCTCGACGAAGGTGTTGGCAAACGAGTTGCTGGCCACGTACAGCACGGCACCGATGAAGACGGCCAGGCCGGTGAAGATCATCGAGATGGTGGCGATCTCGCCGAGTGCCAGCAGCATGTCGTTGATGCCGGAGGCCAGGAAGATCAGCAGCGTGACGAGCAGCACGCGCGCGCCGGGCTTTCCCGCGCGCACGCCATTGACCAGCTGCCAGACGCAACCCAGGCCGAACGCCAGCATCAGAACGAAGTACAGGCTGCGCACGTGCTGGAACAGGTCGATGTTCGGGTGCACCGTCATGCTCAGGATGACGAGCGCCATCAGGCCCATGAGTCCACCGCCGATCTTGTTGATACGCGGTGTGAACTTGTGGAAGAACTGCGTGAACAGGTAGAAGAAGAAGCCGGAGTACAGCCCGAAGTAGTGGATGTAGGTGAGCTTCTCGGGCTCGAACAGCCCCAGCAGGAAATCGGCCGGCGCGGCGAAGAACGGGAAGATCACCAGGCTCGCGAGCGCCGCCGTCAGGTACAGCGCGTATCGGGTCTTGCTATAAACGAGCAGGAAGAAAAGGCCGTAGAACGCGACCACGAAGCCGATCACGAGGCGCAGTTCACCGCCCCACACCTGGTAGAAGACGAGCGTGCCGTCGTGCGCGTCGTACTTGCGCAGCTCGAACGGCAGCATGTAGATGCCGGTCATCAGCGGGGTGTCGACGCGAATCGCGATCACCTGGTGCGGCTGCGTGATCTTGAAGCGCACCGGGATCGGCTGGATCGAGTAGTAGCGCTGTGTGTTGGCGTTCAGCGGCCGTTCGTAGACCTCCTGGCCGTCGATCCATACCTTGGTGCGCCCCATGTAGGCGTTGATCATCACGACCACTTCCTGGCCAACCAGGCTGGGTGCGAAATCGAATGCGCCGCGATACCAGCCGACGGTGAAGTTCTTCTTGTCGTCGTAGGCATGCTTCCATGGGCCTGGAGCTTTCACCAGGCGCCATTTCTGGACGTCCGACGTGTCGGCGTCGATGGCTGCATTCTGCGGCGAGTCGTCTCGTGTGAAGAGCCACTGGCCGACGAGCCTGGTGGGCTGCGCCAGCGAATCGACTCGGATACTGCATGAGTCGCATCCGGTGCGGTCGTCGGCGGCCTGCGCCGGCATCATTCCTAGCAACAGGGCGACCATGACGATGATCGAGGAGAGCTTCATGAGGCGGATCTCAAGGTATTTGTTGTCGAGCTGCGGTTGGCCTGATCGGAAACATCGCCTGACGGGCGAGGAGTTGTGATCGGACGGAAAGCCGCGAAACGCACGTGTGCTAGCTGACTAGCGCCTATGCCCTGCGCGACCGAGGAGCGGTCGAACTTGCTGCCTGCAACCTATAGGCGCCATTTCACAATGTCACGCATGGCTCTGATCAATCGACTAGCACTGGAAAGCCCGCTCGATGCGGTCGGATGCAACTTGACTCAGCCCGTGCGCTGCACCATCGCGTGATTAAGGCGCTTGCTCAACGTCGCCTTGGTGCGCTTAGCGTGCCGTTTGTACTGCCTCTGGCACCGCAACCCTGGCGGGCAGCCGGTCTCCAAGCCTGGTTGCCCAAGAGCTGTCGCTGGTCGCTTGACTTCGGTGGCCGAAGGCGCACCACCAAGAAAGCGAATTCCCCGTTCCACGAACGCTACAGCAAACCCATCGCGCCCAAGTTCGGAGTACCAGCCGGGCGCTCCATGTGCCCAAGCGTCGACATGAAGAAGGTCGACATGCGTTCGCTGAGTCCTGACAATCGCTACAAGAGGCGCATCGAAGTCATCCGACTTCGCAAGACCGGACTAAGTCTTCTGGCGATCGGATCCGAGACGGGACTGAGCCGAACGGGTGTCTTCGACATCTGCAAACGCTTCGCCGAAGGCGGCATCGCCGGCATGCGCGATGCGCCCGGAAACACCGGGGGCGGCGCCGTTCGCCTGCTTGCGCCCGTGAAGGAGGCGTTGATTCGCCAGTTGGTCTCCGACAACACCCCAGACCAGCTTTCCCTGCCCTATCCGCTGTGGACGCGCACCGCGGTAGCCCGACTCATCGATCGTCGATTCGGCATCCGGCTGAATGCGCGGACGTTCGGAACGTATCTTGCTCGATGGGGCTTTGCGCCGCGCAGGTCCGCCAGGCGTCCCGCGCAGTCGTCCTCGGCAGCGGGAAGGCACTGGCTGCACAAGGAACTGCCGGCCATCGAAGTCGAGGCCAAGGCGCAAGATGGCGAGATCTGCTGGGGCAGCGACACGCCGCTGCTCAACGAAGCCGGCGAACCTCCAAGTGCCAATCGCGACGCCTTTGTGGCGCACGCGGCCTCAGTTCCGCACCCGGTATCGCTGACCGCTGCGGTCAACAACAAGGGCCAAATGCGGTGGCGAGTGCACTCCGGCCGACTCACGCCGATGGAGCTCATCACCTTCATGCGCAGACTCGTCAAGGGGAGCAGGAAGAAGGTCTTTCTGCTGTTGGAGGGTAGTCGCGTCCAGCGCGCGCAACCGGTTCAGGCGTGGCTCATCGAGCATGCCGATGAAATCCAGGTCTTCGACAAGCCTCGAGATCCCGTTCTCGGCTGAGCGAGCGCCTTGATCACGCGACGCTAGAGCACGCGACCTGGTTCAAGTTGCATGTGGCCACATCGAGAGCGCTTTCTGGTGCAAGTCGATTGATCAGAGCCATGTGTGGCGCTGTGAAATGGCGTCTGTAGGTTGCAGCCGGCAAGGTTCGAGCTCCATGTTCCCGCTCAGACAGTGCAAGGGGGTGCTGGCTGGCGATCGCGCGTGCGCGATTCGATGGTTGGAGTCTTGACGGTGCGCCCACGACAGAAGCACCAACCTGATCAGTACATCGCCTCGGTATCCGGGACGAGTGGGTCGCCTTTTTACACTGCCAAAAACGACTGGATGACTATGAAAAACATGCGCGTTTCGAGCCGCCTCCTTTGGGGGTTCGGCACCCAGATCGCCCTGTTGATCGCAGTCGTCGTGGTGGCGCTACTGCGCTTGACCAGCGTCAATGCTTCATTCGATACGGTCGTCGGCAACCGCGCGCCCAAGCTGGAGGCTCTCAATGATCTGGCCTACAGGTCGATGGACAACATCGGCATCGTTCGCAACCTCGTGTTGGTGACCGATCCGCCGTCGGCCGAGAAGAACCTGCAGGCCTTCGCACGCAACTCCTCTGTCAATGTCGAACATCTCAACCTCTTGAAGACGTTGGCAACGTCGGCGCAAGAGGTTGCCCTGCTGCGCGATGTCGAAGAGCACCGCCAGGCGTACAAGAGCTATACGAAGACCGTTCTCGATCTCGCTGCCGATCACAAGATCGAGGAGGCGATCTCGACTCTCTACGGTGATCGCTACAAGACCCAGGCTGCGTACTTCGAATCGATCCGCAACTTCACCGAATTCGAGAAGAGCAGCACGCAGACCGCCGGGGCGGAGGCCAGGTCCGGCTTCGAGGCCGCGCGCACGATCATCCTCGGGATCGGGCTGCTGGCCTGCCTGATCGGTGGCGTTTTGGCCGTGACGATCGCTCGCGGCTTGCTCAAGCAGCTGGGTGGCGAACCCGGTTACGCCGCCAGTGTGGCGCAGAGAATCTCAGCGGGCGACCTCGCCTCGGATGTCCGTGTCGGCAACGACGACAACACCAGCCTGCTGTTCGCGATGAAGTCCATGCAGTCCAGCCTGGCCAAAGTGGTCTCCCACGTGCGACAAGGCTCCGAATCCGTTGCCACGGCATCGTCGCAGATCGCACAGGGCAACATGGAGCTTTCCGGCCGCACGGAACAGCAGGCGTCAACGTTGCAAGAGACGGCGGCCTCCATGGAGGAGCTCAGCTCGACGGTCAAGCAAAACGCCGACAACGCCAGCCAGGCCAATGAGTTTGCGCTTGGCGCGACCACGGTTGCGATCCAAGGCGGGGACGTCGTCGCCAAAGTGGTCGACACGATGAAGGACATCAACGAGAGCTCGAACAGAATCGGCGACATCATCGGCGTCATCGACGGCATCGCGTTCCAGACCAACATCCTGGCACTCAACGCGGCGGTCGAGGCCGCGCGTGCCGGTGAAGAGGGGCGTGGTTTTGCCGTGGTGGCCAGCGAAGTACGCAGCCTGGCCCAACGCAGCGCCGCCGCAGCCAAGGAGATCAAGGCCCTGATCAACGCGAGCATCGAGCGCGTGGCATGTGGCACCGCACTGGTCGACCAGGCTGGCGACACTATGCGAGAGGTTGTTTCAGCAATCGAGCGCGTCACTGTCATGATGGGCGAGATTAGCGCGTCGACGAAGGCGCAGAACGTAGGCGTTGCCCAGGTGGGCAGCGCGGTTGCGCAGATGGACCGGGCAACGCAACAGAACGCGGCGCTGGTCGAAGAAAGTGCCGCGGCCGCCGAGAGTCTCAGGGATCAGGCCAGCGAGCTCGTGCAAGCCGTGGCTGTCTTCAAGCTCGCACACTGAGCTGGATCTGGTCTCGACCATGAATTCAGAACACGAATCGAGCTTGAAGATTGACCAGCTCGCCGGCGAGTTGTCTGCGCTGATGGCCGGCGCATGCGGCATGCTGAAGCAATGCGAGAGCAAGCTCCTCGCGTTCAAGGAGTACCGGGAATTGGAGCGCGGCGGATCAATTCGGCTTCTCGCCTCCGAGCTCAATGCCCTGTTTGCTGCCACTGCGGAGCGGTACCACCGGGCACGGGAGAAGGCGGGTCTGGTGCGCAGTCTCCTTGATTCGCTGCTCGCTCAAGCGCGCCGACGCGATGCCATCGAGGTAGATGACAATGCTCTCCTGTCAGGATGTTTGAACACTGATAGGTCGCTCAAGAGGTTCGAAATGCTGATCGCCGAGTTCGAGCAGCAAATACAAGGATCTATCGAAACGGTCAACAGAGCAGCTTCCGAAAGAGGTGTTGCACTTTCGGCGGCCGGTGCCTTCGATCGTTTCATGGATCGCGTGTACGGGAGACAGCCAGACCGAACTGACTGAGGACTCCGCTGGCCGATGCCCGCTCACCAGACCTGGGCACAGTAGTGGACCGGCAAGGCTATCGCTCGCGCGTTCCGAGTTCAGGCCGCCACCGGCGGCGCCTGGGCGGCTGCCGCCTCGGTGGACAGCCGGAAACTGGTCACCGACACTGATGATCGACCGGTACTGGCCGGCACCTCCGGTCATGGCGCTGGGCTCCTCCGAAGCCGACCTGTGTAACAGACCGGTATTGGCCGGGTGCCGCCCGACAGAAGTCGTGCAAATCGTAAGGCAATCGCCAGCGCACGGCAAAGTCCTGCCGCCCTCCGGCAGAATCTCCATATGTCCGAAACCCGCGGGACAATTGGATATGCCGAGAACGCTGCCGACCTCATCGCACGGTATGAGTTGCTCCCGTTCGCCTACAAGCATGCCGAAGTCTTGCACCTCATCCCGACGAGGCCTTCGCGCGTACTTGATGTGGGGGCCGGGTCAGGGCTGGATGCTGCATGGCTAGCATCCATGGGCCACGAAGTCTGCGCTGTAGAGCCTACCTTCCTTTTCAGGCAGTACGCAGAACGAAACCACGCCTCGCCTCGGGTCGAGTGGGTTGATGACTGCCTCCCGAGCCTTGACAGAGTCGTCGAGCGCCGGCAGACCTTCTCATTGATTATGGTGACGGCTGTTTGGGATGATGCAGAGAGACGCAAAGCGATGGCGGTACTTGCCAGCTTGCTGGAATCCGAAGGCACATGTTGCTAATGGCTGTGCGCCACGGTCCGGCCCCAGATGGTCGCTTGATGTATGAGGTGCCGTCGGAAGAGACTGTCAAGTTGGCAGCCGATTATGGGTTGGGCACGGTACTCAGCGTCGAGACGGAGTCAAGGCAGGCGGCGAATCGTGATGCTGGTGTGACGTGGTCGAGGTTGGCGTTCCGCTTGACCGGTAGCGCCGGCGGCTGATCCCGTCGAAATCCGTGTCATTTTCAACGTCGTGACCGAGAGATCCTCGACTCGAGGGCGGCCCAGCCCCGCGCTCGACAGGCACCTTATGGGCAAGCTCGACGCGGCACCTCCACTATCGGGTCGTGCTGCTCCGAAGTAGCTACTCGCGACCGTCAGCAGTTGGCCGATAACGGAGCTTGGCTCCCCGTGAGCCAGTCTACTGCCCTTCCGCTAGCTATCGAGCTCAAACTTGATTCCGCTCTTCGAGAACCATTTGTCGTAGGACATCTTGTGGGTAAGTACCGTCTGCTCACCAGTCTTGGCGGTCACCGTTGCTTTGACCGTGAAGATTCCCCATGTATAGATGATCAGCGCGCACGCCGGATTGGCCGCTGATCTCGGGACCTCATGGATTCGCTGCGCGAAGGTGGGATGCAACTCGTAGCGCACACGCTCGACAAAAGGAACGTCGGTGCCATCGAGATACAGCCACACCTTGTAGAAGTCCTTTCCATCGTTGTGGCGAAACCGCACCTTCAGTTTGTCCGTGGAGGACATCGGGTCCACGGGTGTATCGAGAATTCTGATGTTCATTGCCATAGCCGCTACTCCGCTTCGGCAGGCCGCGCGCGCGCAGGTTGGATCTCCTCCGAGATGGCCGTTTCGCCATCGGATTGCTGGACCACAACCTGCGGCGGCGTGGCGGTCGATCGCGCCATCGCCTCGGCCCGACCTTTCGATTCGCCGAAGTAGTACCCGATGATCGAGCCGATGAGGCCGCCCAGCGATGCAGAAACGGACTGCAGCGCCTCCTTGATGTTCGCCAAATTGGGCCCGGCCTCGAAAAGCGAATAGCCGAGCGCGCCGCCAAAAATGAGCACCAGGATCAGCGCAAGCAAATGGCGGAAATCGTTGATGATCTTGGTCAGCGCCTCCGTGATCAGGTAGCGCAACGCTGCGGTATGTGGCGCATTGAGGGGTCGCCGGAAGCGCCCGACGCCGAAGGCCCACAGCAGGATCACGGTCAGTGCCATCACCACGGCGAGCAGGCTTGCCAGGAGCTCGGCCAACAGGATGACGGCATCATGATTCACCGCCAGCCAGGTGAGTGTCGAGCTCATGGATCCCCTCTCGGCAGCCGCTGAAGCCGAAAGCATACCGGAAGGAATCGCTCCTCGAAGGATTGGCTCGGGCCGCAAGCACACTTGAACCCCTCGGCGTGTTCCATCGCCGCGTCGCGTTCGCGGTATCGGCCCGTTGAACCGGTCCGTCGCGAACGTGCCTTGCCGAACGTGGACGGTCGGCTCGGCATCCATCCTAGAGCTAAGCCTCGTCAGCTGCGACGCACGGACTGTTTCGAAACGAACGACGCAGGCGCGGCAACGCCATTGCCGCGAGTGGAGCTGACAGGTTCTTGCCAATCGGCCGACTGGGTTGCCCAACGCGCGCGTAGCAGCGGCGCTGATCGTCCCAGTCGTAAACGAAGAGACCCACCCTGGTGTAGCTGTCCCAGACGGTGGGCGTACCCCACCCCGTCACGGTGATCCGATCGCCCATAGCATCGTGAAGTTCTGAAGCGGCACGAACTTGAACGGGGACAAGGCCAAGGCCGGCGGTAGCGAAGACCGCCACCTCGCCGGCGTCGTCCAAAGCGAACCAGTCAAACTCGGTATCTTGCCGTTCAGGAAAAGCTTCCATCCCCGTCCCTCTCAGTTGCCCATCCCTAAACCTATCCGTCACGACCACCAGGTTCTGGCCACCAAGCGTCGCACGCAACGCGAGAGTTCCTACTGCCCTTTCAGGCTAGCGACCTTCGCCTCGACTTCCCGCTTGCCGAGGCCTCGAAGGGCTGCAATCGCAGCCAGCGCTGCCGGCTTCGGCTTTGTCTTGCCCGCCTCCCAGGCATATATCGACTGACCCGTCGCTCCAACCAGGAGGCCAAAGTCCGAAGCGGACAGGCCCAGCCGCTGACGATTTGCAGCCATTCCTTTGGCGCGGAAGCGAAGTCCAGTCGGGTTCGATTCGGTGGGTGCGCTCGGCGCCAGCGTTGGTCGAGCCCGCTCGGCAATGGCGCTTTGCCCCTTTGCAAGCCGTTTGACCATCGCCTCCAAATCAGAGACGCGCCGCTTGAGGATTGCAATATCAGCGCGATGAGCAGCAACGGTCTTCTTGAGGCCGTCACCACCGTCGCGAACTTCTTTTCGAGCAAGCCGAGTGATTTCAGATTTCAGTACGCTGGCGATATTGGGCATGTGCCTTCGGCCCTCCGGTGGCCGCTTCAGAAGCGCTCGCCGCAGTTGTCAGACCTCGATCTGCTCTGCGATCTCTATGGCGTCATCGACTTCGATCCCTGAATAGCGAACTGTACTCTCCAGCTCCGGCGGTCGACGTTCCCAAAAAGCCCTCGCTGGCGGCGGGTCGCGCTTGGCCGACAGGCGCCGACCCCGTACTGAGCCACCATGCCGACGCTCCAATCCGCCACACCGGCAGAATCCCCGCCCAGCGGGCATGCGGGATCTACGCTGAATTGCCCGGCTCACCCAGCTATCGGAACGCCCTATGAAATTGGCTCACGACGACGTCGGCACGAACGGCCGCTCGTTCGAAGCGAAACGTCAGGACGCCCGCCACTTGTCATAGCGCGTCACCCACTCGGCGAGCACAACGAACAATTCCTCCCGCTCTTGGTCGAACGTGATCCAGCCACCGCAGGCTTTGCTCAGTTGACTCAGCCGCTCGAGCTGCTCCTGCGTGGCAAGCGGGGGCACGCTGCCGTTTGTTGCCGACGTCAACTCTTGCCAGAGCTCGTATTCCAATCCCATCATCCAGCCTGCGCGCCAAGCGTTCTCCGAAATGTCGCACATGAGCTCAGCCAGATCTCGTTGCGTCGGCGTCAGTTCGTTCAACATTTGATTGCTCACTCCCTGAGCTATACCCCGCTCAAGCGTAGGCGCCGCTTTGCATTTGGGCGACGAGACCGGCCACGAGCTCGCGACCGTCTGTCGTGTCCATGTACCCGCCCGGCCGTCGGCCCCCAAAGGCAGGGTTCGGGCGATCCAACCACGCCGCAGTCCATTTCGCAGCGTCGAACCCTTCGTCATTTCCTGACTCAAGCACGATCTTGCTCACCTGCCCAACGACACGAGCGATGCCAAGAGCTCGTTCACTCTCATTTTGGGTCAGAACAGCGTTCTCGCGCACCTTGCGGTTCGCCGTGGCTCGCGGGATGCCCAGCCACCCAAACAACACCTCGCGGGGCACCGACATGTCGTTGGCGAGCGTCACAAGGATGATCGCTGGCAGACCCTGTTTGACGATACCGATACGCTCAACGAGGCTGAATTCGCAAAACATCATGTAGCTGCGACGCCTGCTCGTCATCCACCGAACCCAGACTTGTACCGGTGGAGCGTTCGCAGCGGGCGCAAGGACAGGATCGGTTGCCATGGTGATCTCGTCTGAGGACGTCATCATTCTGGACCAATTCTTCATGATCCCGTTAGAACCCGAGGTTCCAACTCGTTCGAGATCTCCGCGCGCCGATAGAAATATTGCCTGTTCGCATCGATGCCTGGCCCGCAAACTGGACGAGCACGAATGCGTCGCAACGCTGATTTGGGGGACGTCCCCAGGCTTCGCGCAATGGCCGCCAAGGAGACGTACAGCCCCCTGAAGCTGACCAGCCCGTCAGGAGTTACACGTCTTCGGCCGCTGGCGTCGACGTCAGTCGTCAGCAGCCCCTCCTTCGCAAGGGCGTAGGCCACCTGCTGCTTCATCCCGAGTCGTTTGCCAGCCTCATCGATCGACATATCGGCCGCGTTTCGTTGCCCTGCCAACCACGCGCGGGCCTCCGCACGATCAAGAAGCACTTCGCCAAGAGGCGCGGTCCGCACTTCACAGCCCGGTGCGCGCAGCGCACCGCGCATGACCTGGGCTACGAAGATGCCGATTTCGCCGCCCTCCATTCTCTCGTAGCGAAGGAATGTCCTCAGAGTGACGACGTCACCCCCGCTGTCTATCACGGAAGAGGTGTTGAACTGTTTGAGTTCCATCGCGGGAATCAACCACTTGCCGGCCGTCGGGCAGGTACGTCTCGAGATGATCGTCGAAATCGTACCGGCGTCAATGAGCTGACGCACCCGCGACTCTGGTAGTGCGAGCAACTTTGATGCCTCGGCAATCGTGCACGCGCCACGTGCCGCACTAGCCGCGACTCGCACCTCGTCGATGTGCAAAGTTCGCGTGCGCTTTCCCGAACGGAACGAAGCGGACTCCGACGCCAAAAGATCAGACCGCACCATATGGCTCAGCGCGCTCGGTGAGATGCCCTCCATGGCCGCGGCCTGGGAAACCGTCACCCGAGGATGGCCCTCCACCGTCCGATCACCCAGGTGACGGTTGCGTCGACAAATTAGCCCCCACCAATGTTCGCGCAAGAACTCCTCGAACGCGTGGCGCATGAAATCGAAGTCGGGCGAGCGGAGCACCTTGTAGAGAATCCGATACAGCGGATCAAACGTTCGTTGAATACTCATACCTCCCGCGTTCGCGGACAGAAGCCTCCGCAGCACTGCATCGAACGCGCGGGGCCAGTCCTCAAATAGCGATGATGTGGCGTTGACGAAAGCTTCCGCCTCGTGCAAGCGGTTGAGGCCCGGGACTCTTCCCGATCGCCGGACGCTGCCGGAATCCGCTGCCTGTTCAAGAAAGACGATGGCACGGAACCACGCCGATGGCGATGCCCGAGGCAAAGACGTCAAGGGGCTGAAGCCAGCGGCGAGCCGATTGATTTCAACGACCACCGCTGCCACCGCCCTGGCCGGCTGACCGGCAAGCCTGGCTGCGCACTCGCATCGGTCCAGACGGGCCACGCCCCAGCAACGTGCAGTACCGCAGGCGTTGCACGTGTCGCGAAGCGACACGCCGTGTACGACGCACGCTGTCGCTGTCTTCAACGTCCACTCCCAGCGGATGATCGCCTGCAGGGCGACGCATTGCGGGCACCAGCGGACCCAGCAATGGTTGAAGTGACTCACATCGAGCCCGTACGGCGCCTGGATCGCGTTCCACGCTGCGGGCATTGGTCCACGCAAAGAGGCAATTTCCGTGTCGGTGAGCTCGAGCACGCGACAAAAGCAATCAAAGGGCGGGCAGCCCCCCGCGCCCGAGACCGCAGCGCGAAACGTCCCGAGAGTCGAATACCCGTTTGCGTCGGCGACACGACTGACATAGCTCATCGCGGCCTCACCAGCCACCGGCCGTGGCCGCACCGGCAAGGTCGCCCGCCAAGTTTGATCAGCCCTGCTCACGAGATGCTCTCCTCGATCAAGTCCTGCTGCAGCAGGGCCTCGACGAACAGGATCTCGGCAAACTGAAGCCGCTCAAACCCCTCCATGAAGCAACGCAGGGATCCGACTCCACGCATCAGGTTGAACGGTGGGGTCCACATACCCACAAGAACCGACCGTTCTGCCGACCATCCAGAACTCATCGCCGCCCTAAGGCAGTAGGTCAGGACATGCAGCAGACTTCGCGGAACAGTCCGTCCCGCCCCGACGGGCGCTAGTGCGAGACGGCGCCCCTCCGTACCGCCCTGGTGGGCCGCCCAGTTCCGCTTCCACCAACGGCACAACCGGGAATCGAGCTCCGCCCGCTGGCCGGCAGAAAGCGCAGGGTGGTACATGATGTTCGGATAGGCATCCCAGACCAGATAGGCCGTCTTCACCTCCCTGAACGCCGCCACGGCCGCCTCCAACATCGGGCTCCGCAGAAGCTCCAGTCGGGAGAGTACCTGCAGCGTCTCTTCGAGCTGCCCAGGAGCGGACGTGTCGACCAGCGGAGGCTCGAGCCGCCGACAAAGTCGCCTGAGAAGCCTGGCACCCCTTCTCACCAGGCAAGCCGATGTCTGTCTGAGCAGGACAAGCTCCCATCTGCTCGGTGCCCGGCGAGCCCGCGCCAACATTCGATCGTCTGCCTGCGTCGCCGCCGGATCGTCACCGGATATTGCGAGCTGACGCTTCAACTGGTTGGCCCATCCAATCGAAGCGTATAGAGCACGAAGCTCTGAACCCTCGTCATCCGCGGCGTTGGTAGTCGCATGCTCCAAGTGGCGCGCCAAGTCAACTCGCCACGACATAGCGACGACCGCTGGCATTCCGGCGATTGCCTGACCACATTTACAGCGCCATCCAGGACGGATCGCACCCCAGGCGAGCGATGCTCGACACGCCGCACAGCGATTGAGCAGCACGATCCCGTGCACGGGACATGCCGAACAGAGCGGAAGCTCGAAGACGGCCAAATGTAATTCGCAATCGCGTATGCAAAACGGGCAGAACAGCGCCGCAACCGGTTGCTTGAGCCAATCTGCACTCAACGATCGAGCGAGCGCAGTGCGTACCTTGCTGCATTTGTCGACGAGATCGTCAACAGACGCCGCCAAGTGTGTTCCTCGCCACCAAGCGCGACCCTGGCCAGGAACAGAACCTCGTCGAAGCTCCGTGGCCGTACGACGGGTCCACGCCGGCGCGATCACGCCGTTGGCGAAGTGGAAGCGGTTCAAATACCCAGCCAGGCTCTCCGCCGGAGACGGGCACGGTCGCACTGGATAGCTGGCGAGCACCACTTCGGGGTTCATGCTTCGCCACGGCGCAAGCCGGCCTGAGCCTTCTGGAAGGGTTCCCCGCCGCGGTCGAGACGGCGAAACGCAAAATGCGAGTGGAAGGGATTCAGGGCCCCGATGCCCTCCCACCAAATCTCATCCGAGAAAGAGCGCTCGAGCGTAGCCACGCCTATCCTGTCGTCGCCCTGCTCAAGGCAACTCCTCAGCGCCGCAGCAAGAAGTTTCTTGACATACCCCACGCGACCGTCACACGCGTAGTACAAGCGCATACCCATCTCACGCCACGTATATGGCTCGGCAGAGACACCAAGCTCCAGCGAGTTCGCAAGCGAGATGAACAGCTGCAGGCACTCGTCCTCGACAGAAATGTCGTCGCTCTGACCAAGCGCCAGGCGAAGTCGTCGAGAGAAGCGCCGCCTCAGCTGCTCGTTGACCTGAAGCAGCTGCTCTAGCCGAGGCAGCCCCAACAAGACGGTGGGCACGCCGATCTTGTCGATGACGGTCTTGAGCCAGTCCGCCTTCCCATACTGCGTGTAGCTGCTGCCGCGGTCGTACAGGTGCTGCGATTCGTCGAAGAGGATGAGCTCAACCCGGCATTCCTTGCAGAGCTTGACAATGCGTGCGGTCATGCTGCTGATCGAGCCGGACGCCGCATGCGGATCTCCCAAAGCCGTAAGCATTGCTTCAGCGATGCCGGATATGGCACCTCCGGCCGGAACAAAGACGAGAAGCACTCGAATGACATCGAGCTCTGGAAGCACGTGGCGGGGATGCTGGCTCGTGATCCACTGGCAGAGAGTGCTCTTGCCAGCACCACTCTCGCCGAGAACCAGGATGTGCCTGGCGAGTCCTGTAGCACGAAAGAGATCCAAGTTGGATTCGATCGCATCCTTCGCCACGACAAATGGAGGAAAGGGCAGATACTCACCGTCGAACCGTGCCAGCGCGGCATGGATATCGTTCGTCACATTCCGCCTCCGTTCGTCCGCTTGATTTGGAAGGGTTGGATCAACGCGGGAAGATCGTTCGCTAGCGTGCGCTGATCCTTTCCTGGCGAATTCGCGGGCGGCGGCGGCAATGGTGCAGGGTCGCCCTGGAGCGACTGCGACACTCCTTGCGGAGCGCTGCTACTGATCCCGCGGATGGCTGCCGATCTCCTCCGGGTACGGACCTTTCGACTCTCCATCATGGCTTCAACTTCGCTCACGATTTGAGCCCGGGCGCGTTGCACCGCTGGCCGATCCTCGGTGCTCGCACCGGCCTCGCGCACGGCTCGGTTGATGAGCCCGTGCTGCCGTTGCGTGAGACCATTTGCATAGGCAAAGTCCAAAGCACGAACGGAAACCGGCTCGTCTCCCTCAGGTGACCAGACGAGGATCTCACCCAGATTCTCAGGGTCGAACACAACGCGCACCTTTACCCCCTCCCCGTAGCGCATGACCATCGGGCTCAATGCCTCGCTGCTGTAGAAGAGCCCGAAGAGTTCTATGCCTTTCTTACTCAGCTTTCTGTGTTCGCTACGCCCGATGCGCGCAAAAAAGCTGTTGAGGTCCGGGAGTTCTGGCGTGTGCGCCGCGATGCCTTCATGCCACCGCTGACGTGGCGTGGTCTTGATTCCACGATGTACAGTCCCGGCGTAGACGTCGAGCATCCACTTCTCGAAGATCTGCTGGAACTCTCCCAGAGTCAGGAGAGCATGCTTCTGAGGATCGTAGTCGCCCCGCTCCATGAAACGCGCCATGCTCGTGCCTGGCAACTGATGCGCGAAGTAGTAGTTGATCGTCTTGAGATAGCGCTCGATCACGCCTTTGAATCTCGGCTGTCGTTTCGGGCAATACACAATCACGAATCCGAGGTCGTTGGCAAGCCCCTCGATGTCGACACCGTGGAACTCCAAGCCGTTGTCCGTAACCAGGGTCTCGAACATTCCGTACACGGGCCAGTCGTTCTCAATTGGCAGTTTTGGCAAAGCGCTCTGATTGAGCGTCTTCGGAAGGATTCCGTGTCTCAACGCTCCGATGACAGCCGCCGCTGAGGGGTCACCAAAGCTCAGGTAGTAGCCGTACGGCATCCGGCTGAAGTGCTCAATGGCCATGGTCAATGTCGGTCGCCCAAGCGGCAACGAGGTACGTTCGTCGATCAGAAATAGATCCAGCGGGGTGTGATCGATTTCGACCCGCTCGAGGATCCGAGAGCTGCGCGCGCCGTGCTTGACCAATCGCAGGCGCCGATCCGCCGAGGCCTTGCCCTCCTTGAGGCTCAGCATCGCGTAGACGTCCGCCTCTCGCACCAAGCGATAGGCTGTTCGCAGATTCGGCACTGGTATTTCTGGAGTGCCGATCGACGCCCTGTTCGCCGCCTTGATCTTCGTTTCCCAACGATCGTGAATGCCCTTCACCGTTACTCTCGGCGACGCCTTGCACGCGTCCTCCATCGCGTCGCTGAGGAGATCCAGGCTTCTCGGTTCCTGGAAGCGCTTACGTGGGCCGCGCCGGTCGTACCGAGGCACGAGCGATCGCGTATCGCTTTGGGCATTCACGAAAGCTCTGAACCAGCGATAGATCGCGGTCACCGAAGGAGGCTTCGGATCCTCGATGGTCTCAGCGGCCTTGATGATCAATGGCTTGATGTAAGTCGGCGTGAAAACAGGGGTTCCCGCCTCGTGGATGACGCGCAAGTAGTGGAGGCGGCGCGCGATCTGCGCACGTGCACCCGACGGAAGGTCCTCGAGTGGGCGAGAAAAGATCGCCGGTGCGCTTTGTGGCCTGGAACTGGCAACCGTGGGCGTCACCAAGCCGGCCGCATAGTCGGCGAGCAGCTCAGCTTGTCGGGCAATCGTCAGTCCACCTGAATTCAGCGTCTCGACCAAGACGTCGCCATCAGGGGTGAGTTCTCGAATGCGGCAGGGCGCACCCTTCCACTCAAACGTGGCGTTCTTGCGCAAAGCAAATGAGTTCATCGTCGTATTCCTGGGATAGATGGATCAGGGTGGATGGCTGAAGCGGCAACGACTGGTCGCATCGCAACAACCCAAGCAGGAGCAGCGTGTAGACGTTCGTGCTTCCTGATGCCTTGAACACGGCCTCCGCTTCTTGAAGCGGCATCGGAAGTCTCGCGAGATGTCTGCTCAAAGCCACCTTTGCTGCACGGAGAGTTGGCCAGCGCCTGCCCGCGCGGCGAAAGATCGACCTCACATTCGACTGACGTGGCTCGAGGCGCAACTCGGCGTCCGTGAGCACAACGAACGGATGGCCGGATCGACTCATGTGAGCGCGAACCGCCTGCAGGGTCTGCTGCACTTCGTCCGTTGCAAGCGAGCGCTCAGGCTTGATCTCGATGAGTAGGGTCGAACCGTCGATGAACGTGAGCTCGAAGTCCGGCGTGTAGCGACGTGTGCGGTCGCCGTCGGCATAGTGATGCCTGGCGGGCTGCTCGCGATACCGGACGATGCGTCGATGCGCCTCAAAGAGGTACGCGGCGTCGAGCTCTAGGAGGCCCTCGCAGTGCACCAGGCGACCGTTCTTGAGGCTCGGAAACTTGCACCGCATGATTCCCCCGGAGGGGGAGATGACCTCGCGCGATCGCTGGTGGCGATCTGGATAGACGCCTGGGCCTACTGCCTGGCGGCTCCTGGGAGTTGATGGCATAGATGTTCCTAACGGCCGCGGGCAAGGCTCCGCCTCACCACACGCCGCGGTGTGGGTTCAATGATTGGCGCGCGGACATCGTCATGACCGGGCCCGCTCGATGTCCGAGCGACTGACCCGAGTCGACGGGGCTCTACGCAGGCGTCGAACTAACGCAAGGTGGTGCAGGGCGGGGCCCTGCCGGCAGGGGCGACCGCAGACGCTGATCTGTCCGCCAACATCCCGTCAAAACGGCGATCGTTTGCGGACACCACCAGCCGGGCGCGCTCTCGAGTCAGTCGAGGCGGCGCGCGAGATGATCCCTTGGGTGAGACCAAGAGGTTTGTTTCCATGAACTCTCCAGACGAGTTGACCCAGCGCCCATGAAAATTTCGGGCGCACGAGGCTTGACAGGAGCGATTCGCGAGAAGAGACTCATGGCTACCACACCGGTGGAGTCTTTTCTTCATCGCGGCACGCGCCGGTCAACGAACAATTGATCGGCGTTTTCCGTTCTACATGTCACTTCTCCTTCGTTGAGCGCGGCGGATCGACGCCTAGCCACGGGACTTGCATTCCGACAGGCGCTGACAAGCCCTGTCAGGTCTTGAAGCTATGTCGCTGCAGGCGCATGGTCATTCGATGTGAAGGTCCGGCGCCCCTTCGGAATCCGGAATTCCGAGACGCGCTCGGGCAAGCCATTCGGCTACGTCGGCGGTCAGCGCGAAATACCCCCGCCTTTGCGGCAAAGAAAACAGGTTGATCGCGATGCGGCCTCGTCGCCTCGCTTGGCGCAGTGCGGCAAGGCTATCCAAGCCCAACGCGCGCGCCAGCGCAATGCCACCGAGCAACGGGCCACGCGAAGCCTCCATCTCTCGGCGCAACTCATCCTTCAAGCGCTCGAACTCACGTTGCACGGTCGCAGTCGGTGCATGCATCTGCTGTCCCAGATCTAGAGATCACGCAAGTTTGCTTCTCTGGTCACCCAATGGGAAGCCGGGCTGATATTCTGACTTTCTGTTCGCTACGGGATTACGAGCATGTCAACACCAGCCAAGCGCGGCCGCCCGCCGCGGCATCCCATCGACGTCTTGCGTACAAAGATCTGGTTCGCGTCCCTAAAGAAGATTTCCAAACTGCCGTCGGGCTACGCTATCGAGATGGCGATCTGTCCTGTGCGCCAAGCCGGCAAGTCAGATGGCAACCCGCGGCCGCGCAAATTCGCCGCCTACGCGAAAGGGCAACGCATTCCCCAACGCAAGGGCGGCAAGCCAGGGAGCGTCGATTTGGCAGAGGTGCGTTTTCCCGGATCCGCCGCTGCGTTCGATAGCGCGATATGGCATCTCCTTACCTGCGAGTCCGTCGACCGTGAATGGATCTATAGCGCCCTGCGCAACCTCTCTTGGGTTTCAGCGGCACTAGTTGGGCGTCAAGGGGTACTCAGGCACCCGCGTCAGTTCCATGAAGGCCTGGCGGGCTTACTTTCTGACCTTCCGGCTTGCATGGAAACCCTGGCGGCCGCACTGCTCTTTTGGAGGTTGGCCGAGACAATCGCCGACGCCGAGCTGCGCCAGCAAGCGATAGACAGCTATCTCATGCTGCAACCCGATCTTGAAGCGTTGCCAGAGCTGGCTGGCGATTTAGCACGCGAGCTTTTCCAGGCCATCGATACGAACTTCCCGCACTGGGTCTATTCAGGAGCCCGGCGCGACGAGATCGTCGTCCTCACCAACGAACTACGTACTTTCCGAGCCGGCCAAGCCTTGACACGACGTGACATCAATCTAAGGATCGCCGAACTTCGGGAAGGTCGAGCGCACTGATCAATCTTCGCAACTATCGTCGCGGCTCGAATTCCGGCATCGGGCCGCCGACGGTCTTTCACCAAGACTAGGGGCTGCCGGCGTCCGCAAGCCACAACCGGGGTGTGCCGAAACTGCATGGCTCAAGAATCTCGGCCGGGTCCTAATGAGCACGCAAATGAGCCAAGTTCAGATCGGGAAGGAGTTCCTGATCACCCTGCAGCGCGCGGCCAGGATAGTTGACGCCGGCCAGCGATGTCTGGTCCGAAAGGCCACGAGGGCTAGTTGGGGTGAAAGGGTATGGTACCGGCGGCGTCGGCTCTGGGAGTACTGACGTTGTGACCAGCGCCGCTGGCGTGCGTCCGTCTTGAACTGCCAGCGAGTGGCAGCTATGCAATGCAAACCTGCCGTTGGCAACGATCTGGCGGATGGCGGCACCCGCTGCATTGCTGTCATCGAAGCGACGTGGGAGAACGGCGCTCTACCCTTCTTAGGTGCGATGATGTGTGCGAGCACCCGCCCAAGTTGGTGGATCGAGGCAGGCAATGCGAACATCCCGTCGGGAGAGGACACGGAGGTCGCCAAAAACATCGTCCCGACAGCGGCGGGGCTGACTGGCGCGCTTTGCCATCGAGCGTGTACAGCCCGTGATCACGAACTGGAGTCGAAGTGACGCCTACCCCGCTGCAAGCCAATCTCCTCACATTCGCTCCAGAGTCATGGGGCGAGGTCGGATATTTCGCCCATTTCTATGCCGCGACGTTTACGCTGACGGCAGAGGGCAAGAAGTGCCTTCCGGGCATCAAAGCTCACTTTGAGAAGACTGTAACGATCACGCACCTCCTCGGGAAGCTTGGGCCGGGACTCAGTATCGACAATGAACAGTTGCGCACAAATGGGTTCACGGCAGCCGAAAATTCTCGCGAGTTCACGGCAGTGGCAGAGGGCGTTTTCACCGAACTCTATAGTACTGTCGATTGCGCCAGAAAGGTGATCACGGACATCTTTCGCGGCTGCCGTCGTATGCCCGGAAATTCGACTCGGAAGCTCTTTGCCGCGATAGCGGCAGGAACCGTTGGACCCGAAATGCCGGACGCAGTCAAGGCGCCGTTTCGAAATGCGAGTTGGTATCCCATCCTTCGCCAGATTCGCGATGACCTGACGCACGCGGACACCGGCCATGCAAGACTTGACGATGCGACCAACAAGGTCGTCTACACGCACTTCAGCATCAAGGTAGGGGGAAGGCCGTTGGTCATTCCAGACTTTATGAATGCGATTGCCGACATAACTGCAGGAGTCAACACCTTCCTGGGCGAGCTCTTCGGAGCGCTGAATGCAATGCTCCGACCAACCCATTCCGATCAGTTGTGCGGCTTCTTCAACGGCGGTTCAGCGTACATGCGCCGCGTTCCAAACGAGCGGCCGATCACGTTCCACTCCGGAGTCTGTTTGTCTCGCCAGTGGTACGACCAAGACCCAACGAAGCTGTGCCCCTTCTCGGCGGAATGCGACGCCTATTCGCGAGCTCTTTCACCTGGTGGTTCAACTAGCCACTCGCCTCGATGCTGAGGCCACTGCGATTAACGCAACGGTCGATCGGCTCGCACCCAGTAGAGGCACCAAGGATCCCGGCTACAGAGCCCGCGGCAGCACCTGACAAGCACTGGCAAAAGCTGAACTCACCCGGCCGGCTCGGAACGTCGGGTGGGTGGCCCAAGCACCGTCGCTGCTTCCAACCAAATGAAGTACGCTCTTCGTTCCACTCTCGAGCGGATGGCATGAAATCGAAGGCTGCTTGGCCGAATTTGGCGGCTGAGGCAGCGCAGTCACGGTCTTATCAGGGAGAGCGCGTGTGAGCACGACTATTGGGCCCGAAGAGTACCGACTCATGGCTACTCTGGATCACACCCTTCAAGACGCTCGTCAAACGATGAGCCGCATCCACGATATTCAGTCGAACTATCGATCTTTGCTGGAGGCGATTGAGGATGACGAGGATGTCGATCGTGAGCAGCAGCTGCTTGAGTACTACGTCAAGAAGGCTTTGCGAGAAGTGGGCATCGTCTGCGAGAGGCTCGGCCTGTTGCAACTGCTCGTGGCATTTCAGGCCGAGTGCAGCGCTCTGGGAGACAAGTACGGCGACCATGAGGTTGATAGTGATGCTGACGAGCCGTATTCGAAACACCTACGCCTAGCCTACGCGTACATGCGATCGATCCAAGGACTGCTCGATCCGACACATCTGGGCGGCCTGGACGTCTTTCGAACAGTGCTCGAGAACTCTGGCCAGATCATTGCCAACGCGGGGTTGGATCCGAGGAACGAGGCAGAGGTTCGATCCGAGATCCTCAAGGTGTTGAGGTACGGATTTCGCGAGGTTGAGCGAGAGATCAAGAGACCGAAGGAATTCAAGACCTATCAGATGGATCTCGGCGTCCGCCAACTGAAGGCCGTCGCCGAGTACAAGTTCATCGACTCCGAAGCGGAGGCGAAGTCCGCGATGGACGGAATCTACGCGGATATGCACGGGTATGGCGGGAGCGCGGACTGGAGCTACTTCTTTGCCGTTCTCTATCAGACCAACCCGTTCCTGACCCAGTCGAAGACCGACCACGAAATGCAGATCGTTCGTGCTGACAGGTCTTGGGCGGCGATCATCGTCACTGGTCCGGGAAGCCGTACCAAGCGGGCGCGCAAGGTGGCGGCGCCTGCAGCAAACCCTTGAAAGGCAGCCGGCGCAGCTAGCGCGCCCGCAGAGAAGACAAAGGCGACCGCCGCTCACAAGAGCACAAGCCAGTAAGACAGCTTCCATCAACACCATGCCGTTGCCCACGAAACCCCCGCACGTGCTTGCGAGACATTTACGCAAGATCGACTACGCACTCAAGCATCTGGTTCTCCCTGCTTGCTACTATTTTCCTGCCATTGGCGACTTCCACGCTGACCTGATCGGTCGCGATCTCCGCCGCAAGAGCGGCGGGACGACATACTTTACAGAAGTTGGCATGGGTCATGTGCGGGCCATCGTCAAGGCGATCGAGGATGCAGGGGCGTTTTCGAATCGCGTCGATAGTGAAGAGATCTGGCACGCCGTGTGGTCAGTGCTGAGGGCATCACTTGCCCAGGACCAGCTGCCTAAGTCCGGCGTCGAACTGCTCCAACTGGTCAGTGACGAGCTACATCCACTTGTCCAGAGTCGCACCTTCGTCCTCCCCCTGCGAGGAATCGAGTTCAAGGAGATAGTTGACCTGCCGCTTGGACAACTCGAAGTGATTCGACCGGATGCCGGCTACTTCGAGAGCCAGGGTCTAACGCCGGGATTCGACAACCTTTCGCAACTGGTGGAGCAGCACCGTGGCTTGCTGTGGATCACCGGCAGGAAGACGGGCTCTCCCCGCGTGGCCGAGCGTGAATTCCGGACTGCTGCTGATCTCACCGCGGGGTTGCTCGCAGTCCTCAGTGCGACGATGTTGAAGGACGGAGCAGCGCGTATCCGGATTGGCACCGGACTACATGGTGGGCCAGACCACGGCGGCGAGACTTGGTTTACCTGGACCGACGAGCCAGACAGCCTGAAAGTTACCCGCGGTGGCGGCTACCGACCCCCGATGCCAATCGATGTCGATCTTCGGCAGCAGATTATCGACGCCTCCTTGACCACCAAGGCGCTGTCGATCATCCATGCCGATGTTCGAAACGACTTGGACGAAAGCATTGCGCGCGGATTTCATTGATTCGCGGATGCCCACCGAGATCCAGTCCTTGTCATGCAGTTCGTCAAGTATTGGAGCTGTATTGAAGTCTTCTTTTCGATGGACATCGAAGACATCACAAAGTCGATTTCGGCCGGTATCGCTTCAGTGCTGGTGTTTGGCGGCTTCGCGGTCGTGCCTTTCGCGGACTACGCCAAGACAAAGGCACGGGTCGCGCAGCTGTACAAGAAGCGATCCAAAGCCGTTCACGGCGCTTCACATCAGCATGTGACGTATCAGGACATCGTAGAGCTGAGCAGATGGGCGGCGTGGCTGCTGGTGACCATGCTCAGCTTTTCCGAACGAGGCTATCCGGATAGGCAATCAGTCAGGAAAGACAGCATGCGACTTGACGCAAATGTTGGTGGCTCCGAGAAAGCACCGACACACCAGGGATAGCTGCCAGCCCAACAAGAAGCAGTCGGAAACATCCCACATCGTCACCTCCGCATGCTGTTTTATCCCCCTCAGCGGGTGCGTCATGGGTGAATATCAGGAGTCGCACTTAGAGGAAGGCCGCCGGATCTGGGTGGCCGCATTGCAGGGAGCTGTCGTCCGGCGTCGAGCCTCGGCCGGCTGCTTCCCGCTGCAGAGCCGACGGCCGGCGGGCGGAGTCCGTCCCAACCCGCATGGGTGCTCGCTCTAGATCGACCCCGGGCCGAGTCCCCCGGCATGCCCCTCGATTGGCACGACAATGCGCAAGCGTCGACCACCTCGACGCCTTTACAGTCAAGCGACGAAGGGGAAGCAGCGATGGAATCGCCGAACTTGTCGAGAGAGCTCATCGCCTTTCGCTTCCTCGTGCTCGTGTGGATCGGCGCGCTGTTGATCCTTGCCTATGGCGTCTACGCACACGTCGAGGCGGCGCGATCGCAGGGCGACGTGACGATGTTCTCGAACGAGATTTCGTTGTGCCGCAAGGAGGCATCGGGGCGGACGCCGGCGTGCAGGCAGAGCGACGCCCAGTCGCAGCGGGCATGCCGCGAGCAGACCGACCCGTGTTCGGATCGCTCAACGCCTGGATGGGGCCAGGGCCTCGATGCGTCGATCGCCTATCGGGACCACATGGTTCAGCGGGCAGAGAACGCGCCCTGGGTCGCGCTCACCGTCTTCGTGTGCGTGACCGGCATCTTCTACGCGGTGCGATGGGCATTGACCGGCCGGCTCCGGCCTCTTTGGCTGCTGAAGCGGCGGAACGGTTGACGCGATGACGATGACGCCGACGGCCGCATCAGCGATCAGCACAATTCACGGAGTCGCCTCGGCGGCGTCGAGCGCCGTCCACGGCGCCGCGGCAGTCGTTGCGCCCGCGCCGGGGTGGGTCGAGAGCGGAAGCCTCAGCTTCGAAATGGCGAAAGGGCTACCAGCAGCCTTCGTCACCCTCGTGATCGGCTGGATCGCGGCGACCATCGCGCGGCGACAACTCATCGTGGCGGCGGAGCAAAAGCGCGTCGCGACTGCGAAGCTAAATCTCGATCTATTCGATCGACGGCTGACGATTTTTCGGGCGACGGACCAGTTCTTGATGAACTCATTCCCTGGCGCGCCCCAGGACAAAACGGACTTCATCAACCTGTTCGCCGAAGCCTCGTTTCTCTTCGAGTCGGAGGTCGAGGCGTACATGAAGCTCGCGCTGAAGAATCGCGTCGATCTCGTCACCATCGGACTCCGCGCCGCAGGGAATCAAGGGATGGTGAGGCCTGAGGACATTGCACGCGACACTGAACTCGTTCAGTGGTTCAGCGACGAACACGGTGGAGGATGCCGCCTAGTGTTCGCGCCGTATCTCGATTTCAGCGAGTGGCGCTGACGCACAGCCTAGCTTTGGTCGCCATTCACGTCGCTGAAAGCGTGACCTTGTAGGCCCACGGGTGCATGCGAGCTCGATACACCTTGACCGCTGGGTGACCCAGCGCTGAACGCTCCGCAAGCAGCTGGCGCAGCGCCTGTTCGGTGGCCGCGCTGGCCTTGCATCCTAGGATGATGCCCGTCAGGCCAGCGGGCGCGAACGGTAGGTACGAGCGCGCGCCGTTTGGTTCGAAGATCCGTGACTCTCGTTCGTACGACCACACTGGATTCTTGCGAAGCATCGTGGCGCGCAGCCCGCCAAACGGATCGCGGAGCCAATCGACGATGGGGTATTCCTCGGAGTAGTCCACCGGAACAGCGTAGGTGATCGTGTCGAGGCAGCGGGTCGGCTCGAACTGGAAGGCAATCCCCGTGTGGCTTGCTGCGTAGTGACTCCACATCAGCAAGTGCCTCGGATTCGGTGTGAAGCACGCGACCCCGGCCGCGTCGAGGTGCTTGCGGAACTTCGCCAGCATGGTCACCGTCAAGCGTTGCGGGTTCGCAAGCATCTCTTCCCGACGTTGCGCCTTCTGCTCGGGCGTGAGGCCTACAACGGCACCCTCTCGCGCAAGGAGCCACGCGCGCATCTCATCTACCGACCCGTCAAACGTCACATGCGCTGCGGTATCGAAGGGATCGTTGAAATCGGCCGGCGACGACAACCACAGCTCCGACCGAACGATGACGTCGCGCACGCGGTCGATGTTGTTCGCGTTCAGGGTTCCGTAGCGGTACAGGAAGCGGGGATAGCCTGTGACGACCCGCCGATTGAACTCGCCGCGTCGCTCGCGGTACGGCAGGTGGTAGACGCGCGCAAAGAGCGGGTCTTCGCTCGGGGGGGGGCGTTGTGGTGGCGCGTACGGTCTGGTCATGAATAGTCAAGTCGCCATCATAGGTATTCTTGGCGCTTCCCAGCGCCAAGCATAAACCGAACGTCGGACTCAAGCGGAAATTTGGGAAAAGCGTAGTGTTCTCGGCAGTGTCGGCGTCTCGAATTCCGGCACCGCGCACCAGGCGCACCCTGGTTCCAACGAAAGAGCACATGGCAACGAAGACGGAAAAGGTTACTCCCCCGACGAAGCGCGAAACGAAGGACGCCAGCAAGCTGCTGCGCGATGGGCACTCGGCCGGCGGCCGTGTCCTGAACGAGAAAAAGCAGGCGATCAAGCAGGGCGTCGCAAAAAAGGGGAAGTGAGCGCAGTCGGGGGCGCCAGGGCACAGCGTCCCCGTTTTCCGCACGGCATACAGGTACCCCTTGTGGCCGCGCCCAAGCCGCAGGGATGGCGCACCCCGTGAGCCTGGCCGCGAGCACGCAGTACCGCGCCTTTTGCAGAGGATCGATGCGTCCGGTAGCGCCGAGCAGCCTCCGATAAGCCCACCCCGGATTCGACTATCTGCACGAATCGGCTCCGTGAGGCTTCGATAGCCTGCGCCGGCTATCTCGCTTCGACGAAGAATCGACAGCAGGTCGGACAAGCTAAGAGCCACGCGTGGAATTGTCGGGGGATGAAATCGCATTTCCTCCCTGGGCCAGTGTTCATGGGGGTCTTGACAGACACCCTCTCTTCCAATGAACAGGATGCTTTGCAGCCGAATCAGCCGGCCGCGGCGCGAGAGGCGACGCCCAGTCGCGACGTCTCGGCGAGTGACCACTCGGCGGACAGCTGGTCAAGTCACAAGAACTGGTTGCCCTAGCGCCACGAACCACAGTTGCTCTCAGGCACGACGCATGGCTGGCGCGCAACCGCACGCTTCCATTTTGTCCTCGAATGAAAAGCGCCCGGTCGAGCAGGGCGCCAGTTCGTTCTGCTTGGAATTTGTCGCTTATTGCGTCAGCGTCTTTTCACTTATTTGTCGCTTTTTTCACTTTATCTGTCACCCCACAAGTTCAGACGTCGATATTCGCCGCCCGCAGCGCATTCAATTCAATGAACTGCCGCCGCGGTTCCACCTCGTCGCCCATCAGCATCGTGAACACGTGATCGGCCTCGATCGCGTCTTCGATCTCGA
>Ga0302311_10001065_pt1 | contig 33036 bp, 25 predicted proteins | sample III_Palsa_N1_3_FD_200449 | JGI IMG/M metagenome (GOLD analysis project Ga0302311, IMG submission 200449) | Peat permafrost microbial communities from Stordalen Mire near Abisko, Sweden - III_Palsa_N1_3 | ecosystem: Environmental > Terrestrial > Soil > Palsa > Peat permafrost | place: Sweden... | reverse complement strand
GGGCGGGGCGCGCTCCTCAGCGGCTTCACCGAGGACTCGGCCGCGGAGCGCGCCGGCCTCCTGCGCGACGACGTGGTGGTGGCGCTCGACGGCCAGCCCATGGCCACCAAGAATGAGCTCATCCACAGCCTGGCGCTGCACGCCCCGTCCTCGCGGGTGAAGCTGACGCTGGTGCGCAGCGGGAAGCCCCAGGACATCAACGTCACGCTTGGCACGCGCACCGACCTCGAGGGCACCGGGCCCCTGGCGCGTCCAGACGAGGTGCGTCCGGCTTCGGACGACGGCGTCCTTGGACTCGAGGTGGCGGACCTCGACCGGGACGTGGCCGCCCGCCTGCGCCTGCGTGGCCCGGGCGTGGTGGTGGTGAATGTCCTGGCGGGCTCGGTGGCCGACGCCGCGGGACTCGTCCCGGGGCAACTCATCACCGAGGTGAGTGGCGCTCCGGTACGCACCGCCCGCGAGGCGATGGCGGTGCTCAGGGCGCTGCGCCCGGGGCACACCATCCTTCTGCGCATTCTCGCCCCGGGCGGCGCGCCGGGGCTTCTGGCCCTCGCCGTCCCCTAAGGGCAAGTCCCGGCGTCTCAGCGCACGGGCGGCGGCAGGGGCCGAAGCACGCCACCGAAGCCGTCCGGCGTCTCGGCCTGCACGGTGCTGTTGTACTCGATGACGCCAAACACGCCCTGGGGGCCCGGGGGACGGCAGCTGAAGCGCAGCGCCATCTCCTCGGCCTCACCGCCCCGGACGCGGCGCAACCGGCGCTCGAGGATGACATTCGTCCCGGCGCTCACCACCGCCGGCACGAGGCGCTCCGTCTGCAACTCCGGCACGAAGATGTCCTCGGCGCCGCGCCCACCGTGCGCGTCCAGTGCCACCCGCCCGTCGCGTCCGGGCAGCACCTCGGCGCGCACCAGGGCACCGCCCTCGGGCAAGGCCTCGACGCTCCAGTGGACGAGGACGAGACAGTGGGCCACCTCGGCCAGCCGCGCCGCGGCGGCGCGCTCCCGGGCGTGCGTCACCTCGTCCAGGCGTTCCCGGTGCACCACCGCCAGGCCGACGCCCACCCCGAGGAAGGCGGACACCACCAGGACGAGGATGGCCGTCGCGTTGCGCACCGGGCAGGCCCTTTACACCGTTTCCGTGCTTCACCGCGCCGGCCGTCGCGGGCTATGGGAGGTGGCCATGCTGCCCTCCTTGCTTGCGAGCCTCCTCGCCGTGACTCCTGCTTCTGCCCAAGACACCTTCCTCCGCCAGTACGCCGAGACCCGCTCCTTCTCCAATGGGCTTCCGACGCAGGTGCACCCCACGGCCGACGGGCGCTGGGTGCTCTTCCTGCGCTCGGAGGCCACCGCCCGCGTCCAGTCGCTCTACGCCTTCGACGTGAAGAGCGGGAAGACGGAGCAGGTGTTGACGGCCGAGGCCCTCCTGCAGGGGGCCGCGCAGAAACTCAGCGTCGCGGAGCGGGCGCAACTCGAGAGACGGCGCATCAGCGCCCGCGGCTTCACTGGCTTCGAGCTGGCCGAGGACGGGAAGACGCTGGTGACTGTCCTCTCCGGCCGCGTCTACCTCCTCGACATAGGCGCCCTCACCTCGGGAAAGCCTGTCACGGCCTCGGCCCGGGCCCTCGAGGTGGAGGACGTCCTCGTCCCCACGCTGTCCCCCGACGGCCGAAGCCTGGCCTACGTGAAGGACTTCGACGTGCACCTGCTCGACCTCTCGAGCGGGAGGTCTCGCCCGCTCACCACCGGTGGGACGGAACGGCTCAGCCACGGCCTCGCAGAATTCGTCGCCGAGGAGGAGATGGACCGCTTCGACGGCTTCTGGTGGTCCCCGGACGGGCGCTTCCTGGCCTACGAGGAGTCCGACACCCGCGAGGTGGAAACCTTCACCATCCAGGACCCGGCCCGTCCGGAGCTTCCGGCCAACACCTTCCCTTACCCCCGGCCCGGAAAGGCCAATGCCAAGGTACGCCTGGGCATCGTCTCCGCCTCGGGCGGGCCCACGACGTGGGTGAGTTGGGACAGCGCGCGCTACCCGTACCTCGTGCGCGTGGTGTGGCCGAAGAAGGGCCCCTTGAGCGTCCTCGTCGAAAACCGGGCCCAGACGGAAGCGGTGCTGCTCGCCGTCACCCCCGAGACGGGCGCCTCGCGGGCACTCCTGACGGAGCGCGACGATGCCTGGCTCAACGTGCCGCGCGGCAAGCGCGTGCCGCAGTGGCTCGAGGATGGCTCGGGCTTCTTCTGGCTCAGCGAGCGCAACGGCGCCTGGGAGGTGGAGCTCCACGGCCAGGACGGCGCGCCCCAGGGCACCTGGGTGCAGGCCAAGGACGGCTTCGTCTCCCTCGCCGGCTATGACGCCCTGGAGAAGGCGCTCTATTTCCACGCCGCCACCGAGGCGCCGGACACGGTGGTGATGCGGGTGCGGGCCGGGGGCCGTCCGGAGCGCGTCTTCCCGGCTGGTGGCGAGCGGACGTCGCAAAGCCTCGAGCTCTCCCTCGACGGAAGCGTCCGGGTGCTGACACAACCCTCCGAGGACGGCACGACGCGCATCGAGGTGAAGGACCGCGCCGGAAAAACCGTCGGTGTCCTGCCCTCGGTGGCCCAGAAGCCGCCCTTCGTGCCCCACGTCGAGTACCGGAAGGTGGGAGAGCGCGGCTTCTGGACGACGGTGGTGCGGCCGCGTTCCGCGGTGCCGGGCCAGAAGCTGCCCGTCCTCGTGGACTGCTACGGCGGCCCCCACGCCAACGTCGTCCTGGCCAACCCGCGCCAGTACTTCCTCCCGCAGTGGCAGGCGGACCAGGGCTTCATCGTGGTGGGCTTCGACGGGAGGGGGACGCCACGGCGCGGCCGGGCCTGGGAGCGCGCCATCAAGGACGACTTCTCAGGCGTCATCCTCGAGGACCAGGTGGCCGCGCTTCGGGCCCTGGCCGCCGTCGTGCCGGAGATGGACTTGAGCCGGGTGGGCATCTCCGGATGGTCCTTCGGCGGTTACCTCGCGGCGCTGGCCGTCCTCAAGCGGCCGGACGTCTTCCACGCCGCGGTGGCGGGCGCACCGGTGGTGGACTGGCTCGACTACGACACCTATTACACCGAGCGCTACCTCGGCATCCCGCCCGAGGCGGCGGGCGTCTACGCGCGCAACGGGCTGCTCGAGCTCGCGCCCAACCTCCAGCGCCCGCTACTGCTTCTACACGGGACGTCGGACGACAACGTCTACTTCTTCCACTCACTCAAGCTGGCCAACGCGCTGTTTCGCGCCGGCCGCGAGCACTTCCAATTCCTGCCCCTGTCCGGCTTCACGCACATGGTGGCGGACCCCCTGGTGACGGAACGCGTCCAGCACCTCGCCGTCGACTTCCTTAAGGAGGCATTGGCTGCCCCGGCCAGCCCCGTCGCCCCGCACGTCACCGCGCGCTGAGGAAACACTCTCCGGAAGAAGGGAAGCCCGCGGGGCCCCGCTCGGCCAAAGCGGGAGCGCCACGCCCACCGCGCGGCCGAGAATCCCTCGGCCCCGGGGAAGGCGTTGGCCTTCGAGTCGTCCCCTCCAAAAAGCTCCCTCGCGGCCACCGCGTCCCAGAGAAAAGGCGCGCCGAGCCGGTCCCGCCGTTGGAAGGCTGGGACCGGGCCAGTCCGAGATGCTGGACGCTTAGGAGTGCTGCCTAAATGGGTTTGACGTTCTGCGCCTGAAGCCCCTTCGGGCCCCGGGCGACGTCAAACTCCACCTTCTGACCTTCCGCCAGGGTGCGAAACCCCTCTGACTGGATGGCAGTGTGGTGGCAGAAGACGTCTTCCCCTCCCCCATCCTGCGTGATGAAACCGAAGCCCTTCGCATCGTTGAACCACTTGACGGTACCGGTTGCCATCTCGTGTCTCGTATTCCTTCTCAACACCACGGCTGTGAGCGCCGTGCGGTCTCCACGGTCGGAGAACGGGCGCGTTTTTATGGAGGCGGAAGGTTGAAGTAAAGCTCTCTCGACATGCGTCCTTGGACACGGGCGCTCGGACGACGCCACACCGCGCTGCGTCGTGACAAAGCGAAGGCGACTTTCGGCATGCCCCGTACGACACCCCCGGCCGCCGTCTCCATCCGTCCGGCGGACGTCGCCGACGCCGACGCCCTGCACCGCCTCTGTCAGGCGCTGGGCCGGGACGCACAGCTACACGACGTCCGGGCGCACCTCCAGGAGGTGGCTAGCGAGGCCGGCCGGTGCCTCCTCGTGGCTGTGGTGGAGGGAGCCGTCGGCGGCTGGCTCGAGGTGGGCGCGCGGACGGCCCTCGGGACTCGGCCCTGGGCCGAGGTGTCAGGCCTCGTGGTGGACGCGCCGCTGCGCGGCCTCGGCCTTGGCCGGGCCCTCCTTCTGGCGGCACGCCGCTGGGCCAAGGAGAAGGGGCTGGTGCCGCTTCGCGTCCGGACGCGGCTCGAGCGAGAAGCTGCGGCGCGCTTCTACGAGAGCGCCGGGATGACGAGGCGCAAGCAGCAGTGGGTTTTCGAAATCGAGGGGTGAAGGCCCCTCACACCTCGAGCAGCAGCCGCTCCGGGTCCTCGATGCACTCCTTGATGCGGACGAGGAATTGCACCGCCTCCCGACCGTCGATGAGCCGGTGGTCATAGGAGAGGGCCAGGTACATGACGGGCCGGATGACGACTTGCCCGTCGCGGGCCACCGGGCGCTCGACGATGTTGTGCATCCCGAGGATGGCCGTCTGGGGAGGGTTGAGGATGGGGGTGCTCAGCATGGAGCCAAAAATGCCTCCGTTGCTGATGGTGAAGGTGCCGCCCTGGAGCTCGGCCAGGGTGAGCTTGTCCGTCCGCGCCCGGTTGCCGAGCTCGGCGATGCGCTTCTCGATGTCGCCCATGCTCAGGGAGTCGGCGTCCCTGAGGACGGGGACCACCAGCCCCCGCGTCCCGGACACCGCCACGCCGATGTCGTAGTAGTGCTTGAGGACGATGTCGTCGCCGTCAATCTCCGAGTTCACGAGCGGAAACGTCTTCAGGGCGTCCAGCACCGCGCGCACGAAGAAGCCCATGAAGCCAAGCTTGGTGCCGTGCTTGGCCAGAAAGCGCTCCCCGTACGTCTTCCGGAGCGCCATCACCGCGCCCATGTCCACCTCGTTGAAGGTGGTGAGGATGGCGGCGCTCGACTGGGCGGCCAGGAGTCGCTCGGCGACGCGCTTCCGGAGCGGCGTCATCTTCACCCGCTCCTCGCGCCCGGACGTCGTGCGCGGGGTGGAGGGGACGCTGGCCGGCGCCGGCGCACGCACAGAAGGCGCCACCGGCGCGGACTTGCCGCCCTCGAGGACGGTGAGGACGTCGTCCTTCGTCACCCGGCCTGAGGCCCCGCTTCCGCGAAGCGAGCCCGGGTCGAGCCCCGCGTCCTCGGCCATCTTCCGGGCCACCGGGGAGAGGGGCGGCTGTCGTCCGTTGCCGCCGCTTGGCGCGGCCTCGACAGGCACTTGGGGGACGGCCGGGACACGGGCCGGGGAGGGGAGGGCGGGAGGCGGGGTGGGGGCCGGGGCGCGGGCCGCTTCGACGCCCGGCCCGCTGGAGATGGCGCCCAGCACGTCGCCGATTTTCACGTGCTCTCCCTCGGCGTGGGCGATGTTCGCGAGCGTGCCCGAGGCCGGGGCGGCGACGTCGATGGTGACCTTGTCGGTCTCCAGCACCACCACCGGCTCGTCCACCTTCACCGCTTCGCCCACCTTCTTGTACCACTTGCCCACCACCGCCTCGGTGATGGATTCGCCCAGGGCCGGGACGGTGAGCTCGATGGCCATTTAGGAAGTCCCTCGCGCAAATGCCTCGTCGACGAGCAGCTTCTGCTCCAACTCGTGCGTCTTGAGAAAGCCGGTGGCCGGGCTCGGGCTCTCCACCCGGCCGACGTAGCGGACGCTGACCGGCTGTGCGGCGGTGGCCGCCAATTCCGCCAGGTGGGAGCGCATGAAGCGCCAGGCGCCCATGTTGCGCGGCTCCTCCTGGACCCAGAGGAGCTCGCGCAAGGAGGGGTAGCGCTTCACCAGCGCCTCGAGCTCGAGGCGAGGCACCGGGTAGAGCTGCTCCACCCGGGCCAGCGCCACGCTCGTGTCCTTGGCAGCTGCCCGGTGCGCCATCAAGTCAAAGGCCACCTTGCCGCTGCACAGGAGCAGCCGGGTGACGCTCTTCGGGTCCGGCTCGAGGGCGTCTCCGATGACGCGCTGCCAGCCGGCGTCGCTGAAGGCGGAGAGCGGGCTTGCCGCCTCCTCGCGCCGCAGAAGACTCTTCGGCGTCATCACCACCAGCGGCTTTCGCCAGGAGCGCAGCGCCTGACGACGCAAGAGGTGGAAGAGCTGCGCGGCGGTGGTGGGGTAGCAGACCTGGATGTTGTCCTCGGCGGACATGTCCAAGAAGCGCTCCAGCCGGGCGCTCGAGTGCTCCGGCCCGGCGCCCTCGTAGCCGTGCGGCAACAGGAGGACGAGCCCCGAGAGGCGACGCCACTTCTGCTCGGCGGCGACGATGAATTGGTCGATGATGACTTGGGCGCCGTTGGCGAAGTCCCCGAATTGCGCCTCCCACAAGACGAGCGCGTCCGGGTAGTCGAGCGAGTAGCCGAACTCGAAGCCCATGCACCCCACCTCGGAGAGCGGGCTGTTGAAGACCTCGAAGAGGGCCTGGCCTGCCGCGATGTTGCTAAGCGAGGTGTAGGTGGCGCCGGTGCGGGCGTCGTGCAGCACGGCATTTCGATGGCCGAAGGTGCCGCGCTCGGTGTCCTGGCCGGTGAGGCGGACGTGCACCTTCTCGGTCAGCAAGGAAGCGTAGGCCAGGCTCTCCGCCGTGCCCCAGTCGAGAGGCAGCTCGCCCTTGGCCATCGCCAGGCGCCGCTCGAGAATTTTCGTCATCTGCCGTAGCGGGGTGAAGCCCTCGGGCACCTTCGAGAGGCGCTCCACCAGCGATGCGGCCTGCTCGCGGGGGATGGCGGTGCGGACCTCGGGGACGTCCTTCTCCGGGCCGCCGCGGAAGCCCTTCCACACACCCTCGTTGGCCGAGGGGTCGGCGATGAGCGGCTTCTCCTTGGCGCGGAGGTAGGCGCTCTGGAAGTGCTCCTTGGCGTCGTCGCGGATTTTCTCGGCCTCGGCTGCGGTGAGCCGGGTCTTCTTCTCCAGCTCCTGCGCGTAGAGCACCGCCACCGGCGGGTGCCGGCGAATCTCCTCGTACATGACGGGCTGGGTGTAGCTCGGCTCGTCGCCCTCGTTGTGGCCGTAGCGGCGGAAGCACACCAGGTCGACCACCACGTCGCTCTGGAATTGCTGCCGGTACTCGGTGGCCAGCCGCATGACGTGCACGCAGGCCTCCGGGTCGTCGCCATTCACGTGGAAGATGGGGATGTCCAGCATCTGCGCCACGGCGGTGCAGTAGATGCTGCTGCGGGCATCCTCGGGCAGGGTGGTGTAGCCAAGCTGGTTGTTCACCACCAGGTGCACCGTCCCGCCGGTGTCGTAGCCCCGGAGGCGCGAGAGGTTGAGCGTCTCGGCCACCACTCCCTGGCCGGCCATGGCGGCGTCGCCGTGGATGACGAGAGGCAGCGCCTGGCGCCGGCGGTCCTCCGTCCCGAGCCGGGTCTGCTTCGCCCGGACGCGTCCTTCCACCACCGGGTGGACGAATTCGAGGTGGCTCGGGTTGAAGGCCAGGCTGAGGTGGATGCGCTGGTTCCGGCTCGACGTCCAGTCGGAGGAAAAGCCCATGTGGTACTTCACGTCGCCGCGGGCGACGTAGCTCTTGGGGTCGGCCGGGCCGTTGAATTCGCTGAAAATCTGGTCCGGGCTCTTGCCGAGGATGTTGGCCAGCACGTTGAGCCGGCCGCGGTGGGCCATCCCGATGACGACTTCGGTGACTCCGAGCCCGCCCGCCACGTCGAGCAGCGTGTCGAGCATGGGGATGAGGCTCTCGCCGCCGTCGATGCTGAAGCGCTTCGCGCCCTGGTACTTGGTGTGGATGAAGGACTCGAACGTCTCGGCGATGACGAGCTTCTCGAGGATGTGCCGCTGCTCCGAGGCCGACAGCGTGGCCCGGTTCTCGGTGTGCTCCATCCTCGGAATCAGCCAGCGGCGCCGGTCGCTGTCGAGCAGCGTCATGAACTCGACGCCGATGCGGCCGCAGTAGGTGCGCCGGAGGCGGTCGAGCAGGTCCCGGAGCCGCACCCTTCGCTCGCCAGCGAAGACGCCGCTTCCGTCGACGAATTGCTCGAGCTCGAGGGGCGAGAAGGCCTGGTCGGTCACCATCGCCAGGTCCGCCGCGTGCTCGAGCGGTGGCCGGGGGTTGCCCAGAGGGTCCAGCTGGGCGAGGAGGTGGCCGCGCAGCCGGAAGGCGTACAGCGTCTGGTCGACGCGGGCCTGAAGGCCCATGCCGGCGGCAGTGATGGCCGGTGTCTCGACGAGAAAGGCCTGGGCCTGGGCCCCGTTTCCGGACTGCGTCGGGCTCGGCCCGTGCCCGTTGGTGGCACGGACCGCCCCTGCCTCGACGGCTTGCGGGCGAGCGCCAGCCGACTGGGCGAAGAGGTCGCGCCAGCTCGCGTCGACGCTGCTGGGGTCCTCGAGCCATCGGGCGTACAGGCCCTCGAGGAAGTCGATGTTGGCCCCGGTGAGGAAGCTGTCCTGGGTGGGCATAGGAGTCTTGTCTGAAGGAGTCTTAACGCCGAACGCCGGGGACAGGGCCAGTCTTCCTGGCGCAAGGCTTCCATGCCGCCATCGCTCGGCTCGGGGAGGCCAAATTCACCACCGATGGAAGCGCTGCGCCAGAGTCTGTCCGGCCGACATCCGCTACACGGGTGATGCAACCGCATACACCCCTCTGGCCCCTGCGGTGGTAAGGGAGGCCTCCTTATGCTGCTCAAGGGCAAGCGCATCCTGGTGACGGGGGTTCTCACGCCTCAGTCCTTGGCCTTCGCCATCGCCGAGCTCGCCCTCTCCGAGGGCGCCGAGGTCGTCCTCACCGGCTTCGGGCGCGCGATGTCGCTCACGGAACGGAGCGCCCGGCGGCTCTCGCCCGTCCCGGACGTCCTGGAGCTGGACGTCATCAACCCCGCCCACTTCGCCGCCGTCACCGAGACGCTGCGAAAGAAGTGGGGCGTCCTGCACGGGGCGCTGCACGCCGTGGCCTATGCGCCGGCCGATGCCCTGGGCGGAAACTTCCTCAACACGCCCTGGGAGAGCGTGCAGACCGCGTTCCGCATCTCCACCTTCTCGCTGAAGGAGCTGGCGGTGGCGGTGGCGCCGCTGATGACGGAGGGCGGAAGCATCGTCACCCTGGACTTCGACAACCGCGTGGCCTGGCCCATCTACGACTGGATGGGGGTGTGCAAGGCCGGGCTCGAGTCCTGTGTCCGCTACCTGGCGCGGGACCTCGGGCCGAAGAAAATCCGGGTGAATTCGCTCGCCGCCGGCCCGCTCTCCACGGTGGCGGCCAAAGGCATCCCCGGTTTCAAGCAGCTCGAGCGAAGCTGGGGCGCGCAGGCACCTCTCGGCTGGTCCTCCAAGGATGACCACGCGGCGGTGGCCAAGACGGCGGTGGCCCTCTTCTCGGACTGGCTGCCCTCCACCACCGGGGAGATGGTGCACGTGGACGGCGGCTACCACGCACTGGGCGCCCCGCCGGTGGACCCCACTGCCGAATAGGCGTCAAGGCGCGGGGTGTGCGGGGGCGCGGATGACCCCTGCCATGCGTCCCTTGGGCGTCCGCGGCCAAGGGGGCATGAAAGTTCCATAGAAACGTTTCCGCGCCGGGGGGTAGAGTCCCCTCGGGGCCTAAAGGCAGGAGTCGGAGTCGCCAGGACGGCGCCGGCCACAGCGAAGCCAGCGTTTGGGGAAGGGGGAGAGCCGTGGATGCGGTCCGAGTCGTCCTTGCCGTGACGCTCCTCGCCGCTGGCGCGGCCTTGGGCCAGGCGCCAGCCCAGAAGGGCGCGCCACCGCCGCCACCCCCGCAGAAGAGCGCGCCGGTGGCGCCCGCCCCGGGCAGCACCGCCGCGGATGCCGCGGCCCAGGCGCTCCAGACGCGTCCTCCCTTGCTGGTGCTGGACCTCGAGCCCCGTGGCGGGGGCATCCCCGAGGCCCAGGCAGCCACCATCAACGTCGTCCGCGGGCTCCGGGACTTGGACGTCTTCCAGGTGCTGAGCGCTGACGACGTCCGTCAGCTGCTGGCCCTGGAGCGCACCCGGCAGCTGTCCGGGGCCAAGGGCGAGAGCGCCCTCGGAGAGCTCGGCCGGGCGCTCGGCGCCAACAATGCCGTGGTGGGCAGCGTGACGCGTGCCGGTGGCCGCTTCCAGGTGGAGATTCGCCTCCTCGACGTCGGCACCCAGAAGGTGCTCAACCAGAAGACGCTGGGCCCGGTGAGCAGCGTCCAGGAGATTGCCGCCGCGCTGCCTGGACTCAGCCAGGAGCTCGTCGCCCCGCTGCTCCGCGACCAGCAGGGCTACCTCCTCATAAGGACGCGCGAGGAGGCGGCCGAGGTGCTCGTCGACGACACTCTCATCGGCAGCACGCCCCTGAAGACGCCCATCACCCTCTCCCGGGGCCTGCACCGGGCGCAGATTCGGAAAGACGGCTTCATCGCCCAGACGCGCTCGGTGCGCATCGAGCCCAACCAGACGCGCGTCGAGGAGGTGGACCTCGTCCCCTCGCCGGACTACGCCGCGGCCTACCGCGACAGGAATGGGAAGGCGCGCGTCGGGGCGTGGCTGGCCACCGGCGTGGCGGTGGTGGGCATCAGCGCCGCCATCTGGCTCGATGTCCGCTCCCACGCCGTCTACAACGACTACTTCTACCCGCGGCAGCAGTGGCTCCTCGGCGCCTCCGGACAGGGCTCGCAGGTGAAGCCGGCCGCGGTGGCCAACAACCCCACCGCCAGCGCCAACTGGGATTTGTGCACGGCCAACGGCGTCAAGTACTGCAGCGGCCTGGCCAACAGCGCGCAGTCGAGTGTCCAGACGCTGCAGTGGCTCACCGCGGGCAGCGCCGTCATCGGCGTCGCGGCCGCGGGCGTGGCCACCTGGCTGTGGCTGTCGAGCAAGGACCCGAACCGCTATGCGGACGTCGTCGCTGGCGTGGCGCCGATGCCCGGCGGGGGGATGACGTTCGCCCTCGCCGGCCACTTCTAAGCCTCGGACGCGACCGCTGAATTTCCCCCCTTGGGACCCTGAGGGCCGCGGCCTCGTGTGCCCCCAGGGCCCGAAGGCCTCCGCTGGGACTGCCGAGGCTGCCTCTGCGTACCTACCCTTCGGCCACGCCGTCCCACGCACTTCTGCTCGAGATGCAATTTTCTGCCACTCCTGTTGACGGAGTGGGGGGGTCGTTGTAAACACCGGCCTTGTGTCGACCTTCCGGGTTTCCGCCCCGGGCTGGAGGGCACCATGAGCGAACAGACTCCCGTCATGCCGCCCGCCCACCGCGCGCCACTGGACCCCTGGCCCAGCCAGGCCCCGTTTGTGCCGGACTCGGACGAGCCGCTCCTGCCCAACCGGGAGGCCGGGCCGGACGAGCCGCTCGAGGAGCGAAAGCCGGCTAGGACGCCGACGACGCCTGGAAGCGAAGGCCGTCCTTCGCCTCGTTGAGCTCGAAGCGGGCGACGCCGCCCGTGCGCAGCTCGCCGAAGAGCAAGGACTCGGCGAGGGCCTTCTTCAGCTGCTGGTCGACGAGACGTGCCATGGGCCGCGCGCCGAAGTGCGGGTCATAGCCGTTGTCGGCGAGCCAGCCTCGGGCTTCCTTGGACAGCTCGAGCGTCACCTTCTTCTCCAGAAGCTGCTCCTGCAGGAGGCCCACCTCCTTGTCCACCACCTTGAGGATGGTGTCCGGGGAGAGCCCGCTGAAGAGAATCCACCCGTCGAGGCGGTTTCGGAATTCCGGGGTGAAGGTGCGCTCGATGGCCTTCTTGGCCTTGGAGGTATCGGGACCGTGGACGCTGTCGCCGAAGCCCACCGCCTTGCTGCTCATCTCCCGGGCGCCAGCGTTGGTGGTGAGGATGAGCACCACGTTTCGGAAGTCCGCCTTCCGGCCGTTGTTGTCGGTGAGGGTGGCGTGGTCCATCACCTGGAGCAGGACGTTGAAGAGCTCCGGGTGGGCCTTCTCAATCTCGTCCAGGAGCAACACCGAGTAGGGGTGCTTGCGGATGGCGTCGGTGAGGAGCCCGCCCTGGTCAAAGCCCACGTACCCCGGCGGGGCGCCAATCAACCGGCTGACGGTGTGCTGCTCGGAGTACTCGCTCATGTCGAAGCGGAGGAACTCCACGCCCAGCACCTTGGCCAGCTGCTTGGCCAGCTCGGTCTTGCCCACCCCGGTGGGGCCGGAGAAGAGGAAGCTGCCGATGGGCTTCTCCGGGGTCCGGAGCCCCGAGCGAGCGAGCTTGATGGCCGCCACCAGCTCGTGGATGGCCGGGTCCTGGCCGTAGATGACGGCGCGCAGCGAGGGCTCGAGGCTGGCCAGCGAGTCCCGCTCCGAGGCGGAGACGCTCTTCTCCGGAATCTTGGCCATCTTGGCCACCACCGCCTCCACGTCGTGGAGGGTGACGCGGCCGGTCCTCTGCTCCAGGGGACGGAGCCGGTCCGCGGCGCCGGCCTCGTCGATGACGTCGATGGCCTTGTCGGGAAGGAAACGCTCGTTGATGTACTTCGCCGCCAGCTCCACCGCGCCGCGGATGGCGGCGTCGTCGTAGGTGACGGCGTGGTGCTCCTCGTAGCGTGACTTGAGGCCCTGGAGAATCAGGACGCTGTCCTCGAGGGAAGGCTCGCCGACCTCAATCTTCTGGAACCGGCGGCCGAGCGCTCGGTCGCGCTCGAAGCTGGCCTTGTACTCCTGGTAGGTGGTGCTGCCGATGCAGCGCAGCCGCCCGCTGGCCAGCACCGGCTTGAGGATGTTGGAGGCCTCGATGCTGCCGCCACCGGTGGTGGCGCCAGCGCCGACGATGGTGTGAATCTCGTCGATGAAGAGGATGGCGTTGGGCTGCTTTTGCAGCGCCTTGAGGACGCCCTTGAGCCGCTCCTCGAATTGCCCGCGGAACTTGGTGCCGGCCAGCACCGCTCCCATGTCCAGGGAGTAGATGACGGCTCCCTTGAGCGCGTCCGGGACCTTGCCCTCGTGGATGCGCAGGGCCAGGCCCTCGGCGATGGCCGTCTTTCCCACGCCCGAGTCGCCGACGTAGATGGGGTTGTTCTTCCGGCGCCGGCAGAGGACTTGAAGCGTCCGCTCCAGCTCCCGTTGCCGCCCGATGAGCGGGTCGATGCGGCCCTCCTCGGCCTCGACCATCAGGTTGAGGGCGAAGGCCTTGAGCGGGTCGCGGACCGGGGCCCCCTCCTCCTCCGGGCCGCTCGGCTGGCCCTCCGGCTCGTCGTCCCCGTCGCCGACCTTGGTGATGCCGTGGGAGAGGAAGTTGAGGAGGTCGAGCCGGGTGATGCCTTCCTGCTGGAGCAGGTAGAGGGCGTGGCTCTCGTCCTCGCGGAACATGGCCACCAGCACGTCGCCGCCCTCGATGACTTTCTGGTCCGCGGAGAGGGCATGGATGGCCGCCCGCTGCAGCACGCGCTCGATGCCGATGGTTTGCTGGGGCTCGGCGCTGACGCCCTCCGGCAGCTTCTCCACCGTCTCCTTGAGGAATGTCTCCAGGCGTTGCCGGAGACGCTTCACCGAGGCCCCACAGGCGGTGAGGACTTTCTGCGTCTTGGCCTCTTTGCTGAGCGCCAGGAGGAGGTGCTCCAGCGTCAGGTACTCGTGGCGCATCGCCTTTGCGTCCTGGAGCGCCTGGCGGAAGCTGGCCTGCAGCTCCTTGGCGATGAGGGGGGTTGCCACGTCAGGTCTCCTCGGAGGTTTCGGTCGGTTCCATGGTTAGGCGCAAGGGAAACTCATTCTCTCGAGCCTGCTTTTCCACCATTTCGATTTTCGTGCGGGCCACGTCATAGGTATATACGCCCGCGACGCCAATGCCTTGGTGATGGATGTGGAGCATGATGGCCACCGCGTCGGACTCGGACTTGTGGAACACCTCGCGCAGCACCGCCACCACGAAGTCCCGGGTGGTGTAGTTGTCGTTGTGGAAGAGCACCCGGTAGAGCTGCGGCCGCTTGACGCGCTTCTGCGTCTTGACCTCCGGGACGGCCAGGGTGCCGGGCGCGCGCTCAGCCACCTTCGGCCTCCTGCGGCTTCTTGAAGCCAGTCTCGGCCCGCCAGGCCGGCATCCCCTCGGCGATGGCCGTCTTCTCGTGCCCGATGAAGTCCCGCACCGCCCGGTCGAGCGGGCCGTGGAATATCCAGTGCGCGCTGTAGGTGACGGCCGGGAGGAAGCCGCGGACCAGCTTGTGCTCGCCGCCTGCCCCCGGCTCGAAGCGCGAGAGGCCCCGGCTCACCGTCTCCTCCATGCCCTGGTAGACGCAGACGTCGAAGTGCAGGAAGGGGACCTCCTCGAAGCAGCCCCAGTAGCGTCCGTAGAGCGCCTCGCTGCCCGCCACGTTGAAGGCCCCGGCGATGACGCGGCCCTGGCGCAGCGCCTGCACCAGCTCCACCCGGTGGCGGAAGTTGCGCAGCACCCGGGTGAAGAAGTCCTCGGTGAGGTAGCGGCGCCCCCAGGCGAACTTGTCCACCGTGCTGGCGTAAAGCCTGTACACCTCGGCCGCATCCACCTCGGCCAGCGCCTCGCCGCGCAGCGTCCGCAGGGAGATGCCGTGCTCGCCGGTGGCCCGGCGCTCGCGGCGGATTTGGTTCCGGCGCTTGCTGGTGAAACGGGCGAGCACGTCCTCGAAGGTGCGGTAGCCCTCGTTCTGGAAGTGGTACTGCACCCCGTGGCGAATGCCGAAGCCCTCCTGCTCCAGGAGGCCCGCCTCCTCCTTGGTGGGGAAGAGGACGTGGAGGGAGGAGAGCCCCTCGCTCCGGGCGTACTCCACCGCGGCCCGCATCACCTCCCGGGTGCGCGCCGCCCGGTCCTCGCCACTGGCCACCAGCACTCGGCGCCCGGTGGCCGGCGTCAGCGGCGCGGCCAGGATGAGTTTCGGGTAGTAGCGCAGGCCCACCCGCTCCGCGGCGGTGGCCCAGGACCAGTCGAAGACGAATTCGCCGTGGCTGTCCTCCTTGAGGTAGGCCGGCGCGGCCGCCACCAGGTGGTTTCCGCGCCACACGGTGAGGTGGCGGGGACGCCAGCCGGCTTCCGGGCGCACGCTGCCGCTCGCCTCGAGCGCCTCGAGCCAGCTCCACTCCAGAAACGGCGCCGCCTGCGTGTCCACCAGCGCGTCCCAGGCCTCTCGGGACACGTCTCGAATGGACTCGAGCAGCTTGACCTGCGTGGGGAGCGTTCCGGACATCGACGGCGGTGGAGAAGAGGCCTCTTCCCAGGGGCAACGCTATAACGGTGGAGGGGGGTGGCTGCCAGCGAGCAGCGCCCCCAAAGTGGACTTCTCCTCCCGGGCGGAGGGCCCGCACCGGCGGGCCTAGCGCGTCAGCTCCTTGGCCAGGAAGGCCCCCACCTCGGCCAGGCCGGCCCGGGCGCGCGTCTGTCCGGCCTCGGTTTCCATGAGGCGGCGCGCCGCCTCGCTGGCCGTGCCCGCCGAGAGGTCCGCGAGGACGAGAAAGGCGCTCCAGCCCGTCGTCGTCTCGACGGTGCGCCCGGGCCGAAGCGGCCGGTCCGCGAGTGACTTGGCCACCTTCTGGAGGAGGCCCTCCTCCTCGAGGCGCTTGGTGCCGCCCAACAGGGAGGCCCAGGTGGAGGCCAGGAGCTCCTCGAGGAGGCTTCCGGAGAGCGCCGTCTCGAGGCGCGTCCGCGCCTCCTCGTCCTCGAGGCTGTGGGCGGCGGCGTAGGTGGGCAACAGCTTCGCCACCACAACGGCGCGGGTGGCGAGGTGCGCGAGGCGGGGTGGGTAGCGCATGGGGCGGCAGGCACCCTAGCGCAGGTCGACGCCGTGCCCCTTGCAGTCGGCCACCACCTTGGCCTTCGCCGCCTTGCCGGTGACGTTGCCCAGGGCGGCGTGGGCATTGCCCAGGTCCTTCAGCTGGCAGTAGGCGCGGGCCTTCAGCGCCCAGCCGGCGCTCGTCTTCTTCACGTAGAAGCTCTGGTCCGCGAGCCGCAGCGCCGTCGTCGCGTCCCCGGCGTCGAGCGCCTTATGGGCGGCGAGGAGAAGGGCCGCCACCTCCGGAGGGGCTGAGGCCGCGGGCTCCGCTGCCGCGCTGGGCACCTTTGCCTTGGGCGGCTTGGGCACAGGCGGCAGCGGGGGCGGCGGCGCCTCCTCGGCGTCCTTGTCGTCGTCGTCGTCTTTCTCGTCGTCCTTGAGCGCGTCGCGGATGGCCCGCTTCGCCTCGTCCAGCCCCTTCTTCAACTCCCGGGCCGTGGTGTCCACGGCCTGCTCGGCCGCTGGCGGCACGGCCGGTTTCTCGGTGGCCTCCCGCGTCGCATCCTGGGCCTTCTTGGAGAGGGCCTCGGCCATGCGCGCCACGGAGGCGACGTCGGTGTGCTGGGAGGCGCGCCGGAAGACGCTCAGGAAGGCCAGCACCACGAAGATGGCCACCATATTCCGGAAGACGCGTCGAGGCTTCTTCACCGGAAGCGCCGCGAGCGGTGCAGCCGCTGGCGCCGTCACCAGCTCTGCCCGCGGGGTGGGCGCGCTCGAGAAGGGCGCGGGCCAGGCCGAGGGCGGGCTCGCCGGGACGGGGGGCGTGGCGTAGGGGCGCGACGGCGGCGGGGGAGTCATGGCCGAGGTGAAGCGCGAGGACGCCTCCGGGACGGGCACCGGCACGGGCGTGGCCGGGGTGAAGGTGGCGTCCGTCTCGGCAGTCGACAGCGGGATGGGCGCCGGGCTGGCCAGGGTGGCGTCGAGGACGGCTGCCTGGGGAGAGCCGACGGGGACGGTGAGCGGACGCCCGGTGAGCTCGGCGATGAAGGCGCTCACGTCCTTCGGACGGTGGGCGGGGTCCTTCTGCAGCGCGCGGTCCACCGCGGAGAGGATGTTGAGGGGGAGCCCGGCCCGAAGCTGCGCCAGCGGCTGGGGCTGGGCGTGCACCACCTTGTAGACCACCTCGGCCAGCGAGCTTCCGGCGAAGGCCGGCGTGCCCCCCAGCATCTCGTAGACAATCGCCCCGAGGGCGAAGACGTCGGTGCGGGCGTCGATGGAGGTGTTTCGTCCCAGCGCCTGCTCCGGGGCCATGTACTGCGGCGTCCCCATCAGCACCGCGTCCTGGGTGGCCACCGTCTGCGAGCCGCGAATTTTCGAGATGCCGAAGTCGAGCACCTTGGTGTTGGGCCCCGGCATCTCCTCCTGGGGCGTGCAGAGGAAGACGTTGTCCGGTTTCAAGTCCCGGTGCACGACGCCTGCGCGGTGCGCGGCCTGCAGCGCCGAACCCACCTGGCGGGTGATGGCCAGCGTCTCGTCCAGGGGCACCGGGCCGCGCTGGAGCCTCTGGGCCAGCGTCTCGCCCTGGAGGAGCTCGAGGATGATGTAGGGCTCGCCGGTGGGCAGCGTGTGGAAGTCGAGGACTTGGACGATGTGCGGGTGGCCAAGCCGGGACGCAATCTCCGCCTCGCGCCGGAAGCGGGCGAAGGCCTCGCCCGAGGCCACGCCCGGGCTGAGCAACACCTTCACCGCCACCTGGCGGCCGGGGAGCCGCAGGTGCTCGGCCGCCCAGACCGCGCCCATGCCCCCGCGGCCGAGCAGCCGTGTCACCCGGTAGGTGTCCGCCACCAGGCCGCCGACCGAAAGCGCGTCTTGCGTCCCCATGCTTGTGCGGACACGTTAGCAGGCAGCCCGCTCCTCGCACGCCTCTTCCAGCCAAGAGACAATGCGCCGCGCACACGGCCGTCACAGGTGCGTTCGCCGGCGGACAGCCGGCGGCTATACTTTCCCCGAAAGCAACGTCCTTCCACGAGGCCTTGTGCACCGTCTTGTGTCGACCAGAGTCGTTCTCCTGCTCCTCGTCTCGGCCGTGTCGGCGGCGGCCGCGGCGGGCCCGAAGGTGGTGGACATCGGGCCTCTCAAGAGCCAGCTCCTGGTGCTGGACGACGGCCAGGGGCACTTCCTGGTGGTGCTGCCTTTCGGAGAGGACGTCTTCCAGCACCTCTACTGGGGCGACGGGAAGGCCTTCTGGGCCCAGCGCGTCTTCGGCGGAGGCAGCGAGGGAACCATCGCCTTTGACCGCGTCTTCTGGGAGCCGCGCGTCCGCGAGCGCTGGAAGGCCAGCTTCTACCTCAAGGACGGCGTCTACACGCTGCGCTGCTCGGACCGGACGACGGTGTTTCGGCCCACCGAGGAGACGAAGGCCAAGGCCATCCTCGATGCGGCGGTGTTTCACCCGCCGCGCTGGGAGCACCGGGCCTACGCCCTGGCCCGTGACGACTCCGGCACCTACTACTACGTGGACCGCTCCCGCGATGAGGACGTGAAGGACTTTCGGCTGTGGGCCGGCCAGCGGGGGCAGCTCAAGCGCCTGCCGATGACGAATGTGGTGAGCGACTCGGAGGGCGACATCTTCGCCACCAGGACGGGCGAGCTGCGCCTCGTCCTGGACAAGAAGGAGAGCGCCTGGGTGAAGGCGAAGCAGCGCACCACGCTCAAGCTCTTGCCCCTCGAGGACAACGTGCAGCTCATCTATTCCGAGCTGGGCGTCTATGCCGGCGAGCCGCTCGGCACGCCCTGCGACGTGCTCTAGCCCGCTGGCCCGGGGCGGACGCTGGCGCCTTGCCCCGGCTTTCGGGGGTGAGGATAATCCCTGGTGCCGAGCGTCTCTTTGGCCGAAGAGGGGGACCTGCTTAAGAAGCGCGACACGCTCGTCCAAAGTCTGCTAACGGCGCACCCGATGTGAGCCCGATGGAGGGGCCCTCAAGGACGCGGGCGGTGCCCGCCCCCCTTTTGTGCCTGCGCCACAGGACGTCCGCACTGACTGGAAGAGGGTCCCACCCGTTTCCCGCACACGCCCCAACTGCCTTCTCAGGACTCATCCATGAAAAAGCTGCTCTTCCCCGCGCTGCTCCTCGTCTTGGTCCTTCCCCGGCTTGCCCAGGCCCAAGGGGCGCCGGCCGATTCCTCCACCGGCGGCCTGCGCTTCACCATCGGGGTCATCAAGTTCGAGAACCACACCAACTACCGGGGCCAGTTCGCGCTCTCGGACACCTGGGGCTCGATGCTGACGGACTCCCTTCAGCAGTCCGGCCACTTCATCGTCGTCGCCGAGGCGGACATGCGACAGGCTGCCATGCAGGAGCAGGACTTCGGGCAGAGCGGACGCGTGGCTGGAGGCGGCAAGACGCCGGTGGTGGGAAAGATGACGCCGGTGCAGCTGATGGTGAAGGGCGACATCACGAATTTCCAGACCACCGGAGGCTCGAGCGGCGGCGTCTCGGTCCCCACGCCGGGCTTCGGAGGCCTCCGTGTCGGCGGGGGAGGTGACACGGCGGAGATTAATGCCGTCATCTACGTCGTCGACTCGACGACCGGGCAGGTGGTGGCGTCGAAGAAAGTCATCGGCACGGCCAACAGCAGCGGGATGACGGTGGGCTTTCACGACGGCTACGGCTACGGCGGCGACATGAGCACCTTCAAGAAGACGAACGTCGGCACGGCCATGGAGAAGGCCATCGACGAGGCGGTGGCCTTCATCGTGACGAAAATTCCGGCGCTGCACTGGAGCGGAAACGTCGTCCTGGTGAAGGGCAACCAGGTGTACATCAATCGCGGCACCCGCGAGGGCGTGGCGGTGGGCCAGGTCTTCAAGGTCGGGACCTCGGAAGTGCTGCGGGACCCGGGGACGGGGGAGGAGCTGGACGTGGCGCTCACCGAGAAGGGCAAAATCCGCGTCGACAGCGTCAAGGAGAAGGTGGCCATCTGCTCCATCATCGCGGGGAATGGCTTGCAGGTTGGGATGCAGGTGATGCCGTAGGGCAGCGTCTCTTCGCAAAAGGCGAGACGCGAGCTCGGGGCCTTCACTTGACGGGAATGAAGAAAAACTGCCGGCGCTCGTACCTAAAGCGACACCAGAAGCGCGGGCGCACCACACAGACGTGAGGTCGGACCATGGCTCTCAAAGGTTTCCGTTGGCTGATTGGCATCGCAGTCCTCGTGCAACTCGTCACCGGAGGCGTGGGCAGCGCCCAGGCGCCCGCGGACGCACCACCGCCCGCCGAGCCAGGCGCGAATCCGGACTGGCCGCGTGAAATCGACTCCCCAGCCGGAGTCATCGTCGTCTACGAGCCTCAGCCGGACGCGATGCAGGGGGCGACCCTCACCGGGCGCGCCGCCTTCTCGCTGACCCCGCAGGGGAAGACCGACCCGCTCTTCGGTGCGCTCTGGTTCAGCGCCAACGTCAGCACCGACCGCGACCAGCGCCTGGTGCAGGTGGTGTCGGGCAAGGTGACGAAGCTCGACCTGCCGGACTCCTCGCCCCAGACGCAAGCCACGCTCACTGCCGCCATCGAGCCGCAGCTGCCCCAGGTGTCCTTCTCGCTCGACAGCTTGGCCGCCGCCCTCGCGGAAACCGGGGAGGAGCAGAAGGCCGCCTCGCCCGACTTGAAGGCCGACCCGCCGAAAATCCTCTTCGCCACCCAGCCCACGGTGCTGGTGGTGCTCGACGGACAGCCCATCCTTCGGCCCATCGAGAAGTCCGGCATCCAGTCGGTGGTGAACACGCCCTTCCCGCTCTTCTTCGACCCGGCGAGCAAGCTCTTCTACCTGACGAACGGCGCCATCTGGTACCAGACGCCCGACGTCCTGCACGGGCCGTGGAATACCATCCCCGCGCCGCCGCGCTCGGTCTCCGACGTGGTGAACAAGGGGGACAAGAAGGACCAGGCCGCTCCGGCCGCGGCCGACGCCACCCCGCCCAATATTCTCGTGGCCACCGAGCCCACCGAGCTCGTCGTCACCCGGGGCCCGCCCAACCTCGCGCCCATCAACGGGACGCAGCTCCTTCAGGTCACCAACGCGGACGACAGCATCTTCCGCGACCTCACCAGCCAGAATCTCTTCCTCGTCCTCGCCGGCCGCTGGTACACGGCGCGGAATTTCGAGGGGCCCTGGGCCTTCGTCTCCTCGGACCAGCTGCCGGAGGACTTCGCGAAAATTCCGCCGGCCTCTCCTGCGGGAAACGTGCTGGCCTTCGTCAGTGGGACGCCACAGGCCAACCAGGCGGTGGCCGACGCGGAGATTCCGCAGACGGCCGAGGTGAAGCGCGACGCGCCCCCTCCAACCATCAACTACGACGGCCAGCCGGACTTCCAGCCGGTGGCCGGGGCGGCGCCCGACGTCTCCTACGCGGTGAATAGCCCCAACTCCATCATGCGGATTGGCGACGCCTACTACGCCGTGGTGAATGCCGTCTGGTACGTGGCCCCCGGGCCGCAAGGCCCCTGGAGCGTCGCCACGCAGGTGCCCCCGCAGGTGCAAACCATTCCGCCAGCGAGCCCCATCTACAACGTCCGCTACGTCACCATTTACTCGTCCTCGCCGGACGTCGTGTACACGGGCTACACCCCCGGCTACCTCGGCGCCTACACGTGGAATGGCACCGTCGTGTACGGGACGGGCTACTACTACCGTCCCTGGGTGTCGGCCGGCGTCTACTACCCACGCCCGGTGACGTGGGGCTTTGGCGTCGCCTACAACCCGTACACGGGCTGGAGCTTCGGCGTCGGCCCGGGCGCCGTGTTTCTCGCCTACGGCTCGAGCTGGGGCGGCGGCTACTACCGCCCGCCGTGGCGGCCCCTCTATGGCGGCGGCTGGTACGGGCCGGGCGGCTACCGCCCGCCTCCGGCGCGCTTCGGCGGCGGCTGGTACAGCCCGGGCTACCGCGCGGCCTACTACAACCGAGGGAGCCCCTATTACGGCGGCCGTCCCGCCTACGGCGGGGCCTGGTCGCGCCCGGCGGGCGGCCTGTACCAGCGGCCCGGGTTTTCGGGCGCCGTCGTGCAGCGGCCCTTCCACCCGGTGGCGATGGGACGGCCGGCCGGGCCGGCGGCGCGCTCCTTCAACGTCGTCGCGGACAGAAACGGCCACGTGCTGCGCCAAAACTCCAACGGCAGCTGGGCCCAGCATGACAACCGCGCGGGCTGGAAGCCCACCGCGGCGCCCGGGCGTGGCTCGGGGCTTCCCGTCCACAATGCCAGCGCGGGCTCGCCGGGACGTCCCGGCGGACCGGGCGGCGCTGGCCCGGGGCGCCCGGGTTCGCCCGCGGGCCAAGGTGCGGTGCGTCCGGTGTCGCCAGGGGGCGCACCCGGTGCGCGGCCAGGGGCGCCAGCCACCAACGCTGTCCGCCCGGGGACGCAGCCCGGTGCGCCGGGCGCACGCCCAGGCGCGCCAGCACCAGGCAATGCCGTCCGTCCGGCCACGCCGCCAGGCGCAGCCCCCGGGGCGCCTGGTGCGCGGCCGGGAGCCCCCGCCAACAACGCCGTCCGTCCGGCCACACCACCGGGAGCGGCTCCGGGGGCACCGGGTTCGCGGCCCGGGGGAGCGCCGACCAACAACGCCGTCCGTCCCGCGACGCCTCCAGGCGGGAACTCGGCACATCCGGGGACGCCGCCGGGCGGCGGTGCGCACGCCGGCCCTCCCGGTGGGCAGAAGGCACCCGCGGCCCATCAGAATTCCCGTCCGCCTCAGCAGAAGAAGCGGGAGTAGCCGCCGGCACGCGCGTTTCCCCCGAAGGGCCCGCTGCGGCATCTGTTGCCGCATCGGCGCCCTGAAGCCGGGGGGCGCCGTCCCTCGGGCCGGCCGACAAGGACGCCAGCGTCTCTTCGGGCGTTGGCCCTCTAGGACAGCTTGGCGGGAGGCGCGCCGGCTAACGCCGGACAGCCCGTGTTAGAAATGCCGGAGCGGAAGGGTGGTGCGCGTGTCGCTTCCGGCGGGAACCCGCGTTGGGAAATACATCATCCAGCGCAAGCTTGCCGAGGGCGGCATGGCGGAGATTTTTCTCGCCAGCTCGTTCGGCCCCGAGGGTTTCGAGAAGCAAGTCGTCATCAAGCGCATCCGGCCCACCTTCGCCGATGACCCGTCTTTCGTGGAGATGTTCGTCAGCGAAGCGCGGCTGGTGAGCAAGCTCAACCACGCCAACATCGTCCAGATTTTCGACTTCGACCGTCACGACGACACCTTCTACATCGCCATGGAGTACGTCCGCGGGAAGTCCCTGGCCCAGGCCCACCAGCGGGCGCGCGAGCTCGGCGTGCCCCTCGCGCCGGCGCTGGCCGCGCAGATGGTGGTGGAGGTGGCGCGGGGCCTGGGCTTCGCCCACCGGCTGACGGACCACGGACAGCCGCTCGGCATCGTCCACCGCGACGTCACTCCGCAAAACGTCCTCCTCTCCTACGAGGGCGCGGTAAAGCTCACCGACTTCGGCATCGCCAAGGCCGGGACGCGGGCCAGCACCGTCGGGATGCTGAAGGGCAAATTCGCCTACATGTCCCCCGAGCAATCCCGCGGCCAGTCGGTGGACGCGCGCACGGACATCTTCGCCCTCGGCATCACCATGTGGGAGCTGCTCAGTGGAGCGCGACTCTTCGACGCCGACAGCGACGTCGCCGTCCTCAATGCCGTGCAGGAGCGCACCGTGCAGCCCCCGAGCCAGCTGAATGCCGCGGTGGACGCGGAGCTCGCCGGCATCGTCATGCACTGCCTGGAGCGAGAGAAGAGTGCCCGCTTCCAGACGGCCCAGGAGCTGGAACGCGCGCTCAGCAAGTACCTGGCCACGCGGACGGAGGACACGGACGTCAGCGCCTGGATGCACCAGGTGTTTCCCATCGAGGCCTCCCGGACGGAAAGCACCGAGTTCCGTCAGGAGCGCGTCCCCATCCGCCTCGAGGACGCCGTGTCGGCCGCCGACGTCCCGGGAGGTGGCGCCACCGCGGCGCGTGTTTCGGGGACGCGGGCCCCGCCGGGCTTTCTTGGCACGGGCGGAGGCGGGCCCTCGCCCAACGAGCAGGCCGGGCTGGGCTGGGACGGGCCGACGGCGCGCACGCCCATCGTCTCCCGGAACGGCGCTCTGGAGCCCACCACGCAGCCAACGGCTCTGCCCGGCCACCGAAACCTCCTGGTGGTGGGTGTCTGTGCTGGCGTGGCATTGGCTGCCGTGGGCTTCGCCACCCTCGTCTGGCTACGCTCGCCTTCCGCGGCGCCGGCCTCTCCGGCCAGTGTCCCTCCAGTAGCGGCCCTCACCCCCGCCCCTGTGCCCGTGCCGGCCCCCGCCGTCCCGGTGCAGCCGCCCGTGCCACCGCCGCCTGTCGTGGCCATTGCCCCCGTCGCGCCGACGCCCGAGGCGCCAGCCGCGAAGCCCGAGCGGCTGCCGAAGCACAAGGTGGAGCGTCCGCACAAGGCGCCGAAGGCCGCACCGACCGCCCGAAACGTGGCGCCGGTGTCTCCGCCGCCTCCCTCCGTCCCGACGCAGCTGCCCTCGTCGTCGCCGGGGACGCTGGTGCTGTACGTGAGCCCCGCCGGCGAGGTCCTCATCGACGGCAAGCTTCAGCGCAAGCAGGAAGGCCGCGCCGAGTACCCGCTACCGCCCGGCACCCACCAGGTGGAAGTCCGCGGCCCGTCCAACTGGAGAAAAAACGTCGTCGTCCAGCCCGGGGAGAAGACGTGGGAGTGGGCCTACCGCTGAAGCCTCTCCTCTGGGGGAGTCAGAAACGCCCTCCGAGGCGTCTTCCCGAGAGGACGGCGGCCCGCCGTCTGCTCGCCAGTCCATCCCACGGGGCGGAGTGCCCATTCGGCAGTTGCCGCGCGCTGCGCCGAGCCTTTCCCTCCGCGCCGGCGTAGTGTCTGGCCACGGACAGGGGGTCCAACGAGGGTGTCACTCACGCCGGGCACGGTTGTCGGAAAGTACGTTATCCAGCGGAAGCTGGCCGAGGGCGGCATGGCGGAGATTTTTCTCGCCACCGCCCAGGGCGCAGAGGGCTTCGAGAAGCCCGTCGTCATCAAGCGCATCCGGTCCGGGCTGGCCAACGACACCTCCTTCGTCGAGATGTTCATCGCCGAGGCTCGGCTGGCCAGCCGCCTCAGCCACCCCAACCTGGTTCACATCTTCGATTTCGACCGGCACGAGGACAGCTACTACCTGGCCATGGAGTACATCCGCGGGCGCTCCCTCCTGGAGGCGCACAAGCGCGCCGGCGAGGTGAGCGCCGCGGTGGCGCCCGTCCTGGTGGCGCAGATTGGCGTCGAGATTGCCCGGGGCCTCGGCTACGCCCACAGGCTCACGGACCAGGGGAAGCCCCTCAACCTCGTCCACCGCGACGTCACGCCGCACAACGTCCTGCTCTCCTACGACGGGGCGGTGAAGCTCACCGACTTTGGCATCGCCAAGGCCGGTGGACGGGCCACCGCCGCCGGCATGCTGAAGGGCAAGTTCGCCTACATGGCGCCGGAGCAAGCCCGGGGCGAGCCCGTCGACGCACGCACCGACCTCTTCTCCCTCGGCATCACGCTCTGGGAGCTGCTCACCGGGGCACGCCTCTTCGATGGTGACACGGACATGGCCGTGCTGCGCGCCGTGCAGGAGCGTCCGGTGCTGCCCCCGGCCGAGCTCAACCCCGCGGTGAATGGCGAGCTGAGCGGCGTCATCGTGAAGGCCCTGGAACGGGCGCCGGCGAGTCGCTTCCAGACGGCCTCCGAGCTCGAGCGCGCCCTTCTCCACTACGTCCGGCACCACAGCCAGGACCCGGACGAGACGGACATCGGCGTCTTCGTGCGTGACCTCTTCCCCGTCGAGTCCCGGAGGGCCGAGGCGCCGGTGAGCGCGCAGCCGGGCTCGGGCGTCAGCCGGGCGGCGAGCGACGTCTACGTCCCCGCCCACCGCACAAGCGAGGCACTCGCCGCGCGGCCAAGCGGCGCGCATCCACCCGTTCCGCCGGCCATGCTCGCCCCGGATGCGGAGACGGGCGGCAAGACGCTGCTCTCCGGCTCCCAGCCCTCCTACCGGCGCTCCTCGCAACCCACCCAGCCCACCCAAGGGGACGTCGACATCGATGATGGGGCCACGCTTCGCCGGCCGGTGCCGCGGCCGGCCCGCCCACCCCGGCCGGCGCGCGCAAAGCCTCTCCTGGCTGGCCTCCGCCCTCTGGCCGTGCGGTACCTCGGCCAGAAGCCCTGGGTGCCCATCCTCTTCACCGCGGGCCTGGCCGTCCTGGCCGTCGTCCCGATGATGCTTCTGTCCGGCCCGCAGAAGCCGCCACCGGCACAAGCCGCCCCTCCACCATCGGCCGTCGCCGTCCAGCGGCCGGAGACGAAGACGCCCGTGCCCGCGCCAGTCGCGGCCCCAGCACCTCCGCCCGCCGCCGTGGCCGCCGTCGTGCCGCAGCAGCCGGCCGAGCCAGCGCCGGCCCCTTCCACTGCCCAGCCGCCCGTCGCGGCCGCGCCGGTGGCGGGGAAAAACGAGGGCTTTCTCGAGCTGACGCTGACGCCCAAGGGCAGCGTCACCATCGACAACCGGCCGTCCACCACCGTCGAGGGCACGCAGCTTTTCCCGCTCTCCGCCGGCCGGCACGAAGTCAGCGCCACCGACTTCAAGACCGGCATCACCGCGTGGACGGTGTACGTGCGCCCGGGCCAGACGGTGAAGAAGCGCTTCGTCTTCAAGCGGCACAAGTAGAAGGCCCCAGGAAGCCCCCGCGGCGGCACCTTTTCAGGAAGGGTGGCCGAGTGCTGATAAGACGGCTACTCCTGTCGAGGACGCATCTCCCGAGGTTTTCCGCCCGCTTTCTTAGAGTCCGCGCTGCACATGTCCTTTCAAATCACCTCCGCGCCCCTGCTCTCCCTCGTCGAGCCCGGACAGGTGGGCGCGCTGGAGCGCCTCTTTCACCCGGTGATGCTCGAGCCAGGCCAGGTGCTCTTCGAGGAGGGCAAGCCCTGCGACTGGCTGTGGGTGGTGGGCCCTGGGGCCGAGGTGTCCGTCACCCGCGCCGATGAGGTGCCTGGCCAGGTGGTGGTGGCGCACCTCGGCTCCGGTGACACGGTGGGGGAGATGGCGCTCGTGGATGGGGGGCCAAGGTCCGGGACGGCCCGGGTGGAGGTGGGTGGCCCGGCCGCGGTGATGGCTGCGCGGGACTTCTACTCCCTGCGCGACGCCTACCACCCGGCCGCCTACCAGCTTCTGCGCAAAATCTGCCTCGAGCTCTGCTGGCGGCTGCGTGGCACCTCGGACCGGCTCGTGCCCCGGAGTCTCGGTGCGCCGGAGGCCAGGGGCTTTGCCCTTTTGGCCCAGCGCACCGAGCCCGAGCACCTCGAAGAGGTCCCCACCTTCCGTGACCTTCCCCGGGTGGTGAAGCTGGCCCTGGCCCAGAAGCTGGGACGCCTCGAGACAGACGACGCCACCACCATCTGCAGCGAGGGCGAGGAGGGCGATGCGGCCTACTTCATCTCCGCGGGCGCCGTGCAGGTGCAGCGCAGCGGGCAGCCACTGGCCCACCTGCAGCCGGGGGAAGTCTTCGGGATGGTGGCCCTCATGGACGGCGGCCCGCGCTCCGCCACCTGCGTCACCGAGGGGCCGACACGTCTTCTGCGGCTCGCGCGGCCGGACTTCGAGTCCCTCTTCTCCTCGGCCAACCGCTTCGCCTTTCAGCTGGTGGAGGGCATGGCCCGCCAGCTGGTGAAAAACCTGCGCACCGCGGACCTCCTCTTGGCCCGGCCCGAGGTGGCGCCACCGCCGCTCTCCGTCTCCACCGGCCTCTTCTCCGAGGCGGAGCTGGCGGCACTGGATTTCGGGGTGGTGCCCGCCCGGGACCGCTCCCGGCCGTCAGCGGCTTGAAGTCGCCCCTCCACGAGCTTATGTGAAGGGGGAAGGAGTACGCCGCTTATGTCCGTCAACATCCAGCTCGAATGGACGCCCAACCCGAGCACCCTGAAGTACGTCGTGGACCGCACCCTGTTGGCTCGGGGCGCGATGAATTTCACGAGCAAGGAAGGGGTGGAGGCCCGCTCGCCGCTGGCCTCGAAGCTGATGGCCATCGAGGGCGTCACCGGGGTGATGCTGGGCAGCAACTTCGTCACCGTCACCAAGGGCGAGGCCGGGGAGTGGGACTCGCTCAATGACTTGGTGATGTCCACCCTGGACACCCACCTCGGTGCCAACGAGGCCGTCCTCACCGAGGCGGCGCTGGCCGAGACGAGCAACGGGCACAGCGCGACCGACGGGGACGTGGAGCGGAAAATCCGCGAGATTCTCGACCTGGAAATCCGTCCCGCGGTGATGCAGGACGGTGGCGACATCACCCTCGACCGTTTCGAGGCGGGGATTGTCTACCTGCACATGCGCGGTTCCTGCAGCGGGTGCCCGAGCTCCACCATGACGCTGAAGATGGGCATCGAGAACCGTCTCCGTGAAACGGTGCCGGAAGTCGTCGAGGTCATGTCCGTCTGAGGCGGCAGGTCAAAGCCCCGGACGTCCGGCGGGAGCTCTTACCCGAGCAGAGCCCGGCGCTCCTGCAGGAGCTTCACCTCCTCACCCGCGACGGCCGCCTCAACGCCGACGCCCTGCGGAAGCTGAAGCAGGTGAACCACCTGGTGGGCCTTCTCCGGCCGGCCGTGGAGGACGTCCTTTCGCGCTTCGGAGCGCCCGTCCTGGTGGACGCCGGAAGCGGGAATGCCTACCTCGGCTTCATCCTCTACGAGCTCTTCCTCAAGCCCGCCGGCAAGGGCAGCCTGGTGTGCATCGAGTCCCGGCCGGAGCTCGTGGCCCAGGCCGAGGAGCGCGCCCGACGGCTGGGGTACGAGCGGATGCGCTTCGTCGGCGCGCCCCTGCACGAGGCGCCCTGGCCGGAGCGCCCCCACCTGGTGGTGGCGCTCCACGCCTGCGACACCGCCACCGACGACGCGCTCCTGGGCGCCATCGCCCGCCAGGCGGACTACGTCGCCGTCGTCCCCTGCTGCCAGGCGGAGGTGGCCCGGCAGCTGAAGGAGCGCCCGCCGCCCTCACCCACGCTGGCCTCCCTCGTCGAGCACCCCATCCACCGGCGCGAGTTTGGCTCTCACCTCACCAACGTCCTCCGGGCCCTGGCCCTCGAGGCCAAGGGCTACTCCGTCACCGTCACCGAGCTCACCGGCTGGGAGCATTCGCTGAAGAATGAGCTCCTCCTGGGCAAGAAAATCCGCCGGGAGGACGCGCGCGCCGCCGAGCGGCTGGACCTCTTGCTGAAGGAGACGGGCGCCCTCCCCAAGGTGGCCCGGCTCTTGGGCTACCCGCGCGCGCCCAACGTGTGAAGACGGAAGCGCGCGCTCCAAAAAGCGCGCCTCTGCAACGAGTGGAGGGCCCCTGGCCATGAGTCCCCCCGACGACGAGCGCGGACTGGACCCCGATGACTGGGAGGCGGTGCGCCGGGTGGGGCACAAGCTCGTGGACGAGCTCCTCGAGACACTGCGCACCGTCCGCCGGGGGCCTGCCTGGAGGCCCATCCCCGAGTCGACCAAGGCCCGCTTCCGCACCGGGGCGCCGATGGACGGGGCGGGACCGGAGGCCGTGTACGAGGAATTTCTGGCCAGCGTGCTTCCCTACAGGCTGGGCAACATCCACCCGCGCTTCTTCGCCCGGGTGATGGGCACCGGGACGCCGATGGGGGCCCTGGCCGAGTTCGCCGCGGCGGCGATGAACAACAACCTCTCCGGCCTGGAGAGCTCCGCGGTGCACGTCGAGGCGCAGGTGCTGCGCTGGTTGAAGGCGCTCCTCGGCTTCCCAAAGACGGCGAGCGGCCTCCTCACCTCGGGCTGCAGCATCGCCAACCTCATCGCGCTCCAGGTGGCCCGGGATGAATTCGCCGGCGTCGACGTCAACGTGGAGGGCGTCCAGGCCAGCCGCTTCCGGCTGGTGGCCTACGCCTCGGACGAGGTGCACTCCGCCGTCCAGCGCGCCCTGATGGTGCTGGGCCTCGGCTCGACGGCCCTCCGCCGCGTGCCCACCGGGCCGGACTTCCGGATGCGGGTGGAGGACCTCGAGGACCGCATCGACGAGGACGTCGGCCGGGGGCTGCGGCCCTTCTGCATCGTCGGCAGCTGCGGCACGGTGAATACCGGCGCCATCGACCCGCTGGAGGCGATGGCGGACCTCGCCGCGCGGCGCAAGCTGTGGTTCCACGTGGACGGCGCCTTCGGCGCCCTCCTCGCCCTCTCTCCAGCACTCAAGGACAGGGTGAAGGGGCTGGAGCGCGCCCACTCCGTGGCCCTCGACCTCCACAAGTGGGGCGCGGCGCCCTACGGGGTGGGGGTGGTGCTGGTGCGGGATGCCGAGGCCCACCACCGCGCCTTCCAGACGGAGGCCGCCTACCTCTCGCCGCTGCCGCGGGGCGTGGCCCAGGCCGACTACCCGGCCAACGAGCTCGGGCCCGAGCTGTCGCGTGGCTTCCGCGGCCTGAGCGTCTGGATGGCGTGGAAGGAGCACGGCATCGCCCGGCTGGCCGGTGCCATCGAGATGAATGTCGCCCAGGCGCAACGGGTGAAGGAGAGGGTGGAGCGCGAGAGAGAGCTGGAGCTCTCGGCCCCCGTCGGCCTCAACCTCGTCACCTTTCGCTACGTCGGCGTGCCGCCGCTTCCCGAGGAGCGCCTCGACGCGCTGCAGGCGGAGATTGTCATGCGCGTCCAGGAGTCGGGAGTGGCCGTCCCGAGCACGACGAAGCTGCGCGGTCGCACCGTCATCCGCCTGGCCATTGTGAACCACCGAACGCGGCAGGCGGACCTCGACGTGCTTCTCGACGCGGTGCTGCGCGAGGGCCGCGCCGCCGCCGGCGCCTAGCCGAACGACTCGCGCTTGATGCGCTCGTTGGGGAAGCCGATGGCCTGCAGGTGGCCGATGGTGGTTTCCAGAAAGCGTGGCTCGGCGGAGACGCCCTTCTCCAGCGCGGCGCGCCTCTCGTAGCTGGTGATGGCCGGCCCGCAGACGAAGGCGATGGCCTCCTCCAGCTTCGGCACCAGGCCCGCCAGGGCCTCCTTCGTGATGCGCCCCTGGCGCACGTCTCCCGGAAGCCCGGCGATGTCCTGCTGGCGGGTGAGAAAGTGCACCACCTTCAGCGTTTCCGGGTATTCGGCCTCCAGCCGCACCAGCGCATCCCGGAAGATGACGTCCTCCCACGTCTTGTTGCTGTCCACCACCGTGTGGCGCACCGAGGGATGGTGCTTGAGCGCGTGCTTGAGGATGCTGAAGTTGGGGACGACGCCCGAGCCGGCCACCACGTGCAGCACGTGCTGGGCACGCTGCTCGATGTCCGCGGGCAGGGTGTAGGGCCCGGTGAGGCCGACCACCTTCATCTTCAGCCCGGGGACGATGCCGTAGGTGAGGTGAGGCGAGAGGAGGGGAGCGTGGAAGCTGCTCTTTCTGACGTAGGGCTCCTCCTTGATGGTGATGGCCAAGGGCTCGCCCGGGGCGGAGCACACCGAGTAGGCACGCACCAGCTCCTTCTTCCCCTTCAGCTCCTCGAGGTAGGCGGTGTGCGAGGCCAGCACCTTGAATTGGTGCGGGTCGATGGTGAGGAATTGACCGGCCCGGTAGTCCACCGGCTGGTCCGGCTCGAAGACGAGCGTCACCGAGTCCGGCGTCTCCTGAATGACTTCGGTGACGACGACCTCGAAGGGCTTGGGTTTGATGACTTTTGGCTCGGGCACGGGGAAAGCCCTCCTCGAAAGGACCTGATAACAGACCTTCCTGGCCCATGGTCACCTCCTTCGAACAGGTGTGCTTTGCCGCGGCCACCCGCGGGCTCGAGCCGACGCTGGCCGAGGAGGCGCGCATGCTTGGCCGCTCGACGCTGGTGCCGGGCGGCGTCGAGGTGACGGGGCGCATCGGCGTGCACGAGGAGGCCTGCCTCCGGCTTCGCACCGCGAACCGCGTCCTGTTGCGACTGGCGCAGTTTCGGCCGTCTGGCTGGGCCGGCGTGGCCGCGGAGCTGGCCCGGGCGGACGTCGACGCCGTCGCCGCCGAGGGCGAACCGGTGTGGCTCGAGTCCACGGTGCGCTACCCGGGCGCCCCCGCGGCACCGACGCTGCGGACTTTTTTGGCCCACGCCTGGGCCAGGCCCGTCCATGCTGCCGCCGGCGAAGACAGGGCCTCCCCTGGCACACGTCTCGTCCTGCGCGTCGTGGAAGGCGCCGCCAACCTCAGCGCGGATGCCTCCGGGGAGCTGCTTTACCGGCGCGGCTGGCGTCAGGAGGTGGGCCGGGCGCCGATGCGCGAGACGCTGGCCGCAGGCGTGCTCGCGCTCTCCGGCTGGCGTCCCGAGGAGCCCCTCTGGGACCCGATGTGCGGCTCAGGGACGCTGCTCATCGAGGCAGCCCTAAGTGCGCGCAATATGCCGCCCGGCGGCGAACGGTCCTTCGCCTTCGAGCGCTGGCCGATGACGGACAGCGTGGCCTGGAAGGCCCGGCGCGCGCGTGCCCTGCACGAGGGCCGCCCCACGGCGCCCGCGCCCATCCGCGGAAGCGACGTCAACGCCGGGGCGCTGGGGACGGCGCGGCGCAATGCGCGCCGCGCACGCGTCCTCGACTCGCTCGTCCTTGTCCGCGCGGACGTCCGGACGCTTGTCCCGGACGGGGTGCCGAAGGGCCTCCTCGTCGCCAACCTCCCCTACGGCAAGCGCGTGGGCAGCCGGGCGGGGATGGACACCGTCTTCGCCGGCGTTGCCGAGGCGCTGCGGACTGGCTTCCGGGGATGGGGAGCCGCGCTGCTCACCGATGAGCCGGCCCGACTGCAGAGGGCCCTCGGACGGGCAGCCGACAGCGAGCACGCCCTCAGCAATGGCGGCCTCTCGGTGGCGCTCCTGCGGTTTTCCCCCGTGCCCTAGTGCCGCTCTAAGCGTCCGTCTTCTGAGGTGGGGGCTCGGCCTTTGCCCCGGACGAGGAAAGCTGGACCGGCAGCGCTCGCAACTCCTTCACCAGCTCTCTTCGGTGGTGGCGCAGCACGAGGAGAAGCAGGAGCGTGGCCACGCCAAACGGTATGGCGTAGACGACGAGGGCCAGCAGCGCGAAGGGAATCAATTTTCACCGCGTCTTCGATGCCGAAGGCGAGCGCTCCGAGAAGGACGTGCACCGCCTGCGATGAAACCGTGGCCAAGAAACTCCCCCTGGCGGAAAACAAGCGTCAGCTGTTGCTCACCTCGCGC
>Ga0302311_10001061_pt1 | contig 33090 bp, 28 predicted proteins | sample III_Palsa_N1_3_FD_200449 | JGI IMG/M metagenome (GOLD analysis project Ga0302311, IMG submission 200449) | Peat permafrost microbial communities from Stordalen Mire near Abisko, Sweden - III_Palsa_N1_3 | ecosystem: Environmental > Terrestrial > Soil > Palsa > Peat permafrost | place: Sweden... | reverse complement strand
TTCCCCCATTGGTGTTTTCGCCCGGCGCGACATAGCTTAGCCCAGACCGATCCAGCCCTGAGGAGCGATGGAGCAGCCCGCCGACTTCCGCCTCGAGGACAGAGCCCAAGGTCCTGTAGCCGTGCTCCGCGGCGACTGGACGGCCGTGGATATGGCCGGCGCCGAACGTCGTCTGCGGGCGGCCCTGGAGGGGCAGAGTCGGGTGGACATCGACCTGACCGGAGTCGGCCGCTGCGACACCTCCGGCGCCTGGGCCGTGCTCAAAGCCCAGTCCCTGGCGCAGAATGAGGGACGCCTGATCGCTCCGCCGGCGGTGAGTCGGTTGATCGAGCTGGTGCAGAGCGCCTCCCAGGCTGAACCCACACCCAAGGTCCGGAAGCGGTCGTTCTACGATCTCTTCGATCGCCTCGGCCGTGGCGTCGTCGGCGTGGCGCTCAACAGCTTCGACACCCTGGTTTTCAACGGCCACCTGCTGGTGGCGGTCGGGCGGGCGGCGCGCCATCCATCGAAGATCCGCTGGGCGGCAGTATTTTCGCTCGCCGAACGCGCCGGTCTTGACGCCATGCCGATCGTCGCCGTGACCACATTTTTCATCGGCGCGGTCGTGGGCCTCCTCGGGGCCAACATGCTCTCGAAATTCGGAGCCCAGATCTTCGCGGTGGAGCTGATCGGCTTTTCGATCCTGCGCGAGTTCAACATCCTGATCACCGCGCTGCTGCTCGCCGGTCGCTCGGCCTCCTCCTTCGCCGCCGAGATCGGTTCGATGAAAATGAACCAGGAGATCGACGCCATGGAGGTGCTGGGCGTTGACCCGTTCGACGCCCTGGTTTTTCCGCGTTTCCTCGCCCTGCTGCTGACGATTCCCCTGCTGACTTTCATCGCCACCCTGGCCGGGCTGGGCGGCGGGCTGACCGTGGCCTGGGCGGTGCTCGGCCTGCAGCCCGTGGCCTTTTTCCAGCGCCTGGTGGACAGCGTCGGGGTGACCAATTTCTGGGTCGGCATGTCCAAGGCGCCGGTTATGGCGGTGGTCATCGCCGGCATCGGCTGTCGTCAGGGCATGGAGGTTGGCGGCGATGTCGAATCGCTGGGCCGACGAGTCACAGCGGCGGTGGTCCACGCCATCTTCGCGGCCATCCTCATCGATGCGGTCTTCGCCCTGATCTATATGGAGCTCAACGTTTGAGCGACGACACGCTCCTTGACCTCGAGGCGCCGCCGATCGAGGTGCGCGACCTCGTCTCCCGGTTCGGGGACAATGTCATCCACGATGGCCTGAACCTGACCATCCCACGCGGCCAGGTAGTGGGCGTGGTCGGCGGTTCAGGCGCGGGCAAGACCGTGTTGCTCAAGACCATCATCGGCTTGAAACAAGCCGATGGCGGCTCGGTGAAGATTTTCGGCCGCGATATCCGCTACGCCAGGCGGCGGGTATGGACGGCCATCGAGCGGCGCTGGGGAGTGCTCTTCCAGCAAGGCGCCCTATGGTCGAACCTGACGGTCAAAGAAAATGTCGCCGCGCCCATGTACGAGCACACCGACATGCCCAAGCGCGAGGTCGATATGCTGGCCGACCTCAAGATCTCGCTGGCCGGTCTGCCGGCGCGCGCCGGCGCGCTTAAACCCTCCGAACTCTCGGGCGGCATGATCAAGCGGGCGGCGCTGGCTCGCGCCCTTTCGCTCGATCCCGAGCTGCTATTCCTCGATGAACCGACCTCGGGCCTCGATCCGATCAGCGCCGCCGCCTTCGACACCCTGATCCAGGACCTTTCCGACAGCCTCAACCTGACGGTGTTCATGATCACCCACGATCTCGACAGCCTCTACAAGATCACCGACCAGGTGGCCGTAATCGCCGACAAACGGATTGTCGCCATGGCTCCGGTGGCGGAACTGGAGAAATCCGACCACCCCTGGATCAAGTCCTATTTCCACGGCGAGCGCGGCCGCCTCGCCGCCGCCAGCGAGAGGTCGGCCTGATGGAGCGCAACGCCAACTACGCCCTGGTGGGCCTCATTTCGGCGATCATCCTCTGCGGGCTCGCGGTCTTCGTCGTCTGGCTGGCCGGCAGCGGCTTCTCGCAGAGTTTCGACACCTACAACATTCTCTTCAAGGGGCCGGTGCGCGGCCTCAATCAAGGCGGTGAGGTGCATTTCAATGGCATCAAGGTCGGCGACGTGACGCGAATCTACCTCGACCCCAAGGACGCGACGATGGTGGTCGCGGAAACGCGCGTCACCTCTGACGTTCCGGTGCGAGAGGACAGCACCGCCACGCTCGAGCCGCAGGGCATCACCGGCGTCAACTACATCCAGATCACCGCCGGGACGCCCAACAAACCTTTGCTCAAGGCGGTCACGCCGGAAGGCCAGGTTCCGATGATTCACACCCGGCCGGACACCTTCTCAAACCTGCTCGCCGGGGGCGGCGACGTCGTCCAGCGGGCGGTGGAGACCCTCGACCGCGTCAATCGCATCTTGTCGGACGACAACATCAAGACGCTCACCGCGACCCTCAACAATTTCAAGGACGTCAGCGCCGAGTTGGCCAAACGAAAGTCGATCATCGACGATGCTCAAAAGACGGTCCAGGACGCCGACGTCACGCTGGCGCAGGTGCGTGAGCTGGCCAAGTCGAGCAATGGCCTCGTCAATGGCGACGGCAAACGCGCGCTCGGCAAGCTCGCCGACGCCGCGACCGAGATCGAAGCTTCCGCCAAGAGTCTCAAGGACATGACCGACAGTCTGAAGGGCCCGACCGGCGATTTTGCCTCCAACGGCCTGCCGCAGATGACCAGCGCGCTCATCAGCCTGCAGCGCGCCACTGAGCACATGGATCAGATGATCACCCAGATTCAGAACAATCCGCGCGGCCTGGTGTCCAAAGCGCCCGCCAAAGAGATCGAGGTGAAGCCGTGAAGCGCCGCTCCCTTCTCGTCGCCGCGTCCGCGGCCCTTCTCCTCGCCGGCTGCGTCACGCTGCTGCCCAAGGAGACGCCCGCGCAGCTCTATCGTTTCGGCGGCTCACTCACGCCTGTGCAGCGCCCGGCGGGCGCGCCGAGCTTCGCCGTGATGCAGCAGATGATCACCTTCGCCCAGCCCGCCGCGAGCGACCAGATCCTGGCCATCACCGGCCAGGAGGCGGCCTATCTCAAGGGCGTGCGCTGGGTGACCGGCGCCTCGACCCTGTTCGAGCAGGCGGTGAGCAACGCCTTTGACGCCGACAGCGGCCCGGCGCGCCTGCTGGCTCGGGGCGAGCCGGTGAAACCGGACTATCTCCTCAAGATCGACGTGCGCGTTTTCGAGGCCCGCTATACTGACGGTGAGGCTCTGCCGCCGACGGCGACGGTGCAGGTCTACGCCGCGCTCTCGGCCGATCGCCAGCTGGTCAGCGAACACATCTTCAGCGCCAGCGTCAAAGCCAGCGAGAACCGCGGCGGCGCCATCGCCGCGGCTTTCGATCAGGCCGACAACGAGGTGCTCGGCCAGCTGGTGAAATGGGTGGAAGCGCGGGGGGTGGGGTAGCGCCTCAGAAACTCACCCTTCGGGTGATCGCCCCGTCGACCAGGAGGTTGACCCCGGTCGTGAACGACGAGACGGGGCTGGCGAGGAAGACGGCGGCGGCGGCCACCTCTTGAGGCGTGGCCATCCGACCGGTGGGGTTGCGCGCCAGGGCCGCCTTGAACAGTTCGGGGGCGCCGGCCTCCGCCTGGGCCCAGCCGCCGCCCGCGAAATACACCGTGCCTGGCGAGACGACGTTGATACGCAGGCGCCGGCCGGCATATTCGCGCGCCAAACCCTTGGCGTGGTGGATCAGCGCGGCCTTGATCGGCCCGTAAGCGCTCGCCGCGTCGGTGCGGATCGCGGTGAGTTCGACGGCGGATGCAGATGAGATGACCACCAAGGCCGCGTCGCCGCGCCGCTCGGCCGCCTCCAGAAGGAATGGCGCGGCGGCTTCGAAGGCGTGCACGAGACCAAGGACGTCCAGGCGGAAATTCCGCTCCCAGGAGTCCGCGTCACCGCCAAGCGCCATCGCCCCGGCGTTGGAGACGAGAATGTCGATCCCGCCGAACTCTGCCCCGATTGCGGCGATCCAGGCCCGCAGCGCCGAAGAGTCGGTGATGTCGATGGCGGCGCCTGACGCGCGGACGCCGGTCGCCTCGATCGCCGCGACGGCCTCGGCCACTTTGTCCGCGTCGCGGGCGCAGACGGCTACGTTGGCGCCTTCGGCGGCGAAGGTTTCGGCAATGGCGCGGCCGATTCCCCGTGTGCCGCCGAGCACCACGGCGGTCTTGCTGTTCAGGTTCAGGTCCATGGCGTCTCCCGACCCGTTCGGCCTCAGGCCGGTTCCGGCCGCGTGATCCGTTTGGCGGCCGACAGCGTGTTGCGCAGCAGGCAAGCCACGGTCATCGGGCCGACTCCGCCCGGCACCGGCGTGACCCAGCCGGCGACCTCGACCGCTTCCTTGTAAGCCACATCACCCACCACCTTGGTTTTGCCCGCCGCCGCCTTGACCGGATCGCGAAACGGCACACGATTGATCCCGACATCGATCACCGCCGCGCCGGGCTTGATCCAGTCGCCGCGCACGAGGCCCGGTCGGCCGACCGCGGCGACCAGGATATCGGCGCGCCGGCAGACCTCGGCGAGGTCGTGGGTGCGCGAATGAGCGATGGTGACGGTGCAGTTCTCAGCCAGCAGCAGCTGGGCGACCGGCCGGCCAACCAGCACCGAACGGCCCACCACAACGGCCTCCAGTCCGTCCAGCCTCCCCAGCGCCTGCTTGAGGAGGATCAGGCAACCCACCGGCGTGCAGGGGAAGAGGCCGGTCAGGCCGCTGGCCAAACGCCCAGCGTTGATGAGCGTGAGACCATCGACGTCCTTGTCCGGATCGATGGCCTCGATCACCGCAGCCTGGTCGATCCCCGCCGGCAGCGGCAGTTGCACGAGGATGCCATGGATGGCCGGGTCGTCGTTGAGGCGGCGCACCAGCGCGATCACCTCGACCTGCTTGGCGCCGGCAGGGAGCCGCTCGGTGATCGAGTGCATGCCGACCGCCAGGCTCTGTTCGCCCTTGGACCGCACATAGATCTGGCTGGCGGGATCCTCACCCACCAGCACCACGGCCAGACCGGGGACAAGGCCATGCTCGGCTCGCAGGTGCGCCACGCCCTCGGCAACCTCCGCCTGGAGCGCTTCGGCGGCCGCTCTTCCATCGATGATCTTGGCTGTCACGTCAGTCGGTTCCGTAGAGGGCGTCGAACGGATCGGCTTTGCCGGCAAGGACATCGGCGACCTTGACCGCCGGCCACCCCACCTCGGCTTGGGCGCTGGCGCGCCAGGCCTCGACGACCACGTCGCGCAGTTCATCGGCCCCGGCCGCCAGACGCTCTGCGACGAAGGCGCGACCTCGCGCATCGCCGTTCACGAAGCCGCCGGCCTTCCACAACCGGTAGAGGGGAACCACCGTGTCGCGTGTCGTGGCGAGGTAGTCCGCCGTGCGCGTCTCGATCGAGCAATGACAGTCGCGGTACGGCGTCATGGCCGCCCGCACCGCCGCGGGGCTCAGATAGTCGCGTACGAACTCACCTTCGAAGTAGGCATGGATCTTCTCTTCGGTGAAGCCCTCTGGATTGGGGCCCGGCCCCCAACCGTTGAAGTGGATGCTGACGTGCATCGGCTGGCTGCCGTCGCCGACATAGTGGGCGAGCACGCCGAGGTCACGCAGGATGAGGGCCTCGCGCCGGGTCGCGTCATCGGCCAGCCATGCGCGGTGGGCGGGATTCGTCGCCCGCCTGGCGCCCGCTGTGGCCACACGCCAGTAGGCGAAATCCTTACTGAGCTGCTGCCAGTCCTCGTCGATGGAGTAGGGCAGATAGCCAGCCTTCCAGGCGCTCGATCCGGCTTCGCGCAGGGACGATTCGTAGGACTCGCGGGTGATCGGCAGGCTGGCGAGCGGCGGGCCGCCCATGACCTTGCCCGCGTCGTCGACGTCCACGAAGTGGCCGGGATCACGATCGGCGTCGTGGATGCGGCCAGCGCCCCTCCAGCGGTCAGGCTCGCGGGCCAGCTCGCCGATCGCTTCGACTGCGGCGCGGCTGCGCAGGAACGTCGGCAGGTCGGCGGGCAACGCCTCGATCGCCAGGCGGCCAATGATCCGGTGGCCGGTCGCGCCCCAGGCCAGAACGGCGTGCGGCGCCGCCGCCAGGACGGCTGCGACGAGCAGGGATCGAAGGCGCATCGAGAGCTTCCCGGATGGAGACGGGCGCACTCTTGGGACATGGCGCGCCGGGCCGCAAGGCCTCGCCCAAACTAGGATTCAGAGGTTGGAGCGCGTCATGATCGCAAGACTAGGGCCGACTCTTGCCGGACGCGCCCTGGCGCGACATTTCGCCTCGGCTGACGAACGGTTCACAGGTTTTTGAGCATCGAACCGATACCGTATTGGCGCGACAGCTTCGACTTTCGCAACGACGCCGAACGCTTCCAAATAGAGAAGATGGATAGTAACGACTGCTTCAGCAGAGACATATGGTAATTGGCGTGACCATCGAAGTAGACCGGGCAGCTATGTGGATAATCTCATAATTATCGGTTGCGCTGCGAAAATACCGCCGCTAGCGTGTGATCAACGGGCCCCTCAGGGGGTCGTTCGGGGTAATCAGTTTTGAAGACCATGACCGCTGGGCTGGTGGCTCTTGCCATCGCCTTGCCCGCTTTGGCTCATGCCGACGACGCCGATCCGATCGGCGACCTGCTCAGCAATGTGGCCGCAAAGGTCAAGGCCATGGGGGCCACGTTCGGCCTCAAGGCGACCCTCTATCACGGCGGCGGCGGGATGAGTTCCCGCGATTCTCTTGGCTGCAGGGTGGTGCCGATGCGCACCGCGGCGGTGGACGGAGTCAAGGTGCCGCGCCACAGCCTGCTGTTCATCAAGGAAACGGTCGGCATGACCTTGCCCGATGGGAGCAAGCATGACGGCTACTGGTACGCCTCCGACACTGGCGGCGCGATCCATGAGGGCCGCATCGACCTCTTCACCGGCCAGAACGCCGGCTCCATGCGGCCGCTGATGCCGCTGAACCTCGCGACCTTGACGGTGGCTATCGCCGGCAAGTTCGACGGCTGCCCGAAGAACTAGGACTCATTCTACTTCGCACAGCGCCAGCAAGGCGAAGCTGGCGAGCCAGTGCTCGCCCATGTAATCGGCCGAAAGATGCGGCAATGCGGCGGCGAGGTGCCGCTCGGCGGCGGTGAGCGCTTGGGCGCGGGCCGGTTCGGCGGTGTCCAGAGCCGAAGCGATCCCGCGCCAGCACCAGGCGCGCGACAGGTTGAGACCGTCGAGATGGGCGATTTTGCCGTCGCTGCGGTCGCTGACCTTGGCGGGAACGAACAAGGTCTCCGGCCGCCCCTTCCCAGCCTGGGGCAGGAAGGCGGCGAACCAGCGGCGGAAGGCCTCTGGCTCCAGCACCCGGCGCATCAGCAGGGCCTCGGTCAACGCCGGAGAGAGGAAGTCGTCGCCGGAGGGCTCCCATGCCTGACAGTCGGCGTCGGCGCCATGCCAGGCGCAGGCTTTCTCGACGATGAGACCGGCCAGAACGCCGTCGTGGGCCGCGCGGGCGTAGTCGAGGGCGAGCAACAGAGCGAAGGCGGTGTTGAAATGCGCGCCGCTGCGGACCGGATAGTCGGCCTTGGGAAGGAACGCGCGCAGCCGGCTGGCAATGAGTTCGCCGAATGGCGTGAGAGCCTCACCCCAGGGGCCGTCGAGGCGAGCAAGCTCGGCCGCCAGCTTGAGCAGCCAGGCCCAGCCGTAGGGCCGCTCGAAGCCGCGCCCGACCGGTCGCTCGAAGAAAGTGGTCTCGCCAGCCACGTTGGCCGGCGTGAAGGCGGCGTCGAATTGGGCGCGGATGCGGGCCGCACTCTCGAGATCCGGATAGAGCCGCAGCACTCGGGCGAGCAGCCAGTAGCCGTGCACGCAGCTGTGCCAGTCGAAACTGCCAAAGAAGATCGGATGCTGCACACGCGGCTCGACGACCTCGCCAGGGCCGGCGACGACCCGCGTCAGGGCGTATGGGTACGGTCGGGCGACATGCCCCAGGGCGATGGTCGCGAAATTCCCCGCCAGCTCTGGCGTGGGAGTGTCAGCCGATCGGATCAGGGCCGCACCAGCCCGGCAGATAGGCCGCGTCCTGCGACTTGGCGAGCTTCAGCGCCTTGGCGAGGGCAGTGTCGAAATCCTTCTCGATGGCCTTGCGCCTGATGCGGCCGCGCAGGAAGTCGGCCCACAGGAACTCGCTGAACGGCGTCATGTCCTTGGAATAGCCGCCCACGTGACGCAGGTTCCCCGCCAGGCTGCGGTAGGGATCGTCCGTCAGCTTTTCGATCGAGCCGGGGACATCATCGAAGCCGACGCGATGTCCGGCGGCGTCGTAGGGATGGCAGAGGGCGCGGTTGTCGAGATAGCGCCAGAAGGAGACCTTGCTCAGGGCAGAGAGGTCGGCCTGAACCGTGACCAGCACCTCCTCAACCTTTTCGTCCCACATGGCCCGCGCCAGGTGATGGTTGTCGGTCAGATAGTGCCGGCCTTTGGGGCCGATGACCGTGGGGATCATGTGGCGGCCAAGGAAAGCGGCCCCCTTCTCCTTGCTGAGCTTGCGCCAGCGCTCCCGCTTCTGCTCGACCTCATGCATGCCAACGGTGATCTGCGTCGGCTTGAGATCGGCCAATGCAACGGGATGAAGGATCGGCTCATGCACACTCATGGACGCGACTCTAACGGTTTGTGACGGATTGGAGAAGGCTGAAGCGGTCAGAGCCATCGACCTCTCTTTTATTCTGGATACGGACGTTATCGGAGAATGCCGCCGGCACATTGCCTATAATACCCCCCTATAGTATATGCGCCGCCACCACCCGGCCGGTCATCGGGCTGTCACGAGAAATCGCCATGGCTCGCGCCCATGTCCGCCGTCGGGGAGATTTCCGCCTGAGCCTATTGGCGCGCGCCCTGGCCGCCACGGCCATCCTCGCGCCCGCCGCGGCGCAGGCCGACGACGCGCCGGCCCCGCAGGACTTCGCCGTCCACGGTCAAGTCACCCTCACCGATCAGGGCAACCTCGCCTTCCCCTCCCCTTACGCCGGCGCCAACAGCCTGCCCGGGATCGCCGAGGGGCGGGAGACGTTCGACGCCACCCTGTTCATCGGCGTGCGGCCATGGAGCGGCGCCGAAATCTGGGCGGGTCCGGAGATCGACCAGGGCTTCGGCCTGCAGGACACCCTGGGCATTGCCGGCTTTCCCAGCGGCGAAGCGTACAAGGTCGGCCGCAACAACCCCTATCTGCGCTTCGACCGGTTGTTCCTGCGTCAGACCATCGACCTTGGCGGCGCAAGCTCCAAGGTCGATCCTGGACAGATGCAGCTGGCGGGATCGCAGACCGAAAACCGCCTGGTGTTCACCGTCGGCAGGTTCGCCGTGACCGATATCTTCGACGGCAACGCCTATGCCCACGATCCGCGCCACGACTTCCTCAACTGGACCCTGATCGACGCCGGCACCTTCGATTATGCGGCGGACGCCTGGGGCTACACCGTAGGCGCGGCGGCGGAGTGGTATCAGGGGCCCTGGACGTGGCGGGCCGGCGTGTTCGACCTGTCCAATGTGCCCAACAGCGAGAAGCTCGACCCCAACATGAGCCAGTTCCAGCTCGTGGCTGAGGTCGAACGCCGCTATTCGCTGGCGGGCAAGAACGGCGCGGCAGTCGTCACCGGATTTCTCACCCGCGGCCGCATGGCGCTGTTCAGCGACGCCGTGGCCCTGGGCGAGGCCGAAGGCGAGACGCCCAACGTAGCCGACGTACGCCAGTACCGCTCGCGACCGGGCGTCAGCCTCGACCTGCAGCAAGACCTCGGCGGCGGCTTTGGAGCCTTTGCCCGCGCCGGCTGGGCCGACGGCCATACTGAGCCCTACGAGTTCACCGACGTCGACGAGACCATCTCGGGCGGCCTCTCAATCAACGGCAAGCGCTGGGGCCGGAACGACGACACCATTGGGCTGGCCGGCGTCGTCAATGGCATCTCCAAGGACCACCAGGCTTATCTCGCCGCCGGCGGCCTGGGCATCCTGGTCGGCGACGGTCGCCTGCCGCACTACGGAACCGAGAACATCCTCGAGACCTACTACGACATCGCCTTAAAGGCGTTCCTACACCTGACCGTCGACTACCAGTTCGTCGATCACCCGGCCTACAACCCCGATCGCGGGCCGGTGCATGTCTTTGCCGCGCGCCTGCACGCGCAGTTCTGACGGCTATTTCCCCAGCACCAGCCAGGCGAAGGCGGCGGCTCCGGCCAGACCGCAGTAGAGCGCGAACGGATCGAAGCCCTTCACTTCGTGGGTCTTGAACCAGCGCATCAGGGCCCAGACGCTCGCCAGCGCGGTGACGCCGGCCACCGCCCCGGCCACGAGGGCGATGACGCCGAAGCCGGTGTGATGCTTGATGAGCTTGGGCGCTTCGAGCGCCACGGCGCCCAGGATGATCGGCGTCGCGGTGAGGAAGGAGAACCTGGCCGAGTCTTCATGGCTGAGGCCCAGGAGATAGCCGCCGGACATGGTCGCCCCGGAGCGCGACATGCCTGGGATGAGCGCCAGGCATTGCCAGAAGCCGATGATCAGGGCCTGAACGAAGCTAAGCTCGCTGAGCGGCTTGCCGCCGGCCCGCTGCAACCGCTCGGCCACGAACAGCATGATCCCGTTGACCACCAGGAAGGCGGCGGCGAGGGTTGGGGCGGCGAAGCCGGCCTTGAGCTTCCTCTCGAACAGGAACCCGATGACCACCGCCGGTATGGTGGCGACCACCACCCGCCAGAACAGCCGCCGGTCGCCCGCCCCGGTCGGATCGCGGAAGCGGACCACGGAACCGGCGAACGCATACCAGTCGCGCCAGAAGTAGCCCAACAAGGCGATGGCGGTGCCCAGATGCATCACCGCCAGGAAAGGCAGGAAGCCTTCGGCGTTCTCGTCGACGTTCCAGCCGAGAATGGCCGGCAGGATCACCGCATGGCCGAGGCTCGAGATCGGGAAGAGCTCGGTGATCCCCTGGACGATGGCCAGGACGATGGCCTGCAGGCCGGTCATGTCGAATCCCTCCGGACGATTGGTTCTGAGTTAGCGGCATTTGGCGGCGGCGTCAGGCCGGTCAGATCTCCACCTGCCGGCCAATCTCCACCACATTGTCCGGCGGCAGGCTGAAACGGTCGACGACCTTCAGCGCATTGCGGAAGAGGAAGGCGAACACCGGCAGACGCCACCTGGGCATGCGCGAGACGCCAGCGTGGTGAACCGCCTGGTCGCGGGCGGCGAAGAACACCGCGTTGCCGATGTCGCAGCCGTGCGGCAGGCCCTTGGCCGCGGTCAGAACGTGCAGCAGATTGGGAATCTCCACGAACCCGAAGCTGACCTCGGCGTGGAGGATGCCCTCGCCCACCGGCTCGAGCTTGCAACGCTCCTCCGCCTCCACCCGCGGCGTGGCCCGGAAATTGACCGTCAGGGTGATCACGTTCTGCTGCAGGGCCCCCATGTGGCGGATGTGGTCGACAAGCAGGCTGGGGATGCTGCCGCGCGCCCGGGTGAGGAACACCGCGACGCCCGGCACCCGGGGCGTCTTGCCCTCCTGCAGGTGCTTCAGGAAGGGCCCGGCCTTGTGGCTGCTGGCGGCGAGGCTGTCGTGCATGGCGTCCACGCCCTCGCGCCAGGTGGACATGATGAAGAACAGACCGCAGCCGACGGCCAGCGGCAGCCAGCCGCCGTCGGCGATCTTGAACAGGTTGGCGACGAAGAAGCCGACGTCGACGATGAGGAACGCCCCGCAGACCAGCGCCGAACGCAGCAACGGCCAGCGCCAGACATCGCGCATGGCGGTAAAGAGCAAACAAGTGGTGAGCATCATGGTCGTCGAGACCGCCGTGCCGTAGGCCCCGGCGAGATGGTCGGAACTGCGGAAGGCCACGGTGACGCCGATGGTGGCGAGCATCATCAGCCAGTTGACCGTCGGGACATAGATCTGGCCGTAGATCTCGTCGGAGGTCTGGCGAATGGCCACCGCCGGCAGCCAACCGAGCTGCATGGCCTGGCGCGTCATCGAAGAAACGCCGGTGATGATCGCCTGACTGGCGATGATCGTGGCGAGCGTCGCGAGGGCGACGAGGGGATAGACCGCCCAGGCCGGGGCCAGCTGGAAGAACGGATTGCCGGTGATGTGGCCCTTGGCGATGAGCAGGCCCGTCTGGCCGGCGTAGCTCAGCAGCAGGGCCGGTAGCACCAGGCCGTACCAGGACAGGCGGATCGGCTCACGGCCGATGTGGCCCATGTCGGCGTACATCGCCTCGCCGCCTGTGATGGCCAGGAACGCTCCGCCGAGGATGAACGGGGCCGCGGCCCCCGAACGGGTTAGGAAGCTAATGGCGTAGGTCGGGCTGAGCGCCAGCAGCACCACCGGGTGGCCGATGATCCCGCTGAGGCCGAGGACGGCTATGACGATGAACCATAGCAGCATCACCGGCCCGAAGGCCTTACCGATGCTGGCCGTGCCGAACCGCTGGACGACGAAGAGGCCCAGCAGAATCAGGCAGGCCAGGGGCATGATGTAGGGTTTCAGCGACGAGGTGACGACGTTGACGCCCTCGAGTGCGCTCAGCACCGAGATCGACGGGGTGATCACCCCGTCGCCGTAGATCAGCGCCGCACCGAGCAGGCCGGCGGCGGTTAGCCAGCGCGTCTTGCCTTTGAGGGCGTTGGCGCCGATGAGGGACATCAGGGCCAGGATGCCGCCCTCGCCGTGGTTATCGGCCCGCATCACGAACAGGCAATACTTGACCGAGATGGTGATGATCAGGGTCCAGACGATCAGCGACAGGACGCCGAGCGCGCTCTCCTGCGTGAACCGGCCGCCCATCGCCTGGACCACGGTCTGGAGGGTGTAGAGCGGGCTGGTGCCGAGGTCACCGTAAACGATGCCCAGCGCGGTGAGCCCGGCGCCGGCCAGGCCAGCCCGGCCGCCGCTCGCCGGCGTCTCAGCCGCGGGCGCGCTCAAGCAGGATTGTCGAGGCTGAAGCGGTCGTCGTCGTCATGATAGGCGAACACTTCCCCATAACGGCCCCAGGAAATGACCGCGCTCATGGTGTCGTCGGCCCGAGGCTCGGACATGAAGTCCTCGAGCTCATCGCGGAAGCGGCTGGCCGGGGCCTGGTGCGAGGCGCGGTCGTCGAGCACGCGGCGAATATGGGCGGCCAAGGGGACGTAGGCGAGGAGCTGGCGGGCGAAGATCTGCTTGCGCTCATCGACGTCGGCGTCGGCGTAGCGCCGGGCCACGGCGCTGAGCCGGATGGTGCGGCCCTCGATCTCGGCGAAGCGCATGAGCTGCAGCGTTTCGGCGATGGGCAGCAATTCGTCGGCTTCCAGCTGGGCCTCGCGCGCCAGGTCGGCGAGATCGGCCGAGCCATTGTTGGGCGCCGCCGCCAGGTTCTCGATCATGCCGGCCAGCTCGTTGGTGGAGATGTGCGGCAGGGCCATGCCGAGGCCCGTGCCCGGCAGGCCGCCGCCGGTGGGCGCCGCCTGCGCCGTCGGCCGCGCGGTCATGCGGGCGTAGATATCGTCGACCAAGGCGCGGAAGGCCGGATCCAGGCGCTTGCGCGGCTGCGGCAGGTCGACCTTGATCTCGGCGATCACCCGGCCGGGATTGGATGAGAACACCAGGATGCGATCGCACATCAGCACCGCCTCCTCGATATTGTGGGTGACGAGCAGGATGGCGCGGATCGGCATCCGGCCTTCGGCCCAGAGGTCCAGCAGGTCGGTGCGCAGAGTCTCGGCGGTGAGCACGTCGAGGGCCGAGAACGGCTCGTCCATGAGCAGGATCGAGGGCTGAACGACGAGGGCGCGGGCGAGGCCCACGCGCTGGCGCATGCCGCCGCTCAGCTCCTTCGGATAAGCGTTCTCGAAGCCGTCAAGGCCGATAAGGTCGATGGCCGCCAGCGAGCGTTTGCGCCGCTCGGCAGGCCCCACGCCCTTGGCTTCCAGACCCAGCTCAACGTTCTTCTGCACCGTCAGCCACGGGAAGAGGGCGAAGGTCTGGAAGACCATGGCCACGCCATGGGCGCTCGTGTCGTCCGGCAGGTCCTTGACCTCCACGCGGCCAGCCGTGGGAGTGATGAGGCCGGCGATCGAGCGCAGCAGGGTCGATTTGCCAGAGCCCGAGCGGCCGAGCAGGCCGACGATCTCGCCCGAACGCAGGGTGAGGTTGACGTCGTCCAGCACCACCAGGCCGGGGCCGGCGCTCTTGCCGTAGACGTGTCTGAGGCCCTCGACCTCGACCAGGGCGGCCGGCTGTTCCATCACCAGGGTCATCGCGCGGCTCCCATCAGTTGAGGCGCAGATTGTCGGCAGCGTAGCCGTAGAGCGGTCGCCACAGCGTGCGATTCAGCACAATCACGAAAATGCTCATCACCGTCATGCCGAGGGCCACGCGCGGGAAGTTCCCGGCGGTCGTCGCTTCGTTGATGAAGCCGCCTAGCCCAGCGGCGTGCAGCGTGGTCTTGCCCCAGGTCACCACCTCGACGACGACGCTGGCGTTCCACGACCCGCCGGAAGCTGTGAGCGCGCCAGTGACGTAGTAGGGGAAGATCCCCGGCAGGATGAAGTCTCGCCACCTCTGCCAGGAGCGCAGGTGGAAGATGTCGGCCGCCTCTTTGAGATCGTTGGGCAGCGCCGAGGCGCCGGCGATGACGTTGAAGACGATGTACCACTGGGTGCCCAGGATGATCAGCGGCGAGAGCCAGATGTTGGGGTCCAGGCTGAAGAACACGATCGAGGACACCGCAAAGGGGTAGAGCAGGTTAACCGGGAAGGCGGCCAGGAACTGGGCCACCGGCTGGATGCGCTGCGACCAGGCCGGCCGCATGCCGATCCACACCCCGATCGGCACCCAGATCACCGTCGCCACGGCGATCAGCACCAGCACGCGGATGAGGGTGATGAAGCCGAGACCGAAGGCGGTCAGGGCGTCCTTGAGGCTGAGATTGGCGGCGAGGTAGCGGAAGATGGCCAGCGCCGCCCAGGCGACCCCTATGGCCACGACCACGGCCCAGACCCGGTCAAGTAAGCGCCCTGTCTGCGGCCTGAGAACGACTTGGGCGCGCAGGCGCGGCAGAGCCCGGCGCGGCGCTCTGGCGGCGAGCCACCCCAGCGGCTGGCCGAGCCGGCGCAGCAGGCGCGTGCGGCGCAGCAGGTCGTAGAACCAGGATTCCGGCGCCTCCTCCGAAGCGGTCTGCTCGAAGCGGAACTTGTCGGCCCAGGCGACGATCGGCCGGAACATCAGCTGGTCATAGAGCAGAATGACCACGGCCATGGCGACCACAGCCCAGATCACCGCGCCGACATTGGACTGCTGACTGGCCAGCGCCAGCCACGAGCCGATGCCCGGGACCACGACATTGTTGTTCCCGACCTGCATGGCCTCCGAGGCGACCACGAAAAACCAGCCGCCGGACATCGACATCATGGTGTTCCACACCAGGGCCGGCGTGGCGAAGGGCAGCTCGAGACGGATAAACCTTTGCCACGGCGAGAGCCCGAACTGCTGGCTCACCTCCTGCAGGTCTTCCGGCAGGGTGCGCAGCGACTGGTAGAAGCTGAAGGCCATGTTCCAGGCCTGGGCGGTGAACACCATGAAGATCGAGGCCAGCTCTTCGCCCAGCTCGTTACCCGGAAACAGGCCCATGAAGAAGGCCAACGTGAAGGTCATGAACCCGAGCACCGGGATGGACTGCAGGATGTCCAGCGCCGGGATGATGATCAGCTCGGCCTTGCGGCTCTTGGCCGCCAGGGTGGCGACGACGAAGGTGAAGAGCAGCGAAGCGGCGATGGCCGCAAACATGCGCAGCGTCGAGCGCAGGGCGTATTCCGGTAAGCGCCGGGGGTCGAGCGTCACCCCGGCGTTTGGCAGGTGCGAAATCGGCAGGTTCATCTGCCGCGCGCCGTGCAGCACCACCACCGCAAGGCCGCCCAGCAGCAGAAAGGCGACCAGATCGAATCGATTGGGCGCGAGTCGCCGACGCGCGAACCGGGCCAGCAGGCCGGGGTTCATCCGGTCGGAGGAGAGGAAGACCATGGGCTCGCCTCGTGAACGCCGCGTCGGTCGCCACGAGGACCCGATGCGTCAGGTCCGGCGGTTCAACCTCGGCGGCCCGCTATTTGGGCCGGTACTGTCGCTGGGCATCTGGGTTTCTTCGGAACGCGGCCCTGGAGGCCGCAGGGGCGCAATGGTCCCGAATGCGGCGGCCTGTCAACCCCGGCGGGGACGGGCCGGGTTCGCCCATGAAATCAATTGGAGGCGGCTTTCAACAGACCTGTTTCAGTTATGCAGGAATGGCGCTAAAAGGACCACGATAGTCGGGGCAATTAACCTCATAGGGAAAAGACATGAAGCTTCCAGGCATTGCCGTCACGGCGCTCGCCATCTCAGCGCTCGTGGGGGGCACGGCGGTCGCCCAGGTGACCATGCAGCCCGTCCCCAACCCAGCGGGTAAGACCGCGTCGATGGGAGGGCACCACGGCCATTGGCGCCACCACAAGGGGCGTCACCATAAGGGACGCCACTGGCATCACCACCACCACCACTGGCATCACCACCACCATATGAAGGGCGCCATGAAGGCCGCCCCGGCCGCAGCTCCGGCCCCCGCCAGCCCGCAATAGGCGTGCGGCCGGCGCTCGCCGGCCCACCCATTCGTCGGTGACGAGTGATTCGAGCGCCCGCGCCTGAAACGGCGCGGGCGCTCTTTGCCTTGCTCAGACTAAGGCCTGAGCGTCTTGCCGACCGGGGCCAGGGCAAGCCCGGCCAGCTCGAAATGCTTCAGAGCGAACGGGATGCCGATCAGGGTGATCGCCTGGGCGACGCCGATGATCAGGTGCGCCAGAGCGATGTACCAGCCGGCGCAGACGAACCAGACGACATTGAGCAGAGCGCCGAAGCATCCCGTGCCGAGGTCGTGGCGGCCAGTGATCACCTGGCGTGGGACGACACTGCGACCAAACGGAGCGAAGGCGAACATGCCCAGGCGGAATACCGCCGGGACCCACGGCAGGCCGACGATGGTCAGGGCCAGGACGCAGCCGCCGATCATCCAGGCCAGCCCCGCGGCGAACCCGCCCAGGACGAACCACAGTACATTGAGAATCAGGCTCACCATCTAAGCAGTCTCCGACCCGCCAAGGCGCCGACCAGGACGGCGATGGCCACCCCAGCGCTATACCAGACGACCACGAAGGGCGCCGCGCGCTCCTGGCACCACAGGCCGTAGACCGCCGCCGCCAGGCCGCCGGCCATCAGGCCCGCCGCCGCGCCAGTCAGCGCCAGGCGGGTGGGCGCGAGGCCGCGCAGGGCGAGGATCAGCGCCAACCAGATCGGGATGGCGAGGCCGGCGATTCGCCACGGGCAGACCTGCCAGGTGTGTCCCATCCACAGGCCGGCGGCGTCGCCCGGCGGGGCGCGCATAGCCTGATGCATGGCCATCATCGACATGCAGAGGACCGCGACCGCCAGGGCCGCGACGCCGGCAAGGCCAATTCGCGCCCCCGGCCGCGCCAATGGAATCAGCAGCAGCAGGCCGGCCAGGGCCGCGGCAAGGCCGTAGCCGGCCTTCATCCAGAACCACGACGCCTGGACGGCCGCCCCGAGCGGTTGCAGGCCGAGCGTCACCAACAGCAGCGCCAGAGCCGCGGCCGCCCCGACCACAGCCGCAGGCATGAGGCGCCGGGCCGGCACCACAGGCTGGATCGGCTCCGAATCCGCCAGCACTGCGATCAGTTCAGAGGTCTTCATCGCGGACCTCCTTCATCAGCCGCTGCATCGCCCGGTGGATACTGACCTTGGTGGCCCCGACGCTCATCCCAGCCCGGGCCGCCGCCTCCTCCATGGAATAGCCTTCAAGCTTGACGTCGCGCATCAGGGCCTGCTGTCGCGTCGGCAGCCTGGCGAGCAGGCGCGAGAGGTCGCGGCGGACCGCCCCCTCCTCTGGATTGTCGGCCGCCAAAAGCTCGCCGGCGTCGTCCAGCGGTGTGCTCGGCCGCGCGCCGGTGCGGCGGAAATGATCGACCAGTTTGTAGCGAGCAATGGCGAAGGCCCACGGTGTGAAATCGAACCGCGGATCGAAGGTCGCGCGCTTCAGATAGATGGCCAGCAACGCCTCCTGCACCAGATCCTCGACGTCCGGTGTGCCGAGACGCCGGGCGAAGAAGGCGCGCAGCCGCCCGGCCAGCAAGGTGAGAAGCCGCGTCTGGGCGGCTCCGTCGCCCGCCTGGGCGGCGATCATCAGCGCCTTGAGCTCGGCCTCCACCTGCGGCGCCTGCATCCTTGTTCGGCCAATCCGGCTTGATCGTTACATGCTCTGACGAGGCGGCGTAACCTCCGGCCAGGATTGCGCGAATTCACTGGGACAGAACCGGAGACCACTATGTCAGCCAGAGTCCTCGCCACCGCCGCCGCGCTGCTCGCTGCCGCCTGCACCGCCGCGGTCGCCGGCCCCCTGCCCGCCCCCGCCTACGATCCACCGGCCGCGGGCGTGAAAACCGCCGTGCTCTCGGGCGGCTGCTTCTGGGGCGTCCAGGGCGTCTTCGAACATGTCCGCGGGGTGAAGAAGGTCTGGGCGGGCTACGCCGGCGGCAAGCGGGCCACGGCGCAGTATGAGATCGTCGGATCGGGCGTGACCGGTCACGCCGAGTCGGTCGAGATCACCTACGACCCGGCCCAGATCTCTTACGGCCAGATCCTGCGCATCTTCTTCTCGGTGGCCACCGATCCGACCGAGGTGAACCGCCAGGGTCCAGACGAAGGCCCACAGTACCGCTCGGAGATCTTCTACCGCGACGCCGCCCAGAAGGCCGTCGCCGGGCGCTACATCGCCCAGCTCAATGGCGCCAAAGCGTTCGGCCGGCCCATCGCCACGCGCATCGACCCCGACACCGGCTTCTTCCACGCCGAGGACTATCACCAGGACTACCTCGCCCATCACCCCGAGGCGCCCTACATCGCCATCAACGACCTGCCGAAAGTGCGGGCCCTGAAGGCCGAATTCCCCACCCTCTGGCGCGAGGCGCCTGTGCTGGCGCTGTGACCGTCCCTGTGCTGAAGTAACGTCCGGACTCTCTGCCCCCCTCACAGGGGGGAAGTGTCCCGAAGGGACGAAGGGGGGTCGGACGCGCCGGCGTGTCTGATCCCCCCTCCCGGCCTTCGGCCGTACTCCCCCCTCATGGAGGGGGGAGAGAGGCGCCAAACTGAAGCGAAGCTGCGAGGGGGATAGGTGAGCGCAACTGATCGACCGGCGGGGCTTGTCCCGTTCCGCCCGCTCATCCCGGCCGCGGTGCGGCTGCGCGAGCTTTCCGTCACGCCGCTAGTCATGGGCGTCCTCCTGGGCGTTGTCTTTGGCGCCTCCTCGCTCTACCTGGTGCTGAAGGTCGGCTTGACGGTCAGCGCCTCGATCCCCGTGGCGGTGATCTCGTTGACGCTGTTCCGGCTGCTCGGGCGCCTCGGCGTGCGCTCAGCCACGATCCTCGAGCACAACATCGTCCAGACCGCCGGTTCGGCCGGCGAATCCATCGCCTTCGGCGTCGGCGTCACCATGCCAGCGATCATGATCCTGGGCTTCGACCTCGAGGTCGGCCGGGTCACGGTGGTGGCGATCCTGGGCGGCCTGCTCGGCATCCTGATGATGATCCCCCTGCGCCGGGCGCTGATCGTCCAGGAGCACGGAATTCTCAAATACCCCGAGGGCACGGCCTGCGCCGAGGTGCTCAAAGCCGGTGCGACGTCGGAAGAACGCGCGCTCGGCCGTGACGACGGCGCGCCGGCCGACGAAGCGGCGGCCCGCTCGGGCGCGACGGCGATCTTCGCCGGCTTCGGCGCAGGTGTGGTCTACAAGCTGGCCATGGAGGCCTTCCGCCTGTGGAAGGACATCCCCGAAAAGGTTTTCGGCGCACCGCTGGCCGCCGGCTCGATCTCGGCCGAGATCTCGCCCGAGCTGCTCGGCGTCGGCTACATCATCGGCCCCAAGATCGCCTCGACCATGGCCGCCGGCGGGGTGCTGGCCTACCTGGTGCTGATCCCGGCGATTCACTTCTTTGGCGCGGCAGCGCCCGGGGTCGTGGCGCCCGGGACCATGCCCATCGCCCAGATGGGGCCGGACGACATCCGCGGCGCCTATGTGCTCTACATCGGGGCCGGGGCGGTCGCCACCGGCGGCATCATCAGCCTTTTCCGCTCCCTGCCAATGATCTGGCGCGGCGTCGCCGGCGGCCTGGCCGACTGGCGGGCGCGCCGCGGCGACGCGTCGGCCGAGGTCCTGCGCACCGACCAAGACCTGTCGCCGCGCTTCGTGGCTCTCGGCCTCTTCGGCCTGGTCGCAGCGATCCTGCTCGTCCACAGCCTGCGGATGAACCTGGTCGGCGCCCTGCTGATCGTCGTCTTCGGCTTCCTGTTCGTCACCGTCTCATCCCGGCTCACCGGCCAGATCGGCTCCTCGTCAAATCCGATCTCCGGCATGACCGTGGCCACCCTGCTGCTCACCTGCCTGATCTTCCTCGCCCTCGGCTGGACCGGCCCCAGCTACTACGTCACCGCCCTCTCGGTCGGCGGCATCGTCTGCATCGCCGCCTCAAACGGCGGGACGACCTCGCAGGACCTCAAGACTGGCTTCCTGATCGGCTCGACGCCCCGCGCGCAGCAGATCGCCATCCTCTGCGGCGCCCTGGTCTCAGCCCTGGCGCTGGGACCGATCCTGCTGGCGCTGAACGACGCCTCGACCGTCTATGTGCCGGTGGCGGCGGCCGGCGCGCCGGTCGCCAAGGAGGGCCTCCCGGCGCCGGCCTGGCGCGTGCCCGCCGCGGCGCTCGCGAGCCTGCCGACCGATCACATCCGCGGGCCGCAGGCGGCCTCCGATACCGCGCCCTACCGCGTCTGGCAGAAGACGGACACCGTCGGCGGCGAGCCCGGCCGCTACCTCATCGACGCCAGCGGCGCGCCCCGCTGGCTGGTCGATCCGGGCGTCAACGGCACCCACCGCGTGCGCCCCGACGGCACCACCGTCGCCAAGTTCGCTGCCCCCAAAGCGACGCTGATGAGCTACATCATCAAGGGCATTCTCGGCGGCAAGTTGCCCTGGACCCTGGTCATCCTGGGCGGGATGATCGCCATCGCGCTCGAGATGTGCGGCATCGGCTCGCTGGCCTTCGCGGTCGGCGTCTACCTGCCGATCTCCTCGTCGATGCCGGTGTTCATCGGCGGCCTGGTGCGCGGCCTCGTCGACCGCCATCTCAAGGCGCGGCTGGCGCATCGCAACCTCTCCGAGCCTGAGCTGATCGCCGAGACGGACAAGAGTCCTGGGGTGTTGGTGGCGTCCGGCTACATCGCCGGCGGGGCCATCGCCGGAATCGGCATCGCCTTCATGGCCGGCGTGCTCGGCCCCTTCAACCAGGCGGTGGGCGACTTCATGACCGCCAACAACCCGCTCTACAGCGGCCCGTGGGCCGACGCCCTGGCGCTCATCCCCTTCGCCGGCCTCATCGCCGGGCTCTATCTGGCTGGACGCCGCGCGAACACGGCATGAGCGGCGCGCGATGTATAAGCTGAAGCGATGCCGCTACGGGACGATGCTGTTCAACGAGCACGACCACTACATCGGCCGAAGCCTCGACCAGTATGGCGAGTGGTCTGAGCCCGAGCCGTTCCTGTTTTCCCAGATCGTCCGGCCGGGCGATGTGGTCATCGAGGCCGGGGCGAACATCGGCGCCCACACGCTGGCCCTTTCCGAATTCGTCGGCGATGACGGACGGGTCCACGCCTTCGAGCCGCAGCAGCACGTCTTTCAGCTGCTCTGCGCCAACGTCGCCCTCAACGAGCGGCTCAACGTCCGCACCCATCAGATCGCCATCGGCGATCGCGACGGCGTGGCTCAGTTTCCGATCATCGATCCTCGCCAACCCAACAACTTCGGCGGCGCGAGCTTTTATGAGGCCGCTACATTTCCGACCGAGCCCACCCCGATACGGACCCTGGATTCCTTCGGGTTCGAGCGGGTCGATTTCATCAAGGCCGATGTCGAGGGCTACGAGACCAACCTGCTGGACGGCGCCATGGCCACCATCGGGCGGACCCGCCCGATCCTCTATCTCGAGTACCTGAACCACCATACGCAGGACAGTTCGCGCACCTTGATGGATCGGCTGTCGGGGCTGGGGTATCAGTTCTGGTACTACATATGCCCGGCCTACAACCAGACTAACTATCTGAACAACAAGACCAACATCTTTGAGGGCGTGTGGTCGTTCGACCTGTTGTGCGTACCGGCCGACCGCGGAACGGTGTCCGGCGCCATCGACGCCTCGACGGGGATCAGCCACTGCGACGACCCCGAGGCCTGGAGAGCGGTCCGCTTTGAGCGCGCTTCATGAGCGGCGACCTAGCGGCGATGATCGCGGCGGCCGGGCGGGTGGTGATCTTTACCGGCGCCGGCATGTCGACCGAGTCCGGCGTGCCGGATTTCCGCAGCCCCGGCGGCGTCTGGAGCCGCATGAAGCCGATCTATTTCCAGGACTTCGTCGCCAGTGAGGAACGCCGTCGCGAGGCCTGGACGCGCGCATTCAGCGGCGCCGCCGGCTGGGTCGGCGCCAAGCCCAACGCCGGCCACCATGCGGTGGCGCGCCTGGTCGCCGCCGGCAAGGCGAGCATGGTCATCACCCAGAACGTCGATGATCTGCACCAGGCCTCCGGCGTGCCGTCCGAGCGCATCGTCGAGCTGCACGGCAACGCCAGCTACGCCAAATGCCTGGACTGCGGCCTGCGCCACGAGCTGGCCGACCTCAAGGGCCCCTTCCTCGATCGCGGCGAGATCCCCGCCTGCCGCGCCTGCGGCGGACTCGTGAAGACCGCCACCATCTCCTTCGGCCAGCCAATGCCGGAGGCGGAGATGGCCCGGGCGGAAGAAGCCAGCCTCGACTGCGACCTCTTCCTGGTCCTCGGCTCTTCGCTGGTGGTGTTTCCGGCCGCCGGCTTCCCCCTGCTCGCCAAGCGGGGCGGCGCGCAACTGGCCATCGTCAACCGCGAACCCACCGACCAGGACCGCTTCGCCGACCTCGTCCTGCACGAAGAGATCGGCGCGGTGATGACGGCGGTGGCCCCGGCGATCTCCTAGCCCCGAGTAAATGCCGGCGAGACGCCGGCGGGTGCGGCCTGCGGCATTCCGGCATGTTGCGGTGCCGGCGGCGGCTGCTAAAGCCACGTTTAGTCGAGTGCGTCCGGGGGGATTCGGGTGAAGTTGTTGGCGTTGGCGGTCGCCGTTGCGGCCGCGTGGGTTTCGGCGGCCACGGCAGCGCCCCTGGAAGTCTACGGCAAGCTGCCGATGATCGAGCGGGTGGCTCTGTCGCCAGACGGCGGCAAGGTTGCTGTCGTCATCACCGACGGCGAAAATCGCAATGTCCTCATCAAGGACGTCAAGAGCGGCGAGACGCTGGGCGGGCTGCGCGGCGGCGACCACAAATTGCGCGACGTCCAGTGGGCCGGTCCAGGGCGCCTGATCATCACCTCGAGCGTGACCGGCTACATGGCCTTCACCGACTCGGCGCGGACGGAATGGTTCCTCGCCGCGGACTACGACGTCGCCAAGAAGAAGCAGACCCAATTGCTGTCGACCGTCACGAGCAGCTTTGGCGACCATCCCGACACCGCCAACGTCATCTACGGCGCGCCACAAATCCGCATGATCGGCGGCCACCCCATCGCCTTCGTGCAAGGCGTGGTGTTCGTCAACAATGTCGGACACGACGGCCTCTTCAAGATCGACATCGATCGCGGCGACGCCACGACGATCGTCGACGAGGGGTTCATCCATACCGACGGCTACGTGGTGGATTCGCAGGGCGGGCGCCTGGCGGAGTCGGAATACGACGCCCAGGGCGGCCACTGGAGTCTCAAGTTGTGGAAGGGGTTCTGGCGGACCGTCGACAAGGACATCGCCCTGATCGAGCACCCAGAGCTCGAAGGCCTCGGACGCGACGGCCGTTCGGTCACCGTGCGGACCGAAGGCGCCACGGGCTCGACCATCCGCGAGCTGTCGGCGGCGGACGGCGTGTGGACCGAACCTACGCCGGCGCCCGACGCGCTGATCACCGACCCGACGACCGGTGCGCCGATCGGTCAGGCGACTCTGGATGGCGACATCCTGACCTACAAATTCTTTGATCCGAAGGACCAGAAGGGCTGGGATTCGGTTCTCGCCACCTATCCGAACGCCATCGTCCAGCTGCAGTCGTTCTCCGCCGACCACCGCAAGCTCGTCGTACGCGTGGACACGCTCGCCGACATCCCAAGCTATGCCCTGATCGACCTCGACGCCGGCAAGGGTGTCCCGCTGGCGGACGAGTACGCAGACCTCAAGTCCGAGGAGGTCGCCCAGCAGCTTAAGGTCAACTTCAAGGCTGCCGACGGGACGCCGCTGAGCGGCTATCTCACGATCCCGAAGGGCAAACCCGCCAAGGACCTGCCCTTGATCGTCTTTCCGCACGGCGGGCCGGCCGCGCGCGACACGCCGGGCTTCGACTGGCGGGCCCAGGCCATGGCCTCGCGCGGCTACGCGGTGCTGCAGGTCAACTATCGAGGCTCGGCCGGTTTTGGCTGGGACTTCATGGCCAAGGGCTTCGGCCAGTGGGGTCGCAAGATGCAGACCGACCTTTCCGACGGCGTGCGCGCGCTCGCCAAGCTGGGGACGATCGATCCGAAGCGAGTGTGCATCGTCGGCGCCAGCTATGGCGGCTATGCGGCGCTGGCCGGCGCCACGCTCGACACCGGCGTCTATCGCTGCGCGGTTTCGGTGGCCGGTCCCTCTGACCTGAGGCGCATGGTCGCCGACGACAAAAGCGATGAGGGCGACCAGGGGGTCGGCGTCGAGCGTTACTGGTATCGCTACATGGGCCCAAAGGACCAGGTCGGTGCGATCTCGCCGGCCAATCTCGCCGACAAGGTCACCATCCCGATCCTGCTGATCCACGGCAAGGACGACACGGTGGTGCCCTACGTGCAGAGCCAGATCATGGCCGACGCCTTGCGCAAGGCCGGCAAGCCGGTTGAGTTTGTCACCCTCGACAAGGAAGACCACTGGCTCTCCCGCGGCGAGACCCGCCTGCTGATGCTCAAGGCGACGGTGGCGTTCCTGGAAAAGAACAACCCTCCGGACGAGTAGCGCCGAAGAGTCGCCGTCGAGACGCCGGCGCTACGCGATACTCACCCCTTCGCGCGCAGCCGCATCAAACCTTCCTGGGCCGTCGAGGCGACCAGGCGACCGTCGGCGTTGAAGATGCGGCCGAGGTTGAAGCCGCGCGAGCCCGAAGCTGAGGGACTCTGCTGGGCGTAAAGGTGCCAGTCGTTGAAGTTCGACCGGCGATGAAACCAGATGGCGTGGTCGAGGCTGGCGGTCTGGAAACCGGGGGTGCGCCAGTTGACCGCGTGCGGCCGCATGGCGGTGGAGAGCAGCGACATATCCGACGCATAGGCCAGCGCCGCCTGCTGCACGGCGACATCATCCGGCAACGGCGTGGTGGCGCGCATCCAGGCGTTCTGCTCCGGCGCCCCCGGGGCCGGCGTATCGATGCCCGACCAGCGGTCGCCGCCCACCCAGCGCATGTCGATCGGCCGCGGGCGATCGCCCCACGGCTGCGGCGGCAGATCCTCGGCCCGCGGCAGATCGGGGATCGGATCCTGGTGCTCGAAGCCCTCGATCTCGACCTCGAACGAGGCGGCGAGGTTGAAGATCTGCTCGCCATGCTGAATGGCCGTCACCCGGCGGGTGGTGAAGCTCTTGCCGTCGCGGGCGCGGTCGACATCGAAGAGGATCGGCACGGCCGGATCGCCCGGGCGGATGAAGTAGCAATGCAGCGAATGGCAGACCCGATCTTCCACCGTCTTGTAGGCGGCCGTGAGCGCCTGGCCGATGACCACGCCGCCGAAGATGCGCGGGCCGTCGCCGGCCGGCGCACGGCCGCGGAACAGGTTCACCTCGATGCGCTCGAGGGCCAGGGTCTCGATCAGATTTTCGGTCTCGGCCATGCGGGGTCCCAAGGCGCGCGTTCCGCAAAATTGGGAACCGGTTTTGCGACAAGAACGCGCGCGAGTGTTCAAATTTAAAGAGCGGTGGGGCTTAGCCCGGCGGCGCGGGACCGGCAAGGCTGGGCTCCGGCGCATGGCCCAAGCCCCCCTCCCCGGCTTCGCCGGCACTCCCCCCGTTGCACGGGGGGAGATCAAGGCCCGCGCGCCGCACCTCGGCCGGAAGCGATCGCGACCGCCAGGGATTGAAGCGCGGTCGACTGGCGAGATAGCCGGCCCTCCAGCCTTCGGCGATTCGACCGCTCAGCTCGGGCGTGAGGCCGATGTCGCGGCAGAGACGCTCGATGGTCGGAGCGTGGTTCCAGTCGCGCCTCGCGGCGCGCTCATCCTCTTCCAGCGGCTCGACCAGCGCTTCACAGAGGGCTTCGAACGACTCCAGGCTCTCGCCCTCCGTCTCGGAGACGGCGCAGATGAGATCGAAGGCGCGCGCCTTGGAGGCGTTGTGGGCGGCTGCGGACGGCTCGGTGAAGCAGGCGGCGGGGGCGTCAGGCTGCGCCTCCTGGCGCGGCTTTACGACGCCGGCCCTGAGGTCCGCCAGAAAACGGTCGGTCTTCTCTTCGAGCGCCAGGGTGAGACGCACGGCGCGCGAGATGCGGGCGAAGGCGTCGACGGAATCAGGGTCGGACGCCCGATCGTCGTCGAGACGCCGCAATATCCGCATGCCGATCGCGGCCATCTCTTCCAGGAGCGCGAGGCGCCGCTCGGCGCGCTGGGCGGCGGGATCGAGGGCGTCTTCGGCGGGGTCGCAGGCAGGCGTCGACATCGGGTGAATAGTTACAGATTGCAACTCTTGTGTCAAGTCTTCGAGGTGTTGGAAAGTGAACCGCAGAGACGCAGAGACCAAGGAGCGGTGCGGCCATCGCTCTTCTCTTCCCCCTCACAGGGGGGACGTGGCGCGAAGCGCCGAAGGGGGGCGGACACGCCGGCGGTTGGCTGCTCCGCGCCTCCGCTTCGCGGTCCGATCCCCCCTCCCCGGGTTGGCTGCTTCGCAGTCGCCGGTACTCCCCCCTCATGGAGGGGGGAGAGAAGCGCGCCACGGCCCCTCCTATCATTTCGCAAAATTAATTGGCGTCCGCATCGCCGTCGCGGTCTTCTGGGCAAAATCGAAGAGTCCGGGCGGGAGGAACTCTGATGGCGAACACACTTCGCGGCGGCGCGGCGCTGGGATTGGCCCTCGGGCTCACCTCAACCGCCGCCCTCGCCTCCCCTGCCCAGCCTGGCTGCGACGGGCTCACCGCCAAGGCCTGCGTCGAACAGGCGATGACGGCCATGGGCGGGCGCGAGGCGCTGCTGGCCATCCATAGCGAGCAGGTGGAGGCGATCGGCCACACCCTGCTGACCGAGCAATCCTATCGCCAGGCGCCGTTCATCACCGCCTATGACCGCACGACGCAGACCATCGACTTCGACAAGGGCCGCATCAATACCAGCGACAAAGGCCTGTGGCCGGAGTCCGACCCCGGCGTCGAGGCGGCGCAGAACGACGCCGTGCTGGTGTCGACCGCCAACGGGGCGGTGATCCGGGCCGGCGACAAGGATCAGCGGGCCGGTCTTTCCAGCATCGACGACGCCCGCACGACGCTGGAGCTCGGCCCCGAGCGCCTATTGCTCACCGCCGCGGCCGCGCCCGACCTGCATTTCGCCGGGCCTGAGACCCTGCGCGCCACCCCGCACGCGGTGGTCGCCTTCAACTGGCGTGGGGCCGAGGTGCGCGTGCTGCTCAACGGCTTCAACCACCTGCCGGACGCCACCGAAAGCACGCGGACGTTCAACGACTTCTGGTTCGCCTGGGGCGACGTGACCCAGCGGGTCTATTTCGACAACTTCAAGCTGATCGGCGGCGTCGTCTATCCGACCAACCGCGTCGAGGAGCGCAATGGCGTCGTCTGGAGCTCGAGCCAGATTCTCGACGCCAAGTTCAACCCGCCCCTCGACGAAAAGGCCTTGGCCATGGACCCGGCCGCGGCGGCGGCCAGCGCGGCGGGCAAGGGCTGGAACCGGCCGTTCGACGCCAGCCATCACACCGAGCTCGCCCCCGGCGTCGATCTCTATCAGGGGAGCTGGAACGTCGCCGTGATCCGCCAGGACGATGGCGTGGTGGTGTTGGAAGCGCCGATCTCGCCAACGTTCACGACGGGCGCGCTGGCCAAGGCGCGGGAGGGCGGGGCGCCGATCAAGGCCGTGCTGACCACCTCCGATTCCTGGCCGCACCTGGCCGGCGTGCGCCAGGCCGTGGCCGAGGGCCTGCCGGTCTATGGCCTCGACCTCAACCGGCCGATCCTCGAGCGGCTCATCGCCGCGCCCCACACCCTTGCGCCCGACGCCCTGCAGGCCACGCCGAAAAAAGCCGACTGGCATTGGTTGGCCGGCCCGACGGCGATCGGCAGCGGCCCCAACCGCATGGTGCTCTATCCGCTGCGCGGCGCGGCGACCGAGCGCCAGTACATGGTCTATTTCCCGGAGCGGCGGCTGCTCTACGCCAGCGACACCCTGGTGCTCTCAGCCGACGGCAAGACCATCTACGACCCCGAACTGACCAGCGAGGTGGCGCAGGCGGTGGCGCGCGAGCACCTGGCGGTCGACACGGTTTGGGCGATGCACCAAGCCCCGGCGAAGTGGAGGGATGTGGTGCGGATTATTGAGGGGGTGAAGGGGGCTTAGGGGATGGCTCAGCGGGTTGCCAAACGCATCCGCAGGGCGACCATGCGTGGGTCCTGCTGAATGGTGGGTAGAGCAGCAAGTTGATTCACAACGCTTTCAGACCCATATGGCCAGTCGGCCGCGTTATCCGAGAGGCCCGCGTAAGCTAGCGCCAAAATCGGATATGGTTGGGCCTCTATCAACCCCCTATATTTTGCATCTGACTGAGAACTCTCAGACGCCAACTGAAAGAAGCACAGAGACTGCCCTACAGAGCGAACGAAGGGTAAGACTCCCTCTGCCAACCGAAGAAGCTGATCTGGACGCTGGAGTGCGAGTTCCACCAGGTGGCCGGACATGACGCTATTCTTAACTGATCTCTGGCGCGGCCACACCTCATCCAGAAATAGTAATATACGAGACGCCCACCCGTTGGATGATTTTGCCGGCCAGTTTTTTAGCTGCCAAAGAACATGCGATCGAAACGCGTCGTCGCCTGCCAAGATAACCTGTCTCAATTCCGCGTTAGAAACGTACGCTTCTTCGGCATCGATCCCAAACACCCAGCCGGCAACTAGCACTGCCGCGACAAATGTATCCAATCCCGAGATATGTTCTATTTTGCTTGGCAGAGCCAGCAGCTCGGCTTTTAGGCGCATATAAAGCGGCCTATAAGGGACTTGGCCAGACCAGACGAGGCCGGCCAAAAAGGCCCTGCGAGCCTCGGTGTCTTCGGCGAGAGCCGACAAGATGAACTTTTCAGTCCATTCGGGCGCGTTGTGGTAGAACCAGGGTGCCTGATGCGAGAAAAATACGAGCGCGTCGCATCGCGCGTCACTGCCCAAATCTATCAATTCTTGAGCCCGGTCGAGCCAGATCGCTAACTTTCGGGTATGGCGCCGGCTAGCAGGGCGGCATTGAAGCAGAGCTTCGGTCAACTTCCCGACGGGAGAATTCAGCGCATGAATCCCCCAGTCAATCGAACGTCCGTCACGCTTGGCGGGATGAGTAGACTCCGGCAACCCACGGAGAACTGTCAAAAATCGATCCCAAAGGAAATCAAACGCCTCCGATTCAATCGAAGCTAAGATCTTTGCTACTCGAAGCATCCATTGTGCTACAGGAAATGAAAGCTCGGCCAATTTCTCTGCTGGCATTCGAGAGAGTTTTTTGGCGATGAATACCATCATCCTCCGATTGTCGGTGCGTCTCGATTCGACACTCAGAAAAACTTCCCAAGCCCAGGCTGGAACTACGCCTTTGCGCATTTCGAGCGAAATCGCGGCGAGCGCTCTGGTCGGTCGCGCTTCAACGAGGCCTGTAAACGGCTGATGATTGCGAAGCGCACCCCACTCGTGGCCGCTAAGCTCCACCGCGCGAGCCAACAAGGTGCCAAGAGGTTCCGCGATCAGCCCGGAGGGATCTGTGATTGTGGCCACCCAGCCGCCAACACCTTCATTGGATGCTGCGGCGCTTGCCGACGTACCTTCGCTCCAGTCAGGAATCGCGGCCTTTAGTCTCTTAATTTCCGCCGCCACGTCGAACTCGAATTGGCAACCTTGATCTGCCAACCATTCGAGACGAGTGACGCTTGCGTAGGCACGGAACTGTCTCCCGAGCGCCGTCCGCTCTCGGAGCGGGGCCCCTTTGAGCAGTCGGCGGGCGAGCTTGTTTCGCAATCGCGTCGGGAAATCTGGCCATCGCAGTTTAAGTCCGAGTAGTAGGTCGCGCTGGTGGTCACGATTCCAAAACTCGCCATCCGGAAGCGCGATGATCGCTTCGGCTGACTCTTTTCCTGTACACAAATCCGGCCTTCCGGCCGCCCAAATGCGCAGCCTCGCGAAGATTGCGCCGGTATTCGGCCAGTCGGCGGCCGCTCTCTTAGCCGCTCCAGCGTCGATAGCCTCTAACCGTACAAGCAGTTCAACATAGCGACCCAGTGAGGCCACGATCCCATGACCTGACTGCCATCGATCTCCCGGAACGCTTGGATCCTTTTCGAGAGGAGGTAGCGAGACAACGTCCACGCCCCGGATCGCCATCTCGAGCTCGACCGCCAGCGCTAGTTGCCGTCCGAATTCTCTCACACCTAACGCGACATGCTCATCGGGCACAGTAACGGCGCTATGCGGGGAAGGATACTCAATGCTCACTGACAGCCTTGAGCTAGATAGGAGATCTACTGCCCGTGGAGGGCGTCCGCCGGAGTAGATTGGCCTTGTGACAGAAACTCTCGGACGCAAAATGTTGGCCAGGATCCTTACGGCGTCGGCGGACCAACCATGCCGCTTGAGACCCGAGGCGAACGGAAACCACTCTTGATCGAAGCCGGGATTCGCGTCGGAGAAGCTCCGAAAGACCAGTCTCCAATCCCTTTCTAAACTCGCAGTATCAGCTACGGGTGCTCGATTCAGAACCTGCCAGAGCATCTGCTGTAGCGTGGGATGGAGGGCCGCCTGCCCTGCCGCCCACCAGAGCGCAACTGGCTCAAGCGCGGCCCCCGCTATCCATGCTGAAAGATAGTGCAGGCGGGCGACCAGGCGCGAGGGGTCTAAGGAACCGGCGCCCCTAAGTTGGCCAAGGCACTGGGGCGCCGCACCGTTTCGATCGGCCCGGGTGAGTACAAACGCATCCCACGCCCCAACTGGCGGTGGCACGTGCATGTACGGACGGGAAGGGTCGGTCGGAAGTTGCGGCGGATCATCGTCTAGCGAGTAAGCTGCCCAAGGGTCGAACTGGTCGCGTCCCTCATCAATTGACAGCGGTATTCCAAATCTGACTGCAGGGTCGAAAACACAAAGCCAATTGCCTGGAGGGTGCGCTTCGGCAAATCGGCGGGCACAAGAATCTGTGGTCACCAGGTGCTTTACTTGCCCTCGCTCAAATGGCGACAACCCCTGCGGCTCATTGGACGCCAGCCCGATGACGCGATTCACCCAAGCTGCCGGATCACGCGCCCGCTCTGCCCACGCCCCCAGGGTCTTCCACAGCGAAGAGTGGTCATTTTCGCTTTCGTAGGGGATCGCATTGACACCCTTGTGCTGCCAGGCCGCTTTCGCCTGCTCGTTGTCCCCCGCATGAAAGGCAAAGAGGCCAGCACCTCCGGTGCCACTTAGCCCTTCGAGCAGATAGCGCACTGGCGGATCGTCGGCTGTGTATCCAACAAACACTATTAGGTAACGGTTCAGCAGTCCTCTGATAAATGTAGTGGCCCACCCCTCGGCCAGATATGCTCGACCGAAATCTGCGCTTGATAAAATAAATTCCTTTCCCGAAGCTCCGCTATAGCCTCGGTCAACTTGACCATGGAGATGAACAACGCCCTCAAGCTCAGTAGAATATTGCGTGTCCGGGAGATTCGGCGGCGAAAGGCTCTTCAGCTTAGGATCACACGCCTCGAAGAGCAGATCGAAGTTCGTTGTCACAAGTCGCGCCCGACCGTCCGGCGTTCGCGCCAAGTCAAGAAGCGCTCGGTGGGCCGAACGGTTTGCATACTTGCGCGGGCGCAGCGCTTTAGCGACGGAAGCCCGCACATCTACTATTTCGAACTCGCTCTCAAGGTGGCTGAAGATCCGATCGGCGGGATATTCCCCTACGCCCGAAATCGCCCGTTCCTGCCGGGCGGCGTCAAGCAACCGGCGTGCAGGACTGCCTTCGGCAGATCCAAGGTCAGCAATGACCGTATCCGCCAGGCCATAGAAGTCGGGAAGCCCTGCTTGCGCGCGCGACACGCCGGCACCGCAGAAAAAAAGTACCTGACCCTCGTCGCGGGCCCAGAGCAGGTCGTCCGGAATAGACGGGCCGTCGGCGTGAAAGCGCATGGTCCGATTTCGATTACGGTCCGCGTCGCACCTATAGGATGCTTTGACAATTTCTCATAGCGGCCGTTGAGAAAGCAAAGGTTCCGAGTACCGGTACATGGTATATTTCTCCGGGTGGCGCGGGTTCTATACCAGCGACTCGCTGGCGCTCTCGGTCGCCGGCAAGACCATCTACGGCTCCGAGTAGACCCACGAGGCGGGGAACTTGGTGGAGCGCCAACTCCACGGGTAGGCGCGCTGTACGCCATGCCACGGGCCCAGATGCTCTGGATCGAGGTGTCAGCTGATCGACGAGGTCACGAACGCTTAGAGCGAGTTGAGGTTAGACGACTCCATAGCCTGAGTTCTTGAGATAGTTGGCGCACTCGGCCGGATCGTAGGTATCGAGGAGTTGGCCAGTGACTTTGAGGAGCGCGTCGTAGGAGCGGGTCTG
>Ga0302311_10001059_pt1 | contig 33105 bp, 21 predicted proteins | sample III_Palsa_N1_3_FD_200449 | JGI IMG/M metagenome (GOLD analysis project Ga0302311, IMG submission 200449) | Peat permafrost microbial communities from Stordalen Mire near Abisko, Sweden - III_Palsa_N1_3 | ecosystem: Environmental > Terrestrial > Soil > Palsa > Peat permafrost | place: Sweden... | reverse complement strand
GCCGCGCTTCCGCAGGCGCGCCGCGTCCATCAGCATGGTGCCGGCCCAGCGGAAGACATTGTTGTCGCGCACCGTGTCGCGCATCCAGCGCATGCGGTCGCGGATCTCGCTTTCCGGCATGGTCAGGCCCTGAAAGAAGGCGTCGCCCATCGCGTCGGGATCGAACGGATTGACGATCAGCGCCTCGGTCAGCTCGCGCGAGGCGCCGGCGAACTGGCTGAGCACGAGGACGCCCTTCTCGTCGTCGCGGGCGGCGACGAATTCCTTGGCCACCAGATTCATTCCGTCATGCAGACTGGACACCACGAACAGATCCGCCGCGCGATAGAGATCCTGCAGCTGTTCCTTGTCGTGCTGCGCGAGCAGCAGGATGATCGGCCGATAATGCTCGCTTCCATAGCGGCGGTTGATGTCCTCGGCCAACTCCACGCATTCGCGGCGCAGTTGCTGGTAGGAGTCGATGTCGCCGCGGCTGGGCGCGGCGATCTCGATGAAGGTCAGCCGCCCGAGCCATTCCGGATGCTTGTCGAAAAAGGACGCCAACCCGTGGAAGCGCTCGACGATACCCTTGGTGTAGTCGAGACGCTCCACCCCGACCGCCAGGCGCACGTCGGGTGGAATGTCCAGATTGGCCATCACCCGCCCGCGCGCCTCGTCGCAGAGCGCGGGGTCCTCGGCCTCTGGCCATTCGATCGAGATCGGATAAGGCCGCACGACCGTGGTCAGTCCGCCATAGATGACGGAGGCTTCCTCCTTATCGACCCGGCACTCCATGTAGCGGTCGACGGCGTCGATGAAATTGTTGCAATGAAGCTGGATATGGAACCCGAGGATCGAGCTGCCCAGCAGTCCGTCGAGGATCTGCTCGCGCCACGGACAGACGCCGAATAGCTCGGAGTTGGGCCAGGGAATATGCCAGAAGGTCAAAATCACCGCGTCCGGCAGGCGCTCACGGATCAGGCGGGGTAGCAGGGCGAAATGATAATCCTGGATCAGCACCAGCGGACGCTGGGTCCTGGCCTCATCCACCACCACGTCGGCGAATTTACGGTTGACCTCCTTGTAGCGCTCCCAGTCCGAAGCCCGGAAGGTCGGGCGCGTGAAGGCGATATGGCAGAGCGGCCACAGGCCCTCATTGGCGAAGCCCAGATAATAGCCCTGGATCTCCTCCTCGCTCAGCCAGACCCGGCGCAAGGTGTAGGACGGATCGTCGGGCGGCACGGCTAGCCGGCCATTTTCGTCGGCGGTGCCGCGGTCGGCCGAGCCGCTGCCATGGGCGATCCAGGTGCCGGCGCAGGCGCGCACGATCGGCTCCAAGGCCGAGACCATGCCGCTGGCCGGCGCCTTCACTTCGACCCCGTCATCGGCTTCTTCATGGGAATAGGGTTCCCGATTTGACACGACGATCAAATCGGCGTCGGGCAGTTCGTTTTGCAGGATCATGCGCAGCAGGTCGGCGGACCACGGCGTCAATACGTCCAGCATCATCATCGGCGTATGGTCGAGTGATACGTCATGCGGGGCAGCCTCCACAGACTGTAACCTTTTATTTCAGCAGGCGTTCCCCGGTCACTGTTGCACCACAAGGGCGACATGGTCCTCGTCGCGCTCGAGATGGCAGACCACATGATCGCCGACATGCTGGAAATGCACGTCGACCTCGGCGTCCCCGACGCGCAGGCGGCGCACGGTCAGGCTGTCGATGCCGATCGGCAAGGTCGGGCGGTCGACGATCACGCGGCGCTTCCAGCCATCCACCGACAGGCCGAGGCAGGCCTGGACCAGCATGAAGGGCGCGCCGGCCGACCAGGCTTGCGGCAGACAAGCGACCGGATAGGGCACCGGCATGCCGCCGGACTGGCGGGGGAAGCCGCAGAACAGCTCGGGAAGCCGCAGGCGGAATTGCAGGGCCGCCTCGAAGATGCCGCTGACCAGCTTCACCACCGCTTCCTTGTGACCATAACGGGCGAGGCCGGCGGCGCAGATCGCCGTGTCGTGCGGCCAGACCGAGCCATTGTGATAGGACATCGGATTGAAGGCGATCTCGTCGGTGGCCAGGGTGCGTATGCCCCAGCCGCTGAAGATCGGGCCCGACATCAGCCGCTCGGCGACGCGCGCCGCCCGCTCCTCGCTGGGCAGGCCGACGAACAGAAGATGGCCGGCGTTCGAGGTGCGGATCGCGCATTGCTTGCCCTCGCCGTCGAGCGCCATGGCATAATAGCCGGCCTCCTCCATCCAGAATTCCGCTTCCACCCCGTCCCTGATCTTGTCGGAGAGCTTTTGCCAATGATGGGCCTGGGCGCGGTCGCCGCGCCGGCCGGCGAGATCGGCCAGGCCGCGATAGGCGTAGAAGGCGTAGCCCTGCACCTCGACCAGCGCGATCGGACCGGGCGGCAGGCTGCCATCGCGGTGAAAGACGCTATCCTGGCTGTCCTTCCAGCCCTGATTCAAAAGACCGCTGCCTTCCATGCGCTGATAGGTGATGAACCCGTGCGGATTGCGTTCGGTGAAGCTTTCCATCCAGCCGGCGGCGGCGGTCAGATGCGGCCATAACCGATCGATCAGCTCCATGTCGCCGGTCTGCTCGGCGTAAGCCACCGCCAGGCAGACGAACAAGGGCGTGGTGTCGACGCCGCCGTAATAGCGACCGAACGGTAATTCGCGCAGCGCGTTCATCTCGCCGCTGCGCGTCTCATGCATGATCTTGCCGGGCTCGGCGTCGCTGAAGGACTGGAATTCGGTGGCCTGATGGTCCCCGAGGAAATTCAGCACCCCCCGCGCCAGCGCCGGTTCCAGCCAGAGCGTCTGCAGAGCGGTAATGATGCCGTCGCGGCCGAAGGCCGTGGAATACCAGGGAATGCCGGCATAGGGGTAAGGGCCGGTCTTCAGCTCGGTGGTGAGCAGCGCGATGTCGGACCGCGAATGGACCAGCCAATCGTTGAAGACGCGCCCCGAGCTCCAGGGCGTCGCCCCCATCCGGCGTCGCGCCCGCATGGCTATGCGCGCCAGGATGCCGACCTCGCGGTACCGGTCGCGCCCCGGCGTCTCGATCGTTTCGCCGATCTCGACATAAATGGTTTCGCTCTGATGGGACGCCAGCGCCACCGCGAAGTCGGCGCTGTCGTCGCCCAGGGTCTCCGGCGGCGGGCTGAAGGAAATGGCCGAACTCCGCGCCACGCCGTCCAGCCCGCGATAGATCCGCGACACGCCGCCGCCATCGACCGACGGCGCGTCGGCGGTGCCCCGGCGCGGACGGGGCGCGCCGCGCACCTCGAACATATCGCGGAAATCGGCGGCAAACTCGAACCGCAGCGGCACCGTGACAGGTGCATGCCAGTAATTAGTCAGGGTCACGCGTTCATAGAGACGGTTCTCCCACAGGAACCGCCGCCGCTCGACATGGATCACGCCATGCGGAACTCTGCCATCCCGCGAACCGCCATTGCTGAGATTGGCGGTGAAGAACACATTGTCATGCGACAGCGAGGCGGACAGCAGCGGCACTGGCCGCTCGCCGATCAGCAGACGGAAGCGCGACAGGATGCGGGTGTCGCAGATGAACAACCCGTCGCCGACGCCGCCGATGTCACCCTGGCCGTCGCTGATGACGAAGCAATCCTCATGTTTGAGGGTGTATTGCTGGTGCGGATGGCCCATCGCCTCGGCGCCGGTCGCCGCCATCGCCACCGCCGGATCGATGGCGCGTTCGCCGAGAGCCGCCGCCTGCGGCGGTTCTTCCGGCTCCGCATGGTCCGCCTGGATCGCCTGGGTATCGGCGATGCGGCGATAGATCGTCTCGTAATCATCGACCATGCGTCCGATCGAGAAGCGCTTCTCGAAGTGCCGGCGGATCTTTGCCGGGTCGAGCTTGAGGGCCTTTTTCACCGCCTTGGCCGCCTGTTCGACCGAGTCGACGACGAAGCCGGTCTGGCCCTCGTCGATCACCTCGGGCAGCGCGCCCTGGTTCCAGCCGATCACCGGCACACCAAACGCCATGGCCTCGATCGCGACCATGCCGAAAGGCTCCGGCCAGTCGATCGGAAACAGCAGCGCGGCCGCCTTGGACAGGAAATCGGCCTTCTGCTCCTCGCCGATCTCGCCAACATATTCGATGACCTTGCCGTCGATCAGCGGCTCGACATGCTCGTGATAGAAGCGCTTGTCGTCGGTATCGATCTTGGCGGCCAGTTTCAGGGGCATGCCGGCGGCGCGGGCGATCTCGATGGCGCGGTCCGCCCGCTTGTCGCGCGACATGCGGCCGAGGAAAGCGAGATAGGGCCGTTCGGTTCCGGGCGGAGCCGGCTGATACAGATCGAGCGGCAGGCCGTGATAAATCGTGGCGGCCCAATTGGCGTCGGGCAGCGGGCGGCGCTGACTGTCCGAAATCGAGATCAGCGGGAATTGCGGCCAGCGCGCGTAAGCCGCCGGCAGATCGGCGTAATCGAGCCGTCCATGCGGCGTCGTCACCACTTTCCCCGGAATGTCCTGGAACAAGGGGAAGTGAATGAAATGGCTGAGATGGATATGGATGATGTCGAACTCGCCGGCGCGGCGGCGCACCTCCTGCAGCATCGACAAATGGGCAGCCGTCGGCGAGACCAGGCCGGAAGGATCGCCCCGCAGCGAGCCGTCGCGCATCGGCACAAGCCGAGCACTGGTCTTAGAATCGGCGGTGGCGAACAGGGTGACTTCATGGCCCCGGCGCACCAACTCCTCGGTCAGGAAGGAGACGATCCGTTCCGTGCCGCCATATCCGATGGGCGGCACCGGTTCGAACAAGGGTGCCACCTGAGCAATTCGCATTCCAAAGCCATTTCGATCAAGGAGTTGCATCCCCGTTGATCAACGCTTGGCGACGGAAGAGGTTCCTGAATGGCCTGATTGTAGAGCACGGCGCTGATCCGCGCTGTGCCGCCCATATCGGTCGTGTCGGCGGAATGATTTTCGCTCTTGGGCGAAAATCGTTTCGACGAGACGCAAGGGGAGTTACAGAGGGGTCTCCCTCTGTTCGCCCTCTTAGGGGCGACCTGCATCAGGAGTGAGGGAGTCCGTGGCCGGATGGGTCTTACCGGATCCGCAGCGTGAGTGTTCCGCTCCGATTCCGCGGCGAAGCAAGCTTCACCGCAAAATCGGAGCGGCCTGATTGTAGGGCGCGGCGCTGATCTACGCTGTGCCGCCCTCAATCGCGGGTCGCCGCCTCCAATTTCAACTCGATCCGCCCATCGCCGTCGGCCTTGACCTCCTTATTCCCCTTCACCGTCACACGCTTGGGATCGAAGCCCTGGGTCTGTTTCAGCGCATCGACCACCGCCGCGCCGCGTGCCTGGCCCAGCTTGTCGAGGCCCGCCTCGTCGATCGGGAACGTCTTGGCCACCTCATGGCGCAAGGCCGCCATATAGGCCGGATCATCACCGTCCGACTGCCCGCCGCCCGATTGTTTCACCGCCGCCAGCTGATCCTTATCGAGCTTCTTCTCGGCCAGGCCTTCGAGATATTTGCGCTGGCGGCCGACCATGTCGTGCTCGCCCAATTCCTTAGCCATCGCAGCGTCCAGCGCGTCGCGCTGCAACTTCTGGCGATCGGCATCCTTGTCCACCACGCCGGTCACCACCAGGGCGATCTTGGAGCGCTTTTGCAGGATCTCGGCGACATGCAGGAGTTTCTCCTTCTCCGGCGGGTCGAGATCGGCGCGGCCCGGAGCGAAATCGATATGGTCGAGCGGCTTGTCGCCGGCTCCGCCGAACAGGCCGGCCAGGGCCTTGAACGGCGCGGTGACCAGATCGCCCAGCACGTCGCCGACCGCCTTGGCGATGACCCCGCTCATTTCGAACTGCGGATCGTTGATATCGCCGCTGACCGGCAGATCGAGCGTGATCCTGCCCTCATCGTCCTTCAGCAGCGAGATCGCCAGATCGAGCGGCAGGTCCATCGCGCCCGGCACATCGACCTTCTCGCCCAGTTCCATCTCGCGGATGACGACCTTATTCGAGCCGCTCAGCTTGCCGTCATCGATGGCGTATTGCGACTCGACGTCGAGCTTGCCCTGGGCGATGCGCCGCCCGGCGAATTTCGCGGTGTAAGGCGACAGACCGGGAAAATCGACATTATGGAAGGCGACATCGACCTTCATGCCCTTGCCGACATGGAAGGGGTTCACCTTGCCGGAAACGGTGACCTCGCCATATTGGTCGACCTGCCCATGCAGCGCGACGCCGGAAGCCGACGAAGCGGACGAGGACAAAGCGACGATTTTGCCCTGCATATCGGTGATATGGGTGGCGAAGGGCAGCGGCAGCGAGGCGTCGCCGTAATCGGCGCTGCCTTTCTCGACAGTGATCTTGCCGACAGTGACCTTGATCGGAGCAGCCGCCCCAGGCGCGGGCGCCGGAGCCGCGAAGAGATGGGTGAAATTGGTCGAATGGTCCTGCGCGATCTGGAAGCGGACGAAAGGTCCGGCCAGCGTGATCTGCGAGATGTTCAGATCGTTCTTGTCGTGGTGATAGACATAGCGGTCGATGCTCAATTTGTCCCAGGAGACCAGCGGGCCCTTCTGGACCTCGTCCCGCACCTTCAGCGAGCGGACCTCGCCCTGGCCGGCGATCTTCAGCCCTTCGGGATCGTGCAGGGTCACGTCCCCCTGAATGTCTAGCTTGCCGTCCTCGATGGCGAGCTTGGCGGTGTCATGCAGATAGGGCTGGGCGATGGCGATCGGCAGATCGGTAATAGTCAGCTTGCCGTCCAACGTTACCTTGGGCAGGGCGGCCGCCTTGCCTTCGATCTTGATCGTTCCGCCCGGCGCCAGGCCGGCCGTCACCGAGAAGGGAAAGGCGGAATCCGCCTTGTTGGACAGGGACTCGGCGGACAGATCGAGGGAAGCGATCTCGATCTTGCCGGCATCGTGCAGGGTGCGGTCCTCGAAGGTCGCCTTGGCCTTCCTGACCTCGACCTTGCCGAGCGCGACGGTCCAATCGGCCTTCTTCTCCTGCTGCTGTTGGGGCGGCTGCTCCGGCGAACCGGCGGCGGCCCAAGGCATCGGAGCGATCGTTCCGTCCTGCTCCCGCCGCAGGGCGAGAGTCATGCCGTCGACCGACAGACTATCGGCGCCCGCCTGCCGCTCCGGCCAGGCGAAATGACCGCCGGCGATCTGAAGTTTCGGCACTGCCAGGAACGGCGCGGGAGCATCCTTCTCGCGCAGATCGAGATCGCTCACCGTCAGGCCGAGATGATCGACCGACACGCCGAAATCGCCGTCGGCGCGCTCTTCCAGGCGATAATCGAGGTCCGCCTCCAGCACGCCGCTCGGCGCCGAGATCTTCAGCGCGGCGCCCAGATAGCGGGCCAGCAGCGGCAGATAGGGGCCCTTGGCCTTGACATGGCCCGAGGAAGTCAGCGGATCGAGACTGGATTGACTGCTCCAATCCAGTCTCGATCCCTTTTCCAGATCGACGACGATATGCTGCTGGCCGGTCTTGTCGGGCAGGGTGGAGAAATGCTCGATCTCGGCGGTGATCGGTCCGATCTGGGTGGTGAAGGGCGTCTCCGGCACGCGGTCGGTGAAGGTCGCCGAGGCGTTCCGGATGGCGAGATGGGCGACGATCAGGCGCACGCCCTGCTCATCCTTGGCCGGCCTGGTCGGATCCTTCTTCGGCGACAGCGTCTGGATCAGACGCCCTACATTGGTGTCGCCCTTACCGAAGCGGATAAGGTCGCCCTTCAAGCCTTCCAGCGTGATGTCGCCGATGCTCCACGCAAATTGCCAAAGACTGGCGGGCGACAGGCGCACATGCAGCCGGTCGAAGCCCAGCAGCGGCGACTTGTCCTTCTCGATGATCCGCAGCCCGTAGAAATTCACCCCGAGCGTCAGCGGATTGAACCCCGCCCCCTCGAGTGTGACCGGCCGGTCGAGACTCTTCTGCAGCGACGAGACCACCTGCCCGCGCAGGATCGGCGGCACGAGGAAGAAGCCGCCCAATATATAGGCCAGCACGAAGATGACGCCCCAGAAGCGCTTGCGGCGATAGCTCAGCCAAGGCTGCACGGAGTGTGGAAGACGGTTTTCGGCTGGCGGTTCGTTCATCGGCGTAGAATCCCGGCTACTCATTCGCTGACCAGGTGCCGGGCCCTACGGCCCTGATCTAGCGAGATAATCCCCGCCTCATGATGGAGTTTTTGCCACCGAAAAGCAAAAGACCCTGGGTATATGGGCTGAAACCATTCTGTGCCTGGGCGGCCGAGAATCCCGGCACAGCACCAACCACCGCAAAAACCACCAATCCGGGCGATTTCCCTGGAACGCAACCCTTCCACCACCCCAAGAGCCGCAGACTCGCCACCCAAAACGAAACAAAAACAGAACAAACTTTGCCTTTTGGCCGCGCGATCCCCTATAGTGGGCAGCCGTGAACTACGCACCATTGCCCCTGTTCGCCGATCGATCGGCCGATCATCCCGGGCTGTTCCACCCCGCCGTGGCGGGCTGGTTCGCCCGGACTTTCGGCACGCCCACACCGGCCCAGGCCGATGCCTGGCCAAAGATCAAGGCCGGGCGGCATACGCTGATCGCCGCCCCGACCGGCTCGGGCAAGACTTTGGCCGCCTTCCTCGCCGCTATCGACGATCTGGTGCGCCAGGGCGTGCGAGGCACCCTGACCGACGCGGTGCAGGTGGTCTATGTCTCGCCGCTCAAGGCGCTCTCCAACGACATCCATCGCAATCTCGAAGCGCCGCTGGTCGGAATCTCCGAGGAGCTGCGCAAGCTCGGCCATGTCGAGGTCGAGATCCGCTCCTGGGTGCGCACCGGCGACACGCCGACCTCCGAACGCGACAAGATGCGCCGCCGGCCGCCGCATATCCTGGTGACGACACCGGAATCGCTTTATGTGCTGCTGGGATCGGAATCGGGCCGGAAGATGCTGTCCAGCACCCGCACAGTGATCCTCGACGAAATCCATGCCATGGCGCCCAACAAGCGCGGCGTTCATCTCGCCTTGTCGCTGGAAAGACTGTCGGCGTTATGCGGCGGCAAGCTGCTGCGCGTCGGCCTGTCGGCAACCCAGAACCCGATCAGCACGGTGGCCAATTTCCTGGTCGGCGCCGATGCCGAGGGCAAGCCGGCCGCCGAGACGGCCATCATCGATACCGGCCATCAACGCGAACGCAATCTCGATATCGAGATCCCCGCCTCGCCGCTCGAAGCGGTGATGTCGGCCGAGGTGTGGACGCAGGTCTATGACAAGCTCTCCTCGCTGATCCAGGACCACAAGACCACCCTGGTCTTCGTCAATACGCGACGCATGGCCGAACGCGTCGCCCGCGAACTGACCGACCGCCTCGGCGCCGAGGCGGTCACCGCCCATCACGGCAGCATGGCCAAGGAACATCGGCTGACGGCGGAACAACGCCTGAAGAAAGGCGAGCTGCGCGCCCTGGTCGCCACCGCCTCGCTGGAGCTCGGCATCGATATCGGCGATGTCGATCTGGTATGCCAACTCGGCTCGCCGCGCTCGATCGCCAGTTTCCTGCAGCGGGTCGGGCGCTCCGGCCATGCGGTGGGCGGCACGCCGAAGGGCCGGCTGTTTCCGTCGTCCCGCGATGACCTCGTGGAATGCGCAGCACTACTCGACAGCGTACGGCGCGGCGAGCTCGACCGGCTGACCATCCCGGAAAACGCGCTCGACGTGCTGTCCCAGCAGATTGTCGCCGAAGTCGCGGCCAAGGATTGGCACGAGACCGAGCTGTTCGACCTGTTCCGCCGCGCCTGGCCTTATCGCCACCTCGAACGGGCCGAGTACGACAAGGTGCTGAAGATGCTGGGCGAAGGCTTCGCCACGCGCCATGGACGACGCGGCACGCTGATCCATCACGACACCATCAACCATGTGCTGCGCGGCCGGCGTGGCGCGCGGACCACGGCGCTGACCTCGGGCGGCACCATCCCCGATACGGCCGACTACCAGGTTCTGCTGGAGCCGGAAAATCATATGATCGGCACGGTGAACGAGGATTTCGCCGTCGAAAGCATGTCCGGCGATGTGTTCCAGCTCGGCAACATGTCCTATCGGATCCTGCGGGTCGAGCGCGGCACCGTGCGGGTCGCGGACGCCCACGGCCAGCCACCGACCATCCCCTTCTGGCTCGGCGAAGCGCCGGGCCGCACCGACGAACTGTCCGTCTCGGTTTCCCGCCTGCGGGGTGACATCGGCGACAATATCGGCGATGCGGACCGTCTGCTGACCGAGGAAGTCGGCATTGGTGACGGGGCCGCCCGCCAGCTGGTCGAGTATCTGGCCGGCGCCGCCGGCGCTTTCGGCTGCCTGCCGACCCAGGACTGCATCGTGCTGGAGCGGTTCTTCGACGAGGCGGGCGGCATGCAGCTGGTGATCCATTCGCCCTATGGCAGCCGCATCAACCGCGCCTGGGGCCTGGCGCTGCGCAAGCGCTTCTGCCGCAAATTCAATTTCGAACTCCAGGCAGCCGCGACCGAGGACAATATCGTCCTGTCGCTGACCACCGCGCATTCCTTCGATCTGCCGGAAGTGGCGCGCTATCTCAGTTCCAACAGCGTGCGCCAGGTGCTGATCCAGGCGATGCTGGACGCGCCGATGTTCATCACCCGCTGGCGCTGGGTGGCCGGGGTCTCGCTGGCCCTGCCCCGCTTCCGCGCGGGCAAGAAGGTGGCGCCGCAGATCATGCGGATGCTGGCCGAGGATCTGATTGCCGCCGTCTTCCCCGACCAGATCGCCTGCGCCGAAAATCTGGTCGGCGAGCGCGAAGTGCCCGACCATCCGCTGACCAACCAGGCCATCGCCGACGCCTTGCACGAAGCGATGGATATCGAGGGCCTGGAAAGGCTGCTCAAACGCATCGAGGCCGGCGAAGTGAAGATCGTCGCCTGCGACCTGACCGAGCCCTCGCCGCTGGCGATGGAGGTGCTGTCGGCCCATCCCTACGCCTTCCTCGACGACGCGCCGCTCGAGGAACGCCGCACCCAGGCGGTGATGGGCCGGCGTTGGCAGGATCCCGACAGCGCCTCCGATCTCGGCAAGCTCGATCCCGAGGCCATCGCCCGGGTGCGCGAGGAGGCCTGGCCCGATCCGATAGACGCCGAGGAGCTGCATGATTCGCTGCTGTGGCTGTCCTTCCTGACCGAGGCGGAGGTCGCGGCGGGACCCGGCTGGACGGATTGGCTGGCCGAGCTGACCCGCGCCCGCCGCGTGGTGCATCTCGCGGAACGCGGCCTGTGGGTCGCCGCCGAACGAGCCGGCGAATTCAGCGAAGCCCCCTCGGAGGAAACGCTCAACGACATCCTGCGCGGCCGGTTGGAAGGGTTGGGCCCCGTCACGCCGACGCAGCTGGCGGCACCGCTCCGTCTCAGGGACGGCGACGTCATCGCGGCGCTGACTTATCTGGAAAGCGACGGCAGTGTCATGCGCGGCCGCTTCGAGCCGGGCATCGACGAGGAGCAATGGTGCGACCGCCGCCTGCTGGCCCGCATTCACCACTACACCATCCGCCGCCTGCGCGCCGAGATCGACCCGGTGGCGGCCAAGGACTATCTGCGTTTCCTGTTCGCCTGGCACCATGTCGCCGAGGACACGAGGCTCGAGGGCCCCGACGCCCTGCCGGTCGCGCTGGCGGGGCTGGAGGGATTCGAGGCGCCGGCGCGCTCGTGGGAAACCGAGATCCTGCCGGCGCGGGTCAAGGATTACGAACCCGATTGGCTCGACGCCCAATGCCAGGCCGGCAGGATGGCCTGGGCCCGCCTCACCGTGCCGCCGCAAGCGGGAGGCAAGGCGCCGGTGCGCGCCACGCCGATCGCCCTGCTCGACCGCCGCCATGTACCGCTATGGATGGCCCTCGTCCCCAGCGCCGAAGTGGCCGAACCGAGCCCGAAGGCCAAGACGATCCTCGAATGCCTGAAACAGGAAGGCGCGCTGTTCTTCGACGAGCTGACGACCGCCGCTCATCTGCTGCGGTCGCAGGCCGAGGAAGGACTGGCCGAACTGGTGGCGCTGGGCATGGTCACCTCGGACAGTTTCGCCGGGTTGCGCGCCTTGCTGGTGCCGTCAAACCAGAGGAAGCCGATCGCCGGCGCCAGACGACGTGGCCGGGTGCTCGGCTTCGAGATCGAGAGCGGCGGACGCTGGGCGTTGATCCGGCGGCCTCGCCGCGAGGGCGCCGAACTCAGCCACGACGCCGCGGTTGAACAGGCCGCCCGGACTTTGCTGCGCCGCTATGGCGTGGTGTTCTGGCGCATGCTGGCCCGCGAGTCCGGCTGGCTGCCGCCGTGGCGCGATCTGCTGCGGGTCTATCGGCGCATGGAAGCGCGCGGCGAGATCCGCGGCGGACGCTTCGTCGCCGGTTTCTCGGGCGAGCAATATGCCCTGCCGGAAGCGGTCTCCGCCCTGCGCGAGATCCGCCGCAAGCCCGATCCCGACCAATGGGTGTCGCTGTCGGCGGCCGACCCGCTCAATCTGGCGGGCATCCTCACCCCCGGCGCCAAGCTGGCCGGCCTGACCGCCAACCGCCTGATCTATCATGGTGGGATGCCGGTGGCGTATCTCGCGGGCGGCAAGGTGGAATTCCTGGTCGAGCTGCGTCCGGCCGAGAAGGCGGAAGCCGAGAGACGGCTGATCCGCTCCTCGGCGCGCGGATCGATGATCGCGCTGGCGTAATCCCGCCCGTCACCGTCGGGATGACGGTGGGAAGGGGCCGCCGACGGAGTCCCTTATTCCGGAATCCCAAGCCTCTTCAGCACCCGCAACCGCGCGGCACCACGATCGCGGTCCGACACATAAAGCAACCCGGCGACCCGGCGGACCAGGCTGTCCTCGTCGGCGGTGAGAATGCGGTCGGCATAGACCGTCTCCCACAAGGATTCGATGATCGCCACGCGCTGTTCGGGCGGCACCTGCTCGACGATCGGGCGGGTGAAGCGGAACAACTGCACCGACTGGGCCAGCGCCCGTTCCGCTTCGGCGACCAGCCGGACGGCCTCCGCCTCTCCGCACGTGAAGAGCCTATTCAGCAAGCCGGCGACGACATGGCGTTCGCCGTCCTTGTAAATTCCATCCGACTTGGCCGCCTCGACCAGCAACGCGGCAATGGCAAGGCGCGGTCCTTCATCCTGCGACCGGCTGGAGGACATATCGGGAGCGCTGAAGAATTTGAGTATCTGGTCGAACATGGGGCCTCTGGTCAAAGAGGCCCCACACTCGCTTCAACATCGTGGCAATGCAATGGCGATTACTCCGCCGGCGCCATCTCGCGATGCTCCACCACCGACGCGGCCGAACCACCGGCCTCGTGGCGCTTCACCTTGAACCAGATGGCGTAGAGCGCCGGCAGGAACACCAGGATCAGCACGGTGCCCGCCGCGGTGCCGCCGATCAGCGTGTAGGCCATCGAGCCGAAGAACACCGACTGGGTCAGCGGGATGAAGGCCAGCACCGCCGCCAGCGCGGTCAGGATCACCGGGCGGGCGCGTTGCACGGTGGCCTCGATCACCGCGTGATAGATATCCAGCCCCTCTTGCTCGTTGGTGTGGATCTGGCCGATCAGGATCAGCGTGTTGCGCATCAGGATACCGGACAGGCCGATCAGCCCGAGGATGGCGTTGAAGCCAAAAGGTTGGTGGAAGATCAGCAGGATCGGCGCGGCCCCCACCAGCCCGAGGGGGGCCGTCAGGAATACCATGAACATGGCCGGCAGCGAGCGCACCTGCACCACGATGACCAATAGAGTAAGCGCGATCATGATCGGGAAAATCGGCAGCAGCGCCGCATTGGCCTTGCCGGCGTCCTCGATATTGCCGCCCATCTCGATCTTGTAGCCGGCCGGCAGCTTGGCGATCAGCGGCTGCAGCGACGCATAGATCTCCTTCGAGACGTCCGGCGGCTGCAGGCTCTCGTCGATATCGCTCTGCACGGTGATGGTCGGCACGCGGTCGCGCCGCCTGAGGATCGGGTCCTCCGAGCGTACCTCGACATGGCCGATCTGGCTCAACGGCACGGGCTTGCCGTCGCTGGAGGACAGGGTCAGGTCGGCCAGCCTGGCCGGATCCAGCCGCTCGCCGCCCGAACTGCGCGCCACCACGTCGACGGTGCGGATATCCTCGCGCACTTGGGTCACCGGCACGCCGGTCAGCAGGAACTGCATCTGCTGCGCCGCGTCGGAAGGCGTAAGCCCAATCAGCTTGAGCCGGTCCTGATCCAGGACGAAATGCACCGTCGGCGCGCGCTCGCCCCAATCCTTATTGACCTGGCGGGTGTTGGGATTGGCGCGCATCACCGCCTCCACCTGATCGGCGATGCCGCGCAGCGTGTCGAGATCGGGGCCGCTGACACGGAAATTCACCAGGTAATGGGCATAGGGCCCGAATACCAGGGCATTGGCGCGCACCCGTCCGCCCGGCACCAGCCCATCGGCGGCGGCCTGACGGAGGCGGACTTTAAGCGCGTCGCGCGTGTCGGCATCCTTGGTCAGCACCAGGATCTTGGCGAACGAAGGATCGGGCAGTTCGGGATTGTAGGACAGGAAGAAACGCGGCGCGCCCTGGCCGATATAGGTGGTGACGATCTTCGATTCCGGCTGCTGCTTCAGCCAGTTTTCGACGATGGCGGCGGCGTCCGAGGTCGCCTCGATGGCGGTGCCTTCGGGCATCTGCACCTCGACCAGCACTTCGGGCCGGTCCGAGGTCGGGAAGAACTGCACCTTGACCAGCGCCATCAGCCCGCCGGCGGTGAGGAAAGCGACCACCACCAGCCCGGCGACCAGGAATTTGCGCTCGACCGCCCAGGTCACCAGCTTGCGGAACTGGCGATAACGCGGTGTCGAATAGATCGCCGCATGACCGCCCGGCACCGGCTTGATGTTGGGCAGCAGCGCCACGCCGAGAAAGGGGGTGAACACCACCGCCACCACCCAGGAGGTAATCAGCGCGAAGCCGACGATCCAGAAGATGTTGCCGGCATATTCGCCCGCCGTGGAGCGGGCGAACCCGACCGGCGTGAAGCCGATGATGGTGACCAGCGTGCCCGACAGCATCGGCGCCGCCGTGTGGCTCCAAGCATAGGCCGCCGCCTTCATGCGGTCATACCCCTCCTCCAGCTTCACCACCATCACCTCGATGGCGATGATGGCGTCGTCGACCAGCAGGCCGAGAGAGATGATAAGCGCGCCCAGGGTGATGCGGTCGAACACCCGGCCAGTGAACAGCATGATCACGAACACCGCGGCCAGGGTCAGCGGCACCGCGGCGGCCACCACCACGCCGACCCGCCAGCCGAGGCTGATCAGACTGACCAGCATCACCACGCCCAGGGCGACGAAGAATTTCAGCATGAATTCATCGACCGCCTCATGAATGTTGACGGCCTGGTCGGTGACCTTGCTGAAGGACAGGCCCAGCGGCAACTCGGCGGAGATCTTTTTCTCCTCGGCATCCAGCGCCTTGCCGAGATCGAGGCCGTTCCAGCCATCCTGCATCACCACCGCCAGCGCCATGGCCGGCTCGCCGTCATGGCGGATCAGATAGGTGGCGGGATCCTCATAACCGCGCTTGACCTCAGCGATATCGGCCAGGCGGAAGGTGCGGCCATTGGCGGCCACCGGGGTGTCGGCGATCTTCTGCAAATCGTCATAGGCCCCATCGAGGCGCAGATAAATTTGCGGCCCGTTGGTGTCGATCGAGCCGGCCGGCGTGACGGTGTTCTGCCGCGACAGGGCGTCGAAAAAGTCCCGCGCGGAAATACCCAGGGTGGCGAGGCGGGCATTGGAGAAATTGACGAAGATCCGCTCCGGCCGTTCGCCGAGGATGTTGATCTTCTTGACGCCGGGCACATGCAACAAACGCTGGCGCAGGATTTCCGCCTCGCGGGTCAGCTGGCGCGGCGGCATGTCCTTGGCCTTGACCGCATAGACGGCGAAGGCAACGTCGGAATATTCGTCATTCACGAACGGGCCCAGCACGCCTTGCGGCAGGGCACGCGCCGTGTCGCCCAGCTTCTTGCGGGCCTGGTAGAACTCCTCCTCGACCGCGGTCGGCGGCGTCTTGTCCTGCAGCGACACCATCATCAGCATCACGCCGGGCCGGGTAAAGGTCTCGACCCGGTCGTACCAGCGCAGTTCCTGCATGCGCTTCTCCAAGGGTTCGGCCACCAGATTCTGCATTTCCTCGGCGGTGGCGCCGGGCCAGACGGCCGACACGGTCAGAACCTTGATGGTGAAGGCCGGATCCTCGGCGCGACCGAGCTGCAGGAAGGCGAAGATTCCCGCCAGCGTGATCGCAGCCAGCAGGAACAGGGTGATGGCGCGTTCGCGAACGGCCAATGCCGAAAGGTTGAAGCGGCTCATTTGCTCGCCACCTGGGCGGCGACGCGGACGGCCTGGCCCTCATGCAGGAAATGGCCGCCCAAGGCGACGATACGGTCGCCCTCGGCCAGACCCTTGGAGAGGATCGCGGTCTCGGCCCCGACCGAGGCGATCTCGACCGCGTGCCAGGAGACTGTCGAGGCCTCGCTGTTGAAGACCCACACGCCGGTCCCCTTGCCCTCGTCATCGAGCGCGCCGAGCGGCACGGCGACGCCGCCCTTGCCCTCCGGCGAAAGATAGAGCGTCACGGTGGATCCCAGCGGCGCCGAGGCGGCCGCGCCGTCCAGCACATAGCGCGCCTCGAAGGTGCGGGTCTGTGGGTCGGCGGCGTCGGAAAGCTGGCGCAAATGGGCCGGGGAGCGGGTCTCGGCGCCATAGATCGCCGCGCTGGCGACGGCGCCGAGGCGCGGCCGCAGGGTTTCGGGCAGCCCGACCATCGCCTCGCGCTGACCGGCATGGGCCAGATGGATCACCGCCTGCCCGGCCGTCACCACCTGGCCGGGTTCGGCCAGCGTATCCATCACCACCCCATCGGAATCGGCCAGCAGAGTGGCGTAGTCGCCCTCGTCGCGCGAGACCTTGAGCTGGGCTTCCGCCGCGTCGTACTGCGCGCGGGCGCTGTCGGCCGCCGATTTCACCTGGTCATAGGTCGATTTCGACACGGCACCGGCCTCGACCAGCCCGGCATAGCGCGCCTCGTCGGCCGCGGCCTGGTCGAGCCGCGCCTTGGCGGCAGCCAGATTGCCGCCCTGGGCGGTGATGGCGTGCTGATAATCGGTGCGGTCGATCCGCATCAAGGGCTGGCCGGCATGAACCGTCTGGCCGGCATCGACCAGGCGCTCGGTCACCTTGCCGGCGACCCGGAAGCCGAGAGTGCTCTGCACCCTGGCCGCAACCAATCCGGTGAAACCGCGCTCCTGGGCGGCGGCCAACTGCGCGGCGGTGACGCGCACCAGGGGCGCCTCGGTGCGGGGATCGGCCTCCGACTTGCCGCAGCCGGCGAGCGTGAGGACAACCAGCGAAACGGCCAGCGAACTGGCGATGGGGAACGAACGCATTTTCGGACTCCCGAAAGAAGGATGATCCGAAAATAATTACAAGTTACGAATTTGTCAATTCGTCACTTGTAATTCAAAAAAAGACCCTCCGAAGAGGGCCGTCGAGCCGTGCAGACCGTGCCGCCTCAGGGAGTGAGGCTGCGCAGCACCAGATTGGCGATGGTCAGGGACTGGGCCTCGGCATCGTCGAGGCATTCCTCCAGCAGCATGGGATGCATGAAGGCAGCCATGGTCAACAGGATCGCGCCGACCGTCTCGTCGAGCGGCGTCTTCTTCTCGAAATCGCCGGCCTCGCGGCCTTCGACGATCAGCTGGACCAGCACCTCCGACATGCGCTCCTTATAGACCTCGATGGTCGGCCAGCGCTCATTGCAGGCGAAAACGGCCAGGTCGTGCACTTTGCGATGCTTGAAAAACAGCTCGAGCCCGCGGCGCGCCACGGTCTGAAACAGGCGGCGCAGCCGGTCGGAGCGAGGTCCGCGCTCCTCGGCGACGGCCCGGGCGTCGGCCACGATCCCGCCGAGGATCTGCTGGCACACCGCCTCGCCGATCGCCCGCTTGGAGTCGAAGAATTTATAGATATAGGCGCTCGACAGGCCGATGGCGCGGGCCAGGTCCGCGACCGTGGTCTTGCCATATCCATAGTGCCGGAAATGCTCGTCGGCCGCCTGGATGATCTGCTCGCGCCGCTCGTGGTCGGCGGGGCCGCGCTGGCCGGGGGCCGCGTCGGCGCGTTTGCTTGTCGTTTCCGTCATGATTCCACCTTAACTCAATCCGCCGCGCCCTCACAATGAGCGATCAGTTTTGTGATAAGTGATGAATTGACAATATCGTTACTAGTTATTATTTTGCAACCCATCATCGATGGAGGGACACCATGCCCAAGCGCCTTCTCGCCGCCAGTTTGCTGACCTTGAGCCTCGCCGCTTGCGCGGTCGGCCCCGACTACCAGGCGCCGCAAACGGCCCTGGCGCCCTTCCATGCCGGCTCGGCCGTCGCCGCCCACGGTGCTACGCCGCCGCTCGACCGCTGGTGGAGCGGGTTCAACGATCCTGTCCTCGATCGCCTGATCGATCGCGCGCTGACGGAAAATCTCGACATGGCCGCCTCCCTCGCCCGCGTGCGTCAAGCCCGCGCCGCGTCGGGACTGGCCGACGCGCAATTGCTGCCCAGTGTCGATCTGTCGGCACAGGATGCCCGTCAACGTGAGTCGCTCAACAGCCCGACCGGCGCCATAGCCAGTCATCTGCCCGGCTTCAGCCGCTATCAGTCCGACGAGACCTTGGGCGTCGGCGCCAGCTGGGAAATCGACCTGGCCGGCGGTCTGCGGCGCGGCGCCGAAGCGGCCGGCGCCGAATTGCAGGCGGCGGAAGCGGCTCGGCTTGGCGTGCGCATCTCCGTGGCCGCCGAAGTCGCCGATTCTTACTTGCGCCTGCGCGGCGATCAGGCACGCATCGCCGTGACCCGCGATCAGATCGAGACCGATCGCCATCTGCTGGAGCTGGTCCAACTGCGCTTCAGCCATGAAATAGCGGCCGAGCGCGAGGTCGCTCAGGCCGAGGCCCTGCTCGCCCAGGCGTGCGGCGCGCTCCAGCCGTTGGAGATCGACCGCGAGGCGCAACTCAATCGGCTGGGCGTTCTGCTCGGCCTGCAGCCGGGAACGATGGCGGTGAACCTCGGCGGCCCCGCCGAGATCCCCGCCGTTCCCTCGGTGCCGGCCGATAGCCAGGCTAGCGATCTGCTGCGCCGCCGGCCCGACGTGATCGCCGCCGAACGGACCCTCGCCGCCGCTAATGCGCGGATCGGCGTCGCGGTGTCGGACTATTATCCCAAGATCTCGCTGTCCGGCCTGCTCGGCTTCGAGAGCCTGTCAGCCGGCCAACTGCTGAAGAACGCCTCGTTCCAGCCCCAGGCCGCCGCCGGCCTGCGCTGGCGACTGTTCGATTTCGGCAAGGTCGATGCCGAGGTGGACCAGGCCAAAGGCGCCGAGGCCGAAGCCCTGGCGAATTACCGCCAGTCGGTGCTGCGCGCGACCGAGGATGTCGAGAACGCCTTCACCGCCCTGGTCCAAACCGAGATCCACGGCCAGGAACTGACCCGCGAGGTCGCGGCGCTGAAGCGCGCCCGCGATGCTTCGCAGGCCGCTTATGATCGTGGGGTTATTCCGCTGACCGACGTGCTCGACGCCGACCGGCAATTGCTGACGGCGCAGGACGCGCTGGCCCAGACCCGAGCTGACGCGGCGCGGGCGGCTGTCGGATCTTACCGCGCGCTGGGCGGCGGATGGACGGCTTAGGCTAGGATCGACAGTCGACGTTTATGGTTGGAACATTTCACAGAGCGCACTCAGCGTTGCGCCCAGGATTGTATCCGACACGGCGCCCAGTCGTTTAACCAAGCGTTTTTTATCCAGCGTTCGAATCTGGTCGAGGAGAATTAAGCCATCTTTGCCCTTAAAATTCACGGGCACTCGAAAACCGGCGGGATGACTTCCTGTTGTGAGAGGGGCCGCGATAACGGTCCGCAAATGATCGTGCATTTCCGGCGGTGAAACAATGATGCAAGGGCGCGTCTTCTGAATCTCACTGCCCAAGGTTGGGTCAAGAACCACGAGCCAAACGTCGCCGCGCTTCACCATGAAAGTTCGGCGTCGGCCTCGTTACCGAACTCACCCAGGACCGGACCGTCGTCACCGGCTTCGGCAATTCGTTGGGCGTCGCTGGCCCAACCCGCGCGACCATGCGGTTTCCTGGCTTCGATGACCAGACGACCGTTCTCGATGCCCAATTCGACATCATCCCCAGGACCCATGCCGATTTCCGACAAGATCAATTTGGGGATAATAATCCCCGAGGAATTTCCCATTTTGCGGACCACGCTGCGCATCGCTCAACCTCACATCTGGTTGAACAATGTTATAACATGACGCCTGCGATTGTCCATCCATCAGGAAGCCTGCCACCGGAGCCATGTATCCGCTCTTGCGGCCACGCTGTCATAGCGTCACGGCTGGCGGCGAGGGTTCGCGTTTCACCTTGGCGCGATGCCAGTAACTCACCGCGATAAACGCTAGCGTCAGGCCGAGCATCGCGGGACGGACCACCTCCAGAGGTAGCAGCGGCATCCCCACCGCGATGACTAGCCCAAAGACGACCATGAGCTTGCCTGCGAAGCGCAAATGCCGGTTCCATTGCCACGGATCGAGCTGGGCGTGGCGGAAACGCGCCGATAGTCGAGGCAATTTCGGCACCATATTGCCAACCAGCATCATGAAGATGCCCGTCACCACGGAGATAACATGGCTAAGGGTCAGCCGATCGACGGATTGCAGAGCGCCCAAAGAACGGGCGAGGATAAATGCCTGCGCCGAAGCTGTTATCACAGTGTTGAATAGGAGCACCAGGCCATGCCAGTGTCGCCAAGGCTGCACCGCTTCCTCGGGGCCCGACCTGAACCATTTGCGGGCGAAAAGTACCGCCATCGTGAACAGCAACGCCAGGGCGGGAACGAAAAGCATGAACACAGGAAGAGTGTAGCTGTTGCCGGGGCCTTCGGCAGGGACATGGTGCCAGTCCGGCAGCAGACTGAGACGCCAGAAATCGGCGGCGACCATCGCGGAGAGGACAAGAAGCGAAATCCAGAGTGACTTGCGGTCGATCATGGCGCTTTCCCCGTAGCTTTTTTCAAAGGTCCAGACACGGCAAGGCCGATCCCCACCGTTTCGGCGAATGTGAGCAGAGCTTCCTCGAGCACCGAGACCTTGAGCATGTAGGTGATGACGGTGCCGCTTTTGGTCGCCTCGATCAGATCGGCTTCGCGCAGGATGGCGAAGTGGGCCGAAAGGGTCGATTTGGCGATAGGAAAATGCTCCGCCAGCTCGCCGGCATTCATCGGCTTCTTGCGCAGCAATTGAAGGATTTGCCGCCGCGTCGGATCGGAAAGGGCTTTGAAGACCATGCTCATATTTCGATATTTAGCGAAATATCGAATGTTGTCAAGATCAGAATAATGTCGCGGTATTTGACGGATCTCTCCGCGCCCTACGGGCGATCACCCTAGCCGCAACCGTTCCCGCAACGCCTTCCTATCCACCTTGCCGACACCGATTTCCGGCAAGGCGGTGACGAAATGGATGGCGGCTGGGGCGTAAATCCGCTTCAGCCGCTCGGCCACATGGGCTTGCAGCGTCTCGGCCTCGACCTCCATTCCGGCCCGTAAAACCACGAAAGCGACCGGCACCTCGCCGAGATCGGCATCGGGACCACCAACGACGCAACAAGCCTGCACAGCCTCATGCACGGCAAGCACGCCCTCTATCAGAGGTGGCGAGAGAGTCTCGCCGCCGCGGATGATCACATCCTTGATCCGGCCCGTGATCGACAGATACCCCTCATCATCGAACCGCCCCAGATCGCCGCTGCGCAGCCACCCGCGGTCGAAGGGCTGCTCCACGCCGTCGCCGACATAGCCGCGCATCAGGCTGGGACCGCCGATGCAGATTTCCCCCTCCTCGCCCGCGCCGACCTCTTCGATCGTGCCCGGACGCAGCAGTCGAACTTGCTGCCCCTCCAGCACCTTGCCGACCGAGCCGATCCGGCGCGCGCCGGGCGGGTTCATGGTCGAGGTACAAGTCGCCTCCGACAGCCCGTAGGACACCACAAGCTCGCAGCCAAAAGCCGCCTCGATCTCGCGATGCAGCTCCGGCGTGATCGGCGCCGAGCCGCAGCGCAGGAAGCGCAAGGTCGGAAACGGCGCGCGCCCGGCCACATACGGCAGCAGGCGCGAATAGAGGGTCGGCACACCAGTCATATAGGTGATGCCATAAGCCTCGATCAGGCCCGGCACCTTCTCGGCATCGAAGCGCTCGGCCAGCACCACCGTGGCGCCAGCCAGAAAAGGCACGATCAGCTGATTGTTGACGCCATTGGTATGATGCAGCGGCATCACATGCAGCAGCCGATCCTCCGCCGTCACGCCGGTCATGGCCAGCACGCCTCGGGCGTTGCAAGCGAGATTCGCATGGGTCAGCACCACGCCCTTGGGCCGGCCGGTGCTGCCCGACGTGAACAGCATCATCGCCGCATCGTCCGAGCCGGGCTGATAATCGCCGGGAACGCCCGGATTCTTCAGCGCGCCCAGCGCCGCTTCGCCCTTATACAGCAAGGTCATGCCGACCGACGCCATGCGATCGGCGGTGACCTCCGGCGTGAGCTTGGGCTCCATGAAACAGGGGCAGAGCCCGGCTTGCATCAGCCCGAAGAAGGTGGCGATCGCCTCCGGCCCGCGCGGCGCCAGTATGCCGGCGAATTGTCCCTTGGCGAGCCCGGCGGCGCCGGCGGCATAGGCCTCGATCGAGGCCAGCAGCTCGGCATAGCCGATCTCCCGGCCGCTCTCGGCCAGGATCAGCGCGATGCGGTCGGCCCTGGCGTGCCGGACCAGCGCTTCGCGCAGACCGAGCATCAGCGCAGCCTCACCTTGGCGTCGCGCTCGAAGGTGCCGTACTTGTCGAGCGAGGCCAGCGCCTCGCGTTCCTGGAAAGTGGGCTCCGGCGTCGGCGTGGCGCCCTCGGCATCGAAGGCGAAGCCGGTGCGCTCGATCACCTCCGCCAACGAAGAGTCGGGATGCCAATGTTTCAGCGCCATCCGCCCGTCCTTCTTCTCGAAGATGGCGATCGGCGTGACTAGGCCGTGCATGCCGCCCGAGGCGGTGACGAAATCCAGCTTCTTCACCAGGGTGCGCGGGCTGTGTTCGGTGCGCCAGGTCACCGCGCGCCGCGCCGTCGGCAGCATCACCGCGCCGCCGCCGCCGCCGGGCAGACGGACCTTGGGTTTGTGCCAATCGCCGATCGCCGAGACGTTGGTCTGGCCCTCGCCGTCGATCTGCGCGGCGCCCAGGAAACAGAGATCCATCTTGCCGCGGCAACACAGGTCATAGAAATCCTCATTAGCGAAGATCGAGCAGGAGCCTTGCGACAGCACCGGATCGGAGCTGGAGACCGGAATGAAGGAGGGATCGGGATCGACCCCGCCGGCGACATTGATATAGGTGAAGTCGAACGGATAGGCGCGCTTGGCCAGCAGGCAAGCCAGCATCGCGAAGGTCGAATTGACGCCGCTGAAGGTCACCTCATCCGGACGGATGAACCGCGCCAGGCCGATGGCGATATGAGCGAAAGGCGAAAAGTCACTCATGCTTCGCCCCTCTTTGCGTTTTCTGGAGCCTCGGCGAGATGCTTCTCCAGGAACCCCTCGTCCGTCTCATCCATGTAAGCCTCGATGGTCGGGTAATCGACCTCGTAGAGCGGCCAGCAGGAGCCGGGCCACGCGCCGTTCGGCACGATCGCCACCGCCTCGGTCAGCAGGCGCGGCACCAGGGTCAGTTCCGGCTGCCGGGCGAACACCTCTTCCTCGACCAGTTTCTCGGCGATGATCAGCACGCGGCCGGCGGAGCGGGTCATGATGTGGTCCCAATTGGGCGTGCCGAAGGTGCGGGCGTCGCCCGACGCGGTGGCTTCCGCCACATGAATCACCGCGAAATCCGGGCGGATGCGCGGGATCACCCAGGTGTCCTCGTTGCTGCCGTAAGGATCGGGCAACTTGACCCAGCCATTCAGCGCCGGCAGGTCGGAGCCATGCAGTCCGCCGACCGGCTGGAACGGCACTCCAAAGGCAGCGGCGCGCATTCCGGCGGTCAGCGTCGCGCAGGCATGTTCCTCGAGCTTCAGCTTCCCCTGTTCGACCGCGCGGCGGTACCAGGGCGCCATGCCGAAATTGCCCTCCATGGCGACGATGCCGACACGGGCGCGGTCCACCACGCCGGCACGGCACAGAATGTCGATATCGTAGCCGGGCGATTGCTTCATGATCTCGAGGTTACGCTTGCCCTGGCGGATCAGCTCGCGCACCAGGGCGAACGGCCCGCGATGCAGGAAGCTGCCGCCGAGCGCCACCGAGGCGCCATCGGGAATGCGGGCGGCCAGATCGGCCAGCGGCACGACCTTGGAACGACTCATTTCGATCCTCCTTTGCGGGAAGCCGCATAGGCAGCGATCCGCTGCTTGACGCCGGGGCGGGCCCCCGAGGCGACCAGATCGGCGAGATCCTGGGCACGCGTATCGGCGCGCAACGCGGCCAGCATCGCCCGTTCGGTCTCGGGGGCCAGGCGCGTGGCCACCGCCAGCGTGCGGGCAGAGACGGCGGGCCAGCTTTCCGGAGCGATGATCTCGTGGATGAAGCCGCTCGCTTTCGCCTTTTCCCCGTCGAAGGGACCGGACAACAGATCGAGCGCCGCGTCATTGCCGACAGTCGCCCCCAGGCGGCGCGTGCCGAGGATCAGGCCAAAACCGGCGCCCGGCATCTCGAATTGCGTGCCGGGAGCGGCGATGCGGGTACGGCAGGCCAGCACCAGGTCGGCACCCGCCCCGACCACCTTGCCATGCGCCAAGGCCAGGGTATGGAACGGCGCGTGATGGATTGCCTGGAGCATCTGCTCGACGCGCACGAACCGTAGCAACAGATCGCCTTCGGACTGGCTATCGAGATCGGACAGATCGAAGCCGGCGCAGAAATTGCGGCCCTCGCCCGACACTTCCAGCAGGCGGGTGCCGTCACTCTCGGACTCGGCCAGGACTTCCAGCATCGTCTCGACCGCCGAAGCGCTCAGCGCGTTGCGCTGCTCCGGCCGGTTGAAGCGCACCCGCTTGCAGGCGCCATCGCGCTCGACGAAAAGCTCGCTCATCGTTTCAGTTCCTTCGCCACCTCGTCGCCATGCTGGCCAAGGGCCGGCGGCGGGCGGGTGATCGGCAGGGAGGCGCCGTCGATACGCACCGGCGAGGCGAAGGTGCGGGTCTCGACGCCGTTCGGCAGCGTCAGAGGCTGGACCCAGGCCATATGCTCGACCTGAATGTCGGACAAAGCCTGCGAGGTACTGTTGATCGGGGCGCAAGGCACGCCGGCGCCGCGGAAGGCTTCCAGCAGCTGCTCGACGGTGCGGGTCGAGAAAACGTCTTCCAGCAATTCGCGCAGATCGTCCTGATTGGCGGCGCGCAGAGACGTCGTGGCGAAGCGCGGGTCATCGGCCAGTTCGGGCCGGCCGGCGGCTTTGGCGGCGGAAACCCACAGCGATTGCGTCCCGGCCGCCATGGCGAACCAGCCGTCCTGAGCCTTGAAGGCTTGATAGGGCGCATTGCGCGGATGGGCCGAACCGAGCTTTCTGGGATCCTTGCCGTTGCCGAAATATTCGCTGGTCTGCAGGGCCGAGACCGCCAGCACCGCGCCCTGCATCGAAATGTCGATATGGCCACCCTCGCCGCCCGCCTGCACCTGGCGCAACATCGCGCAGATGCTCATCGCGCCATAAAGACCGGCCGAGAAGTCGGATAAAGGCACGCCGCATTTGACCGGGGCGCCATCGGGCTCGCCGGTAACGCTCATCACGCCGGCCATCGCCTGCATGGTCAGGTCGAAGCCGCCCTCCTTGGCGCGCGGCCCGTCCTGGCCGAAAGCCGAGATCGAGCAATAGATCAGGCCGGGCCGATCCTTCGATAGATCAGCATAGCCGAGGCCCAGACGCTCCATCACGCCGGGGCGGTTGTTCTCGACCAGCACGTCGCAGGAGGCGATGATCCGCTTGGCTTCGGCCAATCCCTCGGGGCTCTTCAGATCGAGCGTGACCGAGCGCTTGTTGCGGTTCACCGAGGCGAAATTCTCGCTATACCCCTGCGCCAGCGGCGGCCACGCGCGCATCGTGTCGCCGCCATCGGGATTCTCCACCTTGATCACGTCGGCGCCGAAATCGGCCAGCAGCATGCAGCAATAGGGGCCGGCGGCGACATTGCAGAACTCCGCGACGCGGATACCGGCCAGTGGCAGCGGGGCAGTCATCTTCTCTTACTCTCCGAACGAAGGGGCCGAAGCGGCGGCGATGCGCGCCCGCCCCAGATGTTTGCGGGCCAGCACCGTGCCGATCAGTCCGATAATGGCGGCGGGAACCAGGGCGGCGCCCGGCATGCCCTCGTCGCCGGTTTCGTGGATCAGCCAGGTGACCAGGGCCGGGGTGAAGCCGCCGAAAATGGCGTAGGTCAGGCTGTAGGCCACCGACCAGCCGGCGGCGCGCACCTCGGCCGGCATGATCTCGACGATCGCGACGATCAGCACGCCCTGCCACATGCCGTAGAGCGAGCCGAGAAACATCTCGACCAGGAACAAACGGGTCAGCGAGGGGGCGGCCACCAGCCATTCCATGCAGGGATAAGACACGATGGCGATGGCGGCGGCGGCGGCGATCAGCAGCGGCGCGCGACCGACCTTGTCCGACAGGCCGCCCATGATCGGGATCCAGACCAGATTGGCCAAGCCGGTACAGATGGTGGCGAGGAAACTGTCGACCGGCGAGAGATGGAGAACGTCGCTGCCGAACCCGGCCATATAGGCGGTGATCAGATAGAACATCACCGCCGTCAGGGTGATCATCATCATCGCCGTCCCGATCAGCCGCCAATTGACCAGCAGGGTGCGCCAGATCTCGGCCAGGCCAGGATGATGGCCGCGACTCTTGAAGTCCTCGGTCTCCTCGATCGAGCGGCGCATGACCAGCAGGAACGGGATCAGCAGCGAGCCGATAATGAACGGCACCCGCCAGCCCCACTCGGCCATCTGCCCGGACGTCAGCGTCAGCCGCAGCACGATGCCGATCGCCGAGGCGAAGATCACCGCCACCTGCTGGCTCCAGGTCTGCAGGCTGGCGAACAGGCCGCGGCGTCCCGGCGGCGCGATCTCGCACAGATAGACCGACACCGTGCCCGACTCGGCCCCGGCCGAAAAACCCTGCAGCAGGCGGCCGATCAGCACGATCACCGGGGCGGCCATGCCGATGCTGGCATAGGACGGCACGAAGCCGATGAAGACGACGCCGGCCGACATCAGAGCCAGCGACAGCAGCAGCCCGGCGCGGCGGCCATGCTTGTCGGCGAAGGCGCCGAGGACCAGCGCGCCCAGCGGCCGCATCAGGAAACCGACGCCGAAGGTCACCCAGGACAGCAGCAGCGCGAAATACGCATCCTCGGCCGGGAACAGCACCTTCGAGATGATCGAGGCGTAAAAGCCGTAAACGAAGAAATCGAACATCTCGAGGAAATTGCCGCAGAGCACGCGCGTCACCCTGGCGACCATTCCGCTTGCGATCGTCCGATCCTGCTTCACTTGGCCCGGCCCCCCATTTTCTGAGTCAATTCGCGCGCCGCGGCGGTGATCTGATCGGCGAAACCGTCAAGACGGTCCGACGTCATGCGGCTGGCCGGACCCGACAGCCCGATCGCCGCCACCGCGCGGCCGCCGACACCGAATACGGGCGCGGCGACGCCGCACACGCTGTCGCGCCATTCGCCACGATTGACGGCGAAACCCTGGCGCCGCACCGCCCGCAATTCTTCACGCAAGCCGGCGAGATCGGCCAGGGTCTGGGATGTGAAGCGCTGCAGCGCGCCGTCATAGCGCTCGAGATAGGTCTCTGGCTGCCAGGCCAGCAGCGCCTTGCCGGTCGCCACGCAATAGGCCGGGGCGCGGCCGCCGACCGTCGTGTAGGCGCGCACCGGATGGGTGCTGTCGATCTTGTGCAAATAGACCACCTCGCCGCCCTCCAGCGCCGAGAGATGCACGGTTTCGCGGGTGTCGTCGGAGAGGGCCAGCATGATCGGATCGGCCAGCCCGGCGATGTCGGAGCGCGCCGGAATGGCGCTGCCCAGCTCGAACAGCTTGAGCGTGCAGGCGTAAAGACCGCTTTCCTCGTCCTGCCCGACCAGACCGGCCTCGACCAGCGTGCGCAGCGTGCGATGCATGTTGCTGCGAGTCAGCTCCAGCTCCTTGGCCAGATCGCTAACACCGCGCGGGCGGGTGCTGCGGGCCAAGGCCTCCAGCACCTGCAGGCCTTTCAGCAGGGTCTTGTCCATGCCGGATTGTCCTAAATATTAGAACGCCGTTTCCAATATTAGAACGATAGCCCGCCCTGCCAAGTTAGATCAAGCAGTGCGGATCTGCCCGACGAAATCGCCCACCAGCGCGCGCAGATTGCCCGACTCGCCCGACAGCTCGTCGGCCAGGCCCGACAGACGCCCAGCCGCCTCGCCGGTTTCCCCGGCGGCGGTCATCACCTGTCCCATCGATTGCGAGACTTCGGTGGTGCCGGCCGCGGCCTGCTGGACATTGCGGGCGATCTCGCTGGTGGCGGCGCCCTGCTCCTCGACGGCGGACGCGATGCCGACGGTGATCTCGTTGACGGTGCCGATCACCCCGGCAATACCGCCAATCGCAGCAACCGCGCGGCCGGTCTCGGCCTGGATGGCAGTGACCTGGGCCGAGATTTCCTGGGTGGCCCGCGCAGTCTGGCTGGCGAGCGTCTTCACTTCGCCGGCCACCACGGCGAAACCCTTGCCGGCATCGCCGGCGCGGGCCGCCTCGATGGTGGCGTTCAAGGCCAGCAGGTTGGTCTGGCTGGCGATGTCGGTGATCAGGGCGATCACCTCGCCGATCTTCTGCGCCGCGTTGGACAGGCCGCGGATGGTCTGATGGGTCTCTTCGGCCTTCTCGACCGCTTCCGCGGTGACGGTGGCGGCTTCGGTGACGCGGCGGCTGATCTCCTGGATCGAGCCCGACAGCTCCTCCGCGGCGGCGGCGACGGTCTGGACATTGGCGGTGGCCTGGCCGGCGGCGGCGGTGACCAGGCGCGACTGGTCGGCGACCACGCCGGCCGAACGCACCACGGTGGCGATCTCGTTGCGCACCGTCTCGGCGCTGGCCGAGACGCTATGCACCACCCCGTCGATCGAGCCGACGAAGGTGCCGGTCGCCATCTCGACGCGGACACGGTTGGCTTCCTTGTCGCGGTTGGCCTCGGCCTGTTCGGCGGTCATGCGGTCGGCGGCCAGGGCGTTGCCGCGCAGAACGTCGATCGCCTTAGCCAGCGCGCCCATCTCGTCGGAGCGCTCGGCATGGGGCACCGCGAAATTGCGCGCACCGCCGGCCAGCTCGCCGATCACGTCGGTCAGCGCGGTCAGCGGATGGGTGACGCGGCGGCGAATACTGACCGCGACGGCGGCCATGAGGGCGGCGGCGCCCACCAGCAGCGCGCCGATCAGGGCGAGATTGACGGCGGCGGCCGAGCTCTTCGCGTCGGCGGTCTTCAGCGCCTCCTCGATGGCGACGTCGCGCACCGTCATGACGTGCTTCATCATGGGCTGGCTCTGGCGCCTCCATTCGGCGCCGTCGAAATCATAGTGGCCGGCGGCGCTGCCCTTGCCGATCCGCTCACGGATGGCGCGCCACGGCTTGAAGAAATTCTCCTCGGCCTCGGCGATGGCGGCGCGCAGCGGCGGCGCGCTCGCGTCGGAACCGGCGACGTCCTTGAGGCGCGACCAGGCCTGATCGGCATTGCCCTGCAGCAAGTCCTCGGTATGGGTCAGGGCCGGGGTGAAGGGCTTGCCGCTGGTCACCGCCTCGGTATAGACGGTGGCCAGACGGCCGAGATACTCGCGCAGGTTCAAGGTCAGCTGCGCCACCGAGGCGATATTGCCGATCTCCGCGTCGGTGGCGAACAAGGTGCGCTCGAGCATGTTCGACACGCCGCCGATGCGGGTATTCAGCGCCAGCATGTCGGCGACGAACTGGTCGCGCACCTGCAGCTTGGCGGCCTGGTCGGACAGGGCCACCGCTCCATCGGCGGCGGCGCGGTACTTGCTCAGCGCGTCGCGAATGCTGGTCATGTTGGCCTGGACCGCCCCGCGCGCCGGCACCGAACTGGCGGCGGCGGCGGCGAGTCCCTTGTCGAAAGCGGCGTTGGTACGGGCGCGAGCCTCGGCCAAGGTCTGCTGGCTGGCCGCGTCGCCGAAGATCGCCACCGAGGTGGCGCCGCGCTCGGGCCCGACCGTTTCCTCGATCACCGTGGCGGCGCCGAGCATTTCGACCAGATCGCGCGATTCGCGCGCCGCCACATTCATCTTCCAGCTGTGGACGATCAGCAGCGTGGCCATGACCGCCATCACGGCGCAGATCACTGCCAGGCAGGAATTCATGAAAGTCTTGATCGACATCGACCTCTCCGGGAAACCGCTTTCCGGAACTAGCGCCAAAGGGGTGCCGGAGTCCACAAAGAATTATTTTCGGAGGAAGTCTGGTGGGCCATCCTATTTCAGCTCGATAGCCGTCGCCCGCATCGTACCGGTTTTTGCGGTAATCCTGCGATTATGGCCTCACCCGTGCGATCAGGGATGCGCACACGCCATACATCCGATGACTTATTGACATTCCCGAACTAGTTAGTACATTAAGGGTAATTAATCAACAGTACGCCGTCTCCGGTGGGGGGATTCAGTGTCATTTCTTATCGGCCTCATCGGCCAAAACATCCAGGGATCGCGCTCGCCCGCCCTGCATGAACGAGAAGCAGACGCTTTGGGTTTGCGGTATATCTATCGTCTGATCGATTTGGCGCAGCTCAACCTGACCGTCGGCGACTTGCCGAATCTGCTGACCAGCGCGGAGCGCATGGGTTTCGCCGGTCTCAACATCACCTACCCTTGCAAGCAGGCCGTCATCCCCCTGCTTGATTCGCTGAGCGAAGACGCCCGCGCTATCGGCGCCGTCAACTCCCTCAGATTCGAGAATGGGAAGCGGATCGGCACCAACACCGACGCCCAGGGGTTCAGCGAAAGCTTTCTCCGCAGCCTGCCCGACGCGCCTTTGCAGCGCGTCGTGCAGGTAGGCGCCGGCGGCGCCGGAGCCGCGACCGCCAATGCCATCCTGTCGATCGGCGCCGGCCATCTGATGCTGCACGATTCCGATCGCGCCCGGGCCCAGGCACTGGCCCGGCGTCTGGCCGACCGCTTTGGAGCCGAGCGCGTCTCGGTGGCCGAAGAGCTGCCAGCGGCGATAGCCCAAGCCCAGGGGCTGATCCACGCCACCCCGACCGGCATGTCCGGCCATGAGGGCATGCCGTTTCCCGCCGCCCTGCTGCGGCCGGATCTGTGGGTGGCCGAGATCGTCTATGTTCCGCTCGAAACCGAATTGTTGCGCGCCGCCCGCGCGATCGGTTGCCGCATCGTCGACGGCGGCGGCATGGCTGTATTCCAGGCTGTCGCGGCCTTCGAGTTCTTCACGGGAGCGAAGGCGGACCCTGAGCGCATGCTGCGCCATTTCGAAGAGATGATGGCCCTGCCGGGCGAACTACAATGATAAATAAAAAATGGGGAGAAAGACGATGGTCCAGGGAAGGGAGGCCGAAACCCGACCGACCAGGGTACGTTTCGTCATGCTGTCCTTGCTCGCAACCGGGACACTGATCAACTATCTCGACCGCGCCGTACTGGGCATCGCCGCGCCCAGCCTGAGCCGCGACCTGACGCTGGACCCGCGCGCATTGGGATTGGTCTTTTCGGCCTTCTCCTGGAGCTATGCCGCTCTGCAGATCCCCGGCGGCATCTTTCTCGACCGCTTCGGCAGCCGCCTCACCTACATGCTCTCCGTTACCGCCTGGTCGACCTGCACGCTGCTGCAATCAGCCGTCGGTGGCCTGGCCGGCCTATTGGGCTTGCGCGTCCTGCTCGGCATTTCGGAATCCCCCTGCTTCCCCACCAACAGTCGCGTCGTAGCCACTTGGTTTCCGCAACAGGAGCGCGCTTTCGCCACCAGCATTTACACGGTCGGAGAATATGCCGGACTCGCTTTCCTCAGCCCGGTCCTGTTCTGGATGCTGGGCGCCTATGGCTGGCGCGTGCTTTTCGTCGCCTCTGGTGTTCTCGGCCTGCTGTTCGCGGTGGTCTGGTGGCGGGTCTACCGCTCGCCAGCCGACAGCCGCCGTGTCAACGAACTGGAGCTCGATCATATCCGGGCCGGCGGCGGACTCCTTGAAACCACGTCATCGCCCCATGCGCCATTCGATTGGCGCCGCGCCGCGCAGCTGATGCGCCATCGCCAGATGTGGGGAATTTGCCTCGGTCAGTTCGCCGGGAACTCGACCCTGGTCTTTTTCCTGACCTGGTTTCCCACCTATCTGGCGACCGAACGCCACATGGACTGGGTCAATCTCGGCTGGTTCTCGGTGGTTCCGTTCCTGGCCGCCTCGGCCGGCGTACTGATCGGCGGACGCTGGTCGGACGGGCTGCTGCACCGGGGCGCTTCGGCCAACAAAGCCCGCAAGCTGCCCATCACCTGTGGCCTGCTGCTGGCCTCGACCATCGCCCTGGCGAATTTCTTCGACAGCGACCTGATCGCCATCCTGTTCCTGTCCTTGGCCTTCTTCGCCCAGGGCATCGCGGCCTTGGGCTGGACCCTGGTGGCCGACATCGCTCCCGAGGGCATGCTGGGCGTCACCGGCGGCGTCTTCAATCTGTTCTCGAACCTGGCCGGTATTCTCACCCCCATCGTGGTCGGCGGCATCGCCCATGCCACCGGCTCGTTCGTCGGCGCCCTAGCCTATGTCAGCGGCGTCGCTCTGATGGGCGCTCTGGCCTATGCGTTCCTGCTCGGCGACGTGAAAAGAATCTCTCTCGCAGCCTGAACAGCATTAGGCTACGCTGGGAAGACGATCGCGTGCCTGCGCGGCCAGCCGGATCGACGCATTGGCGGCGCCATAGGCGTCGTAGCTGCGCCGCTGCACCACTTCGAAGAAGAAGCGATCGGCGAAGGTC
>Ga0302311_10001049_pt1 | contig 33282 bp, 35 predicted proteins | sample III_Palsa_N1_3_FD_200449 | JGI IMG/M metagenome (GOLD analysis project Ga0302311, IMG submission 200449) | Peat permafrost microbial communities from Stordalen Mire near Abisko, Sweden - III_Palsa_N1_3 | ecosystem: Environmental > Terrestrial > Soil > Palsa > Peat permafrost | place: Sweden... | reverse complement strand
CAGCGCCGCGGTGCCACCCGCGAGGAAGCGGCGAAGCTTGCCGATGGTGGTCATGGGTCTTAACCGGATAGGCATGGTCTGATCCTTCCTCAGTTCGAAGCGAGACCGCCGGCGGAGGCAAGATCTCCACGGTGAACTGGTCCGTGCGGCTCAGCCTGTCGGTGAGGCGTACCGTGACCCCAACGATCACGCGGCCGCGGCCTCGAGCCTCGATCGTCGCGCCCAGGCCGCCCGTGTGGGGCCAAAGATCGCAAAGCGGTTGCCCGGCTGGCCGATCCTCAAGATCGAGGCTCTGGAGCACCGCCCACTGCGGCGCGGCGCTGGGCGGGTGGGCTTCTCCCCCAGCGAGCTGCAGGTCGCGTGGGCTTCGTCACGCGGCGCGCTCCAAAGGTGTGTGGGTTGGAGCCTGGGTTTTCGGCACGAGCCTGAGCGGCTGCGCCTTGGTTTCGGCGGTGGCGGCCTCAGCCGAAGCGGCCGGAATGGGCCTGGTGTCATAGATGACGGCGGCAGAAGCGACCGGCGCCGGGACGCCCACGAACTCCCGCCGGTTCGAGAACATGCCTCCGACCTCCATCGCCGCCTGGCGCAGGATGTCCAGCACGAGCCGGTAATCGCCCCGTTCCTCGGCGCGGTGGCCCATGCGATCCAAGGCGCGCAGCCGGACCGACAGATGCGCGATGCCGATGTCAGAGAAATCCCTGCGGCAGGCCTCGCGAGTGCGCTCGAACAGGTCTCGCCAACGGGGTGCGAGCGAGCGCCCTGCCCGCTTGGTCGGGTCGTAAGCCTCGACGTTTTGCCGGCCTACGACGACGCCGAAATTCGCCTTGACGGCTGCGACGACGGTTGAGGGGCTCTCGAACTGGGCAAGCGATTGGACGATATAGTGTTTCTGGTCGTTCGTGAGGCGCGGGTGGCGCGTGTTCATCGTCATTCTGTCAAGGCCGGGTCAAGGTTTTGGCCGCTCTGTGGGCCGGTGACGCGCGCCCATTCGGTGTGGGCGCGGTCTAAGCCGTGGGCTCGCCGCTCGAGGGGGATGAGGCGCGCGGTGATGTCGGCCAGCCTCACCAGCAGGTCGGCCGGGCTGTCGCCGCCCAGAGGACAGGGCTCGCCCCAGCACCAAGTGACGCAGCAGCCGCTCGGCAAGCTCGCGCCACACCTGGCGCAACTGAGTTAGATTGGCGCTCATCCACGGCCTCCAGCAGTACGCTGATCGGGCGGCCGGAGTTCGGGGTGCTCTGCGAGGGTGCGGGCGTAGACCTCAGCGGAATCCAGGTCCGGCTCAGCCTTGAGCAGTTCGTCATAGAACGACAGAAACCGCCGATTCCTGAGCGTTCTGGCTTCGGGAGTTTCGACTGGACGGCTGGGCGCGGCGTTGCATGGCCTAACGCTGGCGATCAGCGCCATTACCTTTCGGGGGTCGACATGCGCCGCGACATCAGTCGCGAGCGGCGAATGTTGCTCTCCGCCCTTGGGGGTTTGGGGGACAGGTTCTTTTTCAGAAGGTTCTCTATAGGTTCGGCCCAACGGCGGTTGGGGGTTGAGGCTCTGGCTGTTGGGGGTTGGGGCCTCTGGCGGTTGGGGGTCGGTGTTCTGCAGGCGGTGACCCCCAACGGGGGTTTGGGGTTGAGCAGCCGTTACTCCCAACGGGGGTTGGTGGTTGGCCCTGATCAACAGCCGATACCGATTGGACGACCGGCCCTTGCTGCGCTCGACAGCCAGATATCCCCGACCCTCGAGGGCCAGGATCGCTTTGCGCACGCCTTCAGGCGTGCCGCCGCAGTCTCGGCCCAGGCGATCATGCGACGGCCACGCTTCGCCGGTTTCCCGGTTCAGGTAGCGGGTCGCGACGATGGCGCCGACCACTCGCGCGAACGGCGTAATCTGGGAATCGGTCAGCACCTGCTCGATCCATCGCAATCTGTTGGCCGTGAAGCCGTCATCGGACATCCCGCCTCGCCGCCGTACGGAGTGACATCGCCATGTGTCGGGTCGCCACCGCCTGCCGGGTGGGCATTGCCTGGCTCTCGGCCATCATCGCGGACGCGACCATGGCAAGATGCTTCGCCGCATCCTGTGTCAGCTCTCGCCCCTGAGGCGGCCAACGATGGGTTTCTGGTGCGGGCTTCCCGTTTTCCCCGCGCCGCCTAGCGCGTGGCAGTTTAGGCGGCCTCTCGGCGCCCGCACTTGCTAAGAAATGCGTCCAGGTCTTCCTTGAAGACCATCGGGCGCCCCGCGATCCGCGAGACCTTCAGTTCGCCTCGATCGCTCCACCGTCGCACGGTTTTGACGCTCAGACCGCCGACCAAATCGGCGACCCCCTGGAGGGTGTAAGCAACTCTGTCGACTTGGGCCAATTTGGACGCTCCTAGCAGGTCTTGTCTTCCGACAAGTGTGGCAAGGGCGTGAAGCGAACATTAAGAACACAACATGAACATCGGCGAGTTTCACTAGCAATAACTGTATGATGTACAGAGCTGCGGTAGCTCGCGGCCTGTACTCCGTACCGGACCCAATTATTTATCCGGCCCCACCGATCTTGCGAACGTTGTCAGCCTTGGGCACCGGCAAGGTGGTGCAGTGGGTCGACCAGTCCTCCATGAGCCGGCGGCGGCGCTCGAACATATCCCCGCGGCGGTACGCCGCTTCGACCTTGTTCCCGACCGTGTGGGCGAGCGCCATTTCCACCATTTCGTTCGAGTGCGCGGTCAGTTCGGCCGCCCAATCTCGGAACGTCGAGCGGAATCCGTGAACCGTCAGGTCGCCCCTCCCCAGCTTCCTCAGGAGCATCGCCTGGGCCATGTTCGAGAGCGCCGCACCCTTCGAGGCGCCGGGGAAGACAAAGCCGTCGTCGGCGACCTTCAGCGCCTTCAGGCGCTCCAGGACCGCCAGGGCCTCGTCACAGAGCGGGACGCGGTGAAGCCGGTGCGCCTTCATGCGCTCGGCGGGAATCGTCCACACGCCCGCGTCGACGTCGATCTCACTCCAGCGGGCGCCGATCACCTCGCCAGTCCGTGCCGCCGTCAGGATCGTGAAGCGGAGAGCCTCAGCGCTGACGCTGGTGCGTTGCTGCAGGGCGCTCCAGAAGCCGAACATCTCGCCGTAGGGCAACGCCGCATGGTGGGCGACGGCCCGGACTTTCTTCCTGTCGGGTAGCAAAGCGCTGAGATTGCCCCGCCACCGGGCGGGGTTGTCGCCCTGGCGCATCTTGCGCGCAGACGCCCAGTCTAACACCTGCTCAATCCTGGCGCGGACTCTCGAGGCGGTCTCCGGGTGGGTCGTCCAGAGCGCGCCGATATCCTTTCCTTGGTCATCCTTGAGCTGCTGTTCGAGCACCCTCAGCACGAGATCCGTATCCACGTCCTGCACCGCCAGTTCGCCGACGATCGGATTGACGTAGTCTCGCATCGTCGATGTGAACTGGATCGTGTGTTTGTCGCTCTTCCAGCCGGCCTTCTTGCTGTCGAAGTAGCGTTGCGCCGCCTGCTTGAACGTGGTGCGCGCCGCCGGCGCCGCCGCTGCCGCAAGCGATCGCCGCCGCTCGATCGGGTCGACGCCCTCACGCACCAAGCGCCGGCAGATGGCGGCCCGGCCGCGCGCATCGGCCAGCGGTATCTCGCTGATGGCTCCGAGGCCCATCTCTCGTTGCTTCGCGCCCCAGCGGAAGCGGAATAGCCAGGAGCGCCCGCCAGGCGTGACCTGCAGCCACAGATTGCCGCCGTCCCCGTGCATGCCGTCGGGCTTGGTTTGGGCGCCGCGGGCGGTCAGGCGTCCGCCCTTGGTGATCTCGGCGAGGAGGTCGCCGGCGATCACTTCGCCCAGGAACTGATAGGGCTCAGGCTTCTTAGCCAGCCGCTCCTTGAGGCGCTCGACCTCCGCCCTCAGAGCCTCAACTTCCGAACCCTCTGTCGATCCCATGACCGCCTCCAATCCCGCGCGTGTACCCACGCCCTCAGGCGTCCTCTTATGGCCGCGCGGGTCCGCGATTGTCCAGGGCTATCGGTCAAGTGTTTGTCTTTTAGGGGAAAAGATTTGGGCCGGCGTCTTGGTTTGACCGCTCTTGTCCGGCGAGTTCGGCGGTCACCCTCACCGCCAGCTATTCCCGCCGCAGCAGCTTGTCGGTCAGCACGGTGGCCCACCATTGCGCCTTGAAGTCGCGGCGGATGGCGGCGGGGTCGTAGTCGGGCTCGCGGGCCCAGTCCTCGAGCGATAGGCCGCGCGGGGCGATCTTGGCTAGGTAGTACTCGAAGTAGAAGTCGAGCACCCCGGTGGGGCCGGCGCGCACGTGGCCGAACTTGAGGTTCAGCTGGTCGATCGCCTGGGCGATCGGCTGGCCCTTGCGAAAGTGCGTGTAAAGCACGCTCATCACCCCGGCCCGGTCCGCGCCGGACTTGCAGTGCATCAGCGCCGGGTATTCCAGGCCCTCGAACAGCGCCCGCGCGCCCAGGATCTGCTCGCGGGTCGGCACATCGCGCGAGCGCACCGGATAGCTGACCAGCTTGAGGCCGTAGCGGGCGCAGGCTTCCGCCTCGAGCGCATGGTGGCTGTCGGCGCCGCCGCGCAGGTTGACCACCGTGCGGATGCCGCGCTGGCGCCAGGCCTTCAGCTGGAACGGCCAGGGCTGGTTGGTGCGCAGCAGTTCGTCGCTGATCCAGTGGGCGTTGGACCAGGCGAGCCGCAAATAGGCGTGGTCGGTCCACAAATGGTGCGAGACGGTGGCCAAGCGCCCCTGGGTCGTGGTGAGATCGAACTCGTTCGCCATTGCGTCTCCGGCCGTTCCGCTGGGCCTAGGTAGGTGGGATCGCCGCCCGGTGCAAACCGACCCGGCCAACGGCGAAGCTGCCGCAGACAGCGATTGCCTGGGGCTCGGCGAAGGTCGATTAGAGCCCGATGAGCGTCCTGACGCGATCCAACGCCAAGCACGTCAGGCGCGCCGCCGCCTTCGCCATCATCCTGGCGCCCGCGATCTATTTCGCGCCGATCCCTGTCGCCGTCTTCTTGGCCTGCGGCGTGCTCGACGTCGGTCGGCATCACAAGATCAGCTACCAGCTGATCGAGGAGTATTTCACCGGCAAGGGCCTGCTCACCTGGCTGCTCTCGCCGATCAACCTGCTCGCGGACCTGCTCTCGCGCAAACCGCGCGGGGCGGTGCCTTTCGCCGAGCTGCCAGCCGAGTGCCAGCGCGAGATCGAGACCTGCGTTGCGGCCTTCGTCGGCGCCCGGGACGCGATCGCCGAGGCGATCCGGCCGCAGATGGAGAGCGGGCGCCGCGCGATGCTGGCGTTCCGCTGGTTCGGGGCGGCGATGCCGACGCCGATCCGGGTGCCGGCGTTCGAGCAGCCGTTCCGCTATGTGAAAACCATCGCCGTCTCGACCTTTCGCGGCGGCGAGCAGACCTCCTGGCACTTCGGCCCGCAGCGCCTGACCTATCGCGTGCTGCGCAATCTGGAGCCGATCGACAGTCCCGACGTCTACATCGCGGTCGACGATCGGGTGCACCTGTGGAGCGCCGAGCCGCTGCTGATCTTCGACGACACCATGTTCCACAAGTCGGTCAACGGCGTCGATACGCTGCGCTACTGCCTGTTCGTCGACATCATCCGGCCGAACCGGTTTCACGCCGCCTTCGAGGTCGCCGTGGGGGGCATGAGCCTGCTGGCCGGCTCGTTTCGGGCCATGTTCTACAAGAACTGGTCGTTCGTAAGGTAAACGAGACCTTACCGCGCGGCGCGGGACTTGCTCTGGGCGGTCCCAACATGCCCGCTGTCCTTCGCCGCGCCGCAGAAACGTCCCAGGCCGATACGTCCGCGCCGCCAGCGCGGCCGCAGCCGACCTCGTGGGACATCGCCGTCGCCCCAGCGCTGCCGCCGGCCGAGGCGCCGCGCGACCGTCGCGGGCCGATGCGCCCTTCGGCTTTGTCGCCAACGCGCTCGCGCCTGACCGGCTGGATGCTGGGTGCGATCTTCCGCATCGGCGATGCGATCGGGTTGGGCGTGCTCGCCGTGGCCGCCGCGCCGCTGTCCGCTGGCCGCCTCGAGCCGTCTTCGCTGACGCCGTTCATCGTCGGCGCGCTGGCGCTGATCTGGAGCCTCTCGACCATCCACGCCTACGCCTTCGCCCAGCGCGAAGGGCTGGGCCGGCACCTGGTCAAGGTGGCGGCGGGCTTCGGCATGGCCGCGCTCTGTCTGGAGTTCCTGCTGGTCGGATTCCACCCGACCACAGTCGCCGAGGCGCCGCTGCGGATATGGTTCGTGGCCAGCTTCGCGACGCTCTACGGCCTGCACGGCCTGTGGTGGGCCATGGTGCGCCGCTGGCGCGCCATGGGCCGGCTGACCCCCAACATCGTTGTCGTCGGCGCCAACCAGAACGCCGAGCGCCTAGTCGAGGCGGCGATGCGCAGCGGCGAGACCGCGGTGCTGGGCGTGTTCGACGACCGCGTCGGCCGCATCGCGCGCGATGTCGGCGGGGTGCCGGTGCTGGGCGACATCCAGGCCCTGCTCGGCCACCGCATCATGCCCTATGTCGACCGCGTGGTGATCGCGGTGCCGCAGAACGCCCAGGCCCGCGTGCGCCAGCTGATCGAGCAGCTGGCGGTGCTGCCGAACGAGGTGATGCTGTTCATCGACCAGGGACCGGCCAGCCGCGCCGCCGCCATCTCGCGCCTCGCTGAGGCCCCGCTGGCGCCCGTTTCCGGCGCGCCCAGCTGTGAGCGCCGCGCGCTGGTGAAGCGGGCGCAGGACCTGATCGTCGGCAGCCTGGCGCTGATCCTCGGTCTGCCGCTGATGGCGCTCATCGCGCTGGCCATCAAGCTCGACAGCCCGGGCCCGGTGTTCTTCCGTCAGCGCCGGCACGGCTTCCACAACGAGGAGATTCTGGTCTGGAAATTCCGCTCGATGCGGCCGAGCTGCGAGGCGACCGCCGCAGTGGAGCAGGTGCGCTTCGACGACGAACGCGTCACCCGGGTCGGCCGCCTGATCCGCCGCACCAGCCTCGACGAGCTGCCGCAGCTGATCAACGTACTGAAGGGCGAGATGTCGCTGGTCGGCCCCCGCCCGCACGCGGTCGGCATGAAGACCGGCCAGTCGGTCAGCGCCAAACTCGTCGCCGAATACGCCCATCGCCACCGCACGAAGCCCGGCATGACCGGCTGGGCCGCGATCAAGGGCTCGCGCGGGCCAGTCGACACGCCCGAGCTGGTCAAGCGCCGTGTGGCGCTCGACATCGAATACATTGAGCGCCAGTCGCTGCGACTCGACCTGATCATCATGGCCCAGACCATCCCCTGCCTGCTCGGCGACGACGCGGTGGTGCGCTGATGTTCTGGCGCGGGGTGGTTGGCTATTTGCCGATGAACATCGTGCAGGGCCTGGTCGGCTTCGGCTCGATCTTCGTCTTCACCCGGCTGCTGACCCCGGCCGAGTTCGGCGTCTATGCCCTGGCCTTCTCGGTGATCAGCCTTGGCCACACCCTCACTTTCACGTGGATCGAGGCGGCGATGGCGCGGTTCTATGCGCCGGAGGCTCAGGGCGAACACCTCGCCGATCACTTCGCCACCCTCTACCGCTGCTGGCTGGTCGCGGCTGTGGCGTTCGTCGCGGTCGGCGGCGCGAGCCTGCTGCTTTGGCCGGGCGACGGCCCGATCAAGCTCGCCGTCGGCGCCGGACTGGCCGCGACACTGGCGCGCAGCCTTGCCAAGCTGAACCAGGAGCGCCGCCGCGCGGCCGGCGACGTGCGCGGCGCGGCGCTGATGGACATGGCCCAGACCCTGGCCGGCTTCGCCGTCGGCACCGGCCTGATCTACGCCGGCCTGAAAGGCGCGGCGCCGATCGCCGGGCTGGGCGCGGCGGCCGCCGTGGTGCTGATTTTCCTGCTGCCGGCCGAGCTGAAGCGCGGCGCCGGCGGCGTGTTCGAGCCGCGGCGTGCGAAGAATTACGCCGGCTATGGCCTGCCGGTGGCGCTGTCGCTGATCCTCGCTCTGGCGCTGGCCACCACCGACCGCCTCCTGCTGGCCGCCTACCTCGGCGACGCCACCGTCGGTGTCTACCAAGCCGGCTACAGCCTGGCGAACCGGACGCTGGACGTTATGTTCATCTGGCTGGGCGCCGCCGGCGGTCCGGCGCTGATCGTCGCCCTCGAGCGCGGCGGCGGCGTGGCGCTGGCCAAGGCGGCGCGCGAACAGGCCGGCCTGATGCTGGCGCTCGCCCTCCCCGCCTGCGTCGGCCTCGCCTTGGTCGCCAAGCCGCTGACCGAGGTGATGGTGGGGCCGGCCCTGGCCCAGGGCGCGGCCGCCGTCACTCCCTGGATCGCCACCAGCGCGCTCTTCGCCGGGCTGACCACCTACTACACCCACCAGGCCTTCACGCTCGGCCGGCGCACCGGCCTGCTGCTGCTGGCGATGGCGATTCCGGCGGCGCTCAACATCGCTCTGAACCTCGTCCTGATCCCGCGCCTCGGCCTCACCGGTGCGTTGGTCGCCACGACCGCAAGCTACGGCGTCGGCCTCGCCGCCTCGATCCTGCTCGGCCGCCTCGCCCAGCCGCTGCCGCTGCCGTGGAACGCCCTGGCCCGCGCCGGCCTGGCCGCGGCGGCGATGGGGGTCGTCGTGGCGAACCTGCCCAGCCTCGGCGGTGTGCTGGAGCTGGCCCTGAAAGCCGGCGTCGGCGCCCTGGTCTACGGCCTCGCCGCCTTCTTGCTGGACGTGGCCGATGTCCGTACCCGCACCAAAGACCTAGCCTTTTCCCTCCGTACCCGGATGGCGACATGACGCTGAACGCCACCCTCGTCGACAACGCCGCCTGGGCGAACGCCGCGCCGAAGCTCTCGGTGCTGGTCCCGTTTCTCCGCGACGATCCGACCCGACTGTTGGCCGCCCTCGATCGCGCCGACGCCGCCGTCGAGATCGTCGTGCTCGACGACGGCTCGAACGACCCGGCCATGGCGGCCAAGGTCGCCGACACGATCCGCGCCATGAAGCTGGCGGTGCGGTTCGTCCGGCTGAGCGCTAACCAGGGCCGCGCCGAGGGCCGCAACCGGCTCGCCGTCGTGGCGCGCGCGCGCCATCTACTGTTCCTCGACGCCGACATGCTGCCGGATGCGCCGGACTTCCTGCTGCGCTGGCGCCATCTGATCGACCTGGAAGACCCCGCGGTGGCCTTCGGCGGCTTCTCGCTCGACCAGGCCCCGCGCACCCGCGCCAACGCCGTCCACCGCGCCATGGCCCGGCGCAGCGAGTGCGTTCCAGCGGCAACGCGCCGCCTCACGCCGGAGAAATACGTCTTCACCTCCAACCTGCTGATCCGTCGCGATGTGTTCGACGCCGAGCCGTTCGACGCCGGCTTCGTCGGCTGGGGCTGGGAGGACGTCGAATGGGGCATGCGCGTCTCGCGCCGCCATCCGATCCGCCACATCGACAACCCCGCCACCCACCTCGGCCTGACGCCGGCGGCGATCATCGCCGCCAAGTTCGAGCAGTCGGCCGCCAACTTCGCCCGGGTGGTCGCCGCGCACCGCGACATCGTGCGCGCCTACCCCAGCTATCGCCTGGCGCGGACGCTGAAGCGCGCGCCGCTGCGCGCGCTGTGGCGACCCTGGCTCAAGGCCGCCGCCCTCATCGACGCCGGCCCAGCCGGCCCGCGGGCTTTTGCGCTGCGGCTCTACCGGGCCGCGCTCTATGCGGAGGCGGTCTGATGGCCGGTGATCTCATGCAGGGCGCCTACCACGCCGACTCATCTTGGCGTGCCAAGCTGCGCCGCCGCGCCGTGCGCCTGGCCTCGCGCCGACCGGCCCGCGCGCCAAAGCGGCCGATGCTCTCGTTCGCCTTCGACGACGTCCCGGCCTCCGCCGCCGAGACCGGCGCCGAGATCCTCGAGCGCCGCGGCCTGAGGGGCAGCTACTACATCGCCGCCGCCCTGGCCGGGACCGATGCCCCCACCGGCCGCATGGCCTGCGCTGACGCCGTCAGGCGACTTGCGGCCGCTGGGCACGAGATCGGCTGCCACACCTACGCCCACCTCGATTGCGGCCAGGCAGCCGCCCACGACGCGGTCGAGAACGTGGCGCGCAACGCCGAGACCCTGGCCGCTTGGGGCCTCGCGCGCCCGACCACCTTCGCCTACCCCTACGGCGATGTGGCCCCCGCGACCAAGCGCGCGCTCGCCGGCCGCTTCGATCTGATGCGCGCGATGCACCGCGGCTTCGTCACTGCCGGCGCCGACCTTAACCAGGCCCCCTCCGTCGGCGTCGAGGGACCGGACGGCGAGGCGCTGGCGCTGCGCTGGCTGGACCGCCTCGCCGAGCGCCCCGCCTGGCTGATCCTGACCACCCACGATGTCGCGGAGGGACCGTCCCCATGGGGCTGCACCCCGGCCACGCTGGCGCGGCTGGTCGACGCTGCGCTGGCGGACGGCGTCGAGGTGGTGACCGTCGCCGAAGGCGCGGCGCGGCTGGGCTAGGGCCCGTGCTCGATAGCACGAGCCAGGCCGGCCGCGGGCGCGCCAGGGTGCTAGTCGTCATACCCGTATAAGCTCCCCGCTGTTCACCGCCTGCCGGAGCGCCCAAGATTACGGCCTTCCAAAGCGCGAGGAGAGTTGCATGCGCGTCTTCGTCACCGGGGCCACCGGCTTCATCGGCTCGCAAATCGTCGGCAATCTGCTGGCGAGGGGGGATGAGGTGCTGGGCCTGGCGCGCAGCGACGCGGCCGCCGCCGCGCTCGCCGAACAAGGCGCGGCCGTCTGGCGCGGCGACCTCGCCGAGCCCGAGGCCCTGGCCGCCGCCGCGCGCGAGAGCGACGGCGTGATCCACACCGCCTTCGACCACGATTTCTCGAGGTATCTCGAGGCCGGCGAGCAGGAGCAGCGGGTGATCGAAGCCCTGACCGGCGCCCTGGTCGGCACGGGCAAACCTCTGGTGGCCGCCTCGGGCACCGGGGTCGTCCCGCCCGGCGGCGACGAACGCGACGCGGCCGTCAACGAGGGGTTCAGCCAGGTTCGAGGCGTGCCCGAGACGCTGACGCTCGCAGCGGCCGAACGGGGCGTGCGAGCGAGCGTCGTTCGCCTGCCACCCTCGGTGCACGACCGGGAAAGGCAGGGCCTTGTCAGCCTGATGATCGAACGGGCGCGGGAGGCTGGCTTTTCGGCTTATGTCGGAGACGGATCGAACCGCTGGCCGGCCGTGCACCGCCGCGATGCGGTGCGCCTGTTCCTACTGGCGCTGGACCGCGCGAAGGCAGGCGCCCGGCTGCACGCGGTCGGCGAGGAGGGCGTGCCGGTGCGCGCGATCGCCCAGGCCATCGGCGACGGGCTGGGGCTGCCGGTCCGCATCCTGAGCGAGGCCGAAGCTGGGCCCCATTTCGGCTTTCTGGCGATGTTGGTCGGCGTCGATGCTTCGGCGACCTGCGCTATCACCCGAGAGACTATGGGGTGGCTGCCGAGCGAGCCCGGCCTGCTGGATGGCCTGCGCAAAGGCAGATACCTGCCCGGCATGTCGTCAGACTAGCCGGGCGAACGCTCCGCCCGCGCGAACTGGACGGCGCCGCCGCGCGCCGCCGGGCGCGGCGTCGGCGCGGCGTCCGGCAGCGTCAGCTTCGCAGCCAACGCCACGAAGATCACCCAGCGCATGTCGTTGTAGACCACGGCGATGCTCTCGGTGAGGCTGGTCAGGCTGAACAGCACGAAGAACGGCAGCGCCAAATAGGCGCCCTTGCTGCGGTAGAGCGCGACGAGATTGGCGACGAGGGTCTGCAAATAGAGGCCGGCCCAGGCCGCCAGGCCCGGCACGCCCAGCGACAGCCACTGCTCCAGCCAGGAATTGTGCGCGTGGTGGGCGCGAAAGCCGGCGTCGTGGGTGATCCAGGCCAGCGGCCCCCACGGGCCGGTCTCGTCCCAGATCGCCGCATAGCCGAAGCCCTGCCAGGGCCGCTCGTCGATCTGGCGCATCACCGCCGACCAGATCTTGGTGCGGCCGGTCAAGGTGGCGTCCTTGCCCAGCAGGCCGAACACAAAGTCGGAAGCGAACAGCACGACGGCCGCCGCGGCGCCGACGGCGATCACCGCGGCCCAGGTCGCCGCGATGGCTGACACCGGTCCGCGGCGCACCGCCCAGACCAGGCCGACCGAGGCGCCGGCGAGCAGCACCGCTACCAGCGAGGTCTTCGAGGTGCTCATCAGCACCAGGCCGAAGCAGAGCGCCGACGCGCCGCACCAGAGCATCGCCCGTCGGGGGTTGAGGAAGGCGGCGGCGGCGCAGATGGCCGCGCCCTGGGCCATGTTGTCGCCGAAGGTGTTCTTCTCCTCCCACAGGCCGCGCCACGAACCCGGGAAAGTGTCGGCCATGCGCCCGATCGCCGGGACGAACAGGCCGGTGAACAGGCTGCAGACGGCCAGGATCGCGAAAGTGGCGGCGATGACCTCGGCCAGCCGCGCCCAGGAATAGCGCGCGGCCAGCACCACCCCGCCTAGGGTGGTGAAGGCCAGCGCGAAGACGCGCCGCGAGGTTTGGTCCGGCGAGACCGACCACAGCACCGACAGCGCGGCGATGGCGAAGATCGCGATCAGGAACGGCTGGCGCATCAGGCCCCGCACCGTGTTCCACGGGCTCAGCGCCACCAGGCCGACGCCCACCGCATAGGCGGGCAGGTACAGGGTGCGGAGCAGGACGGAATCACCGGATTCGTCGCCGCCTCCGGTCAGCGGCAGCTCCCAGCCCTCACTATAGGTCAGCAGCATGAACACCGCGGCGGCGAACGCGGCTATTTCGATCAGGCTCCATCCGGCCGGCTTCGCCCGTGGGAAGGCGGCGGCGATCACCGTCACGGCGCGGCGCCGCGCAGAAAGCCCGGTGGCTCGACGCGCACCCGGTTGACGAACAGGCCGGCGCAGTTGGCGCCGACGGCGGCCAGGTCGTCGCGCAACTCGGCCGGCGCGCGGGCGTCGCCCTCATCGGCGGCGACCACCAGCACGACGTCATCCATGAACGGCGACACCGTCAGGCCAGCCTGGGAGCGGTCAGCGGGCGGCGCGTCGACGACGACGAGGTCGGCGTGGCGGCGCAGCGCCTTCCAGTAGTCGGGCGTCGGCAGCACGTGCACGCCCTGGCGTCCCCGCATCGCCTCGCGGCGGAAGCGGGTGACCCAGAAACCGGGGGCGCCAGCCGAGTGGGCGCTGATGTAGCGAGCGTCCGGCCATGGCCGCCCGTCCGGGCGTTTCAGCGGCGGCTGCACGCTGAAGAACATCGAGCCGTCGGGCGTCGCCGACGCCGGTTGGCCGAAGGTCCCGAACCGCTGCTGATCGCGGGCGATGGCGGCAGCCTGGGTCTGGCCCATCAGGTCGAGGTCGACCAGCCAGACCCTGCGACGCATCGTGCGGGCGGCGTAGAAGGCGAATTCGCGCGCGACGGTGGAGGCGCCCTCGCCTTCCCGCGCCGCGATGAACTCGACCAGGCGCCCGCGGCCGCCCGGCGGCGCGCCGAGGGACGTCCAGAGCTCCGCCATTTCGGCGCTCAGATCCACCATCGGCCCGAATCGCAGCCATTGCGTCCAGCCGAGAGGCTAGTCCAAACCGCGGACCTAAACACAAGCTGCGGCACTTTGGCGGGTCTCAGGCTGGCTGCTTGAGCGGGGCCGCGCCCAGCACCGGCAGATCGAGCGTGCGGCCGGCGCTGGCGGGCGTCGGCATGCCGGGGCGAAGGAACATCCGCAGCAGCCCCGCGCAGAGCGCCGAGAAGACGGCGAAGGCCAGCGCCAGGACCAGCACCGGCTTGCGCAGACTCTTGCCCGTGGTCGGCGCCGTGGCCCGCTCGATGATGCGGATATTGTCGTTGGTTGCCTGGGCGATCTGCTGCGAGGCCTCGGTCTCCTCGGCCTTGGCGGTGAGGTCCTTGACGTTGCTCTGCAGCGCGTCGCGATCGAGGTTCATCGCTTGATACTGCGGCTCGAGTTGGGCCAGGCGCAGGCGCCGCTCGGTCAGCTGGGCCATCTCGTCCGCCAGCGTCGCGCCGGTCTGCCGCAGCCCGGCGAGCTCGGCGGAGAGCTGCAAGCGCTCGGTCTGGAAGGTCTGGTAAACCGGGTTCAGCCCGGTGCGCTCGGGGCCGTTGCTGGTCGTGCGGCCCGCGGCGATGGCGCCCTCAAGCTGGGCGATCTGGGCGTCCATGTCCTTCACCGGCTGGGCGTCGGGCTTGTAGCGCGACAACAGGGCCTCGCGCTGGACCCGCAGGTCGGCGAGCTTGGTCCCGGCGGTCGGATCGGTGTCGTGATAGAGCCCGATCTCGGGCGCGAGGCCGCCCAGTTCGGCGTCGATCGCGGCCATGCGGCCGGCCTTCTCCTTCGACGTCGCGTCGTTGGCCAGCTGCTGCTGCTCGATCTGGGCGGAAAGCTGCGACAGCGCGGTCTTGTCGGCCTCGAAATCGCCGATCTGGTTGGTGGAGAGGAAGCTCTGGTAGGCGGCGTCTTCCGCCGCGAGGCGCTGGGCGAAAGCGCGCCGCTGATCGTCCAGCGCGCCGGCGGTAGGCGCCAGCAGCACCTCGCGGCGGTAGACCAGGTATTCTTCCAGCAGCGTGTTCAGCACCAGGGCGGCGACCTGAGGGTCGTGATCTTCGTAGCTGACTCTGATCACGGGCAGGGCCGGGGCGGTGTCGATCTTGAGGCTGCGGCCGATCGTATCGGCCAGCCTAGCGACGATCAGGTCGCGGCCCTGCGGCGAGGCGGCGGCGTAGGCCTTGGCCTGGTCCGGCGCGATCTCGCCGACGCCGAGCCGGCGCACGACGCGCAGCTTCAACACGTCGCTGCCCATAATCTCGCTCTCGGACTGCAGCATCTGGTCGTTGTCCGGCACCGCGCCGCGGCCGGCGTCGCCCGAGCGGGGCTGGTAGACATATTCCTGGCCCAGCTTCACCAGCACGCTGGAGTGGGCCGGGTAGACGGTCTTCAGGGTGAAGGCGAAGGCCGCGCCCAGGACGGCGATCGCCAGGAACACCGCCAGCATCAGCCAGCGCTCGCGCCACAGCAGCGTCGGCGCGTCCGAGATGGCGTATTTCGAGCGCAGCGCCCAGTCACCGCCGCCCTCGACGGGCCGCGGCGCGGGTCGTGCCGGAAATACGCCTTGCGATGTCATGTTCCGCCGCTGATGGGCCCATGGGACTCGGGCCTTGCCGTGAAGGCTCGTCGCGCGCGATTAAGGTTTCCTTACCCATTCTCCTTAACCTTTGTCGGATGCTCAGATCGCGCGCTTTTCTGGCCCTCTTCGCCGTCTCCGCGCTGGCCGCCGCGCCGGCTGGCGCGCTCGCCGCGCAGAGGTTCGTCAACATCCCCTACGCCGCCTGGACCGAGGATGAGCCGCAGTACCGGCTCTATCCCGGCGACGAACTCGATGTGGTCGTCCCTTCGGCGCCGGAACTGAACAAGACCGTCACCGTGCAGCCGGACGGCCGCATCATGCTACCGCTGCTCGCCCCGCAGATGGCGGCCGGCCGCAGCGCGCCGCAGCTGGAGCAGGCGCTGGCCCAGGCCTACGCCAGCCAGTTGCTGCGACCCGACGTCACGGTGGTGGTCCGCGCCCAGCCACTGAAGGTGTTCGTCGGCGGCGAGGTGGCGAAAGCCGGGGTCTACGACATGCCCGGCGACATGGACGCCCTACGCGCCATCATCGAAGCCGGCGGCTTCCAGGATACGGCGAAGAAATCTCAGGTGGTGATCATTCGCCGCGGGCATGACGGGCGGCCGATGATGCGCACCGTCAACCTCGACCGCGCCTTCCGCGACGCCGGCCACGCCGATCTGGTGCCGTTGCGCCGATTCGATATCATCTTCGTACCGAAGACCGGCCTGGCGGAAGTTGGCGTGTTCATGACCCAGCTGCGCAACGCCCTGCCGGTCAGCTTCAGCTACGCCTTCGGCGGCATCGCCCCGTTCTGAGCTCCGGCGTCGTAGTGCGCCAGCTGGCGCCTCAGCCCTCCGCCAGCCACTGGCGCGCGGCGCGCTGGGCCTCGGCGACGTCGGCCGGGTCCATCTCGCGGCTCAGTTCCTTGCGGTAGATCTTGGCTTCCTGCGAGCCGCGCATGGCGGCCAGATTGAACAGCATGTGCGCCGAGACGAAATCCAGCGGCGCGCCGCCCTGTCCGGTCGAATAGAGCAGTCCCATTCGGAACAGCTCGTCGCCCGACGACATCGCGCCCGGCAGCGGCAGGACGCACTCAACGGTAGGTTCCCCAACCCCCAGCATGATCTTCTTCCTTCACAGCGGCCGGACGTCGCCCGTTCTGGACGGCGAACTCCGACCCTGGATCAGAAGAAAATCGGTGTTCACTGAAGATATGGTTAAGTCCTGGCCGCCGAGCTTAGCTGTCGCACGCCGCCAGAGTGGCTATGTGCGCGCTCTTTGGCCGAACAGCACCGCCCGCGCGGCGGCCGCGTCCTGGCCCGCGCCCTGCAGCCCCACCCCGATGAAGTCACGCGCCCTGGCCATCGCCCGGCCGACCGCCTCGCGCGCCTCGACGCGGGCCTGCCAGGCTTTCAGCGCCGGGAACTCGTCTAGATCGAGCGCCGCGGTCGAGCGGGTCTGCACCCACGGCCAGGTGATCATGTCGGCGATGGTGTACTCGCCGGTGATGTAGTCCTTGCCCTCGAGCTGCTTGTTCAACACGCCGTAGAGCCGGTGCACCTCGTTGGTGTAGCGGATCGCGCCGTAAGCCGACTGGCGCTGGTCCGGGACGACGGTCGGGGCGTAGTTGCGGAAGTGATTGCGCTGGCCGGCGTTGGGGCCGAAGTTGGCCATCTGCCAGAACACCCACTCATCGACCTTCACCTTCGCGCGCTCCTCCTGCGGATAGAACAGCCCGCTCTTGCGGCCGAGGTACTGCAGGATGGCGCCGCTCTCGAAGATGGCGATCGGCTGGCTGTCCGGCCCGTCCGGATCGACGATCGCCGGCATCCGGTTGTTGGGGCTGATGGCCAGGAACTCGGGCTTGAACTGGTCGCCGCGGCCGATGTTAACCGGCTTGATCTCATAGGGAACGCCCATTTCTTCGCAGGCGATGGTCACCTTGTGGCCATTAGGCGTTGGCCAATAATGGATCTCGATGCTCATCAGCGCGCTCCCGAGGCCGCGCCGCCGCGGCGGCTTTTCGACTACTTGCGGCCGACCGCCGCAGGGCGCAAGCCTGGGCCCCGTTCAGGGTTGGTTCAGTCGTTGTCTGCGCAATCTGTGGCGGTGAATACGGCAAAGCTTCATATCCGGCACCGGGTCAGGCGGCTGGCGCCCATTGTGGCGGCTGCGGCGGCGATGCTTGCGTGCCTGGCCGCTTCGCCGGCTTTCGCTCAGTCAAACCAGCACCATCACGGTGGCGGCGCCCCGCGCGGCGGCGGCGGACCGGGCTGGGGTCGTGGCATGGCCGGCGCGCCACGCGGCGGCGCCGGGGCCGGCTTCGGGCGCGAAGCGCCGATGGGCGATCCCGCAGCCGGGCCGGGCGTCGGTCCGCCGGGAGGTCGGCCGTTGCACGGCCCGAACTGGGATGGGCGGAAGTACAACGGTTATTTTGTCGGCGGGCGTTGGTACTACGGCGCGCCGCAGCAGCCGGCGTACGAAACGCCCAGCTTCCGTCCTGGCTTCACGCCCTGGCGCCGCGGTTCGGTCCTACCGCCGCAGTATCAGGACTACGAGGTCTATGATTTCGAGCGCTTCCACCTGCGCCGCCCGCCCTACGGCTACCACTGGGTCCAGGTGGGCGGCGAGTTCCTGCTGGTCTCCATCTCGACCGGTCAGATCTTCGACGTGGTGACCGGCGGCTAGCGCCGAAATCTGATCTCCCAGCCGCGCGCCTTCCAGCCGGCCTCGACCACGTCGATGTCGTGCACGCCGGCAGGATTGGCCTTCGACGGCGAATTGCCGAGATAGGGCGCCCGCTCGATGCGCCAGATGCCCAGCAGCCGGCGCAGTTCCGGCAGCGGCTCGGCGTGATCGTCGACCCGGATGGACAGGTCGGGGAAGTCTTCGGTGGTGGTCATCACCATCGCCGCCGACTGGCGTCCGCGCCGATCGCCACCGGCCGCCTCGCCCGCCTCCAGCGCCGCCAGCATCCGCTCCGGCAGCGGCGCGGCGGGATCGGCGTTGAAGCCGGCCAGGGTCGCGGCGGCCACCTTGTCGTTGGACAGCATGTTGCCGGCGACGCTGACGAACGGCTCGCCGCAGCTCCCGGCCCACTCGACACAGTGCCGACCGGTCCAGGCGGCGATGTGGCCCTGGCGGTCGACGCAGTGCAGCTGGCGCACCTCGCGGCCTTCGTCTCCGGCGATCGCCGCGTCGATGGCCAGCTTGGCGCTGAGACCGCGCGCCAGGCCGCTCAACACGGCGGGCCCCAAATAGCGGTTGGTCAGTGATTGTGTGCCGACCGCACCGACGCCGGACTGGACGAACGGCACGAACGTCCCGGCCGCGAACGCCTTGGTCGCCACCGCGGCCCCGAACGCGCCCATGGCTTGGTCATAGGCGACGATCGACCAGGTCATGCGAGCCTCCGCTGAAATCTGCGCTGTGCGCGGGATCGGCCGATTGATAGGGGAGCCGCCCGGAGGCCGCCATGACAATCCTGATCACCGGCAGCGCCGGCCACCTCGGCGAAGCGCTGATGCGCACCCTGCGGGCTGCAGGCCGGCCGGCGCGCGGCCTGGACCTGCTGCCCTCGCCGTTCACCACCCACGTCGGCTCGATCGCCAACGCCGAGTTCGTGCGCGGCTGTATGGCCGGGATCTCGGCAGTGATCCACGCGGCGACCCTGCACAAGCCGCACGTCGCCACCCATTCGCGCCAGGCCTTCGTCGACACCAACATCGCCGGCACGCTGACGCTGCTGGAGGCGGCGACGAAGGCCGGCGTGAAGGCCTTCGTCTACACCAGCACCACCAGCGCGTTCGGCTCGGCGCTGACCCCGGCGCCAGGCGCGCCGACGGCCTGGATCACCGAGGACGTCGTCCCGGTCCCGCGCAACATCTACGGCGTAACCAAGGTCGCCTCCGAGAGCCTGTGCGAACTGTTCCACCGCGACCACGGCCTCCCGGTGGCAGTCCTGCGCACCTCGCGCTTCTTCCTGGAGGCGGACGACGTGTCGGCTATCGCCGAGGCCTATGAACTCGCCAACGTCCAGGCCAACGAACTGCTCTACCGACGCGCGGACATCGAGGATGTGGTCGGCGCGCACTTGCTGGCCGCCGAGAAGGCGGCCGAGATCGGGTTTGGCCGCTACATCGTCTCGGCGACGACGCCGTTCGGTTGGGAGGAGCTGGCGGAGCTGCGCGCCGATGCGCCGGCGGTGGTGCGTCGCCTCTTCCCGGAGGTGGACCAGCTCTATGCGGCGCGCGGTTGGCGACTGTTCCCGAGTCTCGACCGCGTCTATGTCAACGACCGCGCCCGCGCCGCGCTTGGCTGGACGCCGAAGCACGATTTCCGGCGGATGCTGGGTTGCCTCGCGAAGGGCGAGGACTTCAGCAGCGAGCTGGCTAGGGTAGTCGGGGTGAAGGGCTATCACCGCGACTGAGCGCACCGCGGGGCCGGGCGCTAAAGCCCCAGCTTCCGCCGCAAGATCTCGTTCACCGCCGCCGGGTTTGCCTTGCCGCCGGTTTCGCGCATCACCTGGCCGACGAACCAGCCGATCGCCTGCGGCTTGGTCTTCACGGACTCGGCCTGGCCAGGATTGGCGACGATCAGTGTCTCGACCATCGCCTCCAGCGCACCGGTGTCGCTGACCTGGCGCATGCCGCGAGCCTCGACGATCGCGGCCGGCGCGCCCTCACCGGCCCACATGTGCTCGAACACCTCGCGGGCGATCTTGGAGGAGATCACGTCCGTCTCGATCAGCTCGACCAGGCCGGCGATGTCGGACGCCGGGATCGGGCTCTCGGTGATCTCCAGGCCGTCCTTGGCGAGGTGGCCCAACAGCTCGTTGGCGACCCAGTTGGCGGTCAGCTTGGCGTCGCGGCCCTTGGCGGCGGCCTCAAAGAAGTCGGCTCGCGCGCCCTCGATCACCAGCACCGTGGCGTCGTAGGCGGACAGGCCATACTGGTTCATCAGCCGGCGGCGCTTGTCATCCGGCAACTCCGGCAAACTGTCCTGGATCGCCTTCACCCAGGCCGGATCCAGCTCCAGCGGCAATAGGTCGGGGTCCGGGAAGTAGCGATAGTCGTGCGCGTCCTCCTTCGACCGCATCGAGCGGGTCTCGCCCCGGGTTGGATCGTAGAGCCGGGTCTCCTGGTCGATCTTGCCGCTGTCCTCCAGGATCTCGATCTGCCGGCGCGACTCGTACTCGATCGCCGCCTGAATGAAGCGATAGGAGTTGACGTTCTTGATCTCGCAGCGGGTGCCCAGCGGGCCTCCGACCTTGCGCACCGAGACGTTGACGTCGGCGCGCAGATTGCCCTTCTCCATGTCGCCGTCGCAGGTGCCAAGGTAGCGCAGGATGGTGCGGACCTTCTTCACATAGGCCGCCGCCTCGTCGGACGAGCGCATGTCCGGGTAGGAGACGATCTCCATCAGCGCGGTGCCGGCGCGGTTGAGGTCGAGATAGGTGGCGTTCGGATCCATGTCGTGGATCGACTTGCCGGCGTCCTGCTCCAGGTGCAGCCGCTCGACCCGCACGACGAAACTCGTGCCATCGTCGCGATCGACCTCGATCTCGCCCTCGCCAACGATCGGGTCCTTGTACTGGCTGATCTGATAGCCCTGCGGCAGGTCGGGGTAGAAGTAGTTCTTCCGGTCGAAGCGGGACCAGTGGTTGATCTTGGCCTTCAGGCCCAACCCCGAGCGCACCGCCTGCTCGACGCAGACGCGGTTGATCACCGGCAGCATGCCGGGCATGGCAGCATCGACCAGGCTGACCTGCTCATTCGGCCCGGCGCCGAAACCCACCGCCGCGCCGGAGAACAATTTCGACTTCGAGGCCACCTGGGCATGGACCTCCAGCCCGATGACCAGCTCCCAGGGCCCGGTGCGCCCCTCGATCAGTTTGGATTCCGCAGTGCTCATAGGCGGATACTTAGTGGGCCGCGCCACCACCGTCACCCCGGAAAGGCCGCAGGGCGTTTCCGGCGCTGGCGAAGCGTCTCTGACGCCGATAGCTTCGGCCCCGATGCCGAGCCCGGTCCCCCTCGACCACCGTCTGGAGACGCCGCGGTTAACGCTGCGGCGGTTCAGCGTGGCCGACGCCGAGCGGGTCAACGAGATTACGTCGAACTGGAACGTCGCGCGGATGCTGCGGCTGGCGCCATATCCGCAGAGCGTGGAGGAGAAGCGCGCCTGGCTGGTCAGCCACGAGGCCGAGTGGATCGCCGGTGAGGCCTATCGCTTCGCCGTTATCGATAACGGAACGCTGATCGGCTGCGCCGACGTCGACGAGATCGCGACCGGCCGCAACGAGATCGGCTACTGGCTGGACGAGCGCTGCTGGGGCCGGGGCCTCGCCACCGAGGCGGCGACGGCGGTCAGGGACTTCGCACTCCGGACGCTGGGCCTGGATCGCCTGACCTCCGGCCACGCTTCGGACAATCCCGACTCCGGCCGCGTGCTGGAGAAGATCGGCTTCCGTTGGACCGAGGACGTCACCGTCTGGTCGCTGCCACGACAGGCCGAGATCGTGCAGCGGCGCTACGCGATGCGCCGCCCTGCTTGCGCTTCAACTCGCGCAGGGAGTGCGACGCATGCGACCAAAGCGCGCGAACGCTACGTTCCGATGGAACGGCAGGTGGGCGTTAAGCGCTACTCGCCGATGAGTTGGGCGGATCCGCCCGCATTCTAGAGCGCCCCGTTGCACGAGTTGCCTGCTTTCGGTCGACCTGCCGGAGCCTTGCTGGCCGCGCTGTGCCTGTGCGTCCTCGCCGGCCTCTCCGCTTTTGGCCTAACTCGCAGCAAGGCGGCGCTGGGCCCGCGCCTCGGGACGGCGAGTCTGCTGGGGTCAGCGATCTGGGCCGCGCCGTTCCTTACCACCGACTGGCAGGGCGACGTGGTCTTCAACCCTGCCCTGCTCGCCCTTTCGCTTGCATGCGCCGTCGCCGCGAGCTTCTGCGTCATGATCGCCTACAGCCGCACCGAGGGTTACCTGCGCATAATCGGACCGGGCGCGATCCTGGGCGGCGGCGCCGGGCTCAGCCACGCCGCGACCCTGTTCGCGGTCTATGGCGCGGGGGACGGCGTGTTCAACGATGCGCCGCTCTGCGCCGGCGTGGCGATCGCGAGCGCCTTGGCGGTACTGGCCTTTGTCGTGCTGTCGCGCGGACGCCGGCACGCTGTGGCGCTGGCTGCAATCTCGTCCGCAATCGGGGTTACGGCCTGCGCCGTGCTGGCGGGCGGCGCCCTCTCGCTGGTCCCCGCGGCGACCGGCGCGCGCCCGTTCGGCGCTGTTGCGGCCAGCGTGATGACGCTCTTCGCCCCGGCGCTCGTCGCCGTTTTGCTCGCCGCCGCGGCCTGGCTTCAGCTCCCGGGGCTCAAGGCCGCCACCAGGGCGCCGGCTTGGCGCGAAAATCCGCGGCCTTCTCGAGCGCCGAGCCGAGCTGAAACAGCGTTCCCTCGTCCAGCGCCCGTCCGATCAGCTGCAGGCCAAGCGGCAGTCCTTGCGCGTCCAGCCCGGCGGGCAAACTGAGGCCCGGCAGGCCGGCCAGGTTCACCGTCACGGTGAAGACGTCGTTGAGGTACATCGCCACCGGATCGGAAGCGTTCTCGCCCAGCCCGAACGCCGCGGAGGGCGCCGTCGGCGTCAGCAGCGCGTCGACCTTCTCGAACGCCTGGTCGAAGTCGTCGGCGATGCGCCGGCGCACCTTCAGCGCTTTCAGGTAATAGGCGTCGTAGTAGCCGGCCGAGAGCACATAGGCCCCGATCAGCACCCGACGGCGCACTTCAGCGCCGAATCCAGCCGCGCGCGTGGCCTCATAGGTGTCGGTCAGGGTCGGGCCATCGACCCGCAGGCCGTAACGCATGCCATCGTAGCGGGCGAGGTTGGACGAGGCTTCGGCCGGGGCGATGATGTAGTAGGCCGGCAGGGCGTACTTGGTGTGCGGCAGCGAAACCTCGACGATCTCGCAGCCGGCGTCCTTCAGCCACTCGACCCCCTGAGCCCAGAGCTTCTCGATCTCCGGCGGCATGCCATCGGCGCGGTATTCCTTCGGCACCCCGATCCGCAGGCCCTTCACCGACTTGCCGACGAAGCCGGCGAAGTCCGGGACCGCGCCGGGCAGGCTGGTGGAGTCCTTCGCATCGTGCCCGCTCATCGAGCGCAGCAGGATCGCGGCGTCCTCGACCGTCTTGGCCAGCGGGCCGGCCTGGTCGAGCGAGGAGGCGAAGGCGACGATGCCCCAGCGCGAGCAGCGGCCGTAGGTCGGCTTGATGCCCACCGTACCGGTCAGCGAGGCCGGCTGGCGAATCGAGCCGCCGGTGTCCGTCGCGGTCGCCGCCAGCGCCAGGTCGGCCGCCACCGCCGCGGCCGAGCCGCCGGACGAGCCGCCCGGCGTCAGCGGCCGGTTCGAGCCGTGCGAGCGCCAGGGGTTCACCACCGGCCCGAACGCGCTGGTCTCGTTGGACGAGCCCATGGCGAACTCGTCCATGTTGAGCTTGCCCAGCATCACCGCGCCGTCGCGCCAGAGGTTGGCAGTGACGGTGGATTCGTAGGGCGGGATGAAGTTGCCCAGGATCTTGGAGCCGGCGGTCGAGCGCACGCCCTCGGTGCAGAACAGGTCCTTGATCCCGAGCGAGGCGCCTTCCAGCGGCCCGGCGTCGCCTGACTTCAGCCGCGCGTCCGACTTCTGCGCCATCGCCAGCGCCTCCTCCGGCGTCTCCAGCACATAGGCGTTGAGCGAGCGCGCCGCCTCGATCGCCGCCTGGTGCGCCTGCGCCAGCTCGACGGCGGAAAACCTGCGCGCCTTCAGTCCGTCGAGCGCGTCCTTCAGGGTGAGGCCGGTGAGATCGGTCATTCGACCACCTTCGGCACCACGAAGAAGTTGCGGTCGGCCTTGGGGGCGTTGGCCAGGATCACGGCCGGATCGCCGCCGTCGGTGACGACATCGTCGCGCTGCGGCAGCGACACCGCCTCGGTCGAGGCCATCGGCTGCACGCCCTCGGTGTCGACCTCGTTCAGCTGCTCGATCCAGGCCAGGATGCTGGACAGCTCGCCGGCCAGCGGCTCCAGCTCGGCGTCGGCGACGCGGATGCGGGCCAGCCGGGCGACCTTCTTCACCGTCGCGGCGTCGATGGCCATGGTAGAGGTGTCCTTTCAACCAAGGCGCGCCGGTTAGCCGGCGCTTGGCGGTGTTGGCAAGCTTTCTTAGGGTTCGACCAACATGGCCGTAGTCGATCTTCTCGAACTGCCGGGCGCGATGGCGCCGCGCACGCCGCTGGTGGGCCTCGACCTTGGCGTGAAGACCATCGGCGTCGCCGTCTCCGACATCGGCCTGATGATCGCCAGCCCCTTGGCCCTGATCCGCCGCGCGAAGTTCACCGCCGACGCCGAGGCGCTGCTGAAGCTGATGGAGGGCCGCGGCGCCGGCGGGATCGTGATCGGCCTGCCGATCAACATGGACGGGACCGAGGGCCCGCGCTGCCAGTCGGTCCGCGCGTTCGGCCGCAACCTGCTGCGCCTGAGGGAGCTGCCGATCGCGTTCTGGGACGAGCGCCTCTCCAGCGCCGCGGTGAACCGCATGCTGATCGACGAGGCCGATACGACCCGCGCCCGCCGCGCCGAAGTCGTCGACAAGGCCGCCGCCGCCTGGATCCTGCAAGGCGCGCTGGAACGGCTGCGAGGCGCCAGATGACCGCCCGTATCGTCCTCATCAACGGCGTCTCGAGCGTCGGCAAGGGCTCGGTCGCCAAGGCGCTGCAGAAGATCGCCAGCCGGCCGATGCTGCATGTGCAGATGGACGCCTTCCTGGAGATGCTACCGGCGGCATGTTCGGCGCGGCGGAGGGCTGCGTGTTCGAGACCACCGAGCAGAACGGCAAGCCCGTGACCGCCATCAGGAGCGGGCCGGTGCTGGAGACGGCGATGCGCGGCATGCGCGGCGCGGTCGCCGCCCTGGCCGAGGCGGGAAACGACGTCATCGTCGACGAGGTGCTGTGGGATCCCGAGGCGCTGGTCGACTATCGCCGCCGGCTTGCGCCCTACGAACTCCACACCGTCGGCCTGATCGCGCCGCTGGATGTGATCGAGCACCGCGAACGCCAGCGCGGCGACCGCGACCTCGGCCTGGCGCGCTGGCAGTACGATAACGTCCACGCCGGCATGACCTACGACCTGGAGCTGGACGCCGAAACCGCGACGCCCGATCAACTCGCGGCCAAGATCAAGCGGGCATTCGGACTCTGAGCCTTCCCTCCCCCGCCGAAGCCGCCTAGAACGGCGCTTTAATGACCATGATCGCGCCTGGCCCCGAAGAGGTCCGCCAACGGACCTTTCCCTTCCCCGCGCGCCATTTTCTGTCCGTCGGCGATCTGGACCGCGAGCAGGTGCACGACCTGCTCGATCTCGCCGAGGGATTCGTCGCCCTCAACCGGCAGAAGGCCAAGAAGCTGGACCTGCTGAAGGGCCGCACCCTGGTCAATCTGTTCTTCGAGGCCTCCACCCGCACCCAGAGCTCGTTCGAACTGGCCGGCAAACGCCTGGGCGCCGACGTGGTCAACATGCCCACCCGCACCTCCTCGATTTCCAAGGGCGAGACGCTGATCGACACCGCGGTGACGCTGAACGCGATGCAGCCGGACATCCTGGTGGTGCGCCACGGCGCGTCCGGCGCCGCCAGCCTGCTCTCGCAAAAAGTCACCTGCAGCGTGATCAACGCCGGCGACGGCCAGCACGAGCACCCCTCGCAGGCGCTGCTCGACGCGCTGGCGGTGCGCCGCGCGTTCGGCAAGGTCGAGGGGCTGACGGTGGCGATCTGCGGCGATGTGCTGCACAGCCGCGTCGCCCGTTCCAACGTCGGCCTGCTGACCATGCTGGGCGCCCAGGTGCGGGTGGTAGGCCCCCCGACGCTAATGCCGTTCGGCGTCGAGCGCTGGGGTGTCGAAGTGTTCCACGACATGAAGGCCGGCATCGCCGGGGTCGACGTGGTGATGATGCTGCGCCTGCAGCTGGAACGGATGCAGGGCGCGCTGGTCCCCTCGACCCGCGAGTACAACCGCCTGTTCGGCCTCGACCGCGAGAAGCTGGCGCTGGCTTCGCGGAACGTGCGGGTGATGCACCCCGGCCCGATGAACCGCGGCGTCGAAATCGACTCCGAGGTCGCCGACGACCTGGAAGTCAGCCTGATCCAAAACCAGGTGGAGATGGGCGTCGCCGCGCGCATGGCGGTGCTGGCCTCGATGGCCGCGCGGCTCGACAACGACTGATGACCAGCCGGCCGATCGCCTTCATCAACGCCCGCCTGGTCGACCCGGCTAGCGGTTACGACGGCCCGGGCGCGCTGATGGCCAGCGGCGGGCGCATCGTCGAAGTGACCCGCGGCGACGGCCCGGCCTTCCTTTCCCCCGATGTCCGCCGCGTCGACTGCAACGGCGCCATGCTGGCCCCCGGGCTGATCGACCTGCGGGTCAAGACCGGCGAGCCGGGCGCCGAGCCGAAGGAGACGCTGAAGTCGGCCGCGAGAGCCGCCGCCGCCGGCGGGGTCACCTCGATCGTGGTGCAGCCCGACACCGATCCGGCCATCGACGACCCCTCGGTGGTGGACTTCATCCTGCGCCGCGCCCGCGACATCGAGCTGGTGCACGTCTATCCCGCCGGCGCCGCGACCAAGGGCCTGGCCGGCAAGGCGATGGCCGAGCTCGGCCTGATGCACGAAGCGGGCTGCGTCTATGTCACTGACGCCGACCGGCCAATCGTGGACTCCAAGGTGATGCGCCGGCTGCTGTCCTACGCCAAGGGCCAGAACCTGCTGGTTGCTCACCGCCCGGCCGACCCCTGGCTCTGCGACGGCGCCGCCGCCACCGAGAGCGAGTTCGCCGGCCGCATGGGCCTGCCCGCCGCGCCCGCCATCGCCGAGAAGATCATGCTCGAGCGCGACGCGGCGCTAGTCGAGCTGACCGGCGCGCGCCTGCTGGTCGACCAGGTCAGCGCCGCCTGCGCGCTGGAGAGCCTGGCCCGCGCCAAGGCCCTCGGCCTGCCAATGCTGGCCACCTGCTCGATCAACCACCTCACCTTCAACGAGCTCGACATCGGCGACTACCGCACCTTCTGGAAGCTGGAGCCGCCGCTGCGCAGCGAGGACGACCGCCAGGCGCTGATCGAGGCGCTGGTCTCCGGCCTGGTCGACATCGTCGTCTCCGCCCACGCCCCTGCCCCGGCCGAGGATAAGCGCCTGCCGTTCGAGGAAGCCGCGCCAGGCTCAATCGGTCTGGAGACCCTGCTGCCGGCCCTGCTCGGCCTCTACCACGACGGCCGCGCCCCGCTGCTGCGTCTGATCGAAACCGTGACCTTGGCCCCCGCCAAGGCGATCGGCCTGGCCGCCGGCCGCCTCGCCGTCGGCGCCCCGGCCGACCTGGTGCTCTGCGACCTCACCGCCCCGCGCGTGATCGACGCCGAGAAGCTCACCTCCAAATCCAAGAATTCCGCCTTCGACGGCCGCCGCCTGCAGGGCCAGGTGCTGATGACGCTGGTGGACGGGCGCGTGGTGTACGAAGCGGCCTGACGTCACCTAGCCGCCCAGGCCGTAGCGCGTGAAGCGGGCGGCGACGTTCGGGTCTGACGCCTTGGCCGCGGCGATGTCGGCGGCGGCGCCGGCCGCGGCGCCCATGGCCCGTTTGACCAGGCCGCGCAGGTAGAGCGGATCGGCCTTCTCCACATCGATGGCGAGCGCGGCGTTCAGGTCGGCGAGGGCCGGGTCGAGCTGACGCTTGCGGAAATAGACCATGCCGCGGTTGGAGAGGGTGTTGATGTCGTCGGGCGCGAGCTTGAGAGCCTGGTTGCAGTCGGCCAGCGCCTGGTCCAGCGCCTGGTTCGCCGCCGCCCGCGCGAAGCACCGGTTGCTGATCGCCCGCGCGAAGTCAGGCTTCAGCGCGATCGCCGAGTCATAGTCGCGGATCGCCTGGTTGGTCTCGCCCATGTCCTCGTAGGTGGCCCCGCGGTTGCTGAAGGCGATGGCGGAGCTTGGCGTCAGGCGGATTGCTTCGTTGTCGTCGTCGATCGCGCGCTGGTCGTCGCCGGCGGCGTGGTAGGCGATGGCGCGGCGGATGTAGGCGACGGCCATGTTCTGCGGCGCCTCGCCACCCTCGCGGATGATGACGCTGCAGCCCGCGACGCTGGGGGCCTCGTCGCATCCGGCCCACTCCGGCGCGGGCGCGTCGGGCGTCGCGGCGCTCGCAGTCGGGGCGTTTGGGACTACGGCGCCGGGCGCGTTGACCGGCGCCGCGGCGGGCGCTGGCGGACCCGGCCGCAACAACAACATCGCCACCAGCACCAAGGCCATCGCCACTGCGACTCCGGTGACGATCGGCCAGAACGGCAAGCGTTTCTGTGCGGGCGGCGGGATGGGGGTCGGCGGGGGCCACGTTGGCTCGAACGTCTGGCCGTCCAGCAGGCTGCGAGTGATCCGCGCCAAATAGGTCAGGTGCCGCTGCAGCGGCGGGCTGAACGCGTCCAGCCAGTGTTGGGTGGAGATGAAGAACCCCAGCGACCGGCTGGGCGACACCCGCTCGAGCCTGACGGGAAGGATCGGGATGCCCCGGCTCACCGCCAGTTCCACTTCGCGCTGGATCTGGTGCGACTCGTTGGCGTGCTGCGAAAACAGCAGGACGAACACCTTCACCTCGCCAATCGCGTCGATGATCGAGGCGCTCCACTCGGACCCAGGGGTGATGTCCCGCGGCGCGATCCAGCAACGGATACCTTCGCCCTCCAGCACCGCGCACGCCGCATCGGCGGCCAGCTTGTCCTTGCTCGAATGGCTGATGAAGACGTCGTGCGCCATGATGGCTCAGGCCGGCAGCCCGTAGCCGACGAACCTGGCGGCGATATTCTGATCGAGCGCCTGGGCCGCGCTCGCGTCGCCGCTGTCGGTCTGGCCGGTCTTGGCTTTCATGGCCACCGCCCGCCCGTACAGCGACGACGCGCGCTTCGGATCGAGCTTCAGCGCCGCGGTGAAATCGGCGATGGCCTGGTCGGGCTGGCTCTGCCGAAGATAGACCAGGCCGCGGGCATCCAAGCCGTCGGCATCGTTGGGGATATGGCTGAGTGCGAGGTTGCAGTCGGCCATCGCCTGGCCCAGCCCCTGGTTCTGCCGCGCGCGGGCCTCGCAGCGGTTGGTGAAGGCGTTGGCCATGGTCGAATCAAGATGGATCGCCTGGTTGAAATCGGCGATCGCGAGGTCGTACTGGCCCTGCTCCATGTAGGCGCGGCCGCGATTGTTGATCGCCAGCGGATTGTTGGGCTGCAGGCGGATCGCCCTGTTCAAATCCGAGACGGCGTCGGGGTAGTCGCCAAGCCGGATGTAGGCCAGGCCCCGGTTCGTCAGGGTCTCCTGATCGTTCGGCTGCGCCCGCAGCACCCAGTTGTAGTCGTCGATCGCCAGCTGATGTTCGCCCTCGTCGTCGAACGCCACGCCGCGGTTGAAATAGGCCACCGCGATGTTCCGGCGGGTTTCCCGGCCTGACTGGATCAGGCTGGTGCACGCTGCGATGCGGGTCTGGTCGACCAGATTGGTGACGCAGGCCACCCACGCCGGGCTCATGCCCGCCGTCGAAGGCCCTTGCGGCGGCGCGACGTAACCGGCAGGCACGGGCGGGGCCGGCGCGGGCTTCGGGACGACTGCGGGGCCCGGCGAGCGCAACAGCATCGCCGCGGCGAGCACCATCACCGCGCCCCCGGCGATGGCCAGCCACCACGGCTTGACCCCGGCCAAGGGCGACGGCGTCGGGATCTGCCCGGGCGTTTCGCCGTCCAGCAAGGTACGCAGAATCTGCGCCAGGTGAGTCAGGTGCTGCTGCAGCGGCGGGCTGAACGCGTCCAGCCAGTGCGGCGTCGAAATGAAATATTCCAGCGACTTGGTCGGCGCGACGTCTTCGATCCGCAGGGGGATGATCGGGATGCCCTGGTGCACCGCCCGCTCGACCTCGCGCTTGATCTGGCCCGACTCGTTGGCGTGGCCGGAGAAGACCAGCACGAAGGCCCTGACTTCGGCGATCGCGTCGATGATCGACTCGCTCCACTCGGAGCCGGGCGTGACGTCGCGCGGCGCGATCCAGCAGCGGATGCCCGCGGCCTCCAGCACGGCGCAGGCCGCGTCCGCGGTCAGCTTGTCCTGCGGCGAATAGCTGATGAAAACGTCGTGCGCCACGCCCGCCCCAAACCGCCCTGTCTAGACCACCCGGCACGACGATAGGCGCGCCGGGCCGAACTGCAAAACCTGGCGTCCGTGCTTTCCATGTTTGCCACGGCCCTCTTTGTCGGGTCACCGGCTGGCTTCGAGCGCCAACACTGCGTAGGCCGTCGCAGCGTCGCTCATGAACGGGCCCGCCTCCGACTTTGGATCGCGATCCTTGTTGACCGACCAGGACGTCCAGGCGCCGCTCGCCCGGTCCTGGTTGGCCAGCAGCCAAGCGACGCCGCGCGCGACATGCGGGTCGTCGCGCTTGCCGATCTCCTCGAGCACCAGCACCGTGACCGCGGTGGCGTAGCCGTCCGAGACAGTGTGCGGCGCCGAGTGGTCGACGCGTGTCCAGGGGCCCAGATCGGTCAGGCTCCAGCCGCCGTCAGGCTGTTGCAGGCGGTCCAGCCTGTCGATCAGCGCGGCGCGCTCGGCGGCGTTCAACACGTCCGGGAACGAGGCCGAGGCCCACAGCGCAACGAGCTTGTTGAGCAGCGGCTGGCCCTCGTAGTGGCTGCGCAGATAGCTGGTCAGGGCGGCGAGATTCGCCGCGATCTTCGGGTCGTCACGATAGTGATCGGGCGCCTTGGCGACGCTCACGGCCATCAACGCGGCCCAATGGTATTGGGACTCCTTCGACTCCCAGGGGGCCAAGCCGAAGTTCTGCCACACCCAGGCGCCGGCGTCCGGGCCGTCCTTCGACTGCAGCGCCCAGGCGTTGTCGAAGGCCGTGCGCGTGACGTCGCGCAGATGGCCCTGCCGCGCGTCGTAGCCAGTGAGGATGAAGGCGTTCAGCACCGACTCGGCGTTGTGCGATTCAACCTCCTTGCCGGGGCCCGAGGGGATGTCGCTGTAGAACGGTTGCATCAGGCTCCACTGGCGGACGCGCTTTTCGATGCTGGCCAGCATCGTCAGTTCCGCCCCCGCTGGCGCCGGCTCGCCCAGGTCCTGGCGCAGGACCGGCCGCGCCAAGCCGTAGCTCGCCTGCGTGTGGCAGGAAACGCACAGAGTGTCGCGATCCTTGTGCGGACGATCCCACGACTGCCACCACACCTCGCGGCTATCGAGATAGCGCGCCGCGGCCTGGCGATCCCAGCCGGGCTGAGCGCTGCCGGCCGTCGCCAGACCCGGCCCAGCCGGCGATCCGAGCAGCATCACCGCGAGTCCGGCGCCGCCCGGACAGGAAAGCGCCAGCAGATTGCGGAACAGCGCCATGCTCTTGACCTCTCGGGGCCCGGATCGGGCGAAGGCGAACCGAGCCTAGCCTGCGCGACATCCGACAGGTCAACCGCGAGTTTGCCGAGCGCGCGCCAGCAGACCCAGGTGACTGATATTTCACCTCAAAGGCTGAGGGCTGGGTGTCCAGCTAGACGATACAATTCACGCTTGCCTCGGCGTGATCCCCTAGCTCCCCGTCGGGACCACCGTGCCCTTTTCCACCATCAGCACCACCACCCGGCCCTGGGCCCTGGGGAAGTGCATCTTGCCGCGGGGGATGGTGACGCCCTGGCCTGCCTCCAGGCGCACGGCGCCGTCTTCGGTCTCGATCACCAGCACCCCTTCGACCACGTAGAAGAACTCGTCCTCGGTCTCGTGCTGGTGCCAGTGGAAGTCCCCGTCGAGCACACCGAGGCGCACCACGGCGTCGTTGACCTCGGTCAGGGTGCGGTTCCACCAGGGGGTCTGGGCGGCGGCGAGCGCGGTAACGTCGATCTTCTGCTGCGGCGCGAACAGCACGTCCTTGGAGATGTCGTAACGGTCCAGAACCTTGTCCATCGCGCGGCGCTCCTGTAGCTGCGAGCCATGGATATTCGTCAATTAGCCAAGTGGCAATATGCCATCTGACGTCCGCACCGAGGCCGCCACCGAAGCCGAAGTGGTCGCGGCGCTGAAGGCGCTGGCCAACGAGCGGCGGCTGACCATCCTGGACTGGCTGAAGGCGCCGCGCAGCCATTTCCGCGAGCAGGTCGACGGCGATCTGGTGGACGACGGCGTGTGCGGTCTGCTGATCGCCGAGAAGCTCGGGGTCAGTCAGCCGACCGTCAGCGAGCACATGCGCATCCTCACCCACGCCGGCCTGGTCAGCGCCAAACGGATCAAGCAGTGGACCTTCTACCGCCGCGACGAGGCGCGGCTGGCGCGGCTGCGCGCGGCGATCGGCGGGCGGCTCTGAAGCTGGTTTTTGCCACAACGGCTTTGCCGTAACCCCGGCGCGACCTAGAGTGGCGGCCATGCTGATTTCCAATCCCGTGCTGGCGGCCGGCCTGTGTGTCCTCGGCGGCTATCTCTTGGGCTCGATCCCGTTCGGAGTGATCGCGACGCGGCTGGCCGGCGCGGGCGACGTGCGCAGCATCGGCTCAGGCAGCATCGGCGCGACCAATGTGCTGCGCACCGGCCGTCGCGACCTGGCGGCGATCACCCTCATCGGCGACGGCGGCAAGGGCGCGGCGGCAACGCTGCTGGCCGGCTGGATGACCGGCTCGACGGAGATGGCGGCGCTGGCAGGCGGGGCGGCGTTCCTGGGCCACCTATTTCCGGCCTGGCTGAAGTTTCGCGGTGGCAAGGGTCTCGCGACCGCGGCCGGCGTGATGTTCGCGATAGCCTGGCCGGCCGCGCTACTGGCCGGCGCGATCTGGCTCGCGATGGCGGTCATCTTCCGCATCTCGTCGCTGGCGTCGCTGACCGCGGCGGCGGTCTGCCCGCTTTGCGTGTTCCTCACCGGCCAGACGCCAGAGGCGAAGCTGTGGGTGTCGCTGTTCATGGCGGTGCTGATCTTCATCCGCCACCACGAGAACATCCGCCGGCTGCTGAAGGGCGAGGAGCCGCGGATCGGCGCGAAAGCGGCGGCCAATCCCGCCACAGCCGGGTCAGACGCCTAGCATTACAGTTGCACTCTAATCTTGATGTGAGCCCGTCGAGCTGCCGCTTGATGGGCTCTTCGCCATAGAGACCAGGCAATGATCTCGGCGGGCTCGA
>Ga0302311_10001048_pt1 | contig 33303 bp, 35 predicted proteins | sample III_Palsa_N1_3_FD_200449 | JGI IMG/M metagenome (GOLD analysis project Ga0302311, IMG submission 200449) | Peat permafrost microbial communities from Stordalen Mire near Abisko, Sweden - III_Palsa_N1_3 | ecosystem: Environmental > Terrestrial > Soil > Palsa > Peat permafrost | place: Sweden... | reverse complement strand
ACCGGTAGCTGCCAATGGCTGCCGGCGACACATTGGAGGAGTGCATGATGAAGAAGATCCTGCTTGCCGCGATCGCGGCTGGGGCCGCGTTGGCGGCGATCGCGCCCGCCGACGCCCGTCAAGGCTGTGGCGGCGGCGCGCATCGCGGACCGGCTGGCTATTGCCGACCCAATCGCGGGGGCGCCGTCGTTGCGCCCGGCGTCCGGATCGGCGTCTTCTATCCCGGTCGCGGCTATTGGGATGGCCGCCGATATTGGGGGCATCGCGATCGGTGGCATGGCGGTTGGCGCTACCGCTAAGGACCGACAGGGGCGCCTCTGCGGGCGCCCCTGTCAAGTATCGACGCAGGCATGGCGAGCGACGGTGCCTCGGTCCCGATGGTCTGCCGGGTCAGTCTCGATCCCTCTGATCTGAAGGTGATCCGATGAAGAAAATGACCAGCCTGTCACCACATAGCGTCGCCCTGCTGCTCATGCTGGTGCCCGTCGGCGCCTGCGCCCAGCCGGCCGACCAGCAAACCTCCGCACGGCGGTCGGTCGCGACATCGCCCGGCGTCTCGCTTCAGGATTTCGTCAGGCGGCACGAAGGCAGGCTGCTCGCCGACGATACCGACGGCGACGGCAAGGTCAGCAAGGCCGAATTTCTCGCCGCCGCCAAATCGGGCAAGGGCGACCCCGAGAAGCGGTTCGCGCGGATCGACCGGAATGGCGACGGCATGCTCGACAAGTCCGAGATCGATGCCATGCTGACTCGTCGGTTCAAGCGCGTGGACGTCAATGGCGACGGCGTGCTCAGCGCGGACGAACGTGCCGCCGCCCATGCTGCGAAGGGCAAGACAGCGGGTGACGGATCGGACTCCTGATGCAGGATCGGCCAGGATGGACATAGGAACGAACGCGATTGAGCGATCAGGATCCGGACTCGACGCTGATCGAGCGCGTCGGCCGCGGCGATGCGGCGGAGACGAGGCTGCTCGTCGCCGCCAAGCTTCCGCGTATCGTCGGCCTTGCGACGCGCATCTTGCGGGATGCGTCGGAAGCGGACGATGTCGCGCAGGAGGCATTTGTCCGGATATGGAAGACGGCCAGCGCCTGGCAGCCCGGTCGGGCACGGTTCGACACCTGGCTGCATACCGTCGTGCTCAATCTGTGCCGCGACCGTCTGCGCCGCAAGCGCGAGGTCACCGGCGACACGATGCCCGACGTCCTCGACCCTGCTCCGGATGCCGAAGCCCGCTTGCTGGAGACCGAGCGCTCGGCTGCTGTCGCAAACGCCATCTCCGAGCTGCCCGAACGGCAGCGCGAGGCGATCATCCTGGTTCACTATCAGGATCTTTCGGGTGCCGAGGCCGCTGCGGTCCTCGACATCAGCGTAGACGCGCTGGAATCCTTATTGGCGCGGGGACGGCGCACGTTGCGTGGACAGCTTGCGAAACCCGAGGAGAGCGATGATGCGTGAGCCATTGACCCTCGATCGTTTCCGCGCGCTCGCCGACGCCTATGGTGGCGTCGTCGCGCGCTGGCCTGAGGACCATCGCGAAGCCGCGATGCAGACGGCGTCGCAACCCGCCGCACGGGAGATCCTCGCGCAGGCGTTGGCGCTCGATGAGGTTCTTGACGCCTGGACGGTCGCGCCGCCCTCCATATCCCTTCGCGAACGGCTGACCGCTGCTGCACCTGCTCCCAAGCGGCGGCTCGCCGCACGAGGACGGCTCTGGTGGTCGGGCATCGGCATAGCCGCGACGCTCGCCGGTGCAACGGCGGGGACGGCCGCGGTCGCGATCGTGGCGCCGGTCGATCCGCCCTCCGACAGCAGCACGTCGTTCGGCGACGTTGGTGGGCAGGAAGGCTGAGCCATGGGCAAGACACGCGTCGCGTTGATCGCATCGGTCATCCTCAATTTGTTCCTTGCCGGAGCGCTCGTCGCAGGATTGGTCACGCTTCGGACGGGTGGCCGGATGATCAATGCGGGCTCGCTGCGGATCGTGGGCGCCGAGTTGCCGAAGTCGGAGCGGCGGCCGTTCCGTGTGGCGCTTCGCGAAGCGCGGCGCGCAATGCATCCGACGATCGTCGAGGGCCGCACCGCGAAGGCCGAGGCAGCATCGCTGCTGCGGCAGCCGACGATCGATCAGGCTGCCATCATCGTTGCGCTCGACCGCGCGCGTGCCGCCGACATCTCCGTTCGGGCGGCCGTGGAACGCCGCGCCGTCGCCTTCGCCGCAACGCTGCCGATCGCAGATCGCGGGAGGCTCGCCGACGCCATGCAGCGCCGCGCCGAGAAGGGGCGCCCACCCGCCGAATGAGGTGCGACGGAAAGGCCTCTCGCGTCCGTTGAAGGGACAGTGGATCAGCCCCGAGGTAAGATCATTGTCCGTCCAACCCGCGTCCTTGTCGCCATCCGCGATTGCGCTGAATCGTTTTGGTTTGGGTGCGCGACCTGACGACGTCGCGTCAGGCGACCCGAGGCGCCAGCTTGTCGACCAGTTCTCGCGGTTCGATGTGCGTCCAGCCGGTTTCGCCGCGCTCGACGACGCCGGAACGGTGGTGCAGCACTATCGCACGGCGCAGCAGGCGGATCGCCGCACGGCGCGGCAGGACGGCGCGACCGATGCCAAGGCCGACCGCACGGCCGGCCGCCAAGATTTTCGGCAAGACGTGCACGCGCTCTACCGTGCGGCTGTCCAGGCCCGCGCCGACAGCGCACTCGCAACCCAGGCGCCGTTCGTCGAGCGCATGGTCCATTTCTGGTCGAACCACTTCTGCGTCTCCGTCGACAACGCCCAGGTTACCGCGTTCGCGGGCGCCTTCGAGCGCGACGCGATCCGGCCGTACGTGCTGGGCTCCTTCTCCGACATGGCGCTGGCGGCCGAGCGGCACCCCGCGATGCTGATCTATCTGAACCAGGTCCAATCGATCGGTCCGGACAGTCCGGCCGCCGCACGCAATCCCGATCGCAAGCGCGGTCTGAACGAAAACCTGGCGCGCGAGATCATGGAGCTGCACACGCTCGGTGTTCGCTCGGGCTACAGCCAGGCAGACGTGACCGAGTTCGCGCGTGCGCTCACCGGCTGGACCGTCGATGGGCTCGGCACCGGCGGCGCGGGCCTGGGAAATGCCGACGTTTCCGCGTTTCGCCCGGCGCGGCACGAGCCCGGCGCCCGCACCATCCTCGGCAAGCGCTATCCGCAGGATGGTGTGGCCCAGGCCCGCATGGCGCTGATCGACTTCACATATATGCCGGCGACCGCGACGCATATCGCCACCAAACTCGCGCGGCACTTCGCCGGAGACAAACCGCCGCCAGCGCTGGTTGCGCGGCTGGCCGACAGCTTCACGAAAAGCAGGGGAGACCTGCCAGCCGTCTATCAAACGCTGATCCGGTCGCCCGAGCCGTGGGTCGCGACACCGATCAAGTTCAAGACGCCGTGGGAGTGGACGATCTCGTCGCTTCGTGGGCTTGGCCACAAGCAGGTCGGCGACATGCAGATCGCCGCCTTGCAGACCCAGCTTGGGCAGACGGTCTGGAAGCCGGGAGAACCGGCAGGGTGGGATGATGTCGCGACGAGCTGGTCGGGGTCCGATGCCTTGCTGCGCCGCGTGGAGATCGCCCAGCGGCTGGCAGCCCCGCTCGGCACAGGCGTCGATGCGCGCCTGCTCGCGCCGAAGCTCCTGCCGGGGATGCTGAGCGAGGCCACCGCCGACCAGATCGCGCGATCCGAAAGCCCGGCCGGCGCGCTCGCGCTGATGCTCGTCTCGCCCGATTTTCTGAGGAGATGATCCGATGATCGCTCGCCGCCAGTTCCTGTCCGCCGCGGCGCTCGGCGCCGGCGCCCTGTTCGTCGCGCCGGGTCTTGCGCTCGCAACCGTGCCGACCGATCGCCGCTTCGTGTTCATCATCCAGCGCGGCGCGGCCGACGGTCTCGACATTCTGCGGCCGACCGGGGATCCCGCATTTTCAAGTCTGCGCACAAGCCTGGTCGGCGATGGCGACGCGGGCACCAGGCTCGACGGGATGTTCACGCTCCATCCGTCGCTCGTCGAAGTCGGCAAGATGTATGGGCAGGGACAGGCCCTTTTCGTCCATGCCGTCGCCTCGCCGTATCGCGACCGGTCGCATTTCGACGGGCAGAACGTGCTCGAGACCGGCGGCCTGCAACCCTATGCAATGCGCGACGGCTGGCTCAACCGACTGGTTGCGCTGATGCCACGGTTGAGCGGCGAGGCGATCGCTATCGCGGCGACTGTGCCCACCGCGCTGCGCGGGTCGATCGAGGTCGCCTCCTTCGCGCCCTCCGCGCTTCCGCATGCCGCGGACGACCTGATGACGCGCGTCGGCGCCCTCTATGACGCAGACCCGCAACTGCACCCGGCCTGGGCCGCCGCGCTGGAAACCAAAGGTCTCGCAAACGACGTCGGTGCGGGACAGGATCCGGCAAGCCTCGGTCGCCTGACCGCAAGTTTCCTTACCAAGCCGAACGGTCCTCGGATCGCGATGCTCGAAACGCTGGGCTGGGATACCCACAGCGCGCAGAAGGGACGGCTCGCGAACCAGCTCAAGGGACTGGACGCGATGCTCGCGGCGATGCGAGACGGTCTGGGATTACAATGGGCGAATACGACCGTGCTGATCGCGACCGAGTTCGGCCGCACCGTGGCGGTCAACGGCACCGGCGGAACGGACCATGGGACGGGATCCGTGGCGACGCTGGTCGGCGGCGCAGTCCGAGGCGGCCGGGTGATTGCGGACTGGCCCGGCCTCGCCCCATCGATGCTGTACCAGGCGCGCGATCTTCGCCCGACGAGCGCGCTCGATGCGCTGATCGCCGGCGTGGCCGCGGAAGGTCTTGCGTTGGATCCCGAGCGCGTCGGCCGCTCCCTGTTCTCGCAGGCAACCGGCGGACGTCCCATGGCCGGATTTATCAGGACTTGATCGGCCGGAAGCGGCTGGCCTCCAGATCCCGGCGGTGATCACTGCCAAGGCAGCTAGTGAACCTTTCCACACGCTGCGCGTCGGATGCGAAACCGGCCCCTGCCGGCATCGGGAGCCGAGACGCTTGACCACGCCGCAGATCCTGTCATTCGCGCTCGTCGTCGGCGCGATCATCACCTTCGCCTGCGGGCGCTTTCGGTACGATCTGGTATCGCTGGTCGCGCTTCTGATCGGCATGGCGGTCGGCATCGTGCCGGTCAAAAGCGCATTCAGCGGGTTCACCAGCGATGTCGTCGTAATCATCGCCTCCGCGCTGGTGGTCAGTGCCGCGGTGGCGCGATCGGGCGTGGTGGAAACCGCGATCCGACCGGTGCTGGGCAGGCTCAAATCGCTGCCGCTGCAGGTGCCCGCCCTGTCGGGGGCGACCGCTCTGCTGTCGATCGTCACCAAGAACGTCGGCGCGCTCGCGATACTCATGCCGACCGCACTCAAGCTCGGTCGCACCGAAGGGAGCTCGGTCTCTGCATTGCTGATGCCGATGTCCTTCATGTCGCTGCTCGGCGGGCTGGTGACCCTGGTCGGCACCTCGACCAACATCATCGTGAGCCAGGTGCGCGAGGAGACAATCGGCAAGCCGTTTAGGATGTTCGATTTTGCGCCAGTGGGCCTGTGCCTTACCGCGCTCGGCTTCGTCGTCGTGAGCTTCGGCTGGCGGCTGCTGCCCCGCGATCGTCGGTCGGGCGGCGCGATGGAGTCGATTGTGGCCGAAGCCGCCTATTCGACCGAAGCGACCATCCCTGCCGATCTGCCTGAAGGACTAAAGACGATCGCCGACCTCGCCCTCGACGAGGACGGCGTCACGCTGGTCGCGATGAAGCACGCAGATGGTCGCGCGGCCGACGCCGAGCCGCGCGCATCGCTGGCCCCCGGCGCGGTCCTCGTACTCGAAGGCGACGACGAGGCGCTGGCACGAATGTTCGCGCGGCTGCCGCTGCTGCAAGCCCGGTCCGAACAGAATCTAGAGAAGGATCGACCCAACGAAGAGATCCGCTCGATCGAGGCGGTGGTGCAGCCTGATTCCGATCTCGTCGGCCAATCGGCTCAGCGCGCGCGTTTGCAGGAGCAATATGGCGTCAAGCTGCTCGCGGTCGGCCGCAGCAGCGAACGGATCACCGAGCGCCTGCGCGAGGTAACGCTGCGCGCCGGCGACGTGCTACTGCTGCAGGCGGGCGAGAAGTCTCTTCCCGAATTCATTCGCAGCAAGTCGCTGTTGCCCCTGGCCGAGCGAACGGTGCGACTTGGCAACCGCCGCCAGCGCTACGGTCCGATCGGCATCCTGTTTGCGGCGATCGTGCTGATCGCGATCGGGGTCGTGCCGGTCGCCGCGGGATTCTTCGCGGCGGCTATTGCGATCGTCGCGATCGGCGCGCTACCGATGCGCGAGGCCTATGCCTCGCTCGAACCCGAGGTGCTGATCCTGATCGGCGCGCTCACCCCGATCAGCGAGGCGGTGCAGCATACCGGCGGCACCGCGCTGATCGCGACCGGTCTCGCGCACATTCTGACCGGAATCTCGCCGATCCTGGTGCTCGGTACGCTTATGGTGACCGCGATGGCCTGCTCGCCCTTCCTCCACAACGCCCCGACCGTATTGGTGCTGGGTCCGATCGCGGTATCAATGGCGCAGCGTCTCAACCTAAATCCCGACCCGTTCCTGATGGCCGTGGCGACGGGCGCGGGATGCGACTTTCTCACGCCGATCGGCCATCAGTGCAATACATTGGTCATGGGCCCCGGTGGCTACCGGTTCGGCGACTATTGGAAGCTAGGGCTGCCGTTGTCGTTCCTGGTGATCGTCACCGGCGTCCCGCTGATCGCTTTGTTCTGGCCGCTGACATAGCGCCGCGCATATTGCTATTATCGGCGGTCAAGCGGCTACAAATAAAGCTCTGCTGAGACCCAAAAGACGACATGCCAGCTTGCTACCTGGCTTCCCAACTTCGGACGGTCATTCATATCCATATACGCCGCAACGTTGCGCGAGCTGCTACCAGCCTTTTATTGCGCTAGGTGTATTAGTGGTGTATATCACCAGGATGCGTACGCCCACCTCAAGAAAGCATGCAGCCGGCGTTCTGGCCGCGCTAGCCGCAATCGCGGCGGCGGTGTCGCCGGCAGACGCAAACCCTTTGCCGGGGTCCAAATGCCATATCGGTATTTACCGATTGGCATCCGGCATCGACGTGGACATCGGCTCATCCGACGATGGAAAGCTACGATGGAGGCTCAAGGACGGCGTTACCGGGCAAATCTCGCCCGGTTCGGCCGGTGACTGGCCCAGCTCTCTTGGATGGACCGGCAAGCCCGACGGCATCGTGGTTTCGTTTCCCATCGGCACATGTGATCGCATTCGATTCAACGGCGTTGCCGGCACCCGCATCAACCTTGATGTGACGAGCACTCGCTTCAAGGTCGAGGACGCCGAACTTTCTGGCCGGCTTGTGATGCCCAAGGGATCCGATCAGGTGCCGATCGTCGTCCTCATCCATGGTTCGGAACACAGTTCGGCGATTGAGGATTACTCGCTGCAGAGACTTCTGCCTTCCGAAGGCATAGGCGTGTTCGTCTACGACAAGCGCGGCACCGGCACCTCCAGTGGCGATTACACACAGGACTATCTCACGCTGGCGATCGATGCCGTCGCAGCCACGCACGAGGCGCGGCGCCTTGCAGGACCGCGCGTGAAAAGCATCGGCTACCAAGCAGGCAGCCAAGGCGGATGGGTGGCGCCGCTAGCTGCGCGGATCGAACCGGTCGATTTCGTGATTGTGAGCTTCGGTCTTGCCGTTTCACCATTGGACGAAGATCGCTCGGCCATCGCATTAGACATGACGCGCCACGGATATGATACCACCGTCGTGGAAAAGGCCATGCACGTTGCAGATGCGGTTGCCGCGGTGCTGACCAGCGACTTTCAAAGTGGCTATGATCAGATCGATGCTGTCCGGACGCGTTACGGAAAGGAACCTTGGTTCCGAGACATTCATGGCGACGTGGCCTGGGTTGTCCTCGCAAACACTCCAGCAGAGTTGAAGTCGATCGGACCAAAAGCGTTCGCTGGCATTCCGCTGCACTACGATCCGATGCCCGTCCTCCGAAGTCTCCCTACTCCCGAGCTGTGGCTGTTGGGCGAAGATGATATCGACGCTCCGAGCGGCGAGACCGCGCGACGGTTACGAGCCCTGGCAAGGGAGAGGAAGCCGATCACGGTCGTCGTCTATCCACATGCCGAGCACGGAATATACGAATACGAGACAGAACCGGACGGCACCCGCCTCTCGACGCGACAGCCTTCTGACTACTTACCGCGCATGCGGGATTTCGTGTTGGCTGCCTCACATCGGCGATAGCTGTTGTAACGACCCAGAAGACGACATCTTGCGCCACGCGCACGGTCCTTAAAACCGGACGCTCGTTCATGGCGTCCAATGTGGCGGCGCGAGCATCCGACGCCACTGGAACGGCCAAAGAAGCGGGTTTTTTCCACACGACCGCTCCCCGCCCGAGGGCCGAGGAAGCGGTGGTGTGGATGCCGGAGAACTGATCCTGGACGCCTTATACCAAGTCTCGTTGATCATGACGCATGCGCCCATTTGCGCCGGCCGATGGACATGATGCGCCATGGCTGATCGACAAGGCGGTTCCAGGCGAAGCAGCAATGGTCGAGAATGTCCTCGTAGGATCGGAAGATCCGGTTCGAAAGCCAATTGTCGCGCATGAACTGCCAGATGTTCTCGACCGGATTGAGCTCGGGGCATTTTGACGGCAACGGCATGAGCGTGATGTTGGGCGCGACGATGAGCGCGTCGGAGCCATGCCATCCAGCCTGATCGAGCAGCAGCACGGCGTGTGCTCCGGGCGCCACCGTGGCGGCGATCTCGGCGAGATGGAGCGTCATGCCCTCGGTGTTGCAGCGGGGCAGGACGAGGCCCGCTGCTTTGCCTTCGTCTGGGCAGATGGCGCCGTAAATGTAGGCGGACTTGGTCCGCTGGTCCTTCGGCGCCGAAGGGCGTGTCCCGCGTCGGGCCCAACGGCGTGTGATGCCGTTCTTTTGGCCAACCCGAGCCTCATCCTGCCACCAGATTTCTACGGGCGTACCGCGAGGGAGCGTCGCCCGGATCGCTGCCAGCTGGGCGGGGAAGTCTTTTTAAAAGCGGGAATGGCGTCGGCATCCTGGGTATGATGGCGCGGGCGGGCGGAGAGTTTGCGATAGCCAGATTCGCGAAGCTCGCGGCTCAGCGTCTGCTTGCTGATCGAGAGCCCGAACTCGTCCCAGATCCATTGCGCCAGGTCGATCAGTCGCCATCGCACTACGCCATGCGATGCCGGGATCGGTCCTGTTTCGACGATACGGAGCAGCGCGTGCCGTTGTTCCGCGCTGAGCAATGGCAGAGCGCCCGGCGCCTTGCCGTTGATCAAGCCATCCGGGCCTCGATCGTTGAACCGTACCACCCAGTCCCTCACAATCTGGAGGCCGACACCACCAATTCGCGCCGCCTCGCTCCGAGTGCCGCCATCATAGATCGCCGCCAAAGCCAAAAGCCGTCGCACCTGCCGACCATCCTTTCTCGCCCGCGCGATACGCCGCAAACCATCTCCATCGAAGTCCGAGCGCAGATCGATTGCCGCCGCCATCGCAAGCCTCCTTCAGCCCGCAATGTTGAATCAGATCAAACGGATTTTGGGAATCTGGAGGGTTCTGTGAGGTCGCGCGGCGCTGAGCGCGGATCTTGGCGCCGTGCGCGACCTCATTGAAGCCGGATTGAGCGAACCCGCTGACGCGGGCCGTCCCTATGGGGTTAGTGCCGTGCGGCCGGCTTGGCGATTGGCTTTGTCGGCGGCGAAGTGACCGCTGCTGCGAAAAGGACGGCTGCGGCGAATGCTGCGAGCGCGGGTTTTGCCAGCAGGCCATCGGGAAATGTGTGGTTCGCGGGCGACGCACCGGTTGGGGACAATAGGCCGACCGTCGCGGCGCTGCACGCCACGGCGAGATTTTCTGGCTTGGGAATGCGATGGCGGTTCATGATGTGTCTGGACCGGGTTGGGCCTTTGCGTACCGGAGACGCGGCAAAGCGGAGATAATGCGTAGCGTGCCACCGCAGCATGGACAGATGGTCGGGTCGAAGAGCGGTCGGCTCACGAAGGCGCGTACAGCAGCGGGCTCGCCGCTGGCAGCTTCGGGAGGTGGCAGTAGCCGACGGATCGTCATGAGCCGGGCCTTGCGACAGCCGTTAGCGAGGAATCCATAATGCCGAATACGGTGGAAGCCGTCGGGGAGGCTGTGGATCAGAAAACGCCTGATGAACTCGTCCGGAGTAAGCGACATCACCCTTGGCGCATTGCCGCGTCGGTAGTCGCGCCAGCGGAACGAAACGGCCGTGTCATCGGCGCTGATCAGGCGGCTGTTAGCGATGGCGACGCGGTGCGTGTAACGGCCGAGATAGGCGAGGACATGTTCGGGCGAGCCAAATGGAGGCTTGGAGAATACGACCCAGTCCTTGCGACGAAGCCGACGAACCAGTGTCGCAAAGGCGTCAGTATCATCGAGGCAGGCGAACGCACCCGAGAAGCGCAGCTTGCCGGCCAGATGATCGGCCTGCAGCCGTTCGAGGAACAGCCGCCTGAACAGGCGGGAGAATACATGGACAGGCAGGAAGAAGCGCGGCCGACAGGCGCGCCAGCGTTCGCCATTCACGAGCGCACCACCTGGAACGAGGCAGTGGATATGGGGATGATGCGTGAGCGCTTGTCCCCAGGTATGAAGGATTGCAAGGAAGCCGATCTCGCCGCCAAGGTGGCGGGGATCTGCGGCAATGGTCTTCAGTGTCGCCGCCACCGCATCAAACAGGATCGCATAAACTACAGCTTTGTTGTGGAAGGCGATCTCTGCCGCCTCCGCCGGCATCGTGAACACGACGTGGAAGTACGGCACTGGCAACAGATCGGCCTGGCGATCTGCCAGCCACTGCTCACGCGTTGTGGTCTGGCACTTCGGGCAATGCCGGTTGCGGCAGGAATTATACGCGGCACGGCTATGGCTGCAGTCTTCGCAGGCCTCGAAGTGACCGCCGAGCGCCGCGGTTCGGCAAAGCTCGATGGCCGACATGACGCGACGCTCCACGCGGCCGAGATGGCCGTCGTGGGCAGCACGATAGGCAGGACCATAGCGACGGAAGATATCCGCCACTTCCAGTTCGGAACGCATCGCCGCCGATCAGACGGGCGGCACCACTTCCAGCGTCAGGCGGTCAAACGGACTCTGGGTCTTCGAGATCGTCGTCGCCGCGACATGCGTATAGCGCGCGGTGGTCGAGAGGTGGCTATGCCCCAGCAGCACCTGGATAATCCGGATATCGACGCCGTTCTCAAGCAGATGCGTGGCAAAGCTGTGCCGCAGCGTGTGAACGCTAACCCGCTTGACGAGACCAGCCGCCTTGGTCGCCGACCGACAGGCAGCGTGGAGAACCTGAACGTCGATCGGCTTGTCGCCCCGTCCGGGAAACAGCCACGTCTCGGGGTGCGCGAGCCGCCAATACGTCCGCAAAATCCCGAGGAGCTGGGGCGAGAGCATGACTGTACGATCCTTGCCGCCCTTGCCGTGGCGGACCTGGATCAGCATCCGGTCGCTGTCGATATCCGCGATCTTCAGGCTGACCGTCTCGGACGCGCGAAGCCCGGCTGCATAAGCGGTTGTCAGGGCGGCTCGCGCCTTGAGCGAAGGCACCGCTTCAAGAAACCGGACCACCTCGTCGGCGCTCAGGATGTCGGGTAGCTTCCGAGGTGTACGCGCGTACGCGATCCGCTCCGGGATCTCCGCGCGGTCGAGCGTGACGCCGTAGAAGAAGCGCAGCGCACAGACCGTCTGGTTGAGGGCGGGCCAGGAAATGCCCTGCGATACCAGGTAAACTTGGAAGGCCCGCACGTCCTCCAGCCCGAGTTGATCAGGCGATCGACCGTGAAACCGACTAAACCGCTTGACCGCGTGGATGTAGGATCGCTGCGTGGCTGGCGACAGGTTGCGCAGGCTCATATCGTCGATCATACGACGACGCAGCGGGCTTACCGCTGCTGTGGCGTTAGTCATGGGATGGTCTCCTGGTTGAGGTTCGGTCCGGAAACCAAACCTTCTCATCAGGAGGCCATTCCGGCCAATACCAGCGCCACTCCCGCGTCAGCGGGTTCGTTCAATCCTCTACGATTCAGCTCGTGTGGAAAACGCTCTAAGGTGCCCCGCCGGCCCGCCGAACCAGGCGGCTGGTGGTATGGAGTATCTTCAGCGGCGCTGAAGTGCTCTATCCGTTCGACCGCGCCGTGATCGAGGCGACGACGGGCGTGACGGTTTGCGCGATCTACATGGCGACCGAGGGCTCTTCGGAGTGTCGTGCCCGCTGATCAGTCGCCGGACAGCCCGAGTTCGCGCAGCACCGCCTCGCTATGCTCGCCGAGCGCGGGCACCGCGTCCATCCGCGCATCGGGCCGTCCGGGGGGCAGCAGCGCGGGGATTACCCCGGTGGGCGTCTGCACCTCGGTCCAACGGTTGCGCGCGGCGAGCTGAGGATGGCGCCAGAGGCCGGCCATATCGTTAACGCTGGCATTGGCGATCTTCGCCGCGTCGAGCCGCGCCAGCACCTCCGCGCCCGGCAGCTCGCCCAGCACCTCGTCGATGATCGATCGCAGCGCGTCGCGATGCGCTACGCGCCGGCTGTTGGAGGCGAAGCGCTCGTCCTCGCCGAGCGCCGGCTGGCGGAGCACGACGGTGCAGAAGGCCGCCCACTCCCGCTCGTTCTGGATGCCCAGCATCACTTCCCCATCCCGGCTCGCAAACGGGCCATAGGATAGATGGTGGCGTGCGCTGCGCCCACCCGCGGCGGCGGCGGCGCGCCCTCGAACGCGTAATAGAGCGGATAGCCCATCCATTCGGCCATCGCCTCGAGCATCGAGACGTCGATATGGCGCCCTTGTCCGGTGCGGCCACGCTCGATCAGCGCCGCAAGAATGTTCGAATAGGCGTACATGCCCGCGGCGATGTCGGCGATCGAGCAGCCCGCCTTGGAGGGCACGTTCGCGGTTCCCGTCACCGAAAGGAAGCCGCTCTCGCTCTGGATCAGCAGATCGTAGGCCTTACGGTCGCGCTGCGTGCCGTCCTGCCCATAGCCCGAGATGTCGCAGACGATCAGCCCGGGATGCGCCTCCCGAAGCGCGTCATAGCCGAACCCCATCCGCGCCGCCGCACCCGGCGCGAGATTCTGCACCAGCACGTCGGCGCGCGCGACCAGGCGACGCAGCGCCTCGCGCCCGAAATCGCTCTTGAGATCGAGCGCGACGCTCTCCTTGGAGCGGTTGCACCACACGAAGTGCGAGGCGAGGCCGTGGACGCGCTCGTCATAGCCGCGCGCGAAATCGCCGCCTTCGGGGCGTTCGATCTTGATGACGCGCGCGCCCATGTCGGCGAGCTGGCGCGTCGCGAAGGGTGCCGCGATCGCGTGCTCCAGGCTGACGACGGTGATGCCTTCGAGCGGGAGCATCAGTAGGACTTCGGCAGGCCGAGCACATGCTCGGCGACATAGGACAGGATCAGGTTCGAGCTGATCGGCGCCACTTGGTACAGCCGCGTCTCGCGGAATTTGCGCTCGACGTCATATTCGGTGGCGAAACCGAAGCCGCCATGCGTCTGGAGGCACGCGTTCGCCGCCTCCCAGCTCGCCTTGGCGGCGAGATATTTGGCCATGTTCGCCTCCGCCCCGCACGGCTGCCGCGCGTCGAACAGCTCAGCGGCGCGGAACCGCATCAGGTCGGCCGCCTTGAGCTCGATATGGCTCTCCGCGATCGGGAACTGGACGCCCTGGTTGCGGCCGATCGGGCGATCGAACACGATCCGCTCGTTGGCGTAGCGCGTCGCGCGATCGACGAACCAATAGCCGTCGCCGATGCACTCGGCCGCGATCAGCGTCCGTTCGGCGTTGAGCCCGTCGAGGATGTAGCGGAAGCCCTTGCCCTCCTCGCCGATCAGGTTCTCGGCGGGGATTTCGAGCTCCTCGAAGAAGACCTCATTGGTCTCGTGGTTGACCATGTTGGGGATCGGGCGGATGTCCATGCCCTTGCCCAGCGCCTCGCGCACGTCGACGAGGAAGATCGACAGGCCTTCGGAGCGCTTCTTCACCTCGTCCGCGGGGGTGGTGCGCGCGAGCAGGATCATCAGGTCCGAATGCTGGATACGGCTGATCCACACCTTCTGCCCCGAGACGACGTAGCGATCGCCCTTGCGCACCGCGCGCGTCTTGAGCTTGGTCGTGTCCGATCCCGTCGTCGGCTCGGTGACCGCCATCGATTGCAGCCGCAGCTCGCCACTGGCGATCTTGGGCAGATAGCGCTGCTTCTGCTCGGCGGAGCCGTGGCGCAGCAGCGTGCCCATATTATACATCTGGCCGTGGCAGGCGCCCGAATTGCCGCCCGACCGGTTGATCTCCTCCATGATGATCGACGCCTCGACGAGGCCCAGCCCCGAGCCGCCATAGTCTGCGGGGATCAGCGCGGCGAGCCAGCCCGCCTTGGTCAGCGCGTCGACGAAGGCTTCAGGGTAGCCGCGCTGCTCGTCGAGCGTGCGGAAATAGGCGTCGGGAAAATCGGCGCAGAGCGCGCGCACGGCGTCGCGAATCTCTTGATGGGGGTCTTCGGCGTGGATGGTGGGCATGATGGGTCCTCAGGCGGCGCGGAGCGTGGCGGTCGCGTCCATGCAGAGCGCGCCGGTCTCGTCTCGGGCGAACAGATGCGCGATGCCGTCCGCCGACAGCGATCCGCAGACGAAGAAGGGCGCGATGTCGAAGATCGGCCTGACCGCACGAAAGCGGAAGGCGGCGACGTCCGCGCCGGGATGCCGCGCCAGCAGCTCGTGGAGCAGCAGCGTCGCGATCATCGGGCCATGGACGACGAGGCCGGGATAGCCCTCCTCCGCCATCGCATAGGGGCGGTCATAATGGACGCGGTGGCCGTTGAAGGTCAGCGCCGAATAGCGGAACAGCAGCACGGGATCGGGATCGATCCGCCTCGTCCAGTGCGGATCGGCGGGCGCGGGCTGCGCGGCGGGCGGGGCGGCGCCCGGCTGCGGAACGTCGCGATAGACGATGTCCTGGCTCTCGGCGAGCGCGAGCCCCTGGTCGTCGAAGATCTCGTGATCGACGCTTACGAAGACGAGCCGCCCGCTGCGGCCGTCCTTCTCGGCGACACCGGCGATCGTCGAGCGGCGCGTCATCGTCGTGCCGATCCCGACCGGCCGCTCGAAACGCAGCGAACTGCCCGCCCACATCCGCCGCGGCAGATCGACGTCGGGGAGGAAATCGCCGCGCCGCGGATGGCCGTCCGCCCCGACGCGGTCGAGCGGGACGATCGGCAGGAAGCGCAGCCAGTGCGTCAGCAGCGGCGCGGGCTCGCCCGGCACCGGCGCGACATCGCGACTGGCGATCGTCGCGACGAGCCCGCGCGCCGCGTCGGGCGCGACGATGTCGGTGATTTCCTCCTGCCGCCCGATCCATGCTGCGAACCGATCGCCCATTGCCTGCTCCTGCCGCGCGTCCTCGCCGGCGCATCTCGTTGTGTGGAAACCGATCCCCGGCGGGGACCGTGCGTCAGGCGGTGGCGAACCTCGCATTCACCACCATCGTGCGCATATGCTCGGCGACGCCGAACTCGGCATAGTCCATCCCGATTCCCGATTGCTTGGCGAAGGGCATCGGGATCGCGGCGGTGAACGCACCATGCTGGTTGACCCAGCCCGTGCCCGTCTCCAGCCGCTGCGCCAGCGCGATCCCGTGCTCGAGATCGGCGGTCCAGACCGAGCCGCCGAGGCCATAGACGCCGAGATTGGCCATTTTGATCGCGTCCTCGACGTCGCCGAAGGGAATCAGCGGCAGCACCGGGCCGAACTGCTCGTCGTCGACGAGCGCGACGCCGTGTCCGACGCCCTCGACCAGCGTCGGCGGGATGAAGAAGCCCGGGCCGTCGTGGCGGACGCCGCCGCTGATCGCGCGGCCGCCCTGCGCGATCGCATCGTCGAACGTCGCCCAGACCCGCTCGAACTGAGGACGGTTCTGGACGGGGCCCATCGTGACCGCGGGGTCGAAGCGCGACCCGAGCACCGCGCCGCCGATCTGCCGCAGCAGCGCCTCGCGCAACGGCTTCAGCACCGCCTCATGGACGTAGAGCCGCTTGATCGCCGCGCAGAAATGGCCCGAATTGGCGAAGCAGATCTGGAACACCGTCGCCGCCACCGCCTCTAGATCGGCGTCGGGCAATATGATCGCGGCATCGTTGCCGCCGAGCTCGAGCGTCAGTCGCTTGAGGGTGGGCGCCGCGGCGATCGCGATCTGCTTGCCCGTCGCGGTCGATCCCGTGAAGCTGATCTTGGCGATGCCCGGGTGCGCGACCATCGCCGCGCCGACCTCCGCCTCGCCGGTGATGACGTTGACCACCCCCGGCGGGAATGCCTCGCGCGCCAGCCGGCCGAGATGCAGCGCGGACAGCGGGGTCAGCGGCGACGGCCGCAGCACCAGCGTGTCGCCCGCCATCAGCGCGTTGGCGAGCTTGGCCATCGCCAGCACCACCGGCGCGTTCCACGGCGCGATCGCCCCCGCGACGCCGAGCGACCGGCGCCGCATCGTCACCGCCAGCCCCTGGTGATCGAGCTGGACCGGCGGCAGCTCCACCGCGGCTATGATCCGTACATAGCGCGCGGCGAGCCCGACCTCCATCAGCGCGCGGCGCAGCGGCCGGCCCGATTCGATCGACAGGATGGTCGCGAGCCGGCCGAGATCGGCCTCCATCAGCGCGGCAAACCGGATGAGCGCGGCGCGGCGCTCGGCCCAGGGCTGCGCCGACCAGCCGCCGAACGCGCGCGATGCCGCCTCGACGGCGAGATCGACATGATGCGCGCCGGCATCGGGGTAGGCGGCGCCGGGCTCGCCCGTGCAGGGATCGATCAACCGCTTGGTGGCCGCGCGCGCGGCATCGGCGCCGTCGATCGTCAGCTCGAGCCCGAGCGCATCGACGTAGCCCGGAATATCCTGGGGCGCATCGGCGTAAAGCTGTTCCGCGGTGGTCATTCGGCTCTCCTGTCGTCGCGGTCTCGGATCATGATTTCCGGCGCGCCGCCAATGTTTCGTCACAAAGCGTCGCGGTACGACCGATGGCACGGCCGTCCCGATCGGCAGCGATCCGCGCGACGATCTCGCGCGCGGTCGCCTGCAGCAGGGGGACGAAGCGGGCCTCCGCGGTGGCGATCCGCATGGCGGATGCGATCACGCGCACCGTCACGCACCCGAACGGCAACCCGTCGACGAGGATCGGGACGCTGAGGAAATGGAATTTGAGATCGGCGCGATGATAGCTGGCGAAGCCCGTGCGCGCGATCCGATCGAGATCGCGCAGCAGCGTGTCGCGCGACCAGAAGGGCGCGCGGCCGATGATATCCTCGGCGGCGTCGCGCCCGGCGCTGCGTGCGCCCGCGACCGCCAGCGCCTGCTCGACGATCTTCGGATCTGAACAGGCCAGGAAGACGCGCCCCGCCGCCGAACCGACCACGTCGAGCCGCGTGCCCGCCGCGACCCGGCGGAAGACATAGGGGCTCTCGTCGTCGGTGCTGTAGCGCACCAGCATGTGCGTGCCCGCGAAGGTGGTCAATGCGAGCGGCCAGTCGATCGCGTGGCCCAGCGCGCGGATCGGCCCGACCGCGCTGTGTTCGATCCACGCCTGCGCGCGATAGCCTCCGGAAAGGGCCTTGGTCTCGATGGTGGCGCGGTAGCGCCCGCCGCTCCGGCTCAGCAGCCCCTCAGCCGCCAGCGTCTCGGCCAGCCGGTAGGCGGTGGTCCGGTTGAGCCGCGTCGCCTCGCCGATCTCGGTGGCGGTGGCGCCGCCCCGCTCGACGACCAGTGCGAGCACGTCGAGGCCGTTCGTTAGCGAGGCGACATGGTTGGCGATGTCCATCACCGGCCGATCCTGCGGGCCTCGGGCCGGGGCGGCAAGCGGCCCGTGCCAAAGTGATCGCATGCCGAACGAAAGCCACGGACGACTATGCCGATCCGGACGACTATGCCCATCATCGCCGAAAGGGGACAGCGATGGACGACGCGACCACCACCAGCTGCGGAGCGACGGCCGGCACGTCCCCGATCGGACACCGCGCCCCCGCCGAATTCTCGCGCGGGTGGAAGCCGCTGCTCGCGGCCTCGATCGGGGTCGGGCTCGGGCTGTCGCCGATGCCGGCGTTCACCAGCGGGATCTTCGGGCTGGCGCTCGAGCATCAATATGGCTGGTCGCGATCCGCGGTGCTGCTCGGCTCGGCGCTGCTGATGATCTCGATCCTGCTGTTCGGCCCCTATGTGGGGCGGCTGACCGATCGCGTCGGCGCACGTCCGGTCGCGATCTGGTCGACCGTCGGGCTCGGCGTCAGCACGATGGCGCTGTCGCTCGTGACGCACGAGATTTGGACCTACTATCTGCTGTTCGGGCTGATGACCGTCGTCTCGCTCGGAACGCTGCCGATCACCTATGCACGCGTCGTTAACACCTGGTTCTTCCGCCAGCGTGGGCTGGCGCTCGGCATTTCGCTCTGCACCACGGGGATCGCCGGGATGCTGCTCCCCGTCTACGTGCAGACGCTGATCGGGCATTTCGGCTGGCGTGTCGCCTATATCGGGCTCGGGCTGCTCCCGCTCGTCGTCACGCTCCCCTGCATCCTCCTTCTGCTCCCGCGCGTCGAGCCCGTGCTCGGGCCCGACGACGCGCAGCCCGGCCGGCAGCCTGCCGCGAGCGGGATCGAGGGCGTCGCGACGCGCGAGGCGCTCGGCGATCGCCGCTACTGGATCATGGCGCTGTCGGTGCTGATCGTCGGCCTGGGGGTCGGCGGGACGGTGGTCAATCTCGTGCCGCTGCTGATCGATCATGGCCTCACCCCGCTGCACGCGGCGAGCCTGTTCGGCTCCTACGGCCTGTCGGTGATCGTCGGCCGGATCCTCTCGGGCTGGCTGCTCGATCGCTTCTGGGCGCCCGCGGTGGGCTGCGGCTTCCTGCTCTCGCCCGCGATCGGGGCGTTCCTGCTGGCCGATGGCGGGCAGGCGACCGCGTTGCTCGCCGCCGCGATCTTCCTCGTCGGGCTGGCATCGGGCGCCGAATTCGATCTGATGGCCTATCTGCTCAGCCGCTATTTCGGGCGGCGGCATTTCTCGGCGCTCTATGCGGGGCAATATGCGGCGTTCGCGCTCGGTGCGGGGACGGCGCCTTCGATCTTCGGCGCGGTGCACGATCGGCTGCACACCTACACGCCAATCCTGCATCTGTCCGCGGGGCTGTTCGTCGTCGCAGCGCTCGCGCTGCTGGCACTGGGCCGCTACCCGCGGCTCGGCGTGCCCCGCGACGACGCCGCCTGATCAGGCGGTCTCAAGCGGCACCTCGCGCGGATCATAGGGATAGATGTCGAGCGCGGCGTCGAACAGCTTGCGGTTCTCGGTCAGCTTGGCGAGGTCGCTCTTCTCCCAGAAATTCGCGCGCGCGCTCGACGCCTCCTGGACCGCATCCGCGCGCGGCTTGCGCGTGCGGGCGTAGCAGGCCAGCGCGCGCTCGAGAACGCCGTCCGCCTCGAGCGCGCGGCCAAGCACGACGGCGTCCTCGATCGCCATCGCGGCGCCCTGGCCCATATAGGGCAGCATCGGATGGATCGCGTCGCCGACGAAGGTGACGGTGTCGCGATGCCAGGCTTCATAGGGCGGCCGGTCGAACAGGCCCCAGCGCAGGATCGCTTCGTCGGGCAGCCGGTCGATCAGCCGATGGACCAGCGGCAGCCAGTCGCGAAACGCCTCGCGGACGTCGTCGCGGCTGGCGAGAGCGCGCCAGTCCTCGTCCGCCCACTGGTCCCAGCGCGACATGAAGACGAGGTTGAGCTGCGTCCCCTTGCGGAGCGGATACCAGGCGAAGGTGCGATCGGGGCCGAGGATCGATCCCATCGACGCGGGCATCTCGATATCTGCGAACGCCTCGGCCGGCAGCACCGCGCGCCACGCGACGCGACCCGTGAAGCGAGCCTCGCTGGCGCCGTAGAGGCCCTGGTGGACGACCGAGCGGACGCCGTCCGCGCCGACCAGCATTTCCGCCGACGCCTGCGATCCGTCGGCGAAGCGGACCTCCGCCGCCGTCGCGCTGGACGCCACCCCGATGGCGCGCTTGCCGGTGACGATCGCGCCCGGCGCGACGCGCTCGAGCGCGTCGGCGAGCAGCGCGTGCAGATCAGCGCGATGCGCGTGATAATAAGGCGCGCCATATTGCGCGCGATACTGTTCCCCCATCGGCCGGCGGACGATCTCGGCGCCGGTCTGGTAATGGAGATTGACGAGCTCGCGGGGTTCGCTCGCGATCGTGTCGAGCGCCTTGCCGACGCCGAGCGCGGTCAGCGCGTGGACGGCGTTGGGCGAGAGCGTCAGCCCCGCGCCGATCTCGCCGAGCGCGGGCGCCTGCTCGAAGACGCGGACGGCATGGCCGGCGCGCGCGAGCGCGAGCCCGGTCGACAGGCCGCCGATCCCCGCGCCGACGATCATCACGTCGCGACGTGGTGGTGCGTATGTCGTCATGTCGTGCTCCCGCTGTGGCGCCTTGAACACCCCGTCCTAGCCGCGCGGATCGGCGAGCTCACGCCGTCATGCACCGCTGTTCGGAATGCGAAAGCGGCGAGGTCGAGGCACGTGCCGCCGCTGCGTCGAGCGCTGCGCCCATCGCGCGTGTCCGCGCCCGCAATAGCGGCAGATAGAGGTCGAGCGCGCGGTCCGGCGTCATCGCCTGGTCCATGATCCGGAGCGTGAGCGCGGCGAACAGTTCGCCGTTCCGCAGGATCGGAAGCGCGGTCATGATGACGTGCCGGTCGGGGATGTGGACCTGGGCGAAGCCGTCGCGACGGATCGCGCGCAGCATCGTGCGGTGGCCGATCGAGGCGGCGCCCGCCGCGTGGAGCAGCGCCTCGCTCGCCGAGGCGTCCATCATCGCCAGGTGCAGCCGCCCCGCCGCGGTCTCCAGCAGCGGCAGCCGCGATCCGGGGGGCACGCGCCGGTCGACCAGCGGCGAGGTCTCGTCGGTGACGTGGCGGACGATCAGGTCGTCGTCGGCGGTGCGCGTCGAGAGGCCCAGCGGCCAGCAGATCTCGGTGCCGAGCGCGTCGATCGCGGGCACCAGTATATCGGGATGCCAGGCCGCATCCTCGAAGGCGACGCTCAGCCGGCGGGCGGCGGCCAGCGTGCGGTAGCGCCCGTCATGCGCGTCCTTCCCGACATAGCCCGCGGCGACGAGCGTATCGAGCAGCCGGTACGCGGTTGACCGGTTGATGCCGACCGCCCCGGCTAGCTCGCGGGGGTGCGCGCCGTCCGACTGGTTGATCGCGCGCAGCAGCCGGATGCCCCGGCGAAGCGACTGGATCTCGATGCGGCTGCCGCTCATGCCCGCGCGGCCGGGGGCGACAGGGTGGCGATCGCGCGCAGCCCGCCATCGACCTGGAGGTCGGCACCGCTGATCCAGCTCGCCTCGGCGGACAGCAGGAAGCCGATCGCGGCGGCGATCTCGCGCGCGGTCCCGAAGCGCCCCGCCGCCGCCTCGGTCCAGTCGAGCGCCGCCTGGCCCATCGAGGTGCGGAAATCGGCGAGCAGCGGGGTGTCGACCGGTCCCGGCAATAGGGTGTTGACGCGGATCGCCAGCGGATTGCCGCGCGCGGAAAGGTCGGTCGCATGCGCGCACAGCAGCTGCTTCGACAGCGTATAGGCGGGCAGCGTCGCACCGACGAGCGCTTCGGCGCGATCGATCAGCGCCGCATCGGGAAGGCGCGCCAGCTCGATCAGCAGGGCCGCATCGAGCCGCCAGTTGGCCGCGACGCCCGAGGCGACCTGTACGATCGACGCGGGCCCCCCCAGCGCCAGCAACGCCTCGCCGAGCAGCCGCGGCGCGAGCAGATTGACCGCGAAGACGGTGCGCGTCGGCGCGGTATCCGACAGGCCCGCGCAATTGACAAGACCGGCGGGTGCCTCGTGCCGCCAGGTGTCGGCGAGCGCGCGGACCGCCGCGATGTCGGACAGATCGCAGTTCCGCGTCTCGGAATTCTCGCGCGTCGCGCCCGGCCAGTGGCGATCGACGCCGATCGTCTTGACGCCGCGCGCGCGGAGCATGGCAACCACCGCCGCGCCTATGCCGCTCGCCGCCCCCGTTACCCATATTGCCTGCATAGCGCCTCCGGTCGGTGGCGATCTTAGCGGGGGCGTTCGTGGAACGCGCCCGCCGTCTCGCGTTCGATCGCATCGCGAACACTTCCGACAAGCCGATGAGGTGGCGCGGCGTTTCGGTCTAGGATGGTGGGCGAACAGGAGGACTCATGCGCCCGCACGTCGATTTCATCGATACCGCCGAGATCCCGGAGATAAATCCGCGCCCCGGCACCTATTCGCGGATCCTGAGCCGCGACCCCGAGACCACCGCGCGCACCGCGCTCGTCCGGGTCGTACCGCAGGACGGCCATGTCGATCAGGCGCAGCCTCATTGCCACGAGACGAGCGAGGAAATCTTCGTCGTCAGCGGGATGATGGCGTTCGATTCGCGCTGCTGGTTGCACGCCGGCGGCTATATCTATCACCCGCCGCGCTGGGTGCATGGCTTCAACAGCAACGTGCCCGTCGAAAGCGCGTTCGTCTCGCGCGTCAGCGGCGACCTGCGATTCACCTATTTCGACACGCCGCGCGACGACTATCCCTATCTCGAGGGCGAGGCGGTCAACGGTCGCGACGCGGTGATCGTCGCGAGTCCCTGGGCGCAGCGCTGGCCCGTCATCGCCTCGGCCGAAGGGCAGATCCGCGAATTCTTGTACAGCGACGATCCGTCGGCCGGCGAACGCTCGGTGTTGCGCCGCTACGATGTCGGCGCGCTGGACGCGGCGCCGCCCTCGGCGACGCTCGATCGCTGCGAGGAATATTTCGTCCAGGAGGGCGTCGTCGAAGACGAGAATGGCGCGCGCTACGGCAAGGGCTTCTACGCCTGCCTGCTCGCGGGATCGCGGCGGCCGCGGCTGCGCGGGATCGACAATGCGCTCGTCTACCACCATGTGGGCGCCGCCTGACGCCGCCCGTCCGGCGGCCTGGCAGGCGGCGGCGATCGTCCCGGTGCCGGCGCCTCGACCCATGCGCAATATGCATATCGGATATCGTCTGGCCACGTCCGTAACCGTTCCGTAGCATCTCCCTCGACTCGATGACATCTTCCGATTTGGGGAGCGAACGATGGAACTCGAATGGCATATTCGTTCAGTCGCGCGTAGCCTCGACGTGCTGCGCGCCGTCAACGGCGCAGGGTCGCTGAGCATGATGCAGATCGCCCGGCGCTGTGCGATCCCGTATCCGACGGCGCGCCGGATCGTGCATACCTTGCAGCAGGAGGGGATGCTGGAGCGCGAGCCCTCGCGCAAACATTACCGCCCGACCGCGCTCGTCCAGGCGCTGTCGCACGGCTATCAGGATCATAGCGGCATCGTCGAGATATCGCGCCCGCATCTGGAAGCGCTGACGCGCAAACATTGCTGGCCGGTGTCGCTGGTGACGCGCGTCGGCCAGACGATGGTGGTGCGCGACTGTACGCACGCCATGTCGCCGATGGCGCTCAACAATTATCAGGCTGGCGCGACCTTTCCGCTGCTCGAATGCGCCTCGGGGCACGTCATGCTTGCCTATGCCACGCCCGAGCAGCGCGCGCTGATGCTGCGCGGCGCGACCGAGAGTGGGACACCGCTCGGCCCGTCGACGCGCGAGCTGTTCGAGGACATATCCTGGTCCGAGACGATCCGCGCCGCGGGGATCGCGACGCGCAGCAACAATCGCTTCACCAACACGCCGGGCCGCACCTCGTCGATCGCCGCGCCGATCATCCGCGGCGGCGAGGTCTGCGGCGCGCTGACGATCGTGTTTTTCGCCGCGGCGATGCGGCTGTCGGTCGCGCAGGAACGCTACGCCGACGAACTGATCGCGACCGCCCGGATGATCTCGCGCGAGCTCGACGAGCTCGATGCGCCCGCGCGGATGGTCGCCTGAGTCGAACGCCGGCCGCGTAAAGCTGCCCGCCGGGGCGAGCGCCACGCTTGGGGCGAACATTCGGCGGTAGCCGCTTGCAATGACCAAAGCTCGTCAAGCTGAAACAGGTTCAGCATGACGGAAGAGCGACGACGATCGTTCGAGCCGTTTGAATGCCGACATGCTTCAGCCGGCGAGCCTGCTCAACTTTCGCGACCGCCGCCCTCGACCGGCTCCGCCGCGGCATACCAGTCCGCGATCGCGCCGCCGGTGAGGAAGACGGTATCCGGCCGCGCGACCAGCAGGTCCAGCATCCGCTCGAAATGCGCCATGCGGTGCGGCACGCCGATAAGGTGCGGGTGGAGGCCGAAGGTGATGATCCGCGGATTGTCCTGCGCCTCGCGCGCGAGGATCGGCAGGCTGTCCTCAAGCCGGCGCAGCATCTCGTCGGAGCGCTGGTGCTGGACCGCGTGGAGCACGCTGTCGTTGATCTCGAGCGAATAGGGCATTGCGATCATCGGCCCGTGCAGCGTCTCCATCCAGCAGGGCAGGTCGTCGACGATCCAGTCGGCGCAATAGCGTATCCCCGCCGCCTTGAGCAGATCGGGGGTATCGAGCGTCTCGCGCAGCCCCGGGCTGAGCCAGCCGTCGACCGCCTGCCCCGAATAGGCGCGCAGGCGGGACAGCGCCTCGCCGATGCTGTCCGCCTCGTCGGGGTTGGTGTGCGCGGCGCGCTGGTGGAAGCCGTGGCCGACGATCTCCCAGCCTGCCTCGAGCACTGCAACGGCCACCTCGGGATAGGCCTCGATCACGCTGGCGTTCATCGCGCAGCTCGCCGGCAGGCTGCGATCCGCGAGCGCGGTGACGATCCGCGGCAATCCACAGCGCATGCCATATTCCGCCCAGCTGAAATTGGGCACGTCGGGCACGCTCTCGGCGCCATGCGGGGCGGTGAGCAGCTTGCGCGGCATCGCCGCGTCGAACATCCAATTCTCGATGTTGACGACGATGTGGACGATCAGCGGCTTGCCTTCGGGCGGCGCCAAGCGCGGGCGCTGCGAGGAGAGGCGGAAGGCTATGCGCGGATTGGCGCCCATCAACTAATCCCCTTGGTCATGCCGCCGTCGATCGTGACCGACGCGCCGATCATCGGCCCCACCACGTCGGACGCGAGCATCGCGATCGTGCGCGCGATCTCCTCGGGTTCCGAGATGCGGCCGAACGGGATCTGCGCGAATTGCTCGGCCTCGATCTCGTCTGCGGACCGGCCGCTCGATCGCGCGAGATTGCCGACCAGTGTCGCCCAGCGATCGGTGCGCGTCGGGCCGGGGCTGATCGCATTGACGCGGACGCCGTGCGGCGCGAGTTCCTCCGCGGCACCGCGCAGCATCGCGAGGCAGGCGGCGTTGGCGGCCGAGCCGGGCATCAGCCGCTTGCCGGGCTGGCGCGCGAGATTGCCCACCACCGCGACGACGCTGCCCGCCCCCTGATCACGCAGGATCGGCGCAACCGTGCGCAGCACGCGGACCATGCCGAAGAATTTGAGCGCCATCGCGTCTTCCCAGACGGCGTCGTCGAGTTCCCAGAACAGCCCGCCCTGCGCCGCGCCCGCGCTGATCACGACGACGTCGATCCGCCCGAACGCGGCATGGACCTCGCCGACGCAGCGATCGACGTCGGCGGCGCGCGTGATGTCCGCGGCGAAGGCTTGGCCGCCAAGCTCCGCGGCGAGATCACTCGGCGCGGTGCGCGCGACGAGCGCGACGCTGGCGCCCTCGTCCGCCAGCACGCGCGCGGTCGCCGCGCCGATGCCCCGGCTCGCGCCGACGACGAGCGCGATTTTGTCCTTGAGCTGCAGGTCCATATTCAGCGATCCATCCAGGCGCAATCGTCGAACAGGATGCCGACGTCGTCGATATCCTGCAGCGACCAGACATGGCCGAACAAGGTCGCCAGCCGCGCCTCGCCGAGCAGACCTTCCGCGCAGTCGCGCACCTTGTCCTCGAGTTCGGCGTCGGTCAGCGGATGCGCGGGGCCGCCCCTGTAACGTTCGTCGGCCCAGCGCACGATGGTGCGGCCATCGCGCGTCGTAAGCGTGATGCGCGAGCGGATCTTGTCCCAGCCCATCGCCTCGATCTCGGGATCGAAGCGCGTCGTGATCCGCCCCTGCATGTCCTGGCAGGCCTGCGAGGAGACGAAGGCGTCGGTGAACTCAGCCTTGCCCGCCTTGCCGGTGAGGATGATCGCGGCGAGCAGGAACTGGAAGCTGAACTTGCCCTCCAGCTCGGTCGTCGCGCGCGCGAAGCGGATCGGACCGAGCACGTTCGATCCCGCGGCCAGCTCGACGCTCTCGACGGCATCGGGCGAGAGCCCGTTCTCCGCCATCAGGAAGCGCAACGCATCCATGCTGGGATGCGTCAGCACGCCCGAGGGATAGGGCTTGATGCTGACCCCCGGGCTCGCCATCGTGAACGGGCTGCCCAGCCGGTCCCTGACCTGCGCCGGATCGCCGCCCGGGCCGGCGATCGCCAGATAGCCCCATTTGCCGTCGAGCGCCTCGTCGTTGGCGCTGAATCCGGCGCGCGCGAGCAGCGCCGCGGCGACGCCGTTATGGCCGGCGCGCCCGACGTGGAGCGGCTTGGTCATCGTCCCGAAATTAGCGCGGATGCCCGCAGCCGACGAGGCGGCGATGCCGATCGCGACCGCGGTCTGCGCCTCGTCGAGCCCGAGCATGTGCGCCGCCGCGACCGCCGCGCCGAACGTCCCGATCGTCCCCGAGGTGTGGAAGCCGCGCATGTAATGATCAGGCACGATCGCTTCGGCGATCTTGCAGCAGGCCTCGAACCCCGTCGCGAAGGCGGCGAGGAAGCGCCGCCCGTCTACCGGCGCGCCCGTCTCGCTCTTCACCAGCTCGGCCGTGGTCAGCGCGGCGGCGAGCGGCGGCATCGTCGGGTGCATCAGCAGGCCGTAGGGGCGCCCGGGGCCCTCGGCGAGCTGGGTGTCGTCCCAGTCCATCGCGTGGCCCGCGGTGCCCATCCACAACGCCGCCTGCGCCGCCGGCAGCGCCGCGCCGCGGCTGCCGAGCAGGCGCGCCTGCTCCGTCCCGCCGGTGGCGCGCAGATAGGTCATCAGCGGCGCCATGCCGTGCTGCTGCGACCCGCCCAGCGAGACGCCGAGCCCGTCGAGCACGCAGCGCCGCGCGAGGCGGACATTCTCGGCATCGAGCCGGTCGAAGCTCATGCCTGCGGAAAAGGCGGCGACGGCGCGCGTCAGGCCTTTCAGCGCATCGGTGTCGACGGTCATGTCAGGCGGCCTTCCAAAGGGCTTCCACCTCGGCAAGCGAGGGCGTGATGCCGAAACGGTGATTGACGTTGGCGAGCGTCGCCTCGTGCAGCGCCCGATCCCAGGAGCCGACCACCTCGGGCGGCACGCAGATATAATAATCGAGCTCGAACCCCGCGCGCAGCGTGCTCTCGACGCAGGCGTTGGTCGAGACGCCGGCCAACACCAGCGTGCGGATGCCCCGGCTGCGCAGCAGCAGGTCGAGGTCGGTTCCGGTGAAGGCGCTGTAGCGATGCTTGGGGACGATCCATTCGCCCTCGATCGGCGCGAGCTCGTCGACGAACGCGGCGCCGTCGCTGCCGGTGATGCACAGCACGTCCGACGAGAAGGTCGATCGCCGCCGCTGCGCGAGCCACGGGCCGGAATCGCTGCCATGCCCGGGCAGAGTCGAGAAGCCGACATGGCCGACGCGCACGCCGGCGCCGCGTGCCGCGCCGAGCAGCCGCGCGATCCGCGGGATCGCCGCCTGCGCCGCGCCGATGTCGCGTCCTGCTCGCTCGGCGCCGAAGCCGGGGCAGCAGAAATCCTTCTGCATGTCGATGATGAGGAGGGCGGTGTGATGCGGGGCCAGCCGCTCTGCGATGTCGGATAAGATCATAGGCTCGTCGTTCATGCGTCGGCTGGTCCCCGCTGCTCCTGCGAATTCAGGACTATATCGCTTCGGCATTGCGGTGCAGCCTCGCCAACCGATAGTCAGCTATTCGATATCGGCATGGGTGAAGACATGGATCTCGACACGGTTCGCTATTTCCTCGCGGTCGTCGATGCCGGCAGCCTGTCGCGCGCGGCGGGCACGCTGCGCGTCTCGCAACCCGCGCTCAGCCGGCATATGCGCCGGCTCGAGGACGAATTGGGCGCGCCCCTGCTCTATCGCCATGGGCGCGGCGTCGTACTCACCCCGGCGGGGCGGGCGTTCCTCGACAATGCGCGCGTGATCGAGCAGGCGCTCGAATCGACCGCGCGCGAGATCGACTCGCTGCGGACCAAATTCGCGGGCAGTGCGGTGATCGGGATGCCCACCTCGGTCGGCCGCAAGCTGACCATGCCGCTCGCGCGCCATTTCGCCGCGCATTATCCGACGGTGAAACTGCATATTCGCGAGGCGTTCAGCGGCGACATCCTCGAATGGCTGCGGATCGGGCGGATCGACATCGGTATCCTTTATTCGGTGACCGGCGCGCAGGGGCTGCTCGTCCAGCCCGTCGTCGAGGAGCAGCTCGCGCTGTTCAGCCCCTCGGCGTGGGAATATCCGTCGGCCGCCACCGTGCCCTTCGCGGCGGCGGCGGCGCTTCCGCTGGTGCTTCCCGGCCAGCCCCACACGCTGCGCGTCGAACTCGAGCGGATCGCGGAGGCGGCGGACGTGTCGCTCGACGTCCGCTTCGAGGTCGATGCGCTGCATTCGATGATCGAGATGGTGCGGCAGGGGCTCGGCCATGCGCTGCTCCCCGTCTCCGCGCTGCCGCGCCCGCAGGATCGCGACGGGTTGCTGATGCGGCGGATCGTCGAGCCCGAGGTGCGTCGCGTGCTGCATGTCGCCAGCGGCGCGCAGCGCCCCGGGGCGGTGCCGCTGCGCCAGCTCTCCCGCCTCGTGCAGGATCAGCTGCTGACGCTCAGCGGCGCCGACTCCTGGCAGCCCGCCGCGCGCCGCGCGTGACGCGATCCGCCCGATGATTCGACAGTGATCGGCTGCCGATCAACTTCGCGGACGTAGCTACCGGTCCGCGACGCGCCCTGCCTACATCACTTGATCAGGGGGCCGGGGCGGAGACGGGCATGGACAGTCTGGGTTGGCGTGCGCGGATCGGCATCGTCATGCCGTCCACCAATACATCGGTGCAGCCCGAATGCGACGATCTGCGTCTGCCGGGAATCACCAACCACGTCGCGCGCGTGCATATCGCCGAACGCCCGCTGACCAGCGAGCAGGCATTCCTGGAGCATGTCGCCGCGATGCGCGCGGGGATCGGCGACGCGATCGATCGCGTGATGACGTGCGAGCCGCAGCATCTCGTGATGGGCGTCGCGCTCGAGGCCTTCTGGGGCGGCGTCGAGGAGGCGGACAGGCTGGAGGTCGCGCTTCGCGAGCGCGCCGGCGTCGGCATCTCGATGGGCTCGATCGCCGCGCGCGTCGCGCTCGACGCGTTCGGCGCGAAACGCATCGCCATCCTGACCCCGCACCAGCCGCGCGGCGACGAGATGGTGCGCCTCTACATGGAGCAGGCGGGCTACGAGGTGGTGCGGCTGACCGGGCTCAAATGCGCCTCGCCCAAGCTGATCGCGCATGTCCAGCCGGCGGAGGTCCGCGCCGCGCTGCGCGCGCTCGATGGCAACGACGTCGACGCGATCCTCCAGGTCGGCACCAACCTTGCGGGCATGGCGGTCGCCGCGGAGGCCGAGCGCTGGCTCGGCAAGCCCGTACTGTCGATGAACGCCATCACCTACTGGCATGCGCTGCGCGCGCTCGGCGTCACCGATCGCATCGTCGGCCATGGCCGCATTCTGGAAGAATATTGAGCATGAGCGACGTCCTGATCGTGGGCGCCGGACCGAGCGGGCTGGCCGCCGCGCTGTTCCTCGCCGAGCGCGGCGTGTCCGTCACGGTGCTCGAGCGCGGCGACACACCCTCGACTGATCCGCGCGCCGCGACCTTCCACCCGCCGACGCTCGAACTGCTCGCGCCGAGCGGCACGACCGACCGGCTGATCGAGCGCGGGATCGTCGCACCGATCTGGCAGTCCCGCGATCGCCGCAAGGGCGTGATCGCCGAATTCGATCTCTCGCTGCTCGCCGACGAGACCGCCTATCCGTTCCGGCTGCAATGCGAACAGCACAAGTTCGTTCAGATCCTTCACGAGCGGCTGCGCAGCGCAAACGGCGTCCGGATCGTCACCCACGCCGAGGTGGCCGCGATCCGCGAGACCGCAGACAAGGTCGTCGTGGAAAGCGGGGCCGGGACGTTCGAGGCATGCTGGCTGGTCGGCGCCGACGGCGGGCGCAGCATCGTGCGCAAGACGTCGGGGATCGAATTCGAGGGCTTCACCTATCGCGAGCGCTTCCTCGTCATCACCAGCACTTATGATTTCGCGGCGCACGGCTATCAGGTGTCCAACTACGTCGCCGACCCCGAGGAATGGTGCGCCGTGTTCAAGGTGCCCGGCGATCGGCCCGAAGGCCAGTGGCGCTCGGTCTTCCCGACCGACGAAGGCGCCGCAGAGGACGACCTGCTCTCGTTCGACACGGCCCGCGCGCGGCTGGACCGGTTCATTCCCGAACCGGCGCCGTACGAGATCCTCCACACCAATCTCTACACCGTCCACCAGCGCGTCGCCTCGACCTTCCGCAAGGGACGCGTGATGCTGATCGGCGACGCCGCGCACATCAACAATCCGCTGGGAGGGATGGGGATGAACTTCGGTATCCACGACGCCGCGAACCTCGCCGACAAGCTCGCGCGCGTGATCGGCGGCGAGGGCGACGCGCTGCTCGACCTGTTCGACCGCCAGCGGCGCTTCGCCGCCAGCGCCTTCCTCCAGGCGATGACGATCGCCAACAAGAAGGCGCTCGAGGAGAAGGATCCCGCGCTTCGGCAGGCGCACGCCGCCCGGCTCGCGGCGACCGCCGACGATCCCGTGGCGGCGCGCGCGCATCTGCTCCAGACATCGATGATCGCCGGCTTCCGCGCCGCGAACGCTCGACCCTGATGCCGGAAGCCGCCACCATGTCCGATCTCGACGCGATCACCGGCCCGCGCATCGGCGACGATACGCGCAGCTTCCTCGCCGGACCGCACCGCCTGCTGATCGGCGGCGAGTGGGTCGACGGGGCAGGGGGCGAGACGCTCACCACCTTCGATCCGGCGACCGAGCGGCCGCTCGCATCCTTCGCGATCGGGGGTGCGGAGGATGTCGACCGCGCAGTGCGCGCCGCGCGCGCGGCGTTCGACGGCGCGTGGAACAGGGTCACCGCGTTCGAGCGCGCCAAGCTGCTGCGCCGGCTCGCCACGCTGGTCGAGACGCACGCCCGGCTGCTGGCCGAACTCGACGTGCTCGACAACGGCATGCCGATCGGCATCGCCACGCGCATCGTGAGCACCGCGGCGGCGATGTTCCACTATTATGCGGGGCTCGCCGAGCAGATCGAGGGGACCACCACCGCGCCGCCCGCGCATTTCCTCGCGGCGGGCGAGGCGCTCACCTACACCGTACGCGAGCCGGTCGGCGTGGTCGGGCAGATCACGCCGTGGAACGTGCCGCTCTCGATGGCCTGCCTCAAGCTCGCGCCCGCGCTCGCGGCGGGATGCACGGTGGTGCTCAAGCCCGCCGAGGACACGCCGCTCAGCGCGCTGCTGCTCGGGCGGCTGATCGCCGAGGCGGGGTTTCCCGCGGGTGTCGTCAACATCGTCAACGGGCGCGGCGCGGATGCCGGCGCAGCGCTGGTCAGCCATCCCGGGATCGACAAGATCAGCTTCACCGGCTCCACCGACGTCGGCCGCCACATCATCCGCGAGGCGGCGGGCAGTCTCAAGAAAGTCTCGCTCGAGCTGGGCGGCAAGTCGCCGGTGATCCTGTTCGGCGACGCCGATCTCGAGCAGGCGATCCCCGGCGTCGCGATGGCGACCTTCTTCCTGCAGGGCCAGAACTGCATGGCGGGCACGCGCATTTTCGCGCACGACTCGATCCACGACCGGCTGATCGAGGGTCTCGCGGCGTTCGCGTCGCGGATGACGATCGGCCCGGGGCTCGATCCCGCGACGCAGATTGGCCCGCTGATCTCCGCCCGCCAGAGAGCGCGCGTGCAGGGCTATATCGCCGACGGGATCGCGAGCGGCGCGACGCTCGTCGCCGGCGGCGAGGCGCTCGACCGACCGGGGCATTTCCTCCAGCCGACGATCTTCGCGGACACGCGCCCAGACATGCGGATCGTCCGCGAGGAGATTTTCGGTCCGGTGATGGCGATCCAGCGCTTCGGCGACGAGGAGGATTTCGACGCAATCGCGCTGCGCGCCAACGACACCGACTATGGCCTGTCGGCGAGCGTGTGGACGCGCGACGTCTCGACCGCGCACCGCATGGTCGCGCGCATTCGCGCGGGCCACGCCTCGATCAACTGCCATGCCGGCGTCGGCCCCAACATCCCGTTCGGCGGCTACAAGCAATCCGGCTGGGGTCGCGAGTTCGGCCGGGAGGGGCTCAACCTGTATCTCGAGACCAAGGCCGTCACCGTCCGGCTGTCGTCATGAGCCGTCGCGTCATGAGCGGCGCCGTCGCGCCGCACGGTTCGAATATTATGAACACGGGGAATACAGCATGTCTTATCGCCTAGGAGTCGACGTGGGCGGCACGTTCACCGATCTCCTGCTGTTCGATGAGGCCAGCGGCGATTTCTGGCGGCACAAGACACCGTCAACGCCGCACGACAGCTCGGAGGGCATCCTCAACGGCGTCGAGGCGATCTGTGCGCAGGCGGGCATCTCGGCCAAGGAGATCGCCTATTTCCTCCACGGCACGACGGTTGCGACCAATGCGATGCTCGAGGGCAAGGGCGCGCGCGTCGGTCTGGTGACGACCGAGGGTTACCGCCAGATCATGCAGATCGCGCGCAGCTTCGTGCCCGGCGGGCTCGCCGGCTGGATCGTCTGGCCCAAGCCCGAGCCGCTCGCTCGGCTGGAAGACACCGTCGAGATCAAGGGGCGGATGGACGCCCGCGGTAACGAACTGCGCCCGATCGACGAGGCCGACATCCGCGCGCAGCTCGAAGCGCTCAAGGCCAAGGGCGTCGAGGCGCTGACCGTCAGCCTTATCAACGCCTATCTCAACGGGGCGCATGAGTTGGCAGTGGCGAAGCTGGCGGCGGAGATTCTACCCGACGTGCCGATCTCGCTCAGCCATGAAGTGCTGCCAGA
>Ga0302311_10001047_pt1 | contig 33303 bp, 35 predicted proteins | sample III_Palsa_N1_3_FD_200449 | JGI IMG/M metagenome (GOLD analysis project Ga0302311, IMG submission 200449) | Peat permafrost microbial communities from Stordalen Mire near Abisko, Sweden - III_Palsa_N1_3 | ecosystem: Environmental > Terrestrial > Soil > Palsa > Peat permafrost | place: Sweden... | reverse complement strand
CGCGAACTTTTACGTTGGGCATGGAAACTCCGAGTGGTAATCTGCCCGCGGATACGGGCCTGTTGAATAGGGCGAGCCGCGAAGTATACCGTGCATACCACTCAATTTTCAAAGCCCAGATGCAGCCCGATCTGATCAGGCCCGATTTGACGGGCTCAGTCCGATGAAACCCGACCTGATGAAACCCGACCTGATTAACCACGACCTGATGAAACCCGTACTGGGTATCGAGACCTCCTGTGACGAGACCGGCGTGGCGCTGCTGCGCTGGGAGCCGGATGCGCCAGGTCGCGGGCTGCTGGCCCACACCCTTTACAGCCAGATCAAGCTGCACGCCGACTACGGCGGGGTGGTGCCCGAACTGGCCAGTCGCGACCATGTGCGCAAGTTGGTACCGCTGATCCGCGAGGCGCTGGCCGAGGCCGGCTTGACCGTGCAGGACCTCGGCGGCGTGGCTTATACGGCCGGCCCCGGGCTGGTCGGTGCGCTGTTGGTCGGTGCCTCGGCAGGCCGCGCGCTGGCCTGGGCGCTGGGCGTGCCTGCGATCGGCGTGCATCATATGGAAGGTCACTTGCTGGCGCCGCTGCTGGAAGACGATCCGCCTGAGCCGCCGTTCGTGGCTTTGCTGGTCTCCGGCGGTCACTCGATGCTGGTCGAAGTGAAGGCCATCGGCCAGTACACGATTCTGGGCGATACGTTGGATGACGCCGCCGGCGAAGCCTTCGACAAGACCGCCAAGATGATGGGCTTGCCTTACCCGGGCGGTCCGATGCTGGCGAAGCTGGCCGAGCATGGGCGCGCCGGCGCGTTCCGTTTTTCTCGACCGATGACCGATCGTCCCGGCCTCGACTTCAGCTTTTCCGGCCTCAAAACCCAGGTACTGCTGGCCTGGCAGCAGTCTGACAAGAGCGATCAGACGCGCGCCGATATTGCACGGGCCTTCGAGGAGGCCATCGTCGATACCCTGTTGATCAAATGCCGCCGTGCCCTGCAGGCCAGCGGCGCGCAGCGGCTGGTGATTGCGGGCGGCGTTGGCGCCAATCGACGATTGCGCGGTGAACTCGCTGCCGCTGGCGCGAACGATGGCTTCAAGGTCTACTTTCCGCGGCTGGATTTTTGCACCGACAACGGCGCGATGATCGCCTTGGCCGGTGCGATCCGGCTCGCTAGCGGGCAGCATCAGGATGATTCGGTGCAGGTGTATCCGCGCTGGGACTTGCAAAGTTTGCCGGCGGCTTGATCAAGCCTGCTGGAGGGTTGGCTTCAGCCCCGTAGTAGTCAAGATGACGTCTATGATGAGAGCGTATTCAACGATGTCAGCGTGGGCAATCGCCAAGACGACATCCGTTACGGTTTGCGCACATTAATTCCGGAAACTCGGTGATTGCCTTCGTAATCGAACCGCCGATGGTTTTCATCATCGGCGTGTTCCATGGCGGCCAAGACTACGAACCGCACTCCGTCAGACGTAAGATGGTGCTGGACGAATAACGCGCCTATGTGGCCGGCAGCTGTAACCCGGTTCGCGCACTCGAACAACACAAGGAGTTCCTGTCCATGACTGACGCGCACCACGGAACAGCAACAACGCAGCTCGTGCCTGCCACGTTGCCCGGCATTGGCCAGACTTACCTCGATCAATCAATGGTGCCGAAGGTCAATGCTTTCATAGCCAATGCCGCCGCGCACGGTGTCGATCTTCATTTCAACAGCGTCTTTAGAACTCCTGATAGCCAGGAACGATTGCACCACGATCCTAACGCGATCACCCCCGCAGAGCACAGCCTTCATTCGGCCGGGTTTGCCGTCGATGTGAATTACTCGACCATCACATCTGAAGCGCAGCGAGAAATCATTCGCACTGCCGCACACGATGCCGGGCTGAAGTGGGGAGGCAATTTTCAGCACCGCGATCCGCCGCATTTCTACGCTGAGCCGCCCATCGACAGGAACACGGTCATCGCGAATGCTACGCGGCAATATAACGAGATGACGGGGCACCATCAGGCGCCGGTGCCGGCCGCCCCACATGGACATCCCGGCACACCGGCTCAACACCAAAATGCGCCACACGCCCCGGCGCAACATCCGGCCGCCGCCTCATCAACGCAGGCATCACCGCGACTGGACGCCGCCTCGCATCCCGATTACGCGTTATTTCAGCAGGCGTACGACGGCGTCAAAAAGCTTGATGCCGAACATGGCCGCGCGCCGGACCAGCACAGTGCAAACCTTGCCGGCGCCTTGACTGTCGAAGCCAGGGTGCAGGGATTGAAGCGAATCGATACGGTGGCATTGAGCGACGACGGCTCGAAGGCGTTTGTCGCCGAGAAAGTCATCCCAGGGGCGCTCAATAACGTTGCCGGCGTGGAGACGGCAAGGGCGGTCAATATGCCCCTCGAGCAAAGCACACAGCAGATGGCGCAGGTCAATCAGACCTTGCAGCAGCAAGGCCAACAGCAAACGCAGCAGCTAGTTCAACAGGTCAACCAGCAGGCAGCCCCGGTCTTGCAGAACGGCCCACGCGTGGCATAGGTATGGGCGGCAGGTGACGACTAACGATATCTTTGGGAGCAACGCGATGAAACGGATGATCCACGTATTCTTGATGGCGCTTGCGCTGGGCCTGGCTTCAACAGTGGCGGCGTCCTCTGCCGGCACTAAGCAGCCGAAGCCGACCGGCATGTTTTCAGACATGGAATACAACGACGACGGCGGCGACCTGCTTGGTACAGAGGTTTTCATCACCTATGCCCGTGATGGCTATTTTGTCGTCTATCAATCCAGTGAGGGCGAACCAACAACGCCAGTAGTGGTGCCTGCGACGATATCGGGAACATCCATCAAATTCGTCGTACCGAAAACGTCTGACCCACGCGGAAGCTTTGTCGGAACGATCAGTGCAAAGGAGCTAACCGGATCATTCTCGGGGAGCAAAGAAGTAATTCATCTAAAGCGCAAAGCCAGTTACTGGCAGTAAGCATAGCTATGCTTGCAATCGATACTGAATAAGAAAATTGCTTGCCAAGCCGGCGATGTCTAACGGAAGAGCAAGGGTCGCAGTTGATTAGATAATCACTCTATCAGATCGGCGTCGTTCGACCATGGAAGACACTGCGCCCGCAGCGGCATAGATCAAGCGTCATTCTGCGTCGGTACAAGAAGCCATCACCACTGCGTCCGCTCAGGCGGCCAACCTTTCGCTCAGCTTCGGCGATGTTGCGCCACTGGCCAATTTTCAGGTGAGGGAGTTTGACGCTCGACATTAGCGGGCAGTAGCGTAGCCAACTCCGTTCAACGGAAGGGGCAGGCGCCATTGCTTGCTAAGCGCGGATGACTTGGCAAGAGAAACATCCTCGTTTGGCGTTGTGCAGATAGATGTAATCGACTTGATCATTGCTGAAGTAACTCTCAAGTTCCTTCGCCACGAGCACGCCCTCGCATACGCTGGCGGTTACGATCATGTGTGCCTTGTCGTAAGCGCGCACCGAGATAAGGCGACTCGTGACGTAACTCGGAACTTCCCCTGCCTCGAGCCTGCGCTGTTTCGCGGTACGGCGAACGAAGATGGGGCCTGAGGCGCGGTACGGCGATGCGGCTGGTTGGTGAACGTAGGAGAGAAGTAACAGTTCTTCCCCGACTTTTGCATCCTCCAGGCTGACACGGCATGGATAGCCGGGGCTCTCGGTTGCGATGTGACGCTCCGCATGATGTTCCTTCAACGCTTCGTCTGACAGCAGGAAGAGTGGCTCAAATTGCCTATGGTCGATGCCGACAAGCTGGAATGATTGCGTCATGTGGAATTCCTTGATGAAGTTCCGGCAGTGTCAGGCAATGCTGAGCTGCGGTCTGGCCGTATTCGGACATGTCACTCGGATGCATTGTCGCGGTGCATCGAGAGCCCTTTTGATGGCATCTGACACTGGCATAGGGCAGAAAGGTTCGCTGGCATCTGGCATCGACTCGCTGCGGCGATGATGTGGGATGACCCAAGCGTCGCAGCAGAATTTGCGTCTACAAAAAGTCAGGCCAGACTTACCACTGCGTGCGTTCCGGCAGCATGCCCTTGAGTTCGGCATCGGTAAGATTGCGCCATTGCCCGATTTTCAGATGAGCGAGCTTGACGTTGTCGATGCGCACGCGGCGCAGCTGCGTCACGCGATAATCGAACGCGGCGGCCATCAAGCGGATCTGCCGATTCAGTCCCTGGGTCAGCACGATGGAGAAGCCGTATTTGGCGATACGGCGGGTGCGGCATGGTTGGGTCATCTGACCGTGGACGCGCACGCCCTTGGCCATGCCGTGGAGAAATTCGTCGGTGACGGCCTTGTTCACTGCGACGAGATATTCCTTCTCGTGATGATTCTCGGCGCGGAGAATTTCGTTGACGATGTCGCCATTGCTGGTCAGCAGGATCAGTCCTTCGGAATCCTTGTCCAACCGGCCGACCGGAAAGATGCGCTGCGGATGATCGACAAAATCGACGATGTTTCCGTCGACACTCTGGTCGGTGGTGCAGGTGATGCCGGCCGGTTTGTTCAACGCGATATAGACGGCTTTCTTGGCGCCGGGCGTGGCGGCGAGAATGCGCGCCTTGACGATCTCGCCATCGACACGCACCTCGTCACCATCCAGCGCCTTGGCACCGGTGCTGACGACCTCGCCGTTGATGGTGACGCGCCCGGCGAGCAGTAAATCGTCCGCCTCACGGCGCGAGCACAGGCCGGCTTCGCTGATGTATTTGTTGACGCGCATGTCAGGAGCGCAGGCCGATCCCGCGCTTGAGCAACGTCAGCGCAATGATCGACAGGGCCGCCACAAACACCAGCATCACCGCAAACGAGATCCAGATGTTGACGTCGGTGATGCCAAGCACGCCGAAGCGGAACGCGTTGACCATGTACAGAATCGGGTTGATCCGCGAGATGGCCTGCCACGGTTCGCCGAGCATGTTGATCGAGTAAAACACGCCGCCCAGATAGGTCAGCGGTGTGATGACAAACGTCGGCACCAGCGCAATGTCATCGAACTTCTTGGCGTACACGGCGTTGACGAAACCGGCCAGGGAAAAGATCGTGGCGCCGAGCAGAACCGACAGAAACGTGATGATCGGATGCATGACATGCAGCGAAGTGAAGAACAGTGCGATCAGCAGCACCAGTACACCGACCACGAGTCCGCGTGCCACTGCGCCGGTGACATAACCCAGCAGGATCACCCAGTTCGGCATCGGCGAGACCAGCATTTCTTCGACTGAGCGGCTGAACTTGGCACCGAAAAACGAGCTGGAGATATTGCCGTAGCTGTTGGTGATGATGCTCATCATCACCAGGCCCGGCACAATGTACTGGATATAGCTGAACCCGCCTTCGATGGTGCCGATACGGCCGCCGATGAGCTTGCCGAACACCACGAAATACAGCGTCATGGTGATTGCGGGCGGAATGATCGTCTGCGTCCAGATGCGCATGATGCGGACGATTTCACGGCGCACCAGCGTCTGCAGCGCAACGAGATTGGTCGACGCGCTCATGCCGCTTTCTCCCCGGTGACGGCATCGCTTCTGCCGTTCTCCACCAGCCGCACGAACAACTCCTCCAGACGATTGGTCTTGTTACGCATCGATACGACCGTGATGTTGTTGGCGGAGAGGGCGGCAAACAGCGAGTTGAGATCCTGTGCGCGGGGCATGTCGGCTTCCAGCGTGTGGTCGTCGAGGCGACGCAGGACGATGCCTGGCAGCGTCGGCAGCTCGCCTAGCGTGCCGCTGGTATCGAACACGAAGGTTTCCACGTCCAGCGTGGCGAGCAGACTGCGCATGCTGGTGTTCTCGACAATCCGGCCGCCGTCGATGATCGCGATATTGCGGCACAGCTGCTCGGCTTCCTCCAAGTAATGCGTAGTGAGAATCACGGTGGTGCCGGCGGCATTGATGCCGCTGACAAACTGCCACATCGAGCGGCGAATCTCGATATCGACGCCGGCCGTAGGCTCGTCGAGGATCAGCAGCTTCGGCTCGTTCATCATCGCGCGGGCGATCATCAGGCGACGCTTCATGCCGCCGGACAACATGCGCGCCTGGTGCTGCGCCTTGTCCCACAGGCGTAGCTCCTTCAGATATTTTTCGGCGCGCTCGGCGGCAATCTTGCGTGGCACGCCGTAAAAACCCGCTTCGTTGACGCAGATGTCGAACAGCTTCTCGAACTGGTTGAAATTGATTTCCTGCGGCACCAGGCCGATCAGCCGCATCGCTTCGTTGCGCTGCTTGTTGACCGAGATACCGAAGACCTTGGCGTCACCGTCAGTCGAATTGACCAGCGAGGACAGGATGCCAATGAGCGTCGATTTGCCGGCGCCGTTGGGGCCGAGCAGGGCAAAAAAGTCGCCGGGTTGCACGGTAAGGCTGATGCCCTTGAGGGCTTCGACGCCGTTGCCATAGGTCTTGCGCAGGTTCTCGACGACGAGTGCGGGTGTGGTTGTCATGGATGATGCCGGATAAGGGAAAGCCGAGGGAAACCAGCTGCATGGGTACGCCATGCGCCGGCAAAGCGGATGGTCGAACGCGCCTTGCAGCTTGGTCGGTGGCTCACAGCCACCTATTATAGCGGGCTTGATGCCACCGCCCGGTCCCAGCCGCGCATTCACCGTTCCGGAATCCGTTACATGGCCGACCACTTCCAGCTTCGTCTCGTCGACAGCCGCATGCTTGTCCCCACGGTGCGCCACCTCGCGTTCGAGCGCGTGGACGGCCAGCCGCTGGCGTTCCAGCCGGGGCAGTTTCTGCAGGTGCACTTCCACTACGACGATGGCACCGCGACCAAGCGCAGCTACTCGGTGGCGACGGTAGGTGATGGTTCCTCGCCGGTGCAGCGCATCGAGATTGCAGTGAGCTATGTTGACGGCGGCGCGGCGACCAAGTTGCTGGGTGATCTTGAAAACGGCGGCATCATCGACGCCAGCGGCCCGTACGGCCGCTTCTGCCTGCACGACGCCGACATCCATCCGCGCTACCTGCTGCTTGCTACCGGTACTGGCGTTACGCCGTACCGCGCGATGCTGCCGCAGATCGAGAAACTGCTGGCGAAAGGCGGTCGTGAAGTGGTGCTGTTATACGGCGCCCGCACCGAAGCCGAGCTGCTTTACGGCGAAGAATTCGAGGCGTTCGCGCAACAACATTCCGGCTTCATCTTCCACGGCTGTCTCAGCCGCCAGCCGCGTGCCACGCCGCGCAGCACCGATCGCAGCGGCCACGTACAGAACGTACTCGCCGAACTCGGCCCCAGTGCCGAGCGCGACATTGCTTACTTATGCGGCAACCCGAACATGGTCGACGCTGCGTTTGCCGTATTGAAGGAATTTGATTTGCCGGTGCCGCAAATTCGGCGCGAGAAGTACATTTCGTCGCGTTGAGCCAGTGCTGCACGCCTCTTCCGCGCCAATTCACAACTCTCAGCTATCTCGATTGGCCAAGTGGCCAATTAGTCGGGCGATCGCTTCACGCCGTGATCCGGCGTGTCCTCGCACTCTTTTCACCTTCTATAAAAATGTGACTCGGTTGGCACTTCTTAGGTGTGATCGAGTACAGAGTCGACTTCGCAGCTAAAGGTTTGGTCCAGCACACCGATAGCGGTTAGGTGCCTTGTGATAACCAAGGGGCGCCGCGAGGTGCGATATGAAGTGGTCGATCAGTTGGGTGTGGGTGAGTGTCGCCGTTATCGGAGTGCTAGGCATCCCGCGGACGGTTGTGGCAGGTGAATCGGTGAGTGTGCAAGCTGGGCGGATTACATTTACAGGGGCCATTGCTGAGCCGACCTGCGGTGTAAATATCAAGCGGGTAGCAACTTGGGGCGCTGCTGCTTCGGTGTCGAGCCTGTCCCATCCGGAGACTTGCGGTGGCTCGGGTGCGGCCATCGCGGCCTCGCAGATCTATACGGTGTCCGTGACCCATTTGTCGTATGCGGAACCAGATCGTGTGCTGAGGTATTTCAGTGACTATGTCAGGGCGGGCCAAGCCAATGCTCCGAGCCCAACCCTAGTCACACAGACTTACGAATGAGTGCACCGGCATAAGTGCTTGATGTACAGGACACGCAGCCAGCAGTGGCATTTGCTGGCATCGCGAGAAAGGGCGTGGGGGATATTCGGGTACGGCCACCAAGTCGTTCAAATTGTCCCTGACACTATTCTTGGTTCTCCGGCTTTACTTTCCACGGCTCCCTCAGCCGGCAGCCGCGCGTCACCCCGCGTAGCACGGACCGCAGTGGTCACGTGCAGAACGTGCTGGCGGAACTCGGTCCGAGTGGTGAGCGCGACATTTGCTTACCTGTGCGGGAACCCGAACATGGTCGATGCCGCATTCGCCGCGCTGAAGAAATTTGGTTTGCCGGTGCCGCAGATCAGGCGCGAGAAGTACATCTCCTAGCGTTGAGAGCGGTTCGTTTCAGGTGTCGATCCGCAACCAGAGGTCCGGGTTGCCGATCGACTGAGCGGACACTTCGCGTTGCCCTGAGACCTACCTTAGCCGGGCCTCCAGCAGATGACACGTGTTCGACAGAACGCGACAGCCGCGTCACAGATCGTCAGACCTACGAATGATGCCGCCTGGAAAGTTTCCCCATAGCGGTGCGAACCATGGTTTCAGCTCAGCTCACTGATACGACATGGTGAAGGTGGCCGTAGCCGCTACGTTGCCGGCTGTTACCGGCGTCCCTGTCGCGAAATACTGAGCATAGTATTGAATCGCCATCGCACCATTTGGCGACGCGCCTAGACTTTTCGCCGTGTTGAATGTAACCGGCGTGGGTGTGACAGCGCCGTTGACGTTCGTTCCAGCGTAGAGAAGCTGTACGCCAACGTTCGTGGCAAAGCCGGTTCCCGTCGTTGAATTTATGACGCCGGTGTACAAGGCGTTTGCCTTGGCCGCGGCCATGGTAATGAGCACGGTCGTGCCTGCCTGACAGGTCAGGTTGATATTGAAAGGCGTCTCGCCGGCAGAGGACATGGTAGTGGCAAGTGCGGTGGCGGCGATCGTCGGCAGAGTGACCGTGAACGCTGCCGAACCGGTATCCACGGTACAGCCCTGCAGACTCACCGTAGTACCCGCGGTGACTGTCAGATGCGTGCCCAGGCTTGCGCTTGTGGAGGCGCTATTGCAGTTGGAACATCCGTAGATGTACCACTCGTAGTTGAACAGGGTCAGCGCGCTGATCGTGCCAGGAGTGACGGCGCCCGTGACGATCAGCTGCGCGGTGTAGCTAATCGCTAGGCTGCCACTCGGTTCCGGCACATAGCCAATGACGTAGGCGTTTGGCTGCTGATCGCCTGGATTCTGGTCGTAGCCGCGCATGCCCGGGCCGATGGTCAGCTGCAGCGCAATGCCCTTCACGTTGGTGGCAAACGTGACGGTGTTGATATTGGTGCTGGTGGCCGAGGGTAGCGTGGCGGGATACAACTGCGACGCCAGCAGATTGTAGATCTGCAGTCCAGCCTCCAGGGTAGGAGAATTGGCCTTGGTGGTAGGCAGGTTGCTGCAGGTGAACGATGCCGTTCCCGTGGTCGCGCTGCCGAGCAGCGTGCCCACTTGCGTATCGTGCGTCACGGTGACATTCGGCAGCGTAAGCGCTAGGTTGCCCCCCGAGCACGTTGGATTCACTGCCGCCCACACGCTCGGGCTTAGGCCGATACCCACCATGGCCAACATCAGCCATGCTAGCCGGCGCATGGCGCTCGAGGTAAATCCTTGCAGTTGGATCATGAGCCGTTACCCGCGATTTGTGCGACCGGATTTCCGCTGACGCAAGCCGCATTGATTTCGTTGTAAGCCTTGGCCTGTTTGTTCTTCGTTGTTGCCGGCAGCTGATAGGAGAACGAGCACGACTGCGGGTTGCCCTGATCGTCCTGCCAGCGAACGCTGAGCCGCCCCGCCTTCTGCACGCCGCGCAGCAACGCCTGTCCGGCCTGGCCGATCAGGCCCATCGAAACATTTTTCTCGTTGAACACTTCGGCTCCGAACGGCGGCGCGTCACCATTCTCCAGACGGGTGCGCACGATCACGGTGCGACCCTGCTGGGTCTTGAACTTCAGCATCACCACTGCGCCAGCATACGGCGCAACCTGCGCGCTGGTGGCATCGAGTTGCACGTCCAGCGGCAGGCCCTTCGGGTCGATCTGGACCGTGTTGAGGATGTACGGCGTCAGGTACGGCACGAGCGCGTAGCCGGCGCTGTCGATGCGCGCGCCAGCGGCACTCTCCAGTCGTGCGCCGGCCGCACCGGGCACGTAGACTATGGCGACGGTGTCGCCCATCGGCTGACCGAACGTGACGCCGCCCGGATGGGCCACGACCGCGCCGCTCAAACCCAGCGAAGTTTGCGAATAGCCGTCGCCCGCACCGTAACTCGCATTGACCACGCCATAAGGGCTGCGATAGCCGCCATTGGCGCTGCCGGAAGTGCTGTTGCCTCCATTTGCGCCGTCGTCGCCGCGCGAAGCGGTGGCGCCGTAGTAGAACTGGTTGTCGGAGCCGGCGGAGCCATTGAGCATGGCCTGCTCCTGTGTGCCACCAACCTCATCATTTGACATGTTGAGGCTGAATGTCGGCGCGTGTGCACTGTTACCCAGCGGCACCGTGAAGCTGAGCAGATACTCGTTGTCGTAGCGCCCCAGCGCATCCAGCGTGCGCATGGCGGACACGCTGTAGTTCACGCGATGGAACGAGTTGTTGTAACCGACCTGGAACTGGGTGTCGGTGCCGGACCTGTTCCAGTAGTCGCTGGCCGAACCGTTGACGTAGAACGAACCGGCATGGCCACCGAGCTGTTGGCTCATGGTGACCGAGAAGGTGCTGCGCTGACGCTGCAGTCCGGTCGAACTGACGACCGCGCTGGAACCATACAGGGAGGCCTGCTGGGCGGGCGTAAGCAGGGTCGAGGCGGGTTCGCCATCGATGTCCGGCTGCACAATCGGCGCGACGTAATCGAAAGGGTTGATGCCGGTACGCACATCGCTGCGCGCCTGCGCGGCGTCGGTCAGGCTGAAGTAGCCGCTGGTGGAATAGCGGTAGGCGGCCACCGAGATCGAGGTATTCGTCTGCGGAAAAATCTTGCTGTAGCTCAGCCGCATGCTCTGGCCGGACTGCGTGGAGTAACCCGGAATCTGCGCACGCGCCTGGGTGAGGTCGAGGGCGAACGCGCCGTAACGGGTATTCAGTGCCGTGCCCAGCAGCGCGGCATCGTAGCCTTGCGAGCCGACGATGCCTGCATAACCGGTAAGCAGATTGCTGAAGCCATGTTGCAGTGCTGCCTGCACCACCGTCGGCTCGTGTCCGATCGACAAGTCACGCAACTGGCCCACGGCTATGTCAAAGCGGGTGATGCCCGGACGCAGCAACTGGACCACCGATGCATACGGCACGGAAAACGTACTGATGCGGCCATCCGCTTCGGTTACGGTCACATCGAGGCTGCCGCCGTAACCGGTGGGGTAGAGATCCGTCAGCGCGAACGGACCCGGCGCCACCGTGGTCTGGTAGATCAGCACGCCGTTCTGGCGCACCGTCACCATCGCATTGGTCTGGGCCACGCCGCGCACGATCGGCGCGTAGCCCTGCAGTGATTGCGGCAGCATGCGATCGTCGGTGGCCAGTTGCACGCCACGCAGCGCGAAGCTGTCGAAAACCTGGCCGTCGGTGTAGGAATCGCCCACGGTAAGCAGTGCGCGCAGTGACGGCAGATCACGTTGCACGTAGGTATTGATGTCCTGCCACTGGCTGCGCGCTGGCGTTCCGGCGGTACCCGACTGCCAGCTGACGTTGGAGTCCTGGCGGAAGTACCACTGGCCGATGTTGAAACCGGCATTCAGACCCAGGTATCCGGTCGTCTGGCTCTGGCCTTGGCTGCTGGTGTGATAACCGTTGAAGTTGTAGTTGAGCAGGGCCGCCGGCACGCCGGCGTCCCAGTACTGCGGGCTGACGTAACCGCGCGGCAGCTGCTTCATGTAGGCCTGCGGCACGGTGGTATCCAGCCGCAGGTTGGTCATGTCGAACGTCATCGTGGCGCCGGGAATCAACCTGTCGATGCCCACGCAAGCGGTCGGGTCCTGCAGCTGAGCCATCGTGTCGGCAGACATCTGGTCCGGGTGCAGCCCGAGCTGGTCGAGCAGCCGGCGATCCACGCATGGTGTGGCGCTGGCCTTAGCGGTAGCGGACGCGAAGCGCACGTCGCCGCGGCCGACCCAGGCATTGTTGAGATAGATGTCTGCATTGTAGCTGCCCGGCATCACCGGGTTGCCGCGCTCGAAACGCGAGAGGTCGGTGGTGTTCTGACCGGCACCGGATAACAGGCTGCGATCGAACTCCGCGTCTGCGCCGCTGGCATCGGCAGCGGTGGCATCCGCGCCACTCGCGTTTGAGCCCGGTGCAGCCGACGCGGAAGCATCGGTGGCAGCAATCGGCTTGGCGGCGGCGGTAGCCATCCAGCCGGTCAGCGTGGCGGCGATCACCGTGCACAGCAAGACTCGACGGCACGCCACAAGTGCGTGCGGGCGAGCCGCATTGCATGTGGTGTGCCGTTTCTTCACGGGGCGATGCTGCCCTTGTAGGAAGCGGTGGCGCCGAAGTCATTGATGATGTCGTAGCCAACGACGGTGCCTGCCGCCGGGGCATGGGTCAGCCCCTTGACGGGCAGGCGCAGGGTGCCGAGCGGATCGACCATGCCGCTGTCGGTCGTGTAATGCTTGCCGTCGACGTCCAGCGAAAGCTGGACGAACGTGATGTGGTATACCGTCGGATTGCGCACTTCCAACGCGTAGTCCGAGCCGTTGGCCACGGCTTTCCAGGTCACCAGTTCAGGTGCCTTCAGCACGTCGCCGGGCAGATGGGCCGGACGATAAAATAGTTTGAGTCGCGAACGGATCGCGAACTGAAGTGTGTTCTTGCCCTGCATTTCCATGCCGCTGGGCTTGGGCGGTATTTCCAGCACGTTGAGCCAAAACAGCGACTCGCGGTCACTCGGCAACGGCGCCGGTGTCGCGATGATGCGCAGGCTCTGATCCTTGTGCGCCTCCATGCGAAACAACGGAGGCGTGATCAGGAATGGCGTGTTGACCTTGTCCGGCGTGGAATGCTCATCGCCGCTATCAATCCAGGCCTCGACCAGCGCCGGGTGGACATTGTTATTGGTGAGGCGCACGGTGACTTCACCGTCCTCGGCTGGAAACACGACGCGAGTGCCGGCAATCACCACATTGGCATGTGCGATGGGGGCAGACAGGCAAGACAAAAGCAATGCCACTGCGAAAGCGCAGATTGGATTTCTCATCGTGGGATTCCCGTGGCGCCGACAGCTGTGCCGGCAAAGACTTGCTGCGGCCGACGATCCGGCCGCAGCAACAAGACACTGCTCAATGCTTACGGGTAGGTAACGGAGTAAGTCACTTGTGCAGAAACGGCACCGGCAGTAACCGTGCTAGCGGCATAGTACTGGGCAAAATAGTTCAGCACGGCGCCGGTGCTGGTCGTGGTGACGGCAGCGGTGCTGGCGTTCTGCGCGCCGCTGAGGCCGTTCAGGGCAAGCGGCACGGACGTGCTGTTGAGCAGACGCACTTCGACACCGTTGGTGGCGGCAGTGTTCTTCAGGTTGCCGTCGGCCAGGATGTTAGCTGTGCTTGGCTCGAAGTACGTGCTGACATTACCGGCGGTGGCGAAGGTGCAGGCGGTCAACGTCAGGGCGAACGGCGTGGTGCCGGCAACCGCACCGGTGCTGCTCAGTGCGCTGGTGGCGACGGTCGGCAGGGTGACGATGAAAGAAGCGCCGCCCGGAGAGTTGATGGTGCAAGTCGATGAAGTGATCTTGCCGTTGATGGTGATGGTGCCGTCGACTGCATGAGCGGCCTGCGGAGCGAACGCAGCGATGCCGAAGCCGGCGATCAATGCTGCGGAAAGAAGAGTCTTGTTCATGCCGTATTCCTAATTAAGTATTTGATTTGAAGAACTGGTTCGACGCGCTTCTGGACAACTTTGGTTGCATTACCCCGACTGCAGCCTTGCGCGCGGCTGGGTCTGCCCAACCATCAGCAAGCTGTGTGCCAAGTCTTGGAAGTGACTGATTACCGGTGGTCCCCTGCCATTGGTAAAGGGATGTGTTACGTGGCGCCGTAGATGTTTGGCGTGCGTTGTAAGTCGTCCCCTGACAGATTATGTCAGTTAAAAGTGCGAACTGCGTCACTTAAAATTGGTGGTTTATTCACGTGTACATAACGTATTAAATTACGTTTATGGTGGAATCTTTAGCGTCTTGTAAAGCGTACTTGACACCAGAGTGAGCGCTTCGTACGCTGCGCATGTCAAGGTCGCTTGACAACGCTACCGGAGTTTTCATTGAGCAAGCCTCGTTCGATTCACCGGCGCTATCAGCGAGAGTTCTGGCCAGCGATGGCGGCCTATATCGCAATCATGTTCCTGCTGTGGCCGCTGCTGCCGAGGGTGCACAACGAGCTGTTGAAGATTGCACTGACGCTGCTGCCGGTGCTGCCAGTGCTGTTCGTGGTGCGCGCGAAGGTGCGGCTGGTGCTGGGCAGCGACGAGTTGGAACAACGCATCCATCTGATCGGTCTGGCAGTGGCGGCCACGGTGGTGAGCACGCTCAGTCTGGTTGGCGGTTTCCTCGCCGCGGCCGATGTCATCCAGCTGGATGGCACGATCCTGATCTGGGTGTGGCCGACGCTGATGCTGGTGTATGCCGCCGGGCGTGGCTGGGCCAGTCGCCGCTACGGCGGCAGTTCCGATGTGCTGTGCAATAACGGTGTGACGCGGTATAGGCGCTTGCTAGTTGTAGCAATGGTGATTGCCGCGGTCGCCGGGCTCGGACGTCATCAAATGAATGATTACCAGCTGGGCATGCTGTGCGGTATGAGTGTGGTATTCGCGGCCTGGGGTCTGATGCTGGCTATCGTGCGGTGGCGCAGACGTCAGCGCGGCAACCACGAGGCATCGTGATGTCGCTGCGGTGGCAGACGCCGACGGGCGTCCATGCATGAATAACCACGTACGCGAACTGCGCAGTGAGCAGAACTGGTCGCAGGCGGATCTGGCCGAGCGACTGGATGTGTCGCGGCAGACTATCAATGCCATAGAAACCGGCAAGTACGATCCCAGCCTGCCGCTGGCGTTCAAGATTGCCGCATTGTTTGGCCGTCCGATCGAATCCATTTTTGTACCGGGTGAGGAGTAACAGGCATGGCGCTGACAGGACGTACGCTTTTTCGTAGAGGTGTCTTTGCCGTGGGGGTTTGCCTGCTCGCCTGGCATCAATTCCATGCGAAGAACGAGTCGGCATCGCCCTCCGCTCCAGTGGCGGCGATGTCAGTGGCTGCGCAAGCTCCGGCAAAACCGCGCACCTGGTTACTCGGCTCAGTCACGCTCATGGCGTGCGAACTCGGTCAACCGAATAGCGGGCTGAGCACGGCGGCGTGGTGCGCGGATTTTCCGGTGTCGGAGAATCGCGATGATCCGCACAGTCGCAAGATCCATTTGAAACTCGCCGTACTGCGATCCAGCGCGCAGGTGCCGAGCCGTGACATGCTGGTATTTCTTGCTGGTGGCCCTGGCCAGGCCGCCACCGATGCCGCCAGTACGGTGGCGAGTGTGTTGCAGCCGTTGCGCGCGCACCGCGATGTACTGCTGCTCGATCAACGCGGCACCGGCGGCTCGAATGCCCTCAGCTGCAAGGACTCCAACAGTGCCACCGCGCAGGACGACGAGGACAGCGATGACGTCGGCAAGATTCGCAGCGGCGCCGCGCAATGCCTGAAGCAGTTGAGCCCACGCGCCGATCCGCGCTACTACACCACCACGGTGGCCGTGCAGGATCTGGAGGACGTGCGCAAGGCACTCGGCTCGCCGACGTTTGATCTGATCGGCGTCTCCTACGGCACGCGCATGGCGCAGCAATATCTGATGCGCCATCCCGATGCGGTGCGCAGCGTGGTGCTGGACAGCGTGGTCCCCAATCCGCTGGCACTCGGCGAGAGTTTTGCGCAGACGCTGGATGAGGCGCTGAAGCTGCAGTTTGCCCGCTGCACGGCCGAGCCGGCGTGCAAGCAACGCTTTGGTGATCCGGACCAGACGCTGTATCAGCTGCGCGATGCGCTGCGCGCCAACCCGCATCAGGTGAGCTTTCGTGATCCGGAAACCTATCACACCGTGCAACGCGTGCTGAGCGAAAGCTCGCTGGCCAACGTGGTGCGCATGTTTGCCTATACGCCACCTACTGCTGCGTTGCTGCCCATGTCGATCGATGCGGCAGCACACGGCGATGTCGGTCCGTTGTTGGGTCAGGCCAAGATCCTGTCCGGCGATCTTTCCGAGCTGATGGGTAGCGGTATGCAGTACTCGGTGATCTGCAGCGAGGATGCCGACCTGCTCACGGCGCGCCCGCAGGACGAGCAAACCATCCTCGGCACGAAGATGGTCGATGGGCTGAAAGCCATCTGTTCGGTCTGGCCGAAAGGCACGCGCCCGGCAGACTTTCATCAGCCGCTGAAAACCGACAAGCCCATCCTGCTGCTTGCCGGCCAGTACGACCCGGTCACGCCACCGCGCTATGCCGAGGAGGTGGCGAAAGGCTTGCCGAATGCGCGCGTGCTGGTATTGAAAGGGCAGGCGCACAGTGTGATGGCGGCCGGTTGCGCGCCCAAGCTGATCAAGAAATTTGTCGAAGAGCTCGATCCCAAGGCGCTGGATGCGACTTGCCTGGACCTGCTGCAACCGACCCCGATATTCATCGACTTCAACGGAGCCACGCCGTGATTGAAGTGAAAGATCTGCACAAGGCTTTCGGCACAGTGAAGGCCGTCGATGGCGTCACCTTCAAGGCGCGCGACGGCGAAATCACCGGCCTGCTCGGCCCCAACGGCGCCGGCAAAACGACCACGCTGCGCATGCTGTATACGCTGATGGCACCGGATCGTGGCCAGGTGCTGGTGGACGGTATCGATGCCAGCGTCGATGCGCTCGCCGTGCGCCGCCAGCTCGGCGTACTGCCCGATGCGCGCGGCCTCTATAAGCGGCTCACCGCACGCGAGAACATCGATTATTTTGGACGGCTACATGGCTTGCCCGAAGATCTTCTGAAGACGCGTCGCGAAGCGCTGATTCATTCGCTAGATATGGGCGACATCGGCGATCGTCGAACCGAAGGCTTCTCGCAGGGCCAGCGCGTGAAAACCGCTATTGCCAGAGCCTTGGTGCACGACCCACGCAACGTGATTCTTGACGAGCCGACCAACGGCCTCGATGTCATGGCCACGCGTGCATTGCGGCAATTCATGCAGCGACTGAAGGACGAAGGCCGCTGCGTGTTGTTCTCCAGCCACATCATGCAGGAGGTGGCTGCGCTGTGCGATCGCATTGTGGTGATCGCACACGGTCGCGTGGTAGCCGACGAATCACCCGATGTGCTGCGTGAGCAGACCGGTGAAGCAAATCTGGAAGATGCGTTCGTCAAGATTATTGGCAGCGAAGAGGGGTTGGCGGCATGAGCACCAACGACGTCAAAACCACTTTCCGCAGTCGCGCCTTTCTCACCGTCTTCTTCAAGGAGGTGAAGGAAAACCTGCGCGATCGCCGCACCATGATCAGCGCCTTCCTCACCGGCCCGCTGCTGGGTCCGATACTTTTCGTGATGTTGCTCAACGTCACCCTCAGTCGCGAACTGGACAAGGCCGACAAACCGTTGCCGGTGCCGGTGATCGGTGCGCAGTACGCGCCCAATCTCATCGATGCATTGAAGGCGGGTGGCGTGGTGCCGGGCGCAGCTCTGGCCGATCCTGAAACAGCCGTGCGCAAGCAGGAGGCGGATGTGGTGCTGCGCATCGCTCCCAATTACGGCAGCGCCTGGCGCGAGGGTGAGCCGGTGCAGGTGGAGATGATTTACGACTCGTCGCAGCGCGATGCGAATACCTCGGTGGATCGCGTCAGCCAGCTGGTGGAAAGCTACGCGCGCCAGCAGGGCGCGATGCGTCTGGTTGCGCGCGGCCTGTCGCCGAACACTGCGTGGCCGCTGGTAGTGGCGCGGCGTGATCAGGCCACGCCGCAGTCACGGGCCGTGCTGATGTTCGCCATGTTGCCGTACTTTTTCATCATCACCATTTTCATGGGTGGGATGTATCTGGCGATCGATCTCACTGCTGGCGAGCGCGAGCGGCAATCGCTCGAACCGCTGTTCGCCAATCCGGTGGAGCGCTGGAAAATTTTCAGCGGCAAGCTGGCCGCCATCTGCGTGTTTTCCACGGCGAGCCTGCTGATTACCCTGCTGGCGTTTGCTGTGGTCGGTCAATTCATTCCGGCCGAGAAGATCGGCATGGAGCTTGATCTCGGCGTGCATTTTGCCAGTCACGTACTGCTATTGATGCTGCCGGTTCTTGTACTGCTCGCCGCGCTGCAGTCACTGGTAGCCGCGTTTGCCAAAAGTTATCGCGAGGCGCAGACCTATCTGTCACTGCTGATGCTGGTGCCCGCGATCCCCAGCCTGGTGCTGGCCATTCTCCCGATCAAGGCCGAGCCGTGGATGTATGCGGTACCGCTATTGGGACAGAACCTGGGCATCATGCAGCTGCTGCGCGGCGACGGCATGGAGCCGATGCAGCTGGCTCTCTGCCTGGCAGGTAGCCTTTTTGCGGCGCTGGTTGCGGTGCTGGTGACCATGCAGCTTTATCGGTCCGAGCGGCTGGCGATTTCGACCTGATGTGGGCAGCGCGTTCTGCTGCAAAAGAGCGCGTGGTGTTCCCAGTGCTGGTCAACCCGGTGGCTGCGCCAGCTCTTTCGCGCTGAGGTAGCCATCGTGATTGCGATCGAGCCGGTGAAACTGCCGGCGCAGATTGTCCTGGAATTCGCGCAACGAGATCGGCTTGCCACGCCCACCCGGCAACTCGCTGGATTCCAGAACGCCGTCGCCGTTGGTGTCCATGCGACTAAAGCTGCGACTCATGTATTCGACATACTCGGCTTCGCTGATCCGGCCGTCGCCGTTGCTATCCATCAGTTTCAGATATTCGCGCGGCGTCTGCGGATAATCCTGTGCCGCGCAGATCAGCGTGACCAGCAACAGGTTCGCTGCCCAAAAAAGCGCTGCGAACCGTAATGCCGATGGACGTCCAAAACGCGAAGTAGTCAACACTCAGCGTACGCCGCGATCGATACCGATAAACTGCAAAAATTCCATGCGGGTTCGTGCGTCATCGCGAAACGAACCCAGCATCTGGCTGGTGATCATCGATACGCCACGCTTGTGCACGCCACGAGTCGTCATGCATTCATGGCTGGCGTCGATCACCACGGCTACGCCGGCTGGATGCAGGTTTTCCTGGATGCACTGGGCGATTTCCGCCGTAAGCTTTTCCTGTACCTGGAAGCGCCTCGCAAAACCATCGACCACGCGCGCCAGCTTGCTGATGCCGACCACGCGGTTGGTCGGCATGTAACCGACGTGCGCGCGTCCGATGATCGGCGCCATGTGATGTTCGCAGTGGCTCTCGAACTCGATGTCGCGCAATACCACCATTTCGTCGTAACCAGCCACTTCCTTGAAGGTGCGCCGCAGATATTCACCCGGATCGGACTCGTACCCGGCGAACCAGTCGGTATAAGCCTTGACCACGCGCTTGGGCGTATCGAGCAGGCCTTCGCGAGTCGGATCTTCGCCGGCCCAGCGCAGCAGTGTTCGCACGGCTTCCTCAGCCTGTTCGCGGCTCACCGACACGGATTTGTCGTTGTCGCTCATGCGCGAGTCCTTTGATGGATGACAAAACAGTCGCCAAGTGTACTGGCCCGGCGTGGCTTTTGCCCTGCGCTGCCGTGCGGTTGCCTGTCGCATCAGCCGGTGGCGAGGAAGGCCATAGGCGAGCCGTCGCACTATGCTTACGTATCGCATTGCCTAATGGATGCGTTATCAACGCGCGAGTCGATGGATGATTCCAGAACAAGCCATGCAGCGTGTGCAGGCGCTGCTCGACCATGGTGGCAGGCAGGTACTCGGTATCGTCGGCCTGCCGGGAGCAGGCAAATCGACACTCGCGCAGGCATTGGTCGATGCCTTTGCTGATCGGGCCATGGTTGCGCCCATGGATGGCTTCCACCTGGCCAACGCGGAGCTGGCCCGACTGGGTCGCGCATCCCGCAAGGGCGCGCCGGATACCTTCGACGTGGCAGGCTATGTGGCGCTGCTGCGACGCCTGAGCCGTGCGGTGCCTGGTGAAACCGTCTACGCGCCAGCCTTTCATCGTGACATCGAAGAGCCGATAGCCGGCGAAATCGCGTTGCCGTCCGAGTTGCCGTTGATCATCACCGAAGGCAACTACCTGCTGCTCGATGAGGGCGGCTGGAGCGACGCGCGAGCGTATATGGACGAGGTCTGGTTCGTTGATGTGGATCCCACGCAGCGCCATCGCCAATTGTTGGAGCGGCACATGCGCTATGGCCGCAGTCGCGAAGAGGCGCTGGCCTGGATCGAACACACCGATGAACCCAATGCCGTGCGCATCGAGGCCACGGCGTCGCGCGCGGATTTTCGTTTTTCACTGCAACCGTCGCATGCCCTTCGCTGAGAAATAGGCGGCTGCAATCCACTTCGCTGATGCAGGCGCTGGCTGGTCATCATTTTCAGATTCTGGAGTTCTATCCATATCAAAAGAAGGCGATCAAGCCAGCTTGATGCGCAACCGGCGACTGAGCTGCCGTCAGCTAGCCAGGTTCATTGAAGCCCAGTCGTGACAACAACCAGTCCATCAGCCAGGTGATGAAGAGCGCGGCCATGGCGCCAAGCATTACTTCACCCAGGCGGAGCAGCGCGATCTGCCAGAACGGTCCGGTATGCGGCACCAGCATGATGATGGTCGTGGTGATGCTGCTGATGCGACCGGCGGCACCAAGGTTCAAGAGCCAACACAGCAAGGTGCCGAACATCACGGCGATGACGTAGGACAGGTAATGGTCGCCGCCAAGGGCGGCAGCCGTCAGTCCAAGCAGGCCGCCGAAGATGGCACCCACAAACTGGTCGCGCGAGGAATTTTTTACTTCCGCAAAGCTGCTCTGCGTCACCGAGATCGCGGTGATCGCTGCCCAGAAGCCCTGATCCAAGCCAACCCAGCGTGCGGCGAAATAGCCCAGGGTAGCGGCGGCACCCACACGTACAGCCTGCACCAGGCCAACGATCAATCGCTCGCGTGGCGGCAGCGTCTTGCGCAGCCGCTCAAGCTCGGCGGCCAGCAGACCAAGTCGGCGGTGATGCTTTACCAGTGGATCGCGCGTGTTACTCATGCCACGCTGTCGTCATCCGTGTCAGCGGGGCGATCATCGGCGTCCTCGATCAGGGTGTCGCCGAGCAGGCCCGCTGTGTCAGTGACCGAGAGCGTTTCGACCTCGCGCAACTTGCGCTCGATCACCCGCGTGCGCTGGCCGGCGCTGTCGATGCTGTTGCGCACGGTATCGAGTTGCTTTCGGGTTTTGTCCAGCACCACGCCGAATTTGCCGAACTCGGTTTTCACCGCGCCGAGAATCTTCCACACCTCGCTGCTGCGCTTGGCGATCGCCAGTGTGCGAAAACCCATCTGCAGGCTGTTGAGCAGCGCGCTCAATGTGGTTGGCCCGGCCACGGTGACGCGATGATCGCGCTGCAGGCTTTCGAACAGGCCGGGCCGGCGGATAACTTCGGCGTAAAGGCCTTCGGTCGGCAGGTAAAGCACGGCGAAATCGGTAGTGTGCGGCGGCGACACGTATTTGCTCTGGATGCGCTTGGCTTCATCGCGCACACGATTTTCCAGCGCGCGTCCGGCGGCGTTGGCAGCGTCGATATCGGCGGCTTCCTGTGCATCAAGCAGGCGCTGATAATCCTCGACCGGAAACTTCGCGTCGATCGGCAGATAGACGTGCTCGCCTTCTTCCTGTCCCGGCATGCGGATCGCGAACTCGACCCGGTCATTGGTACCCGGCACGGTAATCACATTGGAGGCGTATTGCTCGGCGGTCAGCATGTCCTCAAGCAGCGCGCCGAGCTGCACTTCGCCGAAGGTGCCGCGCTTCTTGACGTTGGTCAGCACGCGCTTCAAATCGCCGACGCCGATGGCAAGGTTCTGCATTTCACCTAGGCCGCGCTGCACCGCTTCGAGCCGATCGGAGACCAGCTTGAACGATTGCCCCAGCCGCGTCTCCAGCGTCGACTGCAGTTTCTCGTCGACGGTGGCGCGCATCTGTTCGAGCTTGGCGGCGTTGTCCTGCTGGATCGCGCTGAGTTTGGCTTCGAGCGTGGCGCGCACTTCGCCCATGCGTTTTTCGTTGTCGGCCGTCAGTGCGGCGAGGCGCAGCTGCTGCTGTTCACCGAAGTGGTTGAGCGCCAGGGTGAGTTCTTCGCGGCTTTTTCGCGCGTCTTCGGCCAGCCGCAGGGCGAGTGACTGCAGGCCGGCGTCGGTGCGTTCGGTCAGCAGATTGAGCCGTTGGCCGAAGTCGTCGATGCGTGCCAGCTGCTGCTGGCTGATGCCGACGAGCTGCTCGCCGACGTGGCCGCGAAAGCGATCGAAACCCTGCTGCAGCTCGTCGCGCCCGGCGCGTTGCTCTTCGCGCAGCGTGCGCTGCAGGCGTTCGCCATCGTCCTTCAGCGCATCCAGTCGCAGGTTGAGCCCTGCATCCTCATGGCCGCGGCGCAGCGCGAGGACTTGCAGCACGATCACCACCAGCACGGCGATGAGCAGAACGATCAGCAGTATTTCAACAGCGGGCATGGGGCAATCCGAAGGAGTCTAGCCGCCAGTTTACGCGCTGGCGACTCACACGCTGCGACGGCCACCAGCGCGCAGGCGTCGGCGCAGGTAGCGCAGCGTCAGCTGTTCGAGTTGGCGAGCGTGCTGGCCGGCCGTGGCCGGGATGGCGCGTTGCAGGCTGCCGTCCTGCCAGCCTTCGATGATCAGTGGATGGATGTAGGACGCGCGGCATACCGCTGGCGTGTTGCCCAGCGTGGCGGCGACTTCCTTGATCGCAGCGGCCAATGTGGAGCGCATGGCCCGGTCGCCACCTTTTTCGGGCAGCGGCGTGCGGGCCAGTACCCCGGCAGCCTGCACCGTGCCGCCCCAGGTGCGGAAATCCTTGGCGGTGAATTCACCACCGCTGGTGTTGCGCAGGTAGTCGTTGACCATCTCCGAATCGACCGGCTGACGTTTGCCATCCTCGTCGAGATACTGAAACAGGCGCTGCCCCGGCAGCTGCTGCATGCGATGGATGATCCTGGCCAGTCGCTTGTCGTCCAGCTCCAGCTCGCGCTGCTGGCCGCTCTTGCCGCGAAACTCGAAGCGCAGCCGTCCGCGATGCAGTTGCACATGGCGCGAGCGCAGCGTGGTGAGGCCGAAGCTTTTGTTGTCGCGCGCGTAGCGGTCGTTGCCGATACGGATCAACGTTTCGTCGAGCAGTCGCACGATCAACGCCAGCACTTTTTCTTCGGGCAGGCCATGCTGTGCGAGGTCGCTGCGCACGCGCCGGCGCAGCTTCGGCAGCACATCGCCGAACTCGAGCACGCGATCGAACTTGCCGTGATCGCGCATCGCCCGCCAGCGCTCGTGATAGCGGTATTGCTTGCGCGCGCGGGCGTCGCGGCCGGTTGCCTGCAGATGGCCGTTGGGGTTGGTGCAGATCCACACGTCGACGTAGGCCGGTGGAATGGCCAGCGCACGAATGCGCGTAAGCACGTCTTCGTCGGTGATGCGCAAGCCCTTGGAATCAAGATAGCCGAAGCCTTTGCCACGACGTTGGCGCGCGATGCCGGGCTGCTCGTCGCTGACATAACGCAGGCCCGCGGCGCGCACTTCTTTGCGCAGGATGGGGTCGACGTCGGGGGTGACTTTGGGAATCGGTTGGCGTTGGCTCATGCGGGCAGTGTGGGCATGCGCAGTCAAACTGGCGTGCATGGGCTATCGACAGCGGATGGCCGGGCCGTTTATTGTCAGCGCAGGATCTGCACCGACAGGCATTGTCGTTGCGGCTCCGACGTCGCTCGGACGGTTCCGGGCGCTTACGTACAACGAGGCTGTCATGACCGAGCAGGTTGCTCCACCCCGATCCACGTCAACCGTTCCCACATCGCGCCCAGAATCGAGACGGTTCGAGCGCATCGAACGTCTTCCCCCGTATGTCTTCAATATCACCGCCGAGCTGAAGATGGCGGCGCGCCGCCGTGGCGAAGATATCGTCGATCTCAGCATGGGCAACCCGGACGGCGCCACGCCGCCGCATATCGTCGAGAAGCTGTGCACGGTGGCGCAGCGGCCGGATACGCACGGCTACTCCACCTCCAAAGGCATTCCGCGCCTGCGCCGCGCCATCACGCGCTGGTATGGCGAGCGTTACGGCGTGGAGATCGACCCGGACAGCGAAGCCATCGTCACCATCGGCTCGAAGGAAGGCCTGGCGCATCTGATGCTGGCCACGCTGGATCGCGGTGACACGGTGCTGGTGCCCAATCCCAGTTACCCGATCCACATCTACGGCGCGGTGATCGCCGGCGCGCAGATCCGCTCGATACCGATGGCGCCGGGCATCGATTTTTTCGCCGAACTTGAACGCGGCATTCGCGAGAGCATTCCCAAGCCGAAGATGATGATCCTAGGTTTTCCGTCGAATCCGACCGCGCAGTGCGTGGAGCTGGATTTCTTCGAACGCGTGGTCGCGCTGGCCAAGCAGTACGACGTGCTGGTGGTGCATGACTTGGCGTATGCCGACATCGTCTACGACGGCTGGAAAGCGCCGTCGATCATGCAGGTGCCGGGCGCGAAGGACATCGCGGTGGAATTTTTCACCCTGTCCAAGAGCTACAACATGGCCGGCTGGCGCATCGGTTTCATGGTCGGCAACGCCGAGCTGGTCAACGCGCTGGCGCGGATCAAGAGCTATCACGACTACGGCACGTTTACGCCGCTGCAGGTCGCCGCCATTGCCGCGCTGGAGGGCGACCAGCAGTGCGTGCGCGACATCGCCGCCAACTATCAGCAGCGTCGCGACGTGCTGGTCAAGGGCCTGCATGAGATCGGCTGGATGGTCGAGGTGCCGAAGGCGTCGATGTACGTCTGGGCCAAAATACCTGAGTCCTATGGCGGCATGGATTCGCTATCGTTCGCCAAGAAGCTGCTGGCCGAGGCCAAGGTATCGGTGTCGCCGGGCATCGGCTTTGGCGACTACGGCGATGACTACGTGCGTTTCGCCCTGATCGAAAATCAGGACCGCATTCGCCAGGCGCTGCGCGGTATCAAAACGATGTTCCGGGCAGACGGGTTGTTGCCGTCGGCTTCATCCAAAGCGAAGACTGCGCCGTCGACTTAGTGGTCATCGACCGCGGCCAGGCGCGTCGTTTCAGAGATGCGTCTCGCCACTGAGCGCCTCGGTCGATGGCGAAACCTGGCGGCGAATGCCAAACCAGACGACTACCGCCGCAGTGAGCAGCAAGCCGCTGGAAAGCCATGCCGCCCTATGCATGCCGGGCACGATGCGCATATCGCCGCCGGTAACCAGCGCGCCAAACGCCGCGACACCGATGGCGCCACCGGCCTGCCGTGCGGCGTTGAGCACGGCCGACGCAGTGCCCGAAAAGGTTTTTTCGACGCTGGCCAGGATCGCCGTCGTCATCGCCGGCACGCCCAGACCCATGCCACTGGGAATCATCAGAAACGGCGCCAGCATCGCCAGGTAACTGCTTTGCGCATCGAGCCGCGTCAGCAGAGCGAAGCCACAAGCACCGATCAGCGCACCGAGCAGCATCGGCAGCCTGCTGCCGTAGTGGCCGGCCATCCAGCCGCTGATCAGGTTGGCGACGGCGAACGTGGCGGTCAGCGGCAGAAAGGCCAGCCCTGCCTGCGTGGCGGTATAGCGGCACACGTGCTGCAGATACAGGCTGAGGATGAAGATCAGTCCGTAGTAGGTCAGGTTTACCGAGATGCCGAACATCACCGCCGGGCTGAAATTCGGCAGTCGGAAAAAGCGCAGCGGCAGCATCGGCTGCGCAACGCGCGATTCGACGCGCACGAACAGCAGTGCGCTGACCACGGCCAGCGCCAGACCGGTCAGCACGAGAGGATGCGTGATGCCGAGCGGTCCGATCTCGATGACCGCTGCGGTGAGGCAGGTGAGCGCGGTGATCGCCAGCAGCTGACCGCGCAGGTCCAGGTGCTGCTGCGGCTTGCGCGGCGTTTCGGCGACGCGCAGGGTCATCATCATGCCGAGAGCGCATAGCGGCAGGTTGACGAAGAAGATGCTGCGCCAGCCCAGCCATCCCAGCAGCAGGCCGCCGACGATCGGGCCGGCGGCGATGGATACACCGGCGGCAGCGGTCCAGAAGCCGATCGCCTTGGCGCGCAGCTTCGCGTCGTGTGCGCAGGCGTGATTGAGCAGTGCCAGCGACGGCGGCACCAGCAGCGCGGCGCCAATGCCTTGCACCGCGCGCGCGGCGATCAGTTCGGCCGCGGTTTGCGCCGCGCCACACGCCGCCGACGCCAGCGCGAAACCGGCCAGTCCGATCAGGTAGGCGCGCTTGGCGCCAAGCCGGTCGCCCATCACGCCGGCGGACAGCAGCAGCACGGCAAACACCAGACTGTACGCATCCACCACCCACTGCAGGCCGGGCACGCTGGCGGCCAGATCAATGCTCAGCCGCGGCAGCGCCACGTTGACGATGGTGACGTCGAGCTGTACCACGGCAAAGCCGAAGCTCGCCGCAACGATGGTCCAGGCGATGGACGTTTGCCTGGCGTTGGCGATCGTGTTCACAGTGCCATTCCAAAAAGCGTTTGTGTGTCATTTGGCCGTGTCGCGTCAACTTGTCGCGCATGCCATCGTGCGCGTGCTTACAGCACCTTGCAGAACACCGCCTTGAGGTAACGGCCTTCCGGCACGTCGGTGCGGAACGGGTGGTCGGCGCCGGCACCACGCACTTCCAGAATCTGGATTTCGCGTCCGGCGTTGAGCGCCACGCGGCGCAGCATCTCCAGGAAATCCGCTTCGCTGACCAGACCGGTGCACGAGCAGGTCAGCAGGATGCCGCCGGGTGCGATCGCGTCCAGCGCCATGCGATTCATCGCAAAGTATTTTTTCAGCGCATCGAAGACCTTGCTGCGGTCGCGCGTGAGCTTGGGCGGATCGAGAATCACCGCGTCGAACTGCTCGCCACGCGCCACCGCGGCGCGTACCCAGTCGAAGATATCGGCCTGTTCGAAATTCGCGGTGACGTTGTTGGCGGCAGCATTGGTGCGCGCGATTTCGAGGATGCCCGCATCGAGATCCACGCCAGTGGCAGACAGTGCGCCCGCGGCCATCGCATGCACGGCGAAGCCACCGGCATTGCAGCACAGGTCGAGTACGCGCTTGCCGCGCGCCAGCTCGGCGAAGCGGCGGCGGTTATCGCGTTGGTCGGCAAAAAAGCCGGTCTTGTGGCCGGAACCTGGCGCGGCGCGGAAACGCAGCTCGTGCTCGCGTACCTGCACCGCCTCGGGCACGTCGCCGCTGCGGCAGTCGAACGACTCCTGCTTCTGCACGTGCGATTCGGCAAACCAGTACAGCCGCGAGTCGGGGAAATGCGCGAGTAACGCGGCGTGGATCGCCTCGCGAAAACGCCACATGCCGGCGGCGAAATATTCGATCACCAGAATATCGGCATAGCGATCGACGATCAGCCCGGACAGGCCGTCGCCCTCGCTGTGCACCACGCGCCAGGCGTCAGTGACGTGATCGATCTGCAGTAGTTCGCGCCGCAGCTGGACGGCATTATCGATGCGTTTGGCGATCCATTCGGCATCGATCGCTTCGACCTCATCGTTGCTCAGCAGACGCAGCGCGATGCGCGCGTGGCCGTTCCAGAAGCCGCGGCCGACGAAGCGACCCTTGGCATCCTGCACCTCGACCACGGTACCCGGCGGGAGCCGCGCTTCGGGCTTGTAGAGCTGTGCCGACCAGACCCACGGATGGCCCGGGTTACGGTCGGACTTCAGGCGTATCACCGGGAGCGTGCCGGCGGGAAGCGCGGCGGCGGCGGGCGTGGTATCGGCAGGCGAGGGCGTATTCATCCACGCATGATAGCGTGCGCCGCCTCAGCTACCGGTATTGATGGTTGCCGAATCCGTTCAGGGGCTGCTGTTATCGAGCGTTGCCTTGGTGCGGCCATGCGGCAATGGCTGATCATCGGCGCTCATGTTGACGAAGACGATCTTGTCGATGGTGAGGATGCTTTTATGCGTGACCATGTTGCGCACTTCGCAGCGCAGGGTGATCGAGGTGCGGCCGAAGCGGGTGGCATTGATGCCCAGCTCGATCACATCGCCCTGGCGCGCCGAGCTGACGAAGTTGATCTCCGACATGTACTTGGTCACCACGCGGCTGTTGCCGAGCTGGCCGATCACGTACACCGCCGCCTCTTCATCGATCCAGCGCAGCAGGCTGCCGCCGAACAGGGTGCCGTTGGGATTCAGATCTTCAGGCTTCACCCATTTGCGGGTGCGGAAATTCATCGGCAGCAGGTCCATCACACATCCATCAGGGCAGATCGGTTGATCTCGGCGTTGATCTCAGCTTAGCGATTTGCCGAGCACGCGTCGCTGAGCTTTCGTTGCCGTGCTCAGTCGGCCTGAAGTACGGCCAGCTCGTTGCCGTTGGGGTCGGTGAAATGAAAGCGACGCCCGCCGGGGAAGTCGAAGGTGGGTTTGACGATGATGCCGCCAGCCGATGTCACCGCAGCCAGTGCGGCCTCCAGATCATCCACCGCGATTACCGGCAGCGGCGCGCGTGAAGCCTCCGCCATATCACCCTGCAACCCCACATCGACATCGCCGGTCATGGTGCAGGCGTAGCTCGGTCCGAAGTCGGTCAGCTCCCAACCAAACGCCTTGGCATAGAACTGTTTGGCGGCGCCGATATTAGCGGCGGGCAATTCGATAAAGCTTGGACGGGCCATGGATGGTTGCCTTTGTTTGCAGGGATCAGCGGAACCGTAGCGCCAGCCAGGACAGCAGCGCCAGCAAATTGATGCCGATGTGTGGCGTGCCGGGACCACCCATGGCCAGCACGAAACCCTGCGTGGCGAAGTGCCAGTCCAGTACCAGATGCGGCGGCATGTGCAGGGTGGAAAACACGTTGACGAACGCGCCGCAGGACAGCGCGTAGCTGAATACGGAGGTCGCGATCAACGGAATCTGCAGCAGCTGCGCCCAGCGCGAGAAAGTGATGCCGCGTTCGCTGTTGTCGAGCAGCAGCACGCCGGCGACCAGCACGAATGCAAACACGGCCAGGTCAATCAGCGCGAAAATGCTTTCGTGTGAGCCGAGCGGCAGCAGTCGGCGCAGCGCGGCCACCACGCCATAGAAGCCACCGGCGATTTCGAGGATGCCGATCAGGCGGAACAGGACAAGACGCATGCGTGACTCCGAAATATAAACACGTGATTGTAGGCGCGGATGCCCACGCCCTTTGACTTTGCTGCGCAACGCTACAGGGAGAACGGTTGAGGTTCGACGTTTGCGGGACGATGCTGACGAGGCGACAGTCGTCCGCGCAAAAGCCATTACCCCAACTCATCAGCCAACTCGTGCAGGTCGGCGATATGCTGCTCCCACCAGCGCGATTCGACGGCGAAAGGAAACGCCGCGGGAAACGCCGGATCTTGCCAGCGCGCGGCGATCCACGCGGCGTAATGCATTTGCCGCATCGCGCGCAGCACCGGAATCAGCAGCAGCTCGTCGTCGTTGAAATCGCGAAATTGCCGATAGCCTTCGAGCATCGCCTCCATATTGCGCGGGTCACTGGCAAGCATCCACAGGTCCTGTACCGCCGGGCCCATGCGTGCGTCGTCGAGATCGACGAAGTGCGGGCCGTCGTCGGTCCACAGCACATTGCCGGGGTGGCAGTCGCCGTGCAGGCGCAGTTGCCGCACCGGGCCGATCGCGGATTGCCGCTGTTCGATCGCCGCATCCAGCCGCTCGGTCGCCGCGCGATAGTGACCATGCAGCGACGCTGGCAGCAGCGATGAACCGAGTACCGCTTGGATCGACGGTCGCACCATCGTCTCGCGATCGAGCGTGCCGCGATGGGCGAACGGTTGCCGAGCACCGACGACGTGCATGCGCGCGATCAATCGGCCAAGCCACTGCAATTGATCGGCTGACTCCAGCGTTGGCGCACGGCCACCGCGACGCGGGGTGAGCGCGTAACGAAACCCATCGTGTTCCAGCAGGGTGCGATCGTTGAAGCTTAGCGGGGCGACCACCGGCAGCTCGGCCGTCGCCAGTTCGAGGGTGAAGCTGTGCTCCTCAATGATGGCCGCGTCCGTCCAGCGCTCGGGCCGGTAGAACTTCGCGATCACCGGCGGACCGTCCTCCACACCTACCTGCCACACGCGGTTCTCGTAACTGTTCAGTGCCAGCAGGCGGCCGTCGGTCCACAGCCCGCACGCGCCGACCGCATCCAGCACACAGTCGGGAGTGAGCTTGGCGTAGGGCGCTTGGTGGTTCAAAGCATGCTCACAATGAAGTAGCTCACTTGAGCGTTGCACCAATCACGCGTGCCGGCACGACAGCCATGGTCAGCCGCGAGATGCACACCAGCGCACCTTCCTCGTTCTCGATGCGGATTTCCCATACCTGTGTCGTCCGGCCGAGGTGTAATGGTCGGGCCGTGCCGGTGACGATGCCGCTGCGCACACCGCGAATGTGGTTGGCGTTGATGTCGAGGCCGACGGTGAGCTCCTTTTCCGGATCCAGCGTGAGCATCGCCGCGCTGCTGCCCAACGTTTCCGCCAGCAGCACCGAGGCACCGCCGTGCAGCAGACCAAACGGCTGATGCGTGCGGTGATCGACCGGCATGGTGCCTTGCAGCCAGTCGTCGCCGATCGCGGTAAAACGGATGCCCAGTACCTCCATCGCCGTGTTGGTGTTCCAGCCGTTGATGCGATCGAGGTCGGTGTTCTGCTTCCAGATAGGCGTGATGGGTGTAGTCATCGTTGATTCCTGCGAGTCGAACCGCCATTGTTGTCCGCTGTCACCGCCGCGACAATGCATCAGGAAAAGCTCGGGTGTTTATCGCCACCATCAAATCCTCCGGCCGCCAGTTTCCCGTGGCGGCTGATGAGCCCGTGCTGGAGGCCGCGCAGCGCGCCGGCATTGCGTTGCCGTACTCGTGCCGCTCGGGCGTCTGCGGTAGTTGCAAGGCCACCTTGCTGCAGGGCGAATGCGAATACACGCACAACCCGCCGGTGGCACTGAGCGCCAGCGACAAGGCCCATCACGCGGTGCTGCTGTGTCAGGCCACGGCCATCAGCGACCTGCTGCTGGACGTGCGCGAAGTGACCTCGGTCGAAGCGATCGCCAAACGCCAGCTCGACGTGGTCGTCGCGGAAAAGTGGCAGCTGGCCAGCGACGCGGTCGGACTGCACTTGATGCCTGCGCCGGGCGAGATGAAGCTCAACTGGGTGCCGGGCCAATACCTGGATGTGATTCTGGAAAACGGCAAGCATCGGCCGTTTTCGATTGCCAACGGCCCGCAAGCTGACGGCATGATCGAGCTGCACGTGCGCCAGGCCGCCGGCGGCGGCTTTACCTCGTGGGTCTATGAAAGTTTGAAGGTTGGCGATGTGCTGCGCATCGAAGGCCCGCTGGGCACCTTCGTGCCGCGCGAGGATTCCGAGCGGCCGATGATCTTCATGGCCGGTGGCACCGGCTTTGCGCCGATCAAGGCGATCGTCGAGCATTTCATCGCGCTGGGCACGCGCCGGCCGATGCACGTTTACTGGGGCGCCCGCAGCGCAGCGGATATTTACATGCCGGCGCTGGCCGAGAGTTGGGCGAGCGTAGCGCCGAACCTGCACTTCCACGCGGTGGTGTCCGATCCGGAACAGGCCGCAGGCCTGCGCAGCGGCCTGGTACACGAGGTGGTTCTGGAGGACTACCCGGATCTATCTGATCACGACGTCTACATGAGCGGGCCGCCGGCGATGATCGAAGCCGGTCATCAGCTGTTTCTGGATGCCGGCCTGCCCGAGGATCGCCTCTACTACGACTCGTTCGAGTACGCGCCGGATGTGCTGGCGCAGATTCTCAATGGTCGTGCAGGAATTCATCACCTGTAGCATGCCGGCGCCATGCGCGGACGTTTTCAGCTTGTGGAAGCTGAGGTTCTCTGAACCACGAGGGCTTGCCCGCCACGCTCTTGTAAGGAGTTCGATCGAAGACGATCAAGAGCGCGTTGTCTATTTCTTGCCTTTGGCAAGGGGCAGCTGCGCCTGCTGCCAGGCCAGCACGCCGCCGCCCAGCGTATAGACCTTGGCGAAGCCCGCCTTGACCAGCTGTTGCGACGCCTTGACCGAGTTGCCGCGACCGTCCTTGTCCATCACGACGACCGGCAATTCGCGCGCCTTGGAGAGATCCTTGTTTGCCGGATCAAACTGACTCATCAGTACGTGCTTGGCGCCCGGTACATGCATTTTCTCGAAGTCCACCACGGCCGAAAGATCGACCAGCAGCGGGCTCTCGCGGTTGATCAGCAGGGTCAGGCCAGCTGGGGTCAGCGCCTTGGTCTTGCTGAACAGTTCGGCGATCTGCATGACGATAAGCGCCACTAGCAGGATCACGAACAGCGCCGCCAGCGCCGCGTGGTTGCCGATAAATTCGGGCAGTTTGTGCAGAAAATCGTTCATCGTGGTTCCACAGCCGCGCGGAGCGCGCCTATTCGGGTAAACCCGCGATTATACGGGGAGTGCGCGGCTGACAGGCGGTCAGCCTGTCGACTACGGCGGCGACTATTGCTGCTGCGTGATGTTCGGCAGCCCGCTGGTCAACCACCAGTGCTTGGTGGTTTCGTCGTAGCGCCAGGTCTGGTGGTCGATGATGCTGCGTTCTTGCTGGGAGCTGACGTTGATCAGGTTGATATGGACGATCTGTCGTACCTGATTTTCACCATCGGGCACGGGGCCATTGCCAGCGTCGTATCCACTGACCTGCACCAGCTTGTAGCGTGCCAGATCGAGCGCGCTCGGCGTATGCTCGGTACGCGTCTTCGGGTCGAGAAAGATCGTGGCACTCTGGAAATCGCCCCAACGCACCGTGCTGGCATAGGCCGTCAATGTGGTGTTGAGCATGTCAGCGCGGTTCTGCGAGGCGCAACCGGCCAGTATGAGCAGGGCGGCAGCAGCGAAAAAGCTCAGTACACGGCGCATGGTGGATGGCCTCGTTGGGTGATGTTTCGATCCGGCGTGGCCTGATCGATGACCGGCGTATTCTGCCCCAAGCCGCGGCCGCCGT
>Ga0302311_10001043_pt1 | contig 33387 bp, 33 predicted proteins | sample III_Palsa_N1_3_FD_200449 | JGI IMG/M metagenome (GOLD analysis project Ga0302311, IMG submission 200449) | Peat permafrost microbial communities from Stordalen Mire near Abisko, Sweden - III_Palsa_N1_3 | ecosystem: Environmental > Terrestrial > Soil > Palsa > Peat permafrost | place: Sweden... | reverse complement strand
CTGCGTGCACGGGCATGCGGCCGTCGTGTCGTCATCCCACGCGAAAATGCCACCGAGGCCGCGCTGGTATCGGACGTGGATGTGCGGGTGGCTGACACGCTGGCCGAGGTATGTGCCTGGTTGCGTGGCGCGCAAGAGCTGTCAGCGCCAGTGGCCGTCGAGAACGATGGTGGCGTGGACGACGGCCCGGATCTGTCCGATGTGCGCGGCCAACTGCAGGCGCGACGTGCGCTGGAGATCACCGCTGTCGGCGGTCATCATCTATTGCTGATCGGGCCACCTGGCACGGGCAAGACCATGCTGGCCGAACGCCTACCGGGAATCCTGCCTCCGCTTTCCGAGTCGGAGGCGCTGGAGACCTGCGTCGTACTGTCGATAGCCGGACAACCTACCGATCTCGCGCAATGGCGACGACGTCCGTTTCGGGCACCCCACCACACCGCGTCGGCGGTCGCACTGGTGGGCGGCGGTTCCACCCCGCGGCCGGGCGAGATTTCGCTGGCGCACAACGGCGTGCTGTTTCTGGATGAGCTGCCGGAGTTCAGCCGGCACGTATTGGAAGTGCTGCGCGAACCGATGGAATCGGGCCATATCGTCATTTCGCGTGCGGCCCGGCAATCGACATTTCCCGCGCAGTTCCAGATGGTGGCGATCCTCTAGGGTAGCTTTGCGGATTCATACCTACTGACCGAGTGTTTGAACATGGCCCGCTCCAAAGCTACTCAGTTCAAGGTTCAAAGCGGCCTGCCAGGAACATGGATGGTGAGCCCGTGAATACCGGGTTGATCCAAATCGTGGTTCGCCGCATAGGCTCCGGCCGCCAAAGCGTGGGCGATTCGACACTGGATCTGTCCTTATGGTCGTCCGAGTCCATGGTAAGACAAGCGGCAGAAGCGCTTCGCAAGGCATCGAAGATCGAGCCCTTTCCTGATTACAAAATGAGCCAGTTCCGATGCGGGCTGGGGGGTCTGGGACCCGACGTCGTTAGCCTGCTTAATCGGCCGCTTAGTGAGATCGATGCTAGTGAGGTCCTTCCCTTATTGCAGGCGATCGACAGGGATCTCAGGACTCGTGAACGCATCAAGTCCCAGCGTGCCATCTCCTGTGCCATCGGTGTGCGTCAATTCTTGTGTCTGGCACCCGGAGTCCTCAAGAGCGGCCAGCACTTTCGGGATGTGGTGGCCCTCCAACTACCTGCTCTTCGTCGGAGGCCAACTCTGCGGCGCAACGATGTGCCACCAGTGATCGGTCATCTGCCGCATGTCGATTGGGAGGATTTGCGGCGTCAGACGCAAAGGCAATTGGAGCAGCGGTATCAGACCATCGAAGGGGCGATCGCAGCCGAACTTCAACTTTACGATCGGGTAGTGCAACAGCAAGCAGATTGGCTGGTTGCGCCCATTACCACGCCACTGCGCGCTGAGGTGGAAGCGTGGCTTTGCCTTTCGATCCCCGAACGCAGCCGTCGACTCATTCCACCGGTGAGCGCCAAGGAACTGGCCGCCATTATGTTGCAGCACCTAGAAGCATTGCCCGTGGTCTGGGATGCTAACGGTTGGCCGCAGTCGGGTTGGGCGTTTACCCCGTTCCGTCTGGAACAGAATGAAGGTGTAGAGGCGTATCGCTTCCGGTTCTCCCTGGCGCCGTGGTTATGGGTGAGGCACCGGTTGCCTAACATCGTTTTGACGTCGATCTTTCTGGCCTTGTTGATTCACACAGGATGGAATCAAGGAAGTGTGGGCGCCTTGACGATAGACGATTTTTCCATTCGGCCTCAGGGTGGCTATCAGTTGCAGGGCTACAAGGGGAAAACCGACGACCATACGCCCGTTGTGGATGTCAGCCCTTCGCAACGTGTGGTTTACCACGCCATTGAGCTTTTGCTTTGGAATCATCAGCGACTGCAAGCGATGGGGCTGTTGGCCTCAACCGAGCGCCGTGTGTGGTTTGGATGGCAAGAGGATGGCTTCACCACCACCACCAATGTAATTGATACGAAGCGTGTGGTGGGGTGGTGTCGCCGGCATGGCATAGACGTCTTTTTACCGTCGGCCCTACGCCCTTTAAAGGCGGCGCTGACCTACTTGCCACAGCGTGACCTGGAGGCTGTCCGTGTGCTGTTGGGGCACAACGATCTGCGGGTGACGGATAGCTATCTCCAGGACACATTATTCTTCCGGCTCAACGAAGCTAACATGCTGCAGTTCCAACGCCGTATTGAAACATCTCTGATCTATGCAGAGGGTGGACACTCGTTGATCAGCGAGCGAGGCCTGGACCCACGCGATGTCGATCCGTCGCTGCTCGTCCCGACCGGGGATGGTGGTGCGTGTGCAGATATTTTTGCCGGTCCTCCACACAAGCCTTTGGCCGATAAAGAGCCGTGCATGGGCCTTCTCTGCCAGCAGGGGGACGGATGTCCCCAGTATCGCCTGAGGGTCACTGCGCAAACCCTAGAGATGGCCCTGCGAACGCGGCGTTACTACCGTTCACGTTGGTCCGTCCTGGCCGCAGCGCAGCCCGAAGCATTCGTGCGCCTGCATGTGCCCCGGCTGCTATATATCCACGTACTCCTAATGGTAGTGCACGCACAGCGCCCTGACTTACTGAGCCGCGCTGAGGAGACTTTAGCGTGATCCGTCGATCAGCGAACTCTCTGTTCGATGCTGCGTTTGAACAGGCGCCGGCAGCCCCACGTTCGGGACGCTACATCCTTCGCTCCCTTCAACTCAGTTACGTCGGCTCGACGCTTTATTACGTTGCGGGTAGTGCGCCTGTAGCCTTTGATCTGGCCGACTTGATCCTTCCGCCGACGGTGGGTCATCCGTCTTTCCTTCATCTTTGCGACGATCCGGCTTATGTGGATGTGGCACTGGCAGTGGTTGACCAGCGTCTATTACACAGCAAGACCGGTACACCACAGCCACGCGTCATGACGCGCCAGCTTTATATCCTACGGCACGTACTGGACTGGCTTCGTGCCCGTGGCGTCTACCGGCTTAGAGACGCGTCGCGGACCGATACGGATGCACTACTCGCGACTTTCGCGACGGGCGGGTGGTCCGGAGTGCTCGGGGTGACCGAACGTTGGAATCGCGTGCTGGATGAGCTGACGGCCGACGGTATGGCGGACGCTTTCCACTTGCGTGGAAAGCAGCGGCACATCGAGACGTTGTACCAGCCTTTTTGGCGAGCACGACTCGGCTGGGGTGGCGTCTTGCCACTGCCTACGTCCATCAAGGCTCGTCTCGAAGCCATGCTTCCCCACAAGATATTTACCGAAGGGTGGCATGCACGCTCGACCACCGACGAGGAGCCGCCGAGCGCGTTCGTGTTACGCAACACAATGGGGTGGCTCAATGACTGGCAGTTGCTGCCAGTGGAGATCGACCGCTTTACCCACCGGGTGGCGGCCCAAACGAATCAGGCATCGAAGGTGATGGCCGCGAAACCGTCGAGCCGCACCGCCAACCTCACGTTGCGTCAGGCGGTGGATTTGATGCGGATGTCTTTGCATCTGCTCTACGACGTCGCCCCGACCCTAATGGCGTTGCTAGAGACGCGACGACACCTCGACCAGGCCGTGCCCCAACCGTTGTCGCGTATGTCGACCTCGGACTGGTTGGTCAACGAGCCGCTCACCCGTCAATTGAGCGATCTGGTGGGAAAGCCCATTCGCAGGTGGGTCGCCAGCGGCGCGCACGCCAAGTCCGATGACAGTTTCACTGTCGACGAAGTGCTCGCTGCGGTGCAGGGCGCGTGTGCCATTGTGCTGGCTGCCATGAATGCTCGCCGGCAACGGGAAATCTGCGATCGTGTCCGCGGTGTGCGCGTAGGGGATCTGATGGTGCTTGATGAGGCCGTGGGGCTTTATCAGTGTTGGTTCTATATCGAAAAAACGTATTTCGACCGTCACCTGTTCTACGTTAATCGTACTTCCGCGGATGCACTTCGGTGTTTAGAAGCACTCAAGCGAGCGTGTTCACCTTCTATCGAGGAGGAGCAGCCAGGAGGCAGTCTGTTCGCCTGTGGGCGTCGCAGCTTGAGACGGATGCATGACGACGCGCACCTATCATTTACCATGGACTTGGGGCGTACGCGATCCTTAGTCAGCTTCATGCGGGTGGCATTTCCGCAACAGTCCGAGATCTGGGGCGTGTCGACGCATATGTTTCGACGATTCTATGCTCTTCTCTATTACCACCAATACGAACATGCAGAACTACGGGCGCTGAAGCAGCAACTGCGTCACCTGGATGTAGCCATGACGCGGGTGTACGTGACCGATCCGGTGACTCGTCCACTCGCTGAGCAGATCCGCCAAACGCTGGGTAAGCACGCGTTTTCGATGGCTGACGAACGGTTGCGCGAGGTCCTGGACGATACCTATGCCGACATCGAAGCAGCATGCGCAGAGGTCGAGCGGGAGAAGTTGCATCAGGCAGTGGCCCAGGTGTTGACCGGCGAGTCCACGGCCGGTGGCTTCAGTCGTATCGTGCGTAAGCTGTACCGGCAAATGCTGCCACAGGCCACCTTCGAGCCACGCGGGGATGTCGCGCACCGCATCGCTGGACGGCTCCAAGGTCGTGGCTACGGCGCGCGCCCCATGTCCCACGGGCAGTGCCATGCGCCATCGCTACGACGGCATCTTAAGGCGCGCTGTGAACAACAGGATGGATTGGCGCGAGAGCATGCGGGACCGTCGCTGTGCCACGCCTGTCCGTATCACTTTAACAACACTGATTACCTTTCCAATCTCAAAGACGATTTGGTGCAACTGGACGAGGATCGGCACGATGTGATGCTTCCGCCGCTGCAACAGGCGCGGGCGGCGTATGACTACGATAATCTCGATCGGCTCATTGCTGCCACAGTGGTCACGATGGCGGTGAATGCAGAGGCCATGCGGCTTTTAGTTGAACGTCCATCGGTGACGTCATGATCAAACCCTTGCACCAATCCATGGTCAGCAAGTTAGCTGCTCAGGCGAATATCGAGCGGAAACTGACCATTCTGCGCGACTGGGTGGCGAACGGTATTCCGTGTCGTGTCGATGAGCAGGGTCATCGGCTGCTGGATGCCAAAGAGCAAACCTTGCTTGAGTTCTTTCCCACGAGCGTGCGTCAATTTAAGGTGTGGAATGGATCGCAGAATACGCCTGCGCTTCAGGCTTGCTTGCCCGTTATTGCCGCAACCGGTAACGACACGCTGGCCAAGCGCCCAGTGCTGGAGGCGCAAGTAAAACAAGTGATCACCGCGCTCCGTAAGCGCGCGCGCGTGCAGCGGGACGCGACACGCCAAACACGCGTGCGGCAACTGGAAGAGGAACTACGCATCGCGCGGACGGTGATTGCCTTGCGGGTGGCCGAAGTGCGCGAACAGCAGCGAGTGCTGCGTCGCTTACAGCGTGATCATGAACGATTGCAGGCGCAACGTGATGGTGATGCGGCCGAGTTTCGCCGTCTTCATGGAGAGCTGACTGAGGCCCTGGAAAAGGAGCGACGCCAACACGCTCAGCTGGCGGCCCAATGGGCGAAAGTTAGGCCGCTCCGGAAGGCAACCCATGGCGCCTAGCTTCCAAGCAAAAGGACAACAGAGCGTGGCGCGCCTCGAAGCATGGTTGGCCGCGGGCTATACCGTGCCGCGACGGCAAGGTAAGGTAAATCGGGCCGCATTGTGTCGGACGTTGGGCATTGTTCGGTCCACCTTGGGGTCCAACCCTGCGCTTCGTGAGTTGATCGCGTCGTTGGATGCGCAGGCAAGTCCAGTGGTTGCGACGCAATCGTCATCGACGGCGGATGAAACTTCACCGCTAGAGCGTGAGTTGGCGCGGCTTCATGCCGAAAATGCCGTACTCCGCAGGCGGCTACGTGAGGTCACGTTATTGCTCGGCCAAGGTCGGTGCCTGCGATGAAGGCGGGCATACAGACACTCTCGGATGAGAAGCCGAAGGCGCGGCAAGGCCTGGTGCTCAGTTGCTTTGACGCCAGTGACGATGCCTGGGCGGGGCAATGGTGGGTCAATGGCAATGCCTGGCGGGTTCGAATTCCGCACGGGGCGCTGCCTGTACGCCCACAATCTGGTCAGGTCTGGGCCTGTGTCGGTGAAAGTGCCGCTCATCCTGAGTGGGGCGAGCAATGGGTGGTGAGTTGTGGGTATCGCGTGATGCCCACCGATGAACTCGTCGCCCCATTTCTGGCCCACCACATCCCAGGATTGACGCGTGGACGGGCAGACCGCTGGTGGACTCGTTGGGGTAACGACTTGTCCCAACGACTGACACACGAAGACCTACGTTTGCTCGCGACGACGCTTGGCGGCCCGGCGGCGCACGAGCTTGCCTTAGCGGCAGTGACGTACTGGGAGGTTCATCAATGGGAAGTGGCGGTCGCTCAGCTTCTTTACGAGTGGGGTGGCGATGATGCCTTGGTCGCAGCCGTCCGCGACCACTATGGTCCGACCGCATCGGAGGCATTGCGGACGGATCCGTATCGATTACTCGCTTTTGCATCCTTTGCAGTCGTGGATCCGATCGCCCGACGCGCGGGAGTAGGAATCGGCGACGAACGACGATTGGTGGGCGTTGTCGTGTCGATCGTGGAAGCCTGGTGGGAGCGTAGCGTGTGGGTGCTGCGCGAGGATGTACTCCTTCCCGACATCGCTGCCTGCATGGGCGACGACGTCCATCGGGTGCGTCGCGCCATCGATTTGGCGCGTGAGGCGGGTGTGCTTCATTCGGTGGGCTATGCAACCTGGATGGGGGATGCCGCATGGCGGTGCTCTGCGTTCGTCCTGGACCGACTCGACACGTTGCTGGGATCCACGCCCGCAGGAGCGCCGGTGTGTCAACTCGAAGAGCGCTACCTCACGATCACCGCCGCCGTGGATGCGGTCGCGACGATGCCGGTCGCGTGCGTCAGCGCGCGAACGCGTGCGACACAAGCCATATTCGCTGCGGCATGGTGCGAAAGCGTGTTGAGTCACGGGCAATCACTGGACGTTGTCGCTGAAAGCGTCGAGCTGGCGGAATACCTCGAGGATGCCCTTGGCGTTCCGGTGAGCACGCTTGGCGAGGATCCGTTCGGGCGTCAGAAGGTCAGCGACTCGGTCCTCTGGGTGGCTTCAAGTCGACGCGTGAAGTGCTGGACCAAATTCTTTGTGTCCCATCCGTCGTTGCAGCGGTTGATCGTCGTGAACACCGGCCGTTTCGATAATCAATTCGACATCACGCGCGCGCTCCTAGCTCGCTACGAAAGGGTTGCTAGATTGGCGCTGGATATAGATGAACGAATGGACGACAGCCTGTTTCCTTCTGCGACGGACGAACAGCTTTGGGTGCAGATCACCCAGGCGCCCCCTTATGACGCACGCGATGGCGCGTGGAAGGGGGTTCGCTGGTTGGATGCCACCTCCGCGACCCAGCGGCGGGCAACAATTGGCGTGTGCTACCAGCAACTTCGCCTAGGCTCCGTTGCCTTGTTGATCGACGATCCGCAGGAGCGGCGCACGATGACCGAACAGTGGACGGCGGCTTTGCAGGAGTTCCCAGTAGTGTTCTCCGGCCAAGAGCTACGGGTCGTAGGGATCGCGGACTTGGTTCCTGAGGACGTTGTCACCGTGATCATCCCTGTGCCACCCTCCGTGTGGCCCAAGCTCTGGTGGGTGACCGCCATGGGCAAGGCGCGTCACCGTGTCGTGTGGGTGGGGCCGGCGTTTGCAGGCGATAGTCCGGCCGGGGGCGTCGCGCCTGTGCTGTCCCTTGAGACTGCTCGCGAAGTGCTGCGTCAGGTATGGCCAGAGGGAGGGACAAGAGGTGGCAACTGATGCGTGGGTCTTACGCCGTGATCCGGTGGATGAGTACACCGTCTTCTGGCATTTCACGGACGCGAAGGGACAGACTGTATGGCCCTTTCTGGACTACATAATTGCTTTGGTCGATGGGCAGCAGCTCAACTTCAAGACCGTGGAAGGTCGGGCCTATGCTTTGGCTAAGTGGTATCGCTACCTCGCCCAGGAACGCATCGACGCGTTAGACGGCGACGATAGCGTTCTTCGCACGTTTCGAAATGCGATGTTGGAAAGAGAGGCTGCGAACCGCAGCGGCAACGCTCAGGCCCGCCGTCGAACCATCAATCTCGACATGCGGAATATCTATATGTATTACGCTTGGCTCCAGCAAGACCCTTTCTACGGGCGGCGGCGGCAACTGCTAGGGGCACAAGGTTGCCAGATCACCAGCACGTTATTGGAGAGTCAACCGGCGGCCGTGGGGGGCCAGCGACGCTATCCCCTGATCTTTCGTCAAGCAGGCGAGCGCAGTAAGCACCGGCTAAATTTTGTGCCCGGTGAGGCGCATCGGGCTGAGCTCACCGACTACTTCTATGATCGGTTCTCGCCTGAACTGGCACGGCGCAATTGCCTGCTGTTTGCATTGGCGTGGCATATCGGGTGGCGTCGTGGTTCGATTCTCAGCCTGACCGTGGACGACTTCTCACCCGATCAGTGGAATGGCGAACAGCCGCTTGACGTGCAGCCCTCGGCGCAGAAATTTGGTTACAGCAACACCTTTTCAGTGCCAGAGGCAGTCGTGCACGACGTCCGTGCGTATTTGGCAACCGAGCGCGGCGCACTCGTTGCGCGGACAGGCAGCCATTCGCGGGCTATTTTCCTCAACGGACGTACAGGGCAACCGTTAACCGGCCACGCGGTATCGATGCTCTTTAGCAGGGCGCGCGTCGCCTTGGGGTGGCCCAAAGGCGCGGGTCTCCACGCGTGGCGTCGCGGATTTACGAACGCCTACGTGGAACGTGAAATCGATGCGCGACTCGAGCTCGGATTGGACACCGGTGGCGAAGCGATCGCCATGTCGGTGGCTCATGCACTGGGCCAGCAAAGTTTGGCGAGCCAGGCTGCCTATATCCGCGATGCGCAGCGACGACTGCGTGGTAGCGTCACCTTCCGAGACAAGGAAGAGCACGCGCGTCTTGCCGATGAGAACGCGCAGCTGAGAGCACACATCGCTTCACTGACGAAAAAGATAGCCGGGAACCTCTGAGGTTACCCGGAATCTATCGAATCAAGGATGACGCATATGACTCACCAAGGCTCTAACTCCAGCGACGAATTTCTCCATTTCCTCGCGGACATCTACGATTCCGGAACGGGCGAACCCCGGCTGGAACGGTTGATGCAGTGGTTTGGCCTACCGGCGAACCAGCGCCAGCGGTTGGCCGAAGCACTGATCACGCCAACCCAAAACGACATCGTGATGCTGCTTGATTTATTGGAGGCTGTCTATGATCGCGTGGGCAGCATGGCCAGCACAGTCGAGTGGTTTAGGCATGGTGCTTTGTCGGCCTTTGATGGAGCGCACCCGCTTAATGTGTGCCTGGCGGGACAGCTGGAACCCTTGTGTCGCGCGCAACGCAGGTTAAGTCAGCTCGATGCGCACATTGATGGAAATGATTACTAAGACCAGGTTGAGGTGATTCGCACAACTGCGTTACCACCTGCTGGCAAGGGGCCGACACAACTCGGCGCCACATAGCGACGTCGCCGACCGCTATCTTTTCTTTTGAGCTGATCGGCGCAATGATGAGGGACAGGCCTTGTAAAGCGCTGCCGCAGACGCGCCCATGACACTTTCCCAGCTCACTGAAACCTCGATTGAACGCGTGCGTGCAGCACTGGCGGGAGAACTCAGTGCCGACGCCTTGGAGGCGGACGAATCTCGCGTGTTCCATGTTCTATGGAGCGAATACATGGCGGGACCCAATCCCGAGCGTGATCTGTTCGTGGCCAAGATGCGTGCCGAAGGTGGGTATGTTGGAGAGGATGACTACGGCCGGCTTGTTCGCACGCTGCCTCATGGTGGTATCGAGGTGATCCAAGAAAGCATCGACGCAGTGGATAGCTGGAGGAATGAACTCGCTGCACATCGCCGTGAAGTAGCGCGAGTCTTGGAAGCTTTGGAGCCGCTAGTCGGTGGTGACCGAAACCGCGCAATCTCTTGGTTCGAGAACGAGCACCTGCGCGATTTCGACGGCTTAACCGCCGATGCATTAGTGCGCCAGGGCAAAGCGAAGGCCGTCATTGATTACATTGAGGCGATCGCGCGAGGTGCCCCCGGGTAATTCTCCGCGACGTCGCCGGCTACTTGGTTTCACTTTGTGACTCTATGTCTTTAACCAGCCGGTCTTGTTCGACCGCACTCAAAGCACTAAATGCCTTGATCATGCGCGCTAACCGCTCGTTGTCTGCGTACAGATACGCCAATGGAACCCCAAGCACCTTCGCGAGTCGCGAAGCGGTGGCTAAATCTGCCGCGTGCACGTCCTGCTCGTATCTGTTGATGCGCGTACTGGCCACAAAAGGATCCAACCCAGCGAGGATGCCCAACTCCTTTTGTGAAAGACCGGCATCCTCGCGCGCCTGCCTCAAGCGTCTGCTGAAGATGGATGACGGATCGCGGAAGCGCAGCATGGGAGGACCGTAGGTTTTGACGCCTACGAGATTCGTTGCTTTACTCCCGGACCGATACTACGATATTCGTAGTTTTTCCGCAGCCCCTCTTTATCGTTGATCCATAGGACCATGGGAGAGAGAGCCTAAATGCCTCTGCAGCTCGTGTTTGAAGACCGGTGGTCCATTTCTGTGCAGGTTGACTCCAGGCTCTGCGAAGCGCTCGATCAACAGCGAGAGCGTGCTTTGCAGAGCGAGATGGACGAGGTATTCGCTGATCGGCTGTCTACATGCATCGCCAATTCACTGATCGAGTGTCTTGACGTGGACCTTCAATTGCCCACGGCGAGTCAGGTTAAGTACGCGACCGACATTGCTCGGGAGCTTGGCCTCGCCCTTCCCGCGGATGCTTTACGGTATCGAGGTGCAGCCCACGAATTCATCGATCGCTTTAGGAAGACGTTTCGAGCTAGCCGGCAGTGGAGGGGTTCGTCAGCTTCAGAAGAGGTCAAGCTTTGAGCGCAAGTCACCTTGAGCAATAGGTAAAACGAACAGAGCTTGATTGTCGGCTGCCCTTATTGCTGTCAGTTCGTAAAAAGCTATGAGTGAAAACTATATTTTGTGCCAAGCAACGGATCGTACTGGCGCCAACTGGCACCAGTTTGTTACACGTCCCTAGCCGCGTAGTTGCAGACATCGTCTAATCTGATTGAGCACAATCAGTCACCCTGCTGCTCGCGACGGGGGTAGCCTTATGCGTCGAGGACGCGACCAACGGCAACCGGAATCCCGTCGCTTTTAGTTCTAGGAGGGTCTATTTCATCCGTGTCCAACTTCACATACCCCGGCATTGTTTAGCGGCGTGCCGCCGTAGCAGACCACCGAGCGTTGCGGGATTGCACAAAGCTTAAGACGAGCCTGCGTTACCTTCCGGGACGCAGTTCGACGCGTCAAAACTTGTAAGTGAACTTAACCGAACCCGTATTCGAGTTAAAGCGATCGGCAAACTCGCCTGTGTATTCCAGTCGTACATCCCAGTGGTCTCCCGTCTTTAGGTCAAGCCCGGTCGTGGTTTTGAATCGGTCTCGCGGCAATTCGCTGGTCTGATTAAAGTTGGTCGGCCCGGGAGCATCCGCAAACTGCATGTTGGCACCGAGGTTGCTCTGGTTGTAAAACGTGCCACCAACACCTGCGTACACCTGCAGGGCCATATCGTTGCCAAAATCAAACTTGCTGCCCGCTTCAAACATAGGCGATGCACCAAACACGTTGGTTTGGGAACCGGCCACACGCAGATCCAGAGGACCGGCCCCTTGTTCCGTGTAGCCATCTGAACTGACGCGCAGGGCATGCAGGTCAACATAGGGCTTCAGATAAAAGTGATCAAACGCGAACTGTCGGCTGATACGCGAGTGCAGCCCCCAATGGGTGACATCGAACTTCGCCTGAGCTGTGCCACCCAGATCGTAGAGCTGCGCCAGCCGCTTGGAATCGTAAGACATCTCGCCTCCTTCCAGCGTGGCGGACACCAACCAGTCACCCATCTGATGTTTGGCAATTAACCCTGCCGTCCAGCCTTGTCCGCTCAGCGAGCTCGATACCGTATCGGTGCTTAGACTGCTGTGATCAGCGGACACCGAACTGCCGACGAACCAGTCGGGAGCAACTTCCTTCTGGCCGCCCAACTGGAAAACCTGGCCGTTCTGGCGATAACCAACACTATCCCCACCCGCGTCTCGATCAGTGTTGTTGCCGATGGCGCGCCCCCAAAGGCAATCGTGTTCATGTTGGAAGAGGTCCCCATCATCAAAGCGCGGGCAGCTGTTCATACGCTCTACAAACGCGGCGCTAGCCGCAACATGAGCTACGACGGCGGCTTGCGCGCCTTCGATGTTCCAGGCTTGCAAGGCGTTAACGTATTGCGCACCGTTGCTGATGGCCGAGAGCCGACCGTAGATCTGGGCGAGGGGTTCGCTAATAGCACCATCTACCCCATCCCACTTCAGGTCCAGATAGGCACCGACGGCCTGGAGGTTCGAATCGGAAGTGTATTTCTCTGCGAGGGGACCAAACCAGGGGAACTGATTGAGGGCCTGCACAGACAAAGTCTCGCCATATTCACCGCCACCCTGCGCAAGCAAAGAATATTTAAAGAGGAAATTATTACCAGCGTCGGTGACCGAGGGCGTGATCCCGGTGAATGCCGCCGCATCCATGAAGGCGACAGGCACGTTCGGCATCAGCGATTTGGGATTGAGATAGATGACAGAACCATTTTCGAGATTGACGTTGTTTGTCACCGACAGGGATCCCGATTGTTTGTTGTACATATCAACGCTGACTTGGATGGTGCCGGAGTTATTGAGCGTGCCTACCAGCAAACTCTGAGCCGTCGTACTGTCGTTGTTTCCGCCATTGATGTTGAGGTAGCCCGTGTTATTGACGGTGCCTACCGTGCTCGTGGCATTCGTGCCCCATGAACCGCTGTTATTGAGCGTCCCTTGGCTGCCGATGTTTAGGTCGCCGTAAATGGTTCCTCCTACATTGTTGGTCACCACGGCAAAACTGCTGGGTGTCGACGTCGCCGCCACGGCGACGCCCTGCATATTCCAGATGGTGCCACTATTGACCACGGACCCATCACCGTTGCTGTTACCGCCAGTCAACAAGATCGCCGGAGCGGACGGATTTCCCACAATCCAGCCACCACTGCTGTTGGTAATCCCCACGATCGACTGGTTATTTTTCCCTTGCGCGTTGGTGTAGATCGCACTTGACCCAGCGCCCGTGGCTTGGATCACGCCACTATTAGCAATGCCGATGTTGCCGGCATTTCCGTTGCCACCGACCGTGCCCATGAACTCTCCGCCCGTGGTGGACCAGACACCGCCGCCGCCGCCCACACTTTGCGCGAAGATGGCGTGGGCATTGGCACCGGTAGTCTTGATCGAACCCGTGTTGGCGATGGAGATATTTCCACCTGAACCCGCCCGGCTCCAGCTGCCGCCCTGCCACAGCGAATGGGCGAAGTCCAAAGGTGCGCCCGCTGCCGCAAGGTCGCCGCCGAGAATACCGCCTCCACCAACCGTTTGTGCCAAGACGCCATAAGCGCCGGCACCGGTCGTGTTGATCGTCCCACTTAGACTGATACTGACGTTGCCACCATTCCCACCCATCAAAGGTTGATTGAAGGGGCTTTTGTCTTGTTCGGTGAGACCTGCGATCCAACCGCCTCCGCCACCAATGCTTTGCGCGAGCATGCCATAGGCATCGCGACCTGCGGTGCTGGTACTGCTGGAGCCATATTGGCTTACATAGATGTCTCCGCCGACGCCACAAGCGCTGTACAGATTGTAAGAGTTACAGTTTTGGCTCACCTCGCTCGTCTGCACATTGTTGCCAACGTTGACCGTATTGAGGCTTCCTGACGCGTCTGCCAGCGGATTAGTATTGCTCATGGCCTGTCCGCCTGCAGTTGAGGTCGTTTGCATCACCAACACATTGCCGCCACCGCCGCCAATGCTCTGAGCGACCATGCCTACCGCGTCGTTGCCCGTCGTACTGATGACGCCTGTGGATCCACCGGAACTTCCATTAGTGACGGTTACGGTGCCCCCATTGCCGGTCACTCCATTCGTGCCACCCAACGAAATGGAGATCGGCGTGCCTCCTGTGGACGAGGCATAGTCGCTCGCCGTAACCGTCACTTCGCCACCGCCGCCGCCGATGCTCTGGGCAAAGACACCAAAACTGCCGTCGCCGGCCGTCTTGATGACACTATTGTTGTCCACCGTCGTGCCCCAGCTGTCGCCAAGAGCATCAATGTCTGCGCCGCCCACGACGATGTTGGCCGTTGCGATATTGCCGTGAGTCGCCGCGAGCTGATTTGCCGCCACCGAGCCGCCCTGTCCACCGCCAGCGCCCACACTTTGGGCAAAGATGCCGTCGGATCCAGGACCAAAGGTTTGGATCAATCCCTGATTGATTACGCCAACTACCAGGCCGTCGCCTTGCGTGGCGCCGTTGTTTTTATTACCGCTGCCGTTGGCGCCAGCGCCAAGATAAATATCAGAATCGATTTCACCGCCAGTGGCATCCGCGGGCGTCCCGCTGGGTTGCGCGGCCGCGTAACCGAGGTAATCGGCCGCCCACTGCTGTAGTTGTGACGCGCTCGCGTTCCAACTATTGGGTTGCCACGCCGTCACCCCTTCGTAGCTCGACAGCAACGATTTCAACGCCGCGCTCGATTTAAAGTAGTCGGACAAGGCGTTGGCTGAACTCGGCAGACCCGCCGTGGCGCCCGTCCCCGCCTTACCGCCCCCGCCACCTACCGACTGCGCATACACACCAGCAGCATCGCCGCCATACGTGACGATATTTCCCTGATTCGTAACATTCACGACGTTGCCATTGCCTGGTGCGCCGCTCGTACCGGCGACCGTAACCGTGAGATTCGTTTTGCCAATCGACCCTTTGGAGGCGCCACCGGTGCCCCTGCCGCCACCACCGCCGACGCTCTGGGCGAAAATGCCGTTGGCGCTATCCCCCATGGTGAGGATGTTGCCTGCGTTATTTACGTCGACACCACCGGCCGACGAGCCAGCGCCTCCACTGCCGCCCAATGTCAGTTTGACTTGGGACGGTTTGGCTGAACTTTGTCCGACAAAATAGGAGTCGTCCTTACTGGAGCCGCCTGAGCCACCGCCGCCGGCGACGCTCTGCGCATAAATACCGTCCGCACTGTCGCCCAAGGTCCAGATCAGTGCATTGGCGCTGTTATTGACATTGACATTGCCCGCCGTGCCGCCGGCGCCGCCGTTACCGCCCACCGATACCGTGACATCGACGCCGGTACCCTCGCCCAGTCCGGCACCGGTGGTCACGGCACTCGAATCGCCTCCATTGCCACCGCCGCCAGCGACGCTTTGCGCGAGTACACCGTAGGCGGCGGCCCCCGCCGTCATAATCAGCTGGGTATTGTTCGCTGTGACGTTACCGCTCCAAGAGGCATCACCACCTGTGCCGCCTACGCTAGCGTTGATCACCAGAGTAGGTACGTCAGGAATGCCTAAGGTGAACGCCTCTGCCTTGCTCTCGCCGCCGTTGCCGCCGCCACCAGCGACACTCTGCGCGAGCAAACCCCAGGCGTCGGAGCCGGAGGTCAGAATTTCGCCGCCATTCGTCGCATCCACATCACCTGCCGCACCGCCTTTACCACCGTCGCCACCCACCGAAACGTTGATATTGAGCGCACCACTGACGTCGAGCGCTGAAGAGCCACCCCCGTCACCACCCCCGCCGCCGACCGCTTGGGCAACGACGCCTTTGGCATGGTTGCCCTCGGTGCTGACGATGCCGTAGTTCTCCACAGAGACTTGGGTCGTACCCTGTGTGCCGGCAGCTCCTCCACTGCCTCCATTACCGCCAACCGTGTAGTTAAACGGCCCTAGCGATGTATTGGACGCTGAACCACCGGTGCCGCCGCCACCACCGATGCTCTGAGCGACTAATCCACTCGCGTGAGCGCCTTTGGTAGACACGATGAAACCGGCCTCAGTCACCGCTGCGCCATCGGAAGCAGTCGTCGCTTGACCACCGTTGTTCAGAGTAACCACACCCCCCGTGCCGCCCGACTCTGCGTCCCCGCCAATGGCTATGCCTGCTATTGCAGACCCCGTAGTCACGGCGCCCCCCGCACCACCGCCACCACCGATGCTTTGCGCAACTACTCCCATGGAGTCGTTTCCGCTCGTTGTAACAAGGTCGGATGGCCAAGAGGTGTTGGATGAATTCCCCATGGATACGTTGACCGGGCCCGCGGCTCCACCTTCCGCACCATTGCCGCCCTTTTTGTAGAAAATGCCGCCCGCGCCGGAGCCGTTACCGCCAGCACCGCCGATACTCTGCGCAAGCGCGCCGGCCGCCGCAAAACCCTTGGTGGTGATATTGACATCAGCGAGATTGATGTTTACCGCACCCGCCGCGCCTGCGGCGCCTCCTGAGCCGGCACTTCCCACCGTACCGTCGCCTAACCCCCCACTGCCACCTAACCCGCCAATGCTTTGGGCTTGGATACCCGCTGCCATGACGGCGGTTTGAGCCGTGTCGCCGTTAGGATCAATAGGAACCACGGCGCCGGTTGCTGCCTTGGAGGCGCCCACAGCAGATACGTTGGAGGTTGGCGCTCCAAAACCACCCAAGGTGGCTTCGATGTTGCCGCCATTACCACCGGGACCTCCATTGCCACCCACTCCAATGCCCAAATCGGAATAAGAGCCGGTACCGTCGCCGCCTTGGCCGCCCTGGCTGAGTAGGACGATCGCAGAGCCTTGCGATACGACGTCCCCGCTGTGAAGGTTGTAGACGACATGCCCACCCCCGCCACCGCTGTTGCCTGCGGGCCCCTTGACCTTGCCAACACCTTGGGAGCCATCGTTACCGAGAGGCTCGGCCGCGTTGCCGCCCGAAACCTGCATCAAGATAGCCGTAGTGCCGGGCTGACTACCGCTCCAGCCGCTCGAACTGATTACGGTCGCATACTGGTCAAGAAGGGTCGAATAGGAATTCCCGCCGGCGCCAGGCTGGCCGGGAATTCCATCACTGCTCAACATCTGTCCTGCCGTGCCGCCATTGCCACCATTGCTCTGAAGCCAAACCGCAGCGTTGGGACCGGAGGCCGAGCTGATAGCGCTGTTGACACCGGAGCCGCCCTGTAATGTGAGGGTGACTTGGGCTGACGGGCCACCTTGACCACCGTTACCGGTAGGGTCACCCCCATCCTGGCCCGTACCACCGGTGCCTCCTGCGCTTAGCAAATAAATGGAAGAGGCAACGTTGCCGGACGCCAAGCTATAGACCTCTGAATCAGAGGCATTGCCTTGCTGACCACTCTGATCGGGGCCGGCTGTCCCGATGGATTGACGATTGACGGCAACGTTGGGCGCAGGAAGGCTGCTTGCAGCGGGCTCGGCGGCAAAAACAGGTTCAACGAGGGCGTGACTCGCACCGCAGGCGATAGTCACCATCCAGACGCTCAGGGCCCGATATAGGCGCTGCCGCTTGAGATAAGAGAGTGCATCACATTCCGATTTTTGGGTACGAACGGGCAGGATCATCATCGTCAAGATTCCAAGCAGGGGATGATGATGATCCTCACAAATACGGTCGAAACTTGTTTCTCTGTTTACACGCCGTTTTCCTAATTCGCACGATCGAAAATTTTCGCGCGTACGATGACTGGTGAGAATGACTGCTACGCGCGAAATCCTTCTTTAATTGCACATCGATTCGTTTTGTAAGTGACGGCATTAGAGAGGCGCACGACGGCCCTCGAAGTATTCGAGAGCTTCGAGGAAACATCGGAAAATGTATGCCATGAAACACCTTGCGGGCGACTCAAAAGCGCTAGCCAGGCAGGTGCGATGACGCAACACAACTCGATACATCCGCACCCGCAATTCTTGCCCTAGGCGACTGGACTCGATCCTCGCCAATTGATTGGGGTTCGTTTTTTCCGGCCGTTTGATGACCGTGCTGAATGCGCCTGCGTCTGGAAGTCACGGAGAGAGCCACTTCCACAACCGAAGCCTTGGAGCACCTGAGCATGACCTTCGAGTGATCATCCGTTGCAGCGCCCGTGCGGCCGCATACCGGTAGTTGCTCTGAACTGCGTAACACAATACTCGGGCGATGATCCGGGCGCCGCTGCTATGGCGGCAAGGCTGATCTCCGCGTCGAGGCGTGCTCACATCCACGATGTTACTCGGCGGACATGCCATGGCGGCATTGCACAGGCCTTGGCTTTCTCGAGACTAACGGTTTTTGACTGACAGTCATTTTGCTCTGCTATTTGGTTGCTAGCGTCGGGAAGGTTAAAAACGACTCCCTTTCATTTCACGCAGTTAGGACACCTAGCTCCACGAAGCCCCGCCAGCAAATCTGCAGGCCTATGCATAGAAGAATGAATGCGAACAAGCGATCGGCGATGTGCGCTCCAGAATCGCCGATGTACTGTCGAACTTTACAAACGTAACGCATACACAGATAGATGATGAATGCGAGTAATCCGAAGGCAATGCCGACGCCAAGGAAGTGCGCAAACAGGTCTCTTTTGACGACTTCGGCGTTCAGTGCAATGGCCACAGAGATCGAGCCTGGACCCACCGTAATAGGTAATGTAATCGGATAAAAGGCGCTAGCTTGTGCGTTACCCGGAGGCATCGCTGGCGCCTCCTCAACATCGGGTGCGTGCAACAGCCGCCAGCCGGCATAGCCCACAACGCAACCACCCCCCACGCGCAATATCGCTTGGGAAATGCCAAAAAATGCGAGCAGATAGCTGCCCACCAGCACGGAAACAACCAGTACGGCGAAACAGTTCCTGGCCACCGCGCGTGCAAGACTGGCCCGAGCCGCATCATCGAGATGCGGCGTCAAGGACCGTGCAATCAGCGACGATCCTAGGGGATTCAGGACGGGAAGCAACCCCGTCAAAGCAAGGGCGAACGCACTCAGTGCAACGGAAAGCATGGCCTAGGATCCTGCGAGAACATTCGGCTGACTCAGGGTCAAGGAGCCTCTTTTCGCAACCGTTCTAGCGGGTTGGCTGGCCACTCCGCGTGTTCGATGGGAGGTGCGTGGAGCGTGTCCGACTACCTGCGTGCAAGCATGACGCCACTGTCGTGGCGTCATGCTCTCATGACGTTTAAAAACCGTCGCAAAGTGTGCTTGCGACTGAAATCCGACGGCAAGAGCGACATCCATGATGGTATCGCTGGTTTTTTGGAGAAGCTGTTTTGCGCGATCCATTCGCTCAGCGATCAGGTAGTGGTGCGGACGCATACCCGTGGCGATCTTGAACTGTGCCGCGAAGTGCATGGGCGACAGGCCTGCCGCGCAAGCCATATCTGCCAGGGGCACCTCGCGATCGAGCCGTTCCGTGATGAAATCCATAACGCGCTGGAGCCTCCAAGAAGGGAGCGCACACTGTTTGCTGGTGGGCTCAACGATTTCTCGGTTTGATAGAACGGATATGCGCAAAGCGATAGCGCGAAGGACATGCTCCTCGACACAGGGTGCGGTTCCTTGCGATGACGTCTCAAGCACCCTTACGAGGCTTTCGATGACTGGGTCGCACTTGAGGTATACGTGGGAAGCCGCGATGAGGCCATCAGTGATCCGGGCAAAGTGATGTTCGGCCTCAGCGGATGAAATGAGCAACATGACCCCCTCGGACGTTGCGGAGTCTTTCACCCGAATCAGTGTCGCGGCGTTCGTGACAACCACACCTCCACGAAAAAGTGTTCTCATCTCGATCCATTGCCCTGCAGTAAAGCGCTGAACGACGCCGGAGCCGACCAAGACGAGGATCTTCAGCTTGGCATCGCTGATTTTCAAAGACTCGCTGGCACGATCCAGCGGCAGACACGACACACCCAGCGTGGCCGATACGGTCTGATCTATGATGGATGGAGAACCTTGCATGTTTGACCCCTCGAGCCGCCCAAGTCAGCAGCGCGACGCCCTGGGCGCCACCGGTAGGGGCGAATCGTAAGGATGCAGGGACGAGGGGTCACGCTCGGCAACTTGCTGTTTTCTCCCCTACTTCTCTCATTTCTGGGTCTTCCAGTAATCAGCAGCCTCCCCAGCCGGACTTTCAAGGGCGTCGTCGCTATATTAGGCTCAGGTCTTGGGGCGTATCTTGACGCCCACTTCCGATGACAGACCACGGACCGGCTCCCTTCATGACCGACATTCCACCAGCAACGGCGGGCTTATCCGTCGCATTGCTCGAGGACGATGTGATCCTACGCGATCGCATTCTCGTTCCACAGCTAGCTCAATACGGGCTCACCGTAGAGCCCCTGGGTACCGCCGCCGAGCTGTATCGACGATTGGAACAAACGCGCTTCGACATTGTGGTTCTGGACGTCGGTCTTCCAGATGGAGATGGGTTCGCCGTGACACAGCGTCTTCGGACCACACAGCCCGGCATGGGCATCATTCTGCTGACGGGGCGCGGCGACACGCCCAACAGGGTGCGTGGCCTCACGGAAGGTGCTGACGCTTATCTGGCCAAGCCGGTCGAAATCGAAGTGTTGGTTGCCACGTTGCATAGCGTGGCCCGTCGGGTGCCTCAGGGCGCCATCGCCACAAATGGGCTCACGCGTGGATGGCACCTCGACCCCAAAGGCTGGAAGCTCGTTGATCCCCAAGGGGCCACCGTTCTCTTGACGAAATCCGAGCGGAAATTCGTGGCGTGCTTGCTCGAAAATCTGGACGAAGTCGTACCGAGAGAAACGTTGGTGGAAGCGCTGACGAAGGATGTCTACGACTTCGATCTGCACCGCCTCGATAACTTGATCCATCGTCTAAGGCGGAAAGTGAAGGAGTCCACGGATCTGCCATTGCCGCTCGTATCGGTGCACGGTGAGGGCTACGTATGGTTGTCTGTGTAAGACGAAGTCGCAAGAGACATGTCGTTAGTCAAGGAGTGCCTAATGCTCGCGAAAGTGCGTGAATGGCTTGGCAACACGAACAACACCGACTCGATAGACCGGCGCAATGCCGCTTTCTTTCAGTTATTTCTCCTGTACTTCGGTGTCGGCGTTTATGCCGATCAGCCGGAAAAGTACTTAGACGCCCAGGTCCAGCAGGATTATCTCGCCCATGTCTACGGCGCCATTCTGCCGTGGCCGCGGGTAGGCATGTTTATCGATTTTGGTACCGATTTTCTGATGGCAGCGGTCTGCGTCGTTTCGTTCTGCCTCACTCGTCAAGGTCGGTTTCGTCTGGCCGTTAAGCTATTCCTCGGCGCGCTCCTGGGCGGGTTGACGCTCAACTATGCGGCGTTCGGCAGTACGCTGGGCACGCATTACATGAACTTGGTGATGATCATCAGCGCGCTGATGCTCGGCAGGCGGGCTCTGTGGATCGTTTTCTCGGTCAACGTGCTCAATAGCGCCGTGGGCCAAGCGGCAGACACCTTCGGCCACTACTACCACACCGGGAAGTTTGCTTTCGACTACCACGGCGTTGCGATGACAGCGCTCAATCAGTTCATCGTGGCGGTGATACTTGATCAGACGATCAAAGCGCTTCGTGATGCTCTGGCCGATTCCAACCGGCGTCGCGACCTGCTGGCAGCGGAGATTGTTGAACGGGAAAAGACGCAGCAACAATTGGTGCACTTAGAGAAGATGCGTGTCATTGGGCAGCTGGCAAGTGGCACAGCACACGATTTCAACAACGTGCTGGGCATCATTCTCGGATTTGCTCGGGAGCGGAGGCGGCCAGGGGTGGGTTCGCCCGAAACTGAGCGCGAGATTGCACTGTCCGATGCGCTGGAGGGAGTTGACGTTGCTGCGCGTCGAGGAGCGAGCATCAGCCGCAAGCTGCTCGATTTCAGTCGGGCGGATACCACGCTGCCGGAGGTCTTCGACGCGACCGAAGCGCTGAACGAAGTGCGCCCAATGTTGCGCCAGCTACTTCCCGATAGCGTGACGTTGTCGCTACAAATTCCGTCGGAACCGACAATGATCTGCTTTGATCGCGGCCAACTCGAACTTGCACTGCTCAATATCGCGGCGAATGCCCGCGATGCCATGCCCAACGGTGGGTCATGCCAGATAGTTCTAACGCAAGACGACAACGCATGGGTCGCCCTCTCCATCCGTGACTCGGGAGAGGGCATGTCCGAGCAGACGAGGCAACGAGTGCTTGAACCATTCTTCACCACAAAGCCCGCTGGCATTGGCACCGGTCTTGGGCTCAGCGTGGTCCATGGCCTGATGGAAAGAAGCGGCGGTCGCCTGTCAATCGAGAGCGCGCTTGGTCAAGGTACTGCCGTAACTCTTTATTTGCCACTCACGGATCGAAACCAAACGGCACAGTCTGCATTTGAGGATAACAATGGCATACGCGTGTTCCTCATCGATGACGACGATGTTCTGAGGAACCTCCTAACGGCCACGCTGGAGGATTATGGCTACCTGGTGAGTGCGGCACACGACGGGCGGTCTGCGATGCAGTTGGCAGGCGACATGCGCGAGCCACCTGACGTCATTGTTTGCGATCATTACATGCCCGACACCGATGGTACGACGCTTATGCGGCATCTGCGCGAGCGGTTTCCCGGGGCGCCCGCCATACTCATCTCAGCCAATGCACCGATCAACGATGAGTCCGAGGCGCCGCACGCTTACACCAACCGACTACCAAAGCCTTTCTCCCCCGATCGGCTCGCCTCTCGTATACGTGAAGTCGTGGACCAAGCAAGGTGAGCTTTAGGACAGGTCCTCAGCGAACTCCGCCCCGTTTGGCCATAGGAACTTTTACGTAAACTTTACCGAACCGGTCTCCCAAACCTAGTAATCAGCAAACTCTCTGGGATACTCCAGACGAACATCCCTTTGATCGCGCGTTTGCGGATCAACGCCGGCCGTGGGCTTCGCGCGCTTCGGCGGAAAGGTACTTAACTGGCTGAAGTACACCGGGGCCGGAGCGTTCGCAAACTGCATTTTCGGGCTTAGGATGCTTTGCGGTAGAAGACGCCGCAGAGACAGGCGTAAAACTGGTGGCCTCCTCTCCGAAAGCAAAATTGGGGGCCGCTTCCAGCATGGGCTACGAGAATTGTGCTTTGCCATGATCGATGCGTCCAAGGAAAAGCCATGGATTGAGCACGCCGACACTGTCTCGTCAACCGTTTCGGTTGGGCACGGACGGGAAGCCAACCTTTCGTATTCGCACGATGGGTAGCTAGCTCTGAGGGAACGCCGCCACGGTTGTGCGGTCTTAACGCGTTGACGTCATCGTGCGATTCGCAAAAGACGAACCGCGCGCGCGATGTAACGTTCGAGGTCTTATCGCTCATTACCCACGACATTCTTCTTTAGGCAAGAAAGTGATTGAAACAATTACGCAACTTCATTCGAAACTCGACGCATTGCGGCAGACGTTGCAACAGTTGGAGATCGATGGTGCAGAAGAGGCGTTCTTTTGGGAAGCGATCAAGCTGTTTATCTCCATACCTGAAGAAGCGGAGCACGACGAAGCATGCCGAAAGTGGTGGTTGCAAGAGATTGATGCGATTGCGAGTACTCACGGCTTGCTCGCGGAAGGTTCATGCCTACGTGAAGGTCGCGAATGCCATTCGCGCGATGTTTTGCAAACGTTGGAAGCCAGAAAGGAAAGGCGTCCTGACGTATGATGCGGCCGCCATGTTCAAGCTTGCAGCGTGCTCCGGCTTTGACTCGATCACGTTCGATGACATTGATGCAGAGCAACGGATGCGGGCCAGACGCCCTCAAATTTAGGCATCGAGTTTTTCACACATAACTCAATAATGCTTGGGCATGGATGGCAACACAGTCTGGCGGTGCATCCGTCACGCTGGGAAGGTTGGTGAAGGAAGCGCGGGGGGCCACCAGCGACAAAGACAAAATCCGTAACGCGCATGATCGAGCCTATCACTTCATGCTGGCGATTGCGGGCGAATTTGTGGCCTATTTTTCTGGCCGCGCGGTTATGCTGACTTGCACCGGTAGATTTTGATCGCTAACAGGCTGACGGGATAAATCCCGACCGAAAACCTCAGAGGTGCTGTCGAATGGAGTTTGACGAATACAGAAAATATGATGCGCTGGGGCTGGCTCAGCTTGTTTCTGAAGGCGACGTCACTGCTTCCGAGCTTTTAGAAGTCGCCATCGCACGCATGGACGAAGTTAATCCAAAGATAAACGCGGTAGTGGTTAGGATGGAGGTCATCGCTCGAGTTCGGGCGAGGCAACAATTATCAGGCCCATTCGGTGGCGTTCCTTTTCTCTCGAAGAATCTGGAGCAGCAATATGCGGGAGTACCGTCGATAGGCGGTTGCCGTGGCATAAGCGCAAGTAAAGCGCTTCCGGTACGGCATGCCGAAATTACGAGGCGATGGTTAGAGAGCGGCTGCGTCATTTTTGGCCAGACGAATACCCCTGAATTTGGTCTGCCACCCGTAACCGAACCATTGCTTTTTGGACCCACGGCCAACCCTTGGGATGTCTCACGGTCACCAGGGGGGTCATCCGGCGGATCGGCCGCGGCGATTGCCGCCGGAGTTGTGCCAATGGCCGGAGGGAATGACGTCGGTGGCTCGATCAGAATTCCAGCGGCCGCTTGCGGTCTATTCGGATTCAAGCCTGGGCGCGGCCGTACGCCATGGGGACCTGATCACGGCGAAATGATGCACGGCGCCGCTATAAATCATGTTTTGTCTCGAAGCGTCCGCGATAGTGCTGCAATGCTAGACGCCACTCACGGCAAGGAACTGGCCGCTTCCTTTCATCTTGCTCCACCGGTTCGACCTTATTTGGCGGAACTTTGCCGCCTTCCGACGAAACTCCGCATCGCGTTCAGTGATAGTTCGCCGATGGGGCCTATCTCATCTGAGGCTGTTCAGGCGACCAGGGAGGCGGCCCTACTTCTTGAGTCTCTTGGACACTCTCTCGAGCAGACATCTCCTCCTATCGCATGGGAACGTCTATTCGGCGACGTTATGACCATGATTTATGCCAACGCCGCCTTCCTCGTCGACCACACACAAGCGACGACTGGTTGCGGAAGAGAAGGTTTCGAGCCGGATACATTGCTAATGGCCGGTTTTGGAAAAGCTATTCGTGCTGATGAGTACGTCGCCAGCCTAGCGCGCTGGCAGGACTATCAGCGAATCACCAATGAATTTCTGTCGAAATACGACGTGTTCATGACACCGACGGCAGCGTTTCCACCACCGTTAACGGGAGAGAGTTCAACTCCTAGGCACGAACAGATCGCCGGCGGATTCTTGCAAGCAATAGGAGCATCACGACTTTTGATGAAGTCGAAGCATCTGAAGGACAAAGTCCATCGCGTGCTGAGCAACGTACCATTCACGGAGTTGGCTAACCTCTGTGGAGTCCCCGCGATGTCCGTCCCCCTGCATTGGACGCATGACGGCCTGCCTCTTGGCATTCATTTTATGGCGGGCCCATCTCAAGAAGCCCTGTTGTTTCGGCTGGCTGCGCACCTTGAACTGGCCAAGCCGTGGTTTGAGCGAGTGCCTACGCTTTAGGTAAATGACGGGCGGTGTGCATACCTTACCTTCCGAGCACGGGATTCCGCGACATCGAAGGCATCAGTCCACACCAGTGGCGGCACAGGCGCGGCTAAACAGGATTCAAATCGGCCATGTCGCTTCCACATAAGATATGCGAGGCACGCCGCGCAGAGACATCCCCCTCTCAATTCGCAAAAAAACGAGCCTCCGTACCCAACCGGAGTGCCTACAATTCCGGCCTATCACGGCGGACGGGCTCGTGGCCGGGGCCACTAGTAGCAATGCTCCCGAGATGGGAAAAGGCCCTCTTTTACTTCCTTGACGAATAAACCAACTGCTCCCGCTACCGACCCTCCGCTTTCTAGAAAATTCTTGCAGAAACGCGGACGTGTCCCCGGCGTCACTCCGAGGAGGTCATGCAGCACCAGCACTTGGCCGTCGCATCCAGGACCCGCGCCAATGCCAATCACCGGAATCGCGAGCTTCTTGGCGACACTGGCTGCGAGATCGCTCGGGACGCACTCAAGCACCAGTAGATCTACGCCGGCCAGTTGCAAGTCGAGGGCGTCGCTCAGGATACGCTCGGCTGATTCCTTCGTTTTACCCTGCACTCGGTACCCACCTAGCTTATGGACAGACTGAGGCGTTAAGCCGAGATGGCCACACACAGGTATACCTCGTGTGGACAATGCAGCAGCCACTTCTAAAATGTGGCCGGCACCTTCGACTTTCACCATTGATGCCCTTCCTCTGGACATCAGCTGACCCGCAGCCTCTATAGCGTGTGCGGAGTCGCGGTCCGCCAAAAACGGCATGTCAGCGACAAGCAATGCGTTCTCCAACCCACGCGCGACCGCCCCTGTGTGATAGACCTCGTTCTCGAGCGTGACACTCAGCGTATTGCTGTCGCCGTTAATAACCATTCCGAGAGAGTCGCCAACGAGGATGACATCGACACCTGCAGCGTCGAGCACGGTCGCGAAGCTGGCATCATACGCAGTAAGCATGGCGATCTTCTCACCTCGCCGCTTCATCGCCGTGAGACCGGGGACAGTGATTTTTCGTGATGATGCACGCAACTGGTTCTCCCTACCATACATAATCATTTCTCCGCGTCATGAGTAAATATTCAATCCGTCAAACGTGAGGGCGTCGACGTCTTAAGTAGCAAAAAGGGTGTCCACGGGACCGGCAGAAGTCCAGGGCGTGTGCGTCCCGCGAAGCCATCTAGTCGAATGGAAATTGGGTAATCTTGCTGGGATGACCGATGTCTAGGCATAAATCGATAGCAAGCAGCCACGGATTAAAAACAGTTAGCTTCATTTGACGATAGAGGTGATAGCCGATGAAAATTTCAGGGCGTCCTCAAACATCATCAAATGACCACAATTCTTGATGACCTGATATGACGCAGCTTTCTCTTTAACCCAGCCAGGAACGTGCCACTCATCAACCGTTCGCTCACCCGCAATAAGATGAAGCGGTATGCTATCAATCCAGCCCTTGATTCCGTCGAGGTAGCCGGGATCGCCCGTGATTTCGACGACGGAGGCCGACATTTTTTGAAGCGTACTCGCCGGCTGAAAGGAAAGAGAGTTTGCTGCGGCTAGCAAGGCCGCTTGGGTTGGTTTTACTCCAGCCCCATGAAGCCATTTTTCTGGTTCTGACCGTTCGCCCTCCAGCTTGGCCTCTATCTCTTCGATCGGCATCCTCGCCAGCTTTTGCGACCAAAAAGCGTCATCTAACGTGAAATTGCCTTCAACACTTATCACGGCTTCCACGCGATCCGGGTACGCCGCGGCGAAAAGCGCTGCGATAGCGCCACCAACTGAATGTCCTACGAGATACCAGCGTTCATTTCGTGCGGAGACTGCGTTGATTTCGTGGTGCAGGTACTCGACCTGAGCGGGGAGGCTAATCTTCATCGGGTCGACTTCTGCTAAGGAGCCGTAGCCGAGCATGTCTGGAGCGATCAATTGCATGGCCTGCGCCTTTTCCATCTGAAAGGCTCCGTCAAGCGGCCCAATCAAGCCGTGAATCAGAACTATGCGTGTTGAACGAAGCATCGATCTCTCCGGTTGAGAATCTGAAAATTCAAATTTTGGCACGCGGCGAACGTGTTCTTCTTACGTAGATGATTGTCAACGATGCGGCGATAATTTCCCTCGTCGCCAATAATGGCTTCTGAAGCTTCTTCGCGACCCTCTTTACGGCGCTTTTGTAGCGGCACTTTGTGGTCAGGCCATTTATCTAGAGGACGATGAGGGATACTCAACATCGTCGTCTGATCAAGCTGGCTACTAGAATTCCGCGTGCTATACACAAAGCCACGATTGACTCCCTCGTAGGAATAAAAAAAGGTGCGCTTCATAGAGGTCGTCGCTGCTAGAGCTTCTTGCTCATAAAAACGCGGCTCGCGCCTTCTGGTTCGCATGCCACTTCCCCAAACCGTATCCATCCGTTCTTTTCGTAAAATCCAGGTGCTTGGAAGCTAATGGTGTAAAGCACGGCCGAGCGACATCCGCGCCTAAGCGCCTCCTCCTCGAACATCCTCAGGACTTCCGTCCCTAATCCAGACCCCCTCAAGACGTCTGGAAGATGAAAGAGATCGAGAAACGCCAGCCCCAGGGACGATCTTCCGATGATTCCTCCCAAGGCCTCGTTTGTATCCGGATCTCTGACAATCACCGTCAGCGGAATGCGATCATTCGAGCCGGTGATCTGATCATTGAATGTGTTTAAACCGGCGCAAATCGCTTCCTCTAACACAGGATCTTTCTCATTGCCAACCACGATGAGATTCGTCTTCACTATTTACGTCCTTCCTGCAATGCACTGAATAAACCTGATTGCTTGGTCGCTCCGTCTTCCTCGGCTTAATGTGCAGTCAACGACCCCTCGACTCATGAAGGTTGTTAACCACCACAGGAAGATCAGTGATGCCGCCACCATCATGAGGCGCGCATAGATCGTTGCATCGGCCAGAATGTTATCCGGTGTCCGACACAGCTCAGAAGTGTGGGGGCAAGTAGAGCTTCGAAAATACTTACCAAAAGACCAGCTGAAAAAGCCGATACCAGGGCCGTCCCCGCGACAGCTCGACTATTTGCATGGCTCCCACCGCGCCACGCTTGACCGATCAGCACCGTAGTACCAGAACTCCGTGCGACGAATCGCCCGGAGAAGGCTTTGACTCGTAGGTTGGAAAGGAGGCCGGTGCTGCTATGGTGCAGCGGCTTCGTGTTCCGTGAGCGGCAACAGGCGAGAGTCTTCGATCGCTGCGGTACGGTGTCCTATCCCGGCCAAGTAGGCCTGATGGGAGGCGAATGCTAGGAAAGACTCGACGCTGCTTTGTCGCACCAGCATGGCCAGGTCCCAGCGCTCGTTGGTTGGTCCAACGAGAAACGCGCCACCAGCGCCCAGAAAAAGCAGCTCCCCTCCCGATTCGCGCAGGTATGGCATGGTGTGTTCGATGTAGCGCTGGAATGCAGCAGCGCCACTAATCGGCGTGTCTGTGGCCAACTCTGGCGAGGCAGAGTAATCCGCGGTTTCTCGAAATCGCAGCAGATTAAGCATCACTACACTGCCTTGTAATTTCCGCATAACGAACGCGCGACCAGAGTCCTGCGTGGGGTCGAGGTAACAAGTGATTGGGTCTAGAGCCGCCATTTGGACTTTTACCTTCTGTAGTTATTTAGAGATGAGGCCGGTAAGACGTCGCCAAATGCGAGTCGGGTTGCGTGGTCGCCTACATCGCCTGGCCATGTGCCGATGAGTTCACCAAATCGAAGTCGGTCATTGGCGAATAGCGCGCGCGTTGCTTCCTCAAAGTCGGGTAAATTGCCCGCAATCGCCAGCATGAAGTGATAGGCTCGCTCATGCGCGTTACGGATTTTATCTTTGTCGCTGGTGGCCCGCCGCGCTTCCTCCACCAACCTTCTCAGGGTGACGGATGCACCGCCAGGCTGAGTTGCCAACCATTCCCAATGCCTGGGTAGCAGTGTCACTTCACGAGGGACTACGCCCAACTTTGGGCGACCGCGTCCCCTGCGTTCCGCGTCGACCTCTGCCGACGCGACCGATTGAGAAGAGTCTCGTGGTTGCGTCGATTCAGGGCGATGGGCGTTGGCCGTGATTTCAGCCAGTCGCGCTACCACCGCCTGCTCGGAACCTCTCGTATCCACATCAATGGAACGACCGGTTGCCTCATCAAAGATGAGTAACGGCCCGGCTGCGCCACTTTCGAGCGCCCTTTTCACGGCCACGGCATTGGCTTGAAGAGACCCGCCGGCGATACGTCGATAACCGTCGAAGCTGGTATAGGAATTTGGAAACGGTTTATTCATGGCAAGGCGTGATCCGGAGGCCTACATAAATATGCTGAAAACCGTGAAGAAAATGGTCCATTGGAACGTCAGAGATATGAGGTGGGTGACCCGACGGGAACCCTTACTCGCCAAACTGCCATGCACCTATCCAGCTCGGCTGAGTAGTCAAAGTCCGGCTCTACGCGGCACTTGATCTGTTCCAAAATCTCAAATGAAAATTCAGCCTCCCCAAGCAAATGCCAGTCCGACATCAATGCTGGATTTCGGTGAGTGCCAAGGCGCAGTTCCAATCGATGGCGATTCAAAGCGCCATTTAGATTGGCGCTCTGTCCTATCAATCGCTTTTCTGTCAATTTGTTTCTGATAGAGAAGATGCCCATGGGAGGGAATGAGAGCCTGTACTCGTTGATGAGCACTTTTCGTTTGGCTTTATCCATCAGGTACTCCTCGCATAAGGGGAGCCCGCACTTCCGATACATGCTTCAGTAGCTAAGGCAACAACTCTGTTCGCGACCTCCGGTGGCCATTTCGCGACCAGTTCTTTCAGTAAAAGAACGTTATCCGAAAATAGGGCTCGACTGGCATCTTCAAAAAAAGGACTATCGCCCGCCATATCGCGCATGAGGAAATAACACTCTTCTTTTAAATTCTGCGCACGGTATTTTCCATGTGTATCACGGCGTGCGTCTTCAACCAGTAACCGCAAGGTTGCGTCTATGCTGCGTGGTTGATCGGATAGCCATGCCCAATGGCGTATGAACAACGCGATGTCTTGACAGTTAATCAAGGAAGTTTCTCACTGGATTGTATTAGTGGCTCTAGAGCAGAAGGATTGATTTGACATCCTTAACTGGCTTTTTTCAGGAATGATGTAAGCAATGGAATTAAAGCGCCCTGGCGTATTGGCACGTCGGCCGCTCTACAGAGAGATTGCGCAGTGACCATTTGCAGTAGCACGACACAGTGAAGCCGAGTCATTCTTCAGGAAAAATTCGATCACTGCGGATGACTGGGCCGTAGTCGACGACAAAGGCACCTATGGCCAACGCGATTCCGGCAAACGCTCGTCTTTGTGATTGTGGGCGGGTCGATGATAAGCAATCGAAGTTTTTGTAGTCATTTAGAACTAGCGGAGCATATTCTTGGTGAGGTGCGGCCGCTTATTATTACCCGGAGGAAAATGCTTGTCAATAAAATCCGGGTAGAAACCTTGGGCGTCACTGTCCTGCGCGGTTAACCATAGTTTGGCCGCTTTGGCCAAACTATGAGATTCATAAGCATAGTTTGGCCACTGCCGCCTGAGATCTCGCCGCTTAATCCTTCCTGGAACTATGGCAAGGTTAGCTGTCGGGACGCCTGCCCTCTCTTGCAGGCTCGATGACGGCCACGCGAACGACAAAGGTCAGTAGTCGACCCTAAGCTGACATGGTGAGCCCGCAAAATTTGGCCAAGAATTGTCCGCGTCGGTTGGCCCTCTCGCCTCATGCGAGGCTGACGGCTAGTACCCGGGGGTATGTTAAGCAAGTGCGCGGATGTACAACCGGATGTACGCGTCCTTCTTTTAGTTAGGCCCAGTAGGTTGCGAGGCAACACATGAGCGAGACCTGGTTACTCCAGTTGGAAGCCTGGCACGAATTTTATCTGCTGATTGGCAGTGCCGGGCTGACTTTGACGGGCCTGCTGTTCGTTGTCGTGTCCCTGGCGCCCCGGGTGGTGGCAGAGCAACACGCTTCGGGTGTCAGAGCATTCGCTTCGCCCAATGCGGTTTATTTCACGACGGCGCTCGTGGCGTCGGCAGTCGCGTTGTTCCCGGGCCTGTCTGCCAAGGGCATAGGTATATTTTTCTGTTTCGGATCAATCGCCGTTCTCGGCTACCTGGCACACGCGAAAATTCACCAACAGTGGCGCCAAAATCAATATTCGCTACTCGACTGGTTTTGGTATGTCGGCCTACCCGTTGCGGCCTACGTGCTGCTTCTGGCTTCTGGCATAGGTCTGATGTTGCAGGTCACCTTATCTATGCACGGGGCAGGCGTCGCTTTCATCCTTCTGCTCGTAATCGGAATCCGAAATGCCTGGGATATCATCATTTGGGTAATTCAGAAGGAGCGCAACAATGGTTCCTAACGCGCCCATCGAGAGGACGTATCGATATACGCGTTCTGGGAGGAAGGTACGCGGCCCGCATTACTGCGCCAACACACAATCTCTTGCAGTTGAAGATAGCGGGTGTCCCGAGCTAGATACCTGAAGAATAGGTCGGTGAGACAGCCGAGGCCGCAGCCTGCGCGGCGACTGCGAGCTGAGACATGACACTTCCCGCGACACACGATGCCTCCTCGCCAAGAACTTCAGCCAACCGGAACCGAGCGCGTTCCCAGGCGACCATGGACTCGTCCATCAGCCGGCGGCCCCGTCGGTAAGCACCAGGCGTTTGCCGGCTCGGCCCCGCCCCCCAAGGTTGCGCACGAGATCCCTCCGCTCGAGACTCTTTACGCTGCGGCTGAGAGCGGTGGCGTCGACCCCGGCGCGCGCCGCCAGCTCAGCGAGCGTTGGCTCGTGGCTGCCGCCAATCCCCACCAGTAGGCTGAACTGCTCTGCGGTGATCCACAATGGCCGGAAGCAGGCGTTGTAGTAGCGCGTGAGCGCCCGCGCAGTGACCCGGGCCTGGAAGGCCGGGCACTCGGTTTCGACGCGGCGATAAAAATCAGAAGCCTCTGTCATTTGCAGGTCTCGACAAACTCCGACTGACACAATGCTGTATATGCAGCATTGTTAGGGAGCCGCGTATGACAGCCTATGTCCACGTCAATTTGCGTATAAAAGATCCGGCCAGGCAAGCCGCACTGGCGCCGCGCTTTCAGGCGGCGCTACAGGCAGCAGGAGGCCGCATCCTCCACTTCGGGCCGGTGGCCCAGATGCTGGAAGGGGACTTGGTGCCATTGCCCTTGGCCGGCATCTTCGAATTCGCAACCCTGGCCGACGCGCTGGCGTTTTATCAGTCGCCGGAGTACGCGCCGATCAAGGCTGAGCGCGAAGCGGCGCAGGAAGCACGCATGTTTGTCGTCGACGCGGGCTGAGGGGATCCAACACCGCGATCGTCCGGCTACGGAGGGGTCCCACTACCGACAGCGTCGGAGCAAGTTTCATTTGTTTTTTCACGATGCTTAACCGGCGCTGCCAACGTCCTTCTGGCCGATCACAGTCTTGCACGCCACATCACATGGCGCGGAAACGATGGCGGAACGCATCGCTCACGCGGAGCGGCTCGGTAATGCCATTGAGCCAGACCAGCAAGCGACCATCCCCGTCCGGCTTGACCTGCCGGATCGCCGACACGCGAACGATGGCATTGCGGTGAACCCTCCAGAAGACTTCCGGATCGAGCTTGAGCATCAGATCTTTCAGCGGTGTCCGGATGAATGCGGAATCGGAGGCGGTGGCTACGCGGGTGTACTTTTCCTCGGACTGGAAAAGAACGACGTCTTCGATGGGGATCATCCGGACGGTATCGCCGATGCTGGC